>WNFY01006991.1_pt1 | contig 15083 bp, 11 predicted proteins | sample 5400091 | NCBI WGS metagenome assembly WNFY01 (sample SAMN13153364, study PRJNA577476) | soil metagenome | isolation source: 60 cm soil or saprolite under grassland replicate 1 | place: USA:California | collected 2016-06-15 | reverse complement strand
AATTCCAAAGAAATCGAGAGGGCGCTGCAAATCCCCAGGCAAAAGAGGAAAGAGACCGGCGGCCAGCGAGCCATTATTCCCCGAGGCGCTTCCTAGCTGCTGCGGTTGCTCCAGCGGGTTACCCTGCTGGTCGACCAAAAACCCTGTCCCGTTCAGGAAATCGAGCATTCCCGAGCTGTTTGTTTGCAACTTAAGCAAGCCCACAAATGGATTACTCGTAATGGTAAACAGCCGGACAAACTCCCCGTGCGAAAACGTGAAATCGAGCGAGAGAGTCTGACCCTGCAAGGCTGTCCCGGTTAGTGCATCAAAAGAGTTGGTAACCTTGGAAGTGACGTGAGGCGGAGTCCCGAGGTCAAGATCAATAGTGGTCGCTCGTGCAGATCCAATCGCTTCCAGACTCAGCGCTGCGATTATTCCGGCAAAAAGGGCTGATGCTTTCACCGCACGGTGTGAACTTAATGCCCTATATGCCCTATAACGCATCGATAGAATTCAGTCTTTGCTTATGGTAATGAGAAACCAGAGCGCCGCAACCTTAATTTTAAAGTTTCTTAATTTTATTGTTTCGATACTGCTGTCAGCTGTTGAGTGTTTGTCACTGTAAGCGCCAGCCTCCCCTCACGTCGCCAAGAGCACGATCCATCGCCTCATCAATGACTTTGCGAGGGCAGAAAGAAAAACTTGGCGTAGAGGTAAGCGACACCTTCGGTGACAACTTCTTCAACACCTTCACTGTAAAGCCACCAGTGTCTCGCATCGAAATCAGGACTGGGAACAGCAATCACGCCGACGGCAACATTTGATCCAAGAGCTTTTTCGAATAACAGGCGAGTCCTTCGAGCGTGGGCGGCTTCGGTAACGATGTTGAGGCTTCGCACCTGCATGTCATGCTCGCGCAGCCAATCCTTGAGCGCAATTGCGGAGCTATAGGTCCTGTCGCGACCCATAACATGTGATGGAACCATCTGAACGAGCTCCGCTGGAACGCCTGCCTTCTTTAGTAAATCCGCGCCGACACTGGCCGCCGTTTGATAATCGTTGATATAACCACCGTTACCGACAACAGGACCGCCGGTGGTGAAGGCACGTTGGTAGGAATGGTTTTGTAATTCCTCCGCGCTGACTCGGATGGCATAGGGATGAACCCATCCTTCAACTACCAACACGTCGGTATCCACCCGCTGAGTGACCGCTAAGAAAGGATAAACGTTCAGAAACGTTACGACAGCGAGCGTGAGTACTACGATGAATAAGAGGAATTTCGCCGACCGCGACAACCCCCAGCGATACTGACGCACGAGCAGACCTCCCAGGGCCGTTTGCCTCGGCGAAGATGTTAATTCCAATGGCCGGGTCCGAGGCGACCCATCTTTGACCCGGTAGTAAGATTCGTCATTTTTGGGCGTTAAATCACGTGGCGGGGTCTTGGGCGCTCTTCCTTTCCCGCAAGCCTCCTTCCAGGTCTTCGTCCGTCAACTCACAGAGAAGGTGTCCGACTCCAATGTGACATTCTTGGATCCTGGCGGTGCTTGTCGATGCAATCGTGATGGCGACATCGGCTTCCTTGGCGAGGAGACCACCATCTTTACCGCTCAAACCTATAGTCTTTAGATCGCCTCTCTTCGCTGCCTTCAGGCCTTCGATAACATTCGGTGAGTTGCCGCTGGTGCTGATGGCGATAGCAACGTCACCCGGCCGCCCTAGCGCCTGGATCTGCCTGGCGAAAATCTGATCAAAGCCATAATCATTGCCAACGGCTGTGAGAATAGATGAATCCGTTGTCAGTGCGATGGCTGGAAGTCCTGCACGTTCCCGAACGAAGCGCCCGACAAATTCCGCCGCCAAATGTTGCGCGTCAGCAGCGCTGCCACCGTTGCCGAAGAACAGAAGCTTACCTCCTGAGGTAAAGCACCTGGTAATCAAACTTGCCGCTTCAAAAATCGCGGTGCTGCAATCACGGGCGACTACTTTCCTCAACTCGGCACCTTCCAGCAGGGAAGTGTTAATCAACTGGATGGCTTGTTCTCGATTCATTGGCAGCGACATCGGACTTTACTGCGCCCGGGCTAGGCTGCCAGCAAGTTCGAATAAACAGTTCTCGTAATCGTTGCAACCTTGCTCCAGGAATAGCGCTCGTTGGCGTATGCCTTGATCTTCCTTCTTCGTTCACAAAGATCGCGATAAACGTCGCTGCTGAAATAGCGGTAAATCGCTCGCGCTAGGTCCGTGGGATCGCCTGGTCTTGCTATAAAACCGGTCTCCCCTTCGACTATCTCCTCCCGCAAAGAACCTACGTCCTTGGCGATGGCGGGTAGTCCAAAACTGTAGCCCAGAAAAAGCACGCCACTCTGAAAGACGTGACTATAAGGCAGAATGAGAACGTCAGCCACCTTAAGGTATATTTCCGTCTCCTCATCCGGAATATATTCGATTCGCTGCTTGATTCGATCCCGCACCGCGCTGTTTTTGATTGCCTCCTGGATGCTGATCCAGTAGGCGCGATCGTGCTTTGGTCTTCCTACAATAAGCAAATGATAGCTCTGATCTTGTTTCGCAAGCTCGATAAAAGCAGTGACTAGAATATCCAGCCCTTTATATGGCGCAATGTTGCCGAAAAACAACATCGTCTTGTCCGTTGCCCTCACCCCTACCTGATTCTTTGCTTCAGTCGTCGCAAGGCTGGTAGTCGGGACAGTATTGTTGATCCCGAACGGAATAACGCTCACTTTTTCTGACGGTACAGAAAAATTGAAAACCAGCTCCCCTTTCATCTTGTCGGTGTGAACGAAGATGTGGTCAGCTAAACGATATTGTATCTTCAGCGATAGCCGATTTAACGAGGTATCGTGCGCGTCCCGCTGACCTGCGTTTACGTTGTGGGCGGTAAGCGGGATTTTCTTGCCCAGAAGTTTGTAATACAACATCAGGCCCGTGCGATCGAAGAGTTGGAATTTGTTGTTCCAAAGAATATGAAAGATTTTTGCTTCGCTCGTAACCGCGTAGGCCAGAAGGCGCAAATAGTAGACCAGGACTCGCAGCATCTTTTTTGTCGGACCGACGTCCGGTCGCTGGTCGCCGCGCAAGTTAACAAATCGTATCTGTGGATCGTTAAGTAACTCCGGACTCTGCAACTCATCGCTACCGATGAAATCCAGGAATGTTCCGGTGGAACTGAGCGCCATCGCCATTCCGAGCGCATAAGGCCTGTCTCCACCGCCCGTTAATAGAGCGACCCTTTCGCTCACCTTCTATAATGCGCCAAGAATCCCGGCTCGGTCGCCAGCAAATCAGCGCGGCGCTGCTGCGCGAGAAGACTACCGTAGACCCGGACGTCTCTGATCATCATTTCCAGGCGTTTTCGAAACGACTCTCCTGCTACCCGCCCACCTATCACGTCCGTCTCGTTACTGAAGGCGAGGCCATACGGCAGCGTCCAGGCATAACATTGTCGTGCAACTGTGCGGAGTTGGTCGATCACCGTCAGCCCCTTCTCCGGCGACGCAACAATCGCAACAAATAACTTCCCCGCAAATTCGCGCCAAAAATGATCGAGAAAGTTCTTCGTCGCTCCGCTCACGCTCCCATGATAGTCGGGGGTCGCCAAAATTATCACATCTGCCTGGTCCACTCTGTGCTGCAACTCGGCGTAGCCTGGCAAATTATGGGCCGTATCGGGATCAAACAGCGCCAGCGGCTCTTTCTTGAAATCAACGATGTCGACAACGCAGCCAGCTTCTCGCAATCCATCGGCAACATGTTTGATCACGATGGACGAAGTGGAGTCCCGCTGAAGAGTGCCAACTACTGCCAGAATTTGCAATAGCGTTTCCATCACCGTCCTAATCCCGTTAGGAAATCCGCAGCCCCCGCGCGATAATGTTTCGCTGAATCTCGGACGTGCCTGAATAGAGCGTGCTCCCGACCGAATCACGCAGTTCGCGTTCGAATTCCAGTTCGGTCATGAAGCCGGATCCGCCGTGTATCTGAATCGCGTCAAGACATGATTTGACGAACGATTCCGAGACATAAAGCTTGGTCATGGCTGCATCCATGTCAGCCGATTTGTCCTTTTGCATCAGCCAGCCCACCTTGTAGATCATCAGCCGCGCGGTTTCATACCGCAGTTTCATATCGACGATGCGGTTGGCAACCGACTGGAACTTGCCAATCGGCTGGCCGAATTGCTTCCGCGTGCGGGCATAGTCAATACAGCGTTCAAGCTGACGACGCATGGTTCCCAGGCAGGTCGCCAGGATACAGGCCCGCTCCCAGGCCATCGAGCAGCTGAAAACCTCGACGCCACGTCCTTCGCGTCCCAGCAGAGCCGTAGCAGGCACCCGGCAATTTTCGAGGATCAGTTCTGCCATGGGTGCGGTGCGCAGTCCCATCTTATCCATTTTTTTCCCCACGCTGAGGCCGGGCGTTCCCTTTTCGATGATAAATCCACAGATGCCCGTGGCACCGAGTTTCGGATCAAGCGTGCCGTAAACCGCGAATAGATGGGCGACCGGAGCGTTGGTCACAAAAGTTTTCGTACCGTCCAGCACGTAGTCGCCGCCGTCCTTGGTGACGCGAGTGCGCATTGAGAAAACATCCGACCCGGCGTTCGGCTCGCTCGCGCCATTGGCTCCGATGAGACTGCCGTCGCACAAGCCGGGCAAATACTTCTTCTTTTGTTCCATTGTGCCGTATTTCAGCAGCGGGATTGAATTGGTCCACATGTGAGCATTAATCGAAAACAGCAGACCTTGATCCGGCGAGCCGTAGCCGAGTCCTTCCATTACAGCAATGGTCGTGACCGGATCGGAGCCGCTGCCGCCGAACTCCTCGGGAATTGGCAAACCCTGCACACCGAAGGCGGCGCATTTTTTCCATCCATCGTGCGAGAAAATCCGTTCAGCGTCCCGCTGGATCATATCCTTGCTAAGTTCAGCGCGGGCAAAATCGATGGCCGCCTTCTGCAGCGACAGTTGTTCTGGTGTAAGATCAAACTCCATTGCTTGAATCAGGTGTAGTGGCAGGTTCCGATGGCAGAGCATCGGCGAGGATTTCGGCAATGTCGCGGACGACCATGTTCCCGCTGCGAGCGGCTCGGCGACGCGGCTCTGCCCTACGCGTTTGTCGGCAGTATCGTCGAACCACATCCGTCCGCCACCGGCGCCACAACAGGACGTCTGACGTCCGTGACGCGGCATTTCCACGATTCCCTTGTCCCCAGCCGCCTTCGAGAGCAACGCTCGTGGAGCAGCGGTGACATTCTGCACTCGCGCCAGGTAACACGGATCGTGGTAAGTAACACTCGCCGATGCCGGTCCCGACTTGGTTGAATTGTCCGAAACTTTCAATCGGTCACCGCGAATGAGTTCGTCCAGAAACTCGGTGTGATGGATGACGTCAAGGTTCGCGCCCAACTGTGAGTAATCCTGCCGGAAGCTGTTCACGCAATGCGGACAGTGCGACACGATCCGCTTCGCGCCTCGCCGTACTCCAAATCGCTCGAACGCTTCAATGTTTTTTCCGGCAAGTTGCTGGAACAGCAGCTCGTCACCCATGCGTCGAGCGGCCTCGCCCGTACAACCTTCGGAATTGCCAAGCACAGCGAAGTTGACGTCGGCCGCTTGCATGAGTTTTACAACACTGCGGGCGACCTTTTGCAACCGACGGTCATACGCTGCGGCGCATCCGACCCAATAGAGCACATCGCAATCGGGATTGTCCCGCACGTTTGGCACACGAAGGCCATCAGCCCATGCCATGCGTTCCTGCGCAGGCATCCCCCATGGATTGCCAGTGCGGCCGGTTTTTTGCAGTGCCTGGGCCGGCGATCCGCGAAGCTTGCCGTCGGCCACCAGGGACCGCCTCATATCCGTGATAAATCCCAACGGGCTTATGCCAAGGGGACAAACGTCCACGCACGCGGAGCAGGTCGTGCATGCCCACAGAGTTTCGTCTAATATAATATCTCCGACGAGCGCAGGCGCTGACAAATCGGTTCTTCGAGCGGCCCCCAAAGACGGCACGATGGTCACTGCTTCAAAGTGACGGCGAACGTCTTGCACCACTGCGCGCGGCGAGAGCGGTTTGCCGGCTTCGAAGGCCGGACATTCTTGCTCACATCGCCCGCACGAAACACATGCGTCGAGTTCTACGAGTTGCCACCGCTTGAATCGCTCTACGCGTGCCACGCCAATTTCGCCGGTCTCCTCGACCTGTTCGATCGACACTGGCGAAAGCCTCCCCAGACGCTCTATGCCCGCAGCTAATCTCACGGTTCCGGCAATCCCGTGGAGGAGCCGGGTGTACGGGAAAAGTGCGATCACAGTTAGCGCCAACACGGCGTGGAACCACCATGTCGCGATGTGCCAGTCACTCGCACCCGCCGGTGTCATCCCGAGGCTTTCGAAACCTCGCGCAAAGAGCACTCCCACAAACGAAACTCCCGGCATCGGAGTTTGCTCGCGCACGATTCGCAATCCCTCCAACACGTATCCAGTGACCCCGATGATCGCGAAAAGAGCGAGCACCAACCAATCTTGCCATTCATGACCGACTTCAGGAGGGCGCTTCCAGCGGCGATACACGAAAAACCCGCACCCGGCTAGTAAAGCCAGCCCAGCGAGATCCATTACAAACTCGTAGACCACGAAATAGAGTCCCTTGTGAAACACCGGGTCGGTTGGTGCATGGCCTAGCAGTTTCTCCAGCCCATGTTCGACCCCAATCAGACCCGTACCGATCGACAGCACAATGAACCCACCGAACAAGAGAATATGCGCTGCACCCGCCGCCCCGTGTCCCCGCACCCGCCGCTGTAAGAACACAAATTGCCACAGATTGATCAGGCCCGCGCGCCAACTAAAACGCTCAGTGTCGGACTTTCCGATTCGCCACCGCCGCACTCGGCGCGCGACGCCCCATGCCAACACGCCCGTTGACAAGGCAGAGAGACCCCAGAACCACAGTTTCGCAGCATCGGAGACATTGCCGAAGATTTCGCGTGTCAGCACAGCGAGAAAGTGCTCTTCCATGAAATAACTCATTTGCCTAACTCGCGGATCAATTCGGGAACAATCTGGCGCACATCACCCACGAGTCCGTAGGTGGCGATGGAAAACATCGGCGCTTCGGGATCACTGTTGACGGCAACAACAACGCGAGAGTTTTTCATGCCAGCCAGGTGTTGCACGGCACCTGAAATGCCGAGCGCGACGTAAAGTTGCGGAGCAACGACCTTGCCGGTTTGTCCTACCTGCCATTCGTTAGGCGCAATGCCCGCATCCACCAACGCTCGCGTGCATCCAGCTGCTCCGTTCAAAGCATCGGCTAATCGGCCGACATAATTCTCAAACTCTTCACTTGTCCGAAAGGGCCGGCCACCAGAGACAACAACGCGGGCCTCGGTCAATTCAGGACGCGACGTGGGACGCGATTCGACCCCGACGTACTCGCTATGATTCGGCAGGTTCGAGGCGTCCACACTCCACACGGTGCGTTCCCCTGGTTGATCGAGCGGCTCGGCGGTAGGAAAGGCAGAGGCCCGTACTGTGATCACGCGCGGCCGCCCAGCCAAAGTTACTACCGCCATTGCCGCCCCTGCATACATCGGCCGGCGCAATAACAATTCTCCATTCGCGAAGGAATAGCCCGTTACATCCCCAGCCATGGCCGCACTTAGGAGCGCCGCCGCGCGGGGGAGAATATCTTTCGCAAATGTCGTCGAGTTGGCGATGATGCTCACCGCATCGCGTGCCTTTGCAACATCGGCAATAATTCGCGCGTAACGATCGGCTGTTGGATTGGTCAGCAACGAATGATCAGCGACGATTACGTGTGCAAACCGCGCTGCATCAGCGGCAACGGAATCGAGGCCGCTACCGAGCACCAGCAGTTCGACATTATCGCCCGAGTTCTTTGCGAGGTCGCGGGCAACGGTCAGGGCAGAATACACGCCGGAGCGGACCTTTGTTCCGTCGTGTTCCGCTATCACCAACATGGTCATCGTCCGCCTCAGTAACGCGCGACCCGTGCTCAGATTACTTTCGCCTCGTATCGAAGCTTGTGCACAAGTTCGGCCGCGTCGGCGACGCGCTCACATGTCCGATCGATGGTGACTTGTTCGAGGCGCACAAGCCGCACCTTTGGTTCAGGCGATACGCCGAGATCCTGGCACGAAATCCTTTCGATTGGCCGCTTCTTCGCTTTCATCAGGGCGGGCAGCGAAGCATAACGTGGCTCGTTCAGGCGCAGATCCGTTGTAATTACTGCGGGCAACTGAATGAGAATCGTTTCCAAGCCGCGATCGGTTTCGCGTGCGACACTCAATCGGGCTGGTTCGACGAACTCAATTTTGGAAGCGAAAGTCGCTTGAGGCCAATCCAATACGCCAGCGAGCATCTGGCCCGCCTGATTGGCATCGTCGTCCACAGCCTGCTTACCCATCAGCACGAGATTAGGTTTCTCGCGTTGCACAACGGCGGCGAGCACCTGCGCCACGCTCCAGGAATCGAGGGAACCGTCGAAATCAACTCGCAGAGCACGATCGGCTCCCATCGCCAGCGCAGTGCGAAGCTCGCTCTCGAAATCGGCATTGCCGATGCCGACGGCGATCACTTCGACGTCCGATCCGCGCTGCTCGCGGATATGGAGGGCTTCTTCGAGCGCGATGGCGTCAAATGGATTGATCATGTACGCCAGACCCGCGTCTTCAATTCCCGATCCGTCCGGGCGAATGCGCACCCGTTCGTCAGTAGAAGGGACCCGCTTGGTCGGAACGAGAATTTTCATTTCGCCGGTACAGCTTCATTTCATGCTCTTAAGCTTCTGGTAGTCGATCTTATCTGTCGACGTTTTGGGCAGTGACTCGAGCGACGAGAAAAAATCGGGAACCATATAGAGAGGAAGATTTTCCGAACAGAATTTCTTCAGTTCGATTGTCGATAGTCGCGAGCCATCTCGTGTACTCGTAAACGCTTTGACCGGGACGCCATCATCGTCAGGGAATGCCAGCACTGCCGCCTCTTTGATGGCTGGATGTCGATATAACGCCACTTCAATCTCACCCAATTCAATCCGATAGCCACGCTTCTTGATCATTCGGTCGCGTCGTCCGAGAAACTTGTAGTTGCCGTCTGGAAGCTCGATCACAATGTCACCCGTCCGATACCAGCGCGTGCCGCGTCCGGGCAGGAACGCCTTGGCGGTGTTTTCCGGTAGAGTCCAATATCCTTGTAGGACACTCGGTCCGGAAATGCACAGCTCTCCCTCGGCCCCAGTAGCAACCTCACCGCCCTTTTCATCAACAACCAGCGGCTCGCAGTACGGACATGCTTTCCCGATTGGAACCGGCTCGTTTTGAGACTCAGGAATGAGCTGAGGAACTTCGTAAAATGTACAGACGTTGGTCTCAGTTGGACCATACAGATTAAAGTATCGCGGATGCCCCCACAAAGACTTCAATAATTTGAGGTACTTGATAGGAAATACTTCGCCTGCGAACAAAACCAGGCGAAGCGAGGAATAATCGTGTTGCTCCAGTTTCCCAAACTGTGCGATCAGGCTCAAGATTGAGGGAGCCGAGTACCAAACGGTGAGCTTTTTGTCGGCAATCCAGGGCGCCAATCGCGCTGGTTCTTTGCCTAACTGTTCCTCCACGATCACCAGCGTCGCGCCATGCTTAAGCGAGACATAGATGTCCAGCACCGACAGATCGAAATGAAATGGCGCGTGTGAGGAAAACCGATCATGCTCGTTCGGTTTAAAGACGTCCGAACACCAGTCGACAAAACAAGCAGCATTAGCATGCGAGAGCATAACGCCTTTCGGCCAACCGGTTGAGCCCGAAGTATAGAGAATGTAGGCCAGACGTGACGGTTCGGAAGCCGCGCTCGGTTGCGATGGAGCCGGGCTCACCGAATCGAGCTTGTTAAGAGCGCTTCGAAGTGGCACTCCCGCGCCGACTCCGTCGATGACAATCATCGCCGGCGCAAAACCGAGCTGCTTGAATTCTTCACTCAACCGCTCCACCAGGCGTGATTCGACGATGACGACTTTGACCGAACAGTTATGAAAGATAAATGCGTTGCGCTGGGCAGGCGCCGTTGAGTCCGTCGGGATGTAAGCGGCACCCGCTTTCATGATCCCGAATATCGCAGCTACGACATCGCCCGACTTCCGCGCGCAGGTGCCGACTCGATCGCCAATCCCCACACTCATTTCCCGCAGTCGGTCCCGCACGCGATCTGAAAGCTGTGCGAGTTCACCGTAGCGGATGCTACCCATTTCGGCTTCTTCCACCGCGATGTTATCAGGAAAGCGCGAAGCAGAGAGATCCAGGAGTTCGTACAATGCCTTTGTAGTCACCAAGCTCCTCTTACAGGTGGCCCACTAAGCTTTCCTGAAAGCATAATTCAGGGACCGCGTGGGACGTGCGATGAATCAAGCCTTCTTCGACATCACCAGCCGGGCCATGTCCGATAAGGTATTGAGGTTATCGACTACGGCCTCGTGCGGTTGGACGACAATGCCAAATTGGCTTTCCAGGAAGGTCACGGCCTTGAGCACAGCTATGGAATCAAGAATTCCGGTCGTCATCAACGGCGTAGCGTCAGTTAATGCCGCGGGATCTTCGCCGGGCAGGAACTCATTAAGGATGTAAGTCTTAAGCTCTGATTTAATTTCTTGTTCATTCATAGTTACACTCAGTAGATGGATTGTATGTGAAAGGCCACTATCAAACCCTCGAAATCCGTTGGGGCAGTGAACCAGTTGGGCTCATCGCCGCAGCCGCCTTAAGGCTTTGGCTCAGGCGATATTTTTTGTTGGCTCGACGAACTAAACAGTAGTGCGAGCAGATCCTTGTATAATTCTTCCGCCAGCAACCGGTGACCAAGTGCAGTCGTATGATCATCCCATTTCGCAAGGATGAGCGAAGAACGGTCAGTCACTGAGTCAAAGGCCGGGGACAGGTCCATGACTTCCAGTCCGGCTGCCCGGACCAACTGAAGCATTTTGCTCCGACCAGCCGCTTCCAATCCGGCGAAATCCGCTGGCGCGGGACGATACATGACCACTGGACGGATTCCACGTCGAGCGCATTGCTGTGCAAATCGTTGGAACGACCACGCGCATAGCTCAGTGACATACGGTTGCAGACGACGCTCAATCATCACCGCCGGCATTTTTCCATTGACTCCCGCTCGGCGGATGACTGACTTCACGACGTCCCCGTAATCGCCAGTTGGTTCGATCCCCTGCATCAGAGCCTTTCTCAAATGGGACGCGATGAATTGCTCATCGACTGCGGTAACCGACAGTATAGCCGCGTCAGGTTGATACTGAAAGCCTTCCTGTTCGAGCCTCAGCACCCTTTGAAGGATACTATCGGCCCTGACGGCCAGGTTCAGGATTTCGTACTGTGAATAGCGCGCGTCCGGAACATGCGCGTTAAGTTTGTCTTCGACGAGATTCTCGTACGTCTGGTCGTTTTTCACGCCCGTTCCCATGTCATTCGAAGCGCCTAACAGGACAATTCGGTACGTGTTCGCTGGCTTCGCCTTCTGATATTCCCGGTCACGCAGTCCCAGGGAGTTGGACGCGTAGGGAGCGCCGGCAAGCACCGTGTTCATCGATGGAACGACATCGGTTAACAGAAAGTCCGAGCGCGGGCGGACAAAAGCTTTTTTGCCTTTATCCCATCCCTCCGGCTCTTCAGCACCCTGCCACCCCCAGTTATCTTTCCGAGAAACATCAAGGTCTTCGTAGTATCCGCGGCGCTGCTGATTCATGTCGCGCGCATTTAAGACATCGTTGTGAAGCCGCGCTATTGCACCTTTGGTTGCGGGGATTGTCCGAGTAGCAAGAGGTGGTCCGGCAAGAAGACATAGCGACGCAACCGTGACTGCAACGGCCGAACGCCAGAACCGAAATGGCCCCCGGGCCGCCGTTGTTCTTTTGCCCTCTGAGGTCTCCCGGCTCGATTGCCCCCACAACATCCCGCCGCCGCATACCAGGACGAAGACTCCAAGAATCACGAGGACATCGCTCCAGCTCGGCTTGGATGCCGCATCCATCAAAGTCTCAAACTCCGCCCACGATTGGCACGACCAAAACGTCCACAAAAGGCACATCGCGCAAAAGGTCCCCCCTGCCTGCAAGCCATACATCAACCGCGTCCGAAAAGTAACCTGCAAGGGCCTTAGAGTTCGCTTCCGCCCACGCGTCGTCTCGTAGATCGCAGTTACCAGCACCAGCACCGCCAGAATCATCCAGAAGGAAAAATCCTTCCAGTTGAATAACGGTTTGCCCAGAATCCAGAACCATTGCCATGAATGCAGCAACCAGGTGGCTAGAAAAGTCACCATCGTCGCCACCGCCAACGCCGGTATCGTCCCCATCTTCCGCAGCTTGAAATGCGTCGGATAGAAGAAAAGCTTCATCACGAAGTCTTTCCAATAGATGTTAATGCGGCGCCAGAAATCGGTGAAGCTTGTGGCCAGGTAATACAGATGGTGGGTCTCGGGCAGATTAAACCCAAACATGTGCAACAAACCCACAATCAGGTGAAAAGTGCCTGAGACACGCAGATACAACAGATACGTGCCCAGCATGAATCCAACGGCATCGAGCGAGGACGAAAGTTGGGATACGTCCAGCGGCGCATACTGATAAACTATTCGATACAACAGTAGCTGGGCTACGCCGCGAATCATCCAGCGGATTCCATTCTGGTAGATAGGAACCCAGTCTTCATTATAGTAGGTCGAGCAGAAGGTCTTGTAGTCTACTACCGGAAACAGTGGGAAACAGACATTCGGTAGCAGAAAGAAATAGGAGACGGCCCGCGAAAAGCTGAACGGCGCTGTCCGATGTTGCAGGTCATAGAGATAGACAATCAAGCGGAACATGAACATTGAGCCGAGAATCACCCACATGTCGGCAACATCCGGAAACCACTGGCTATGCCCCCGCAGGAAGGCGAGTCCGGCGCCGGCGGCCGCCACTAGACCAACGCGCGCAGCAAAGCGAATCGGCAGGTGGCATAGCCCGATGAGACCAAGCCCAATCGCGACAATTGTTAATCCCGGAAAAAGGTGGTAGAGAAGGCCACTCGAAGGAATTCTTCCGCTCAACCACCTCATCCAGACGTTAGGTCCGATGTGGCCGACACCAGTGACGACTGCCACCAGTGACAATAGCGCAAAGAAAGGCAACCGAAGCCGCTGTGGCAACAGATGGTGAATAGCGAAGCCCGCAACCGCCAGCCACATCAGCCGCGCTAGCAGCTGGCTCTCAAGATGCCAATTGTCGATGACAATGGCAATTAATGCGAACTGTAGTAGAACCGCCAGGAATTGAAGCGATCTACTCAAGTAATTGCCGAAAAGTCGTGACGGCGCTGCCACCACCGCGGTCGGGTCAGGTCTGTTCAACGTTTTTGTTTCTGTTAACATATCAATCTGTGCAGCTAGCTCGCCTTACCCTAACGAAGGCGGCAGCGTTCTGTTCTCTAAGACGACGCTATCGTCGGGGGGCTCTTAACGTGAGTCGGTTTCGGAACAGCATCTTTGATTCGGACTTTGAGTGATTCAGGGAGGTGCGCCCTGAGTTGTCTCCTGACGTACCCCTTGGATCTTGTCGTCAGGCGGATTATCAGGGCATTAGCATCTGCCAACAAACAATACAAAGCTCCAACAGTCTCGCCGATTCGATCTGCTCCAAGAAACTGTTCTTCATTCACGCCGAACCCTTTCACTAAAGAGTACCCGTATTTCGTGAACATTGTCTCATATTTGGCAGCAACAAAGCGATAGTAACCTTTAAGGGGAGATGTATTCAAGAGCTCGGACCACCGGTTGAAATACTTCTGATTATAAACACCGGTCACTGGTTCCATAAGGTCTTTTGGGACTCTGCTGCCGATGAAGATGGCAATTTCCGCGTGATACTTGCCAGGATCTTGAACGTAATCCTCGTAACTCAATTCGTAGACATGCTTCAAATGTTTTTTGTCTTCGTCGAGAAGCGCATGGCAATGTAACCAATGCTCAAACAGATTGTGAATGGCGGCAAGATCTCCTTTCCACTTCTGGTTAGCCATACTCACCGACACCGGGTGACGCCTTATCACAATGAAGTAACTCTCCGGGAACATTGCCTGCAAAAAACGTGTCTTGAGAAGATTGCCCGGGGTCTTTTCCACGCAGATGGCCTTGCTCCGATCCCAGTATCGTTCCCAACTTTGCCGGAGTTTCAGTGCGTTTTCCGGTGTTAGCAGGGACGAAATTTCTGTCAGGTGCGCACGCGGGTCGAATCCGAATCTTCCTGCACCGCCGTAAACCTTGCTAATTGGGTAAATATCCTGCAGAAATTGGCCTTCGTCCTCGGTCGCGCCAGTATCCTTGAAACCCGTGCAGTTTTCCAGTCTCGCAACATTGCGACCAAGCAGACTAGTTCCGCTTCTGTGCAGACCGCAAATGAACACATATCTACGTTTGATGTCATTGCCGTCTTGGGTGCTCATCACTTGTGTTGTCATTCTTACCTTGATTAACGATTCAATGTTACGACGATTTAGCTACATCGTCCGCTCAAAGTCGAAGCCTCGCTCGCGGTTTGGATAGTAATATCCTCTGGCGAGCCTGTCTAATTCTGTTTAGGACAAATTGTGCCAAAAATCTCTTAACGCCTCGCCTTACATAGCCCTTGGTCCCTACTGCAGTGCGAAGCTGGAGGGCACCGAGATCCGCTCCAACGCATGGGACAGTGATGTGTTCACTATTGTTGATGATGACATAGTCAAATGCGCAGGCTTGAGGTAGGCACCGAGCGTGTAATGAATAGAGCTCGTAACCTTCGAATTAGCCTTCTGTGGTTCGAAGTTGTTTGAGTTTCCCGATCACAAGTTGAGGCAGAATGGCCTTGGCTGCCCCTCGCAATGCTACCGTGCATCGCCCAGCGACCCGCCACATCAACGCGCCTGTGTCCGCCGCCACGCACGATAAGGCGCCCAGCCCGTTGGCAATCATCCCCTCTTCACGCAATACCTCATTCCCGTTGGGCAATCCGCTAATTAACGAATAGCC
>WNFY01004398.1_pt1 | contig 15083 bp, 12 predicted proteins | sample 5400091 | NCBI WGS metagenome assembly WNFY01 (sample SAMN13153364, study PRJNA577476) | soil metagenome | isolation source: 60 cm soil or saprolite under grassland replicate 1 | place: USA:California | collected 2016-06-15 | reverse complement strand
ACGGATCTGTCGATCTACTCCCAAGCGGAACTGAATGCAGTGGCCCGGCGGTTAAATGAACGGCCGAGGAAAACACTAAACTATGAAACCCCAGCCGAACGATTTAGCCAATGTGTTGCGTCGACCGGTTGAATCCGCAGTCGATAGCCGACGTTCCCTCAAACATTGAAACGATATTCAGGATGGCAAGTCATTGTAATTGTTTATGACTCCATCTTGAATTGGCAAACGATACCCGCAAAGGTACCCACACTTTGTTCGGATGCAGTCGGATGCTGTAGGACTTGTCACCACGTTCGCCGAGCTATACTGTAAAGATATTCAGCCTGTCCCGTCACGATGTATGGTCCGCATGCACATCCCTTTTGCTTGCCCGGTTTGCGGCAGCGATGAATTTCACCAGGTTATTCTTGAACAGAACGGCGTGCGACGATTGACCGGGGCGTATGAGTGCCCCGGCTGCAGCACCATGTTTCGGGACGCGGAGAAATTTACCGCACACCGGCCGCCCCTCAGCCGCAAGGTGCCTCAGTAGCCCCGACAGGCTTTTCCCTTTTAGAGCGGGTTTACCCGACGTTTCCCCGTAGGGATATACCTGACGTTTCCCACAAGTATCTTCACACAAAAGGAAGGACTACCATTCTTTGGGGACGTCGCTTGGCTCTACATTCGGAGCAGTGGGGGAGTACCTCATGACGCGAGATCAGCTGCTTGAAGTCATGCCGCTCGCTGGTAAACGTATTGACTCGTTTCTCACCCCGCTCAATGCAGCTATGGACGAGTCTAGTGGTAAAAGGAGGGGATCATGAGAACGGCCATCAAGCGTCCGCTTACAGCGGCTGCCATCGCCTTCACGGTTGCGTTCGTTTCGGTGGCCAGCGCGGATCAACGCGTTCCGGCTCGACGAATCATGACGAGCCACGTTCTCGCTCTCACCGGAGGACTGAAACCGACCGGCTCGTTGCCCGCAACCGAGTCATTGGGCTTGATCATCGGTCTGCCTCTGCGCGAGCAGGCGAAACTGAAAGGGCTCATTCGCGAGGTCTACAACCCGGCGAGCCCCAACTATAGACACTATCTGACTCCCGCCGAGTTCACTCGGATGTTCGCTCCCAGCCAGGCGGACTATCAAGCGCTGCAGGCCTTCGCAAAGGCGAACCATCTGCAAATCGTCGCGACCGTTCCCAATCGAACTCTATTACACGTCAAAGCGTCGGTCGCAGACATAGCCAGAGTCTTCCACGTCACGCTGCAGATCTATCGACACCCGACCGAGGACCGTTCGTTCTTTGCACCGGATCGGGAGCCTTTAATCGATCTGGGCATTCCCGTCTTGCGCATCACCGGGCTCGACAACCTGAGCTTGCCGTTCCCAGGTCCAAGGAAAACCGGGTCGATCCCAAAGCCCAACGCGGGGTCCGGCTCGGCGGGACAATTCACCGGCAAGGATCTCCGTGCTGCGTACGCTCCGAATGTGACGCTGACGGGTGCAGGCCAGATCGTGGGCATCCTCTCGTTCGGCGGTTATCTCGCAAGCGACATTCAAATGTATGCCGCCAGGGCCGGTACCCCCAATGTCTCGCTACAGAATGTCGATTTGCCGGGATTCAGTGCGAATCCGACTCAGGACATTCTCCCCAATACCGAAGCGACGCTTGATGTCGAGATGGTGGTCGCGATGGCGCCGGGCGTGTCGAAGATCGTCGTCTATCGGGCGCCTTACGACTCCATTCCCACGGTGTTGAACGAAATGGCGAACCCGACTCAGGGAGAGCCGCAGCCGAGCCAGCTCAGCACGTCCTTCGCCATCAACTACGGCGCGAACGCCAGCAACGAGCAGATCTTCCAACAGATGGCATTGCAGGGCCAATCTTTTTTTGCGGCTTCAGGCGACTTCGGTGCATATGGCCTGAATTCGCGCAGCGGCGATTTTCCGCCCGGCGACTCTGAATTCGTCACTTCCGTCGGTGGAACGGTTCTGACGACGAGCGGCCCCGGGGGCGTCTGGGTCTCCGAGACCGCCTGGTCTTCGAGCGGGGGCGGATATGGTTGGTTTCCACTTCCGTCCTGGCAGATCGCGATCGGCACGGCGACCAACGCGGCGTCGACCACGCTTCGCAATTGCCCCGACGTCTCGGCAGTCGCGACCAACATCGAAATTGCCAGGCTCGGAGGATTCACGGGCGTGGCGGGCACCAGCGCTTCGGCGCCGCTATGGGCCGGCTTCACGGCGTTGATCAATCAACAGGCAGCAGCCAACGGGCTGGCACGCGTCGGCTTTCTGAATCCGGCGCTCTATGCGCTCGGATTCAGCGCGCAGCACACGAGCGCCTTCCATGACATCACGAGCGGCAGCAATGCCAATGGCAACGTCGGTCCCAACTTCGTGGCCGGGACCGGCTACGATCTGGTAACGGGTTGGGGGACACCGAAAGGAATCAACCTCATCAATGCACTGGCGTTGCGCCAGCCGTTGAACCTCCCGCTCACCGGCGCCTACTTGAGGTACTCGTCCGCGCTTGCGGATTGCGATCCGGGGCCTGTCGCGGGCGCGCTCGCTACGTTCGTCGTCCACGTCGCCGGAGGAGCTCCTCCCTTTTCGTATGATTGGAGCGCCACGACCGTGCCCATCAATGACGGAGGCGGAAATTCGCCGATTGTGGTTGTGCAGGTCCCGGCTGCCGGATCTTCGGGAACGTTGGCGGTCACCGTGACCGATGGTGCCGGCAACCAAGTCACGGCGTCGCTCGCGGTCAGCGGCATCGACCCGATTCTCGCGGGGGAAGAGGAGGCGCTGTGTCGCCTCCTCGCGAACCTCTATCGGTTCAAGCGACCCATCTATATTGATCCAGGAGATCCGGCCAAGGTTCGGTTCAATCCCTATTCAGCCGCCGATCTGAAGAGCCTGGAGGAGCTGTCACGCGAAGTGAGCGTTCGCGCGGGCGTGCTTCAGCGAGAGCGCCGCTGACGCCTCGCTGCGCGAGGTAAAACCGCGCATGGGCGTTGCCCGTGCGGCCCCGTACCTCCCCACCGGCAATGCCCTTTGTCGGGCCGGACAGGGGCCTAGGTCGGGTTTTTAGCCGGGTTCTCGCTACCTCTTTATAACCCTCCTAGCCTGTAAGTGGCCCACGCGCGGGTTTAATGAGCCCGAGTAACGGCCCCCGCCGCCGATGGGCCGAGGGGGGCGCGACTTCTGGCGCTTCTCGGGGCGGCTTGTTTGGAGCCAGATACCACATACCACACCATTCTCTTCACAGCGGCGCGGGCTTGGGCCTACGTGATATTCCGAACAACACTGTTCACCGAGTATCTCCTACCGTTTGTCTTTGCTATGACAACGTTTATCTATGGAATATATGTACATGCGCCCAACATCTCCGGCGGCAGCTAGCACCATCTCTGCCGTGTTTGCCTGACCCGGGATCTCCGTTGTTTTGAGTTGTTCCGGCGGCCATAGTTTCTGCATCTCTGCCCAGCTTGGTCCTCTGTATTTATATCGCAGTATTTATTAGTTTGTGGGCGGACTAGCTATTACTTAGATGCGTGCCCACGACAACACGCCGGGCTGCTTGTATCCGCAAACGCCCCGGTGTTGCTTAGACGTGGGGCAATTGCCCTGATATGACTAAACCCAGAAAACCGTTCAGAACTCAGCATCGAGGAGTTAGCAAATCGGAGTAACCCCGTAAAATGGCTGACATGATATGGCTTGAAACTGTACGAGATTGGTTTCATAGATGGGAGGCGGTCTGGATTTTTCTTACCGCTGTGGGCACTATTTTGTTGGCGGGTGTCACATCATGGTTGGCTACTAGGAAACCGCGGGTAGGACTGAGCGTATCTGTTGAGGAGCACCGGGACAGTCAAGCCAAAGTCACCATCACAAATGTTGAGGAATCACTCCCCGTGTTGCGGACGTGGTACTGGAGAAGCCCTAGCGTAGCGCCACGTCGGCTTGACTTGCCGGGGATCGGTCACCTAACCGATGGACGCGGCATTTATACAGGGGTACCACGGCGAATGGAACCCGGTGATCAACTGGTGGGGTTTGTAAGTATCAGAGACCTAGCCCAAATTGTGGATCCACTCATTCGAGCGGACGCCACTCGTGAAGAGATCAATTCCTGTGTAAGTGCCTCTGAGTTCGGGTGTATGACAACGGTAGGCAAGATGTTTACCTCGCCCCTGCCGGCGGGTCTCCAAGAAATGCTCGCGAAATTTATCGTACTCCGAAGAACTCCGATATAGGGCCATCTCAACCTAGTTACCGTGGCGGCGAGTAGCAGCCTGATACGCATCCTCGGCCTCGGCGCACGGGATGGGGGTACCCCCGGGCCTGCTAAAACCGCGCGTACGCCATTGCCGGCCAGGGAGGGTTTAGGGAGGTAGCGAGAACCGCCCGCAAACGCGACCTCGGCCCCTGTCCGGCCCGACAAAGGGTATTGCCGGGGGAGGTAGAGGGGGCCGGTGCGGGCCACCCCGGGAGCCAACAGGATCCCCCTCCCGCCATAACGCCGTATGGATGTCATGATTCCCTGACATGTATATGCGGGTTTCACCTGATATGAGGGCCTGATACTCGCGCGTACTATCCTTGTCTGCACGCAGTATTCCAGATGCCGCAAAAGGGAGGCGTCTAAATAGGACAGAGCATCGATAAGCTAGGGATCGTTGGCGAGCGCGGGCGATTCTCGGTCTTACTGGCGCAAGGACGCTGGAGAAGCAGAATCGCGTGAACAAGCCGATCTACGCGCCGAGTCTTCGGATCTCCGGCGACTTCGAGAAGTGTTTCCCGCAGTGGTGCGAAACAGAAAATCGTAGATGATCCGGTGGTAGAGAGTCACACGCACCTTCGAACTCTAAGGAGAACGCCTATGTATCTAATGCTCTTCATAGTCCTCGCTGGCAGCGCCGGCGCTTACATCGTGATTGTCAACATAGCGGATTACCCGCCGCCTGAACGTCTAGCTATGAAGTTGTCGACGGTCATGGTCGCCTCGGCAGCCGTAGGAGGCGTCGGCGCATGGCTCCTCTTCGGCAACCTGATCACGGCAAACGACCCCATGCCCGCTAGGGCGATTCTCGGCGCCGCCGGTGCCGTCGCCTCGGGGCTGATCGTCGGAGCAGCCACGGCCATTGCTACCGGACTCCACGTGAAGCCACAGGCCGCGCGCCACTGACGGCGTTCCTATTTGCGCATCTCCGCTGTTGCGCTCTCCTCTCGTTTTCAACCGAACTTGCCAAAAGTGCTTGCGCGTGATTTTGTGCGAAAAGGAGATCGTCATGCCCTTGGGTAAACGGATGCTTCATATATCTCTTCTGAGTGTGTTCTTAACAGGGGCTTGTCTCATCGCCTCCGCACAAGAATGCGCTGTGTTGTCCACGGGAGCATGTACAAGTCCGGGCGCAAGATGCACAGCTGACACGGGGGGAATCAGTAGATGTAGGACAGTGATACTCCCGGAGGAGCCTCCTGATTGCAGGTGCATTGGCGGGGCTCAGCCTCCTCAGACACGACCCTACACACTCGAATGCGTCGAGAACTACCCTGCTGGTGTAAATGATCTTCCAAACTCGTGCGACAACACGGATCGCTTCGATGCACGCATTAGTCAGTTTGGCGGATGGCAGCGGCTTTTCTACTGGAAAGAGTCAAACGCCTGGCCACAGGACTGGATGGAAACCAATCTCGTTAGCGGAGGGCTGGACGCAAACTGGGTGGACGATCCCGCCGAATTGTCGGTCTGGTCTGGCCATGGGACCGGCTCTTCAAACGAACCTGACGGGACCTGGTCACTGGTATTCGGCATCACCAGGAATGGCACGAGTTTCGCTACCTCACCAAACCAAGTACACCTTGGCGAAGTCGGAACCGATCCGTTCGGCGGCAACGGTCGCAATCGCTTTGTCATTATGGACGCGAGTTGCAGCGCGATTGAAGGTGAACTTTCGCAGGTTTGGATAAATGGCTCGGGCCAGGGCGGCATTTTTATGAGGCTGCATCAAGCCATGGCATTCCACGATTCGCCCGATGATTCTGACGACCGCCTCGAGAATTTTGCCGAAGATGTCGATAATGGGGATACAAATAAGGCGTCGTGGCTCGACAATGGAGAGTCTTGCTTCTTGTTCTGGTGCTGGAACTCACCATTAATCATGTCATTCGACAGCACCTCCGCCGGCGCGAACACACGCCATAATAGTGAGAGCTTGAAGAACATCCTTGCGCGTCCCTCGTCTTTCGCAGGCTCATTTGTTTGGACCTTCATCGACAACGGCTCTTGTTAGGAGTCAGCGCAGAGGACAGGTGCAATGCGTACGTATTCCAGAGTTCCATTCATTCTGCAGCTAGTCGTCACAGCTGCCTTTGCAGTTGCAGCGCAAGGTCAAGCTGGAGAGCAACAGCCCAACGTGCTCGAACAGCAGGCGATACCAACATCGCTATCGGCACTTCAGGTGGTTGGAAAACCTCTTACTGCGGAAGAAGCCGCGGCCCAAGTACAGGGTCTCATTAAAGCACTGAATCTTCGCGCTATCACGCCGAAGCTTCAGCGGGGCAAAGAACGGGAAACTTACTCATTCCGGGCACCCGGACATACCTTTAAGGTATTTGCACAATCAGGTGTTCTGAAATACCGGACGGAAGAGCTGTATCGGCTGAGCCCACATCAAGAAGGCGAGAATGCTCCACCTCGAGAAACGGTGCTTTCGTGGGCCGAGCGCGACCTCAAACGTCTAGCTGCTGCGAATTTTCTCACGCTCGACGAACTGGATAGGCAAAACATCCATATCAGCCATCAGAGTAGCCGAACCGCCACGCGAGACGGCGAGAAAGTTCAGTTAGGAAAACTGTCAGTGCTAGACAGCCGAATTGATTTCACGCGCCGCATTGGAGAGTTGCGAGTTGCGGGGAATGGAGTCGGATTTATTTACGGGAACGACGGTCGTCTGCATGGGTTGGAAATTGTTTGGCGGCGAGTGCGTTCCCTCCGTGAAAAAATGCCGTTGGCTGTCAGCAAGGAACAGGCGCTTTCAGCTTTCCGGGAAACGACAGAGCCGAGCCGAAAGCTTGGTTCGACAGTTGACTTACTGCAAGCTGAACTAGTCTATGGTGATCCTAGTCCTCGGCGGCAGATAGGGTCTCTTCAGCCCGCATATTTCTTTCTCTACAGGGTGCGCACGCCGATAGAAGGCCGAACCAATGAATTTGTAGTGGGCAAGAAACGGCTTCTAGTGTTGCGCGCGGTGAAACGATAGGTTCTCTTCTCTTCCGCCGGTTCTGACCTCAGCGCAGCAAACGTGGTTCCCCGACCGTATTTAGAGGGATCAAGAAACGACTTTCATCAATGGCAAGTAACCTCGCCACGCGCGTCGCTTATACGCGATTCTGGAGGGTCGGATTTTTACGCCGCCCTGCCACACGCCATCAAAATCGAGTTTTTCAACAGAATAGGTCGATAGCAGACGTTGGGCGCTGGCTCCTCGAGCCGGGTTAGAACCTGAGATCGACAGACTAACAGTCCGCCGGTCGCACGGCAGCGAGCAGATCGGTCGTAGGGACAGGTACTAGAACTCCCCGGAGGGACCTTCCCCACCGGGCAGAAGCGGCGAGAACCGGCAGATATGCGGCACAAACAGTGTCCCCTCGGCCTCGGCAGTGGGTGGGGCGGTTTCTCCGGGGCTGCAAAAACCGCGCGGGCGCCGCTTGGGGTCTGGGAGGATTGTATGAGGTAGCGAGAACCGGCAAAAAACGTGACCTAGGCCCCTTGTCGCGGGCGAAAAGGGCATGTCTCAGGGGGAGGTAGAGGGGCCAGGTGCGGGCCCACGGGGCCGGACAGCAGCAGTCCAGAGGGGGCGGGGCAATCCGGGCTAGCGCCCACTGAGTGGCATATCCTTTGACAGCACGTTGAGGGGATACTGTATTCTTATCCAGTATGGTCCGCATGCACATCCCTTTCGTCTGCCCGGTCTGCTCGGGATACAAAAAATAAATTAAACATTGAACCGAAAGTAGATCACGTCGCCATCGCGCACGACATATTCCTTTCCTTCCAGTCTCATCTTTCCGGCTTCTTTCGCGCCCTGCTCGCCGTTTCCGGCGACGTAGTCCGCGTAGGCGATGACTTCGGCGCGGATGAAGCCGCGCTCGAAGTCGGTGTGGATCACGCCGGCCGCCTGCGACGCCGTGGCGCCGACCGGAACGGTCCAGGCGCGCACTTCCTTCGGTCCGGCGGTGAAATAGGTCTGCAGACCCAAGAGCGCATACCCGGCGCGGATCAAGCGGTCGAGGCCGGGCTCTTTCATTCCCATGTCGGCTAGAAAAACCTGCTTGTCCTCGTCCGGTAGATCGGCGATCTGCGCTTCGAGCGCAGCGCTGATAGGCACGACCGGCGCGCCTTCGCGCTTTGCGTATTCCTCGACTTTCGCGAGCAGCGGATTGTTCTGGAATCCGTGCTCGGCGACATTGGCGACGTACATCGCCGGCTTCGCCGTCAAGAGGAAGAAGGGCTTCAGCACCGTCTGCTCTTCCTTCGAGAGCGGCACGCTGCGCGCCGGCCGCGCCTCGTCGAGCGCCGGACGCACCTTGTCGAGCACGGCGACGATGCGCTGCGCTTCCTTGTCGCCGCCGGTCTTCGCCACTTTTCCGTAGCGCGCGTAGGCCTTTTCCACTGACGCCAGGTCGGCGAGGGCGAGCTCGGTGTTGATGGTTTCGATGTCGGAAACCGGGTCGACCTTGCCGGCGACGTGCACCACGTTCGCGTCCTCGAAGCATCGCACCACGTGCGCGATCGCGTCGCACTCACGGATGTTGGCGAGGAACTGGTTGCCCAGCCCCTCGCCTTTCGACGCCCCCGCCACCAGTCCCGCGATATCGACGAACTCGACCGCCGCGGCGACGATTTTCTGCGGTCGGGCGATCGCCGCAATTTGTGCGAGGCGCGGGTCGGGCACCTCGACGATGCCGATGTTGGGGTCGATGGTGCAGAACGGATAGTTCTCCGCCGCAATCCCCGCCTTGGTGAGGGCGTTGAATAGAGTCGATTTACCTACGTTCGGCAGCCCGACGATTCCGCATTTCAAAGCCATCAGGATTTCGTGTGCAGCCTGAGCATCGCCGCTTCCATGTCGCCGTCGAGCAAGAGGCCCGAGGCTCCCATGCAGCGCTCGAGCGCCGTCTCGATCAATTCACGCTCGGGCACAGGCGGCGGCGTCAGCACGTAGCCGGCGACGAGGTCCTTGTTCCCCGGGTGGCCGATGCCGATGCGCAGCCGCCAGAACCCGTGCGTGCCCAGTTGCGCGGCGATGTCCTTCAGGCCGTTGTGGCCGGCGACTCCGCCGCCGAGTTTCAGTTTCGCCGTTCCCGGCGGAAAATCGAGCTCGTCGTGCACGACCAGGATTTCCTGAGGCTGGATCTTGTAGAAGCGCGCGAGCGCTCCGACCGATTTGCCCGAGAGGTTCATGTAAGTCTGCGGCAGCAAGAGCCACAAGTCGCCCGAGGCTCGCGCGAGCTTGCCGAGGAGGCCGTGATACTTGGCGACCGTTTTCAGCTCGATGCGCTGCGCGAGAGCAAGGCGCGAGGTGAACCAGAAGCCGACATTGTGCCGGTCCCTTTCGTGCTTCCTCCCGGGGTTCCCGAGGCCGGCGATCAATTTTAGAGAATGCATGGATAAAAAAGGGCGCGGGGGTTACCGCGCCCTTTCGCGTAGTGGCAACAGGCGCTACTTCTTGTCGCCCCTGTCGCCCCTGTCGGCCTTCTCGCCCTTGCCGCCTTTGCCGCCCTTCTCCTCGGCAGCCGGAGCGGCCGCTTCCGGCGCCTTCTGCTTGACGGTCGGCACGTCGGCGGCGGCAGGAACGGCTTCCGCTGCAGGCGCGAGGACTCCCTCGACCCCGACCCCGGCAGCCGCGGCAGCGGCGGCGGCCTCCTCTTCCTCGGCGATCGCAGCCTTCGGGATCTGCGCCGAAGCGACGGTAGGATTCTCGTTGCCCCCCAGGGAAAGCTCCACGCCCTCGGGCAAGGGGAGCGCGCGCACGTGGATCGAGTGCCCGATCGCGAGCGCAGACAGGTCCACCTCGATGAATTCGGGCAGATTCGCAGGCAGGCAGCGGACGTCGATCTCGCTCAGCACGTGGGTGATGAGGCCGCCCTGCTCCTTGATCGCGGGCGACTTCTCCGCGTTGACGAAGTGCAAGGGCACCCTGATGTGGATCTTCTCGTCCGCCGAGACTCTCTGGAAGTCGACGTGCTGCACTTCCATCTTGAACGGATGCATGTTGACCGCCCGCAGCAGCACTTCCTCCTTCGCGCCGTCCAGGGCGAGCGTCAGGACCGACGCGTGAAACTTCTCGTCGCGCAGCTGGTGGTACAGCGGGTTGTGATCGAGCTCGATGCTGACCGCGGGTTTCTTGCCCCCGTAGACAATCCCGGGGATCTTCCCGCCGTGGCGCAGGCGGCGGCTCGCGCCCCTTCCCTGCCCTTTGCGCGTTTGCGCGACGACTTCGATTGCCATGTTGCCCTCTCCTCGATTGAGGCGGCGCCCGCGACCAGTCGCCGCCGTTGAAAAATCTACTCGATGAACAGCGAGCTCACCGAATCCTCGTTGCTGATCCGCAGGATCGTTTCCGCGAGCAGCCCCGCGACCGACAGCACGCGGATCTTCTTGCACGCCTGAGCGGCCTTGGACAGCGGTATGGAGTCGGTCACCACCAGCTCGTCGATCTCCGACTCGGCGATGCGCTCCACCGCCCCGCCAGAAAGCACGGGGTGCGTGCAGTACGCGACCACGCGGGTCGCGCCCTCCTGCTTCAGCGCGTGCGCCGCCTTGACCAGCGTATTGGCGGTGTCGACCATGTCGTCCATGATGACGCAGTTGCGTCCCTTCACGTCGCCGATCACGTTCATCACTTCCGACACGTTCGGCTGGGGCCGCCGCTTGTCTATGATCGCGAGGTCCGACTCCAGGCGCTTCGCCATCGCGCGCGCGCGCACCACGCCGCCGACGTCCGGCGACACCACCAGCAGGTTCTCGTACTGGTGCTTCCATACATCCCCCAGCAGCACGGGGGTGGCGTAAATATTGTCCACGGGCACGTCAAAAAATCCCTGTATCTGATCGGCGTGCAGATCCATCGTCAGCACGCGGTCGACCCCTGCCGCCTGCAGCATGTTCGCCGCCACCTTCGCGCTGATCGCCACGCGCGCCGAGCGCGGGCGCCGGTCCTGGCGCGCATACCCGAAATACGGGATCGCCGCCGTCACCCGGGCCGCCGAGGCGCGCTTCAAGGCATCGACGATCAACAGCACTTCCATCAGGCTGTCGTTCGCCGGCGCGCAAGTGGACTGCAAAACGAAACAGTCCTTGCCGCGCACGTTCTCCAACAGCTCGACCATGATCTCCCCGTCGGAGAACTTGCCCACGGTGGCGTGGCCGATCGGGATGTTGAGCCGCCGCACCACCGCGTGCGCGAGCATCGGGTTGGCGTTCCCGGTGAAAACCATCAGGCTTTCGTAGGCCATGCGCTTTAGTCCAGGAGCTGGGGGCTCGACCCAAGCCGCCTTGCTCACAAAAAATCAGCCGCATCGGCGGCTTGCTGTTTCGCTGGCCCCTGATCCCTGGGCCCTCGTCTCGAAATCTGATGGCTGGGGAGGAAGGATTCGAACCCTCGCATGGCGGAATCAAAATCCGCTGCCTTAACCAGCTTGGCGACTCCCCAAGCGCTAAACCTGCTCCAGCAACGCCGCGAGCGGATGACTATCCAGCCCGCGCACGGCGAAGCCGCGCATCTCCGCGGGCATCCTGGACAGGACCGCGCGCGCTTCGCGCTCGGCTGCAAATTCGACGAATACGCAGGCGCCTGAGCCGCTCATGCGCGCATCTCCGAACTGCCTGAGCCATTCGAGATGCGCCGCCACCTCCGCGTGGCGCCGGCACACGACCGATTCCAGGTCGTTCCTTCCGAAACCGGCGGAAAAGCCTGATATTTTGATGGTTTTCGAATTTCGTGTCAATTCAGGCGCGGTGAAAATCGCATGCGTGGCCACGGCAACCGGTGGAACGAGCACGACGTACCATGCCTGCGGCAATGCGAGCGGCGCAAGGCGCTCGCCGATCCCCTCGGCGAAAGCGTTCCCGCCGAAGAGAAAGAACGGAACGTCCGCCCCGAGCGCAAGCGCCATCGCCGCGAGCTTCTCCTTCGGCAGCGCGAGCCCCCACAGGCGGTTCAGGACCGCGAGCGTGGTTGCGCAATCGGAGCTGCCGCCGCCCAGTCCCCCTCCGATCGGAATGTTCTTTTCGATGTCGATGTCGACGCCCCGGTTCGAGCCGCCCTCGGCTTGCAGGAGCCGCGCGGCGCGCACGGCGAGGTCTTCAGCTTCGGTGATGCCGGGCAGGGCCCGCGCGCGCCTCACCTCGGCGTCCGCGCGCGGCGTAAAGCGCAGCCAGTCGCAGCGCTCGATCAGGCGGAACGCGGTCTGCAACAGGTGATAGCCGTCGGGGCGCCGCCCGAGGACGTGCAGGAAGAGATTGAGCTTGGCCGGGGCCGGATAGCGGCGCTCCCACGGATTCAATTTGTCCATTGATCCACGACGAGGACAATTTCGAGATCTTCGCGCTTCAGGCGCATCCGGAAAGGCTTTCCTCCCCGGAACTCCTCGTAGGCGACCTGCCAGCCGTCCTGCCTGAGTTCCAGGCCGTTGTCCACGTCGCCCTGCATCTCCGCCGGCCGGCCTGGGCTCGCCCGCGCCTGCACCCAGTCCGAGAGCCCGGCTAGCGGAAGCCGCCAGCCGAGCGCCTGCTCGGTCAGGCTTTCCGCGTCGGCGGCGCGGTACTCCTTGTTGTCGCCGGTCACTGACAGCTCGAAGCCGCCCGGGAGAGGAAGCCCGGCCTCGGGCAGGGACGCACAGGCGACTAGCAATGCCGCTAGAGCAAAGGCGGGGGCAAACCGAACCACAAGAAATCAGCGCTTGAGGCGCCTGATCGTATTGGCGAGCGTTTCGTTGTCCGGGCTTTCCCGGGTGGCGTCGCCCCAGACGCGCTCCGCCTCGGCGCGCTCGCCCATCGCCCAAAGCACTTCGCCGAGGTGGGCGGCGATTTCCGCGTCGGGCCGCCCGGCGAACGCGCGGCGCAGGTAGCCGAGCGAATCCTTCAGCTTGCCCAGCCGGTACAGCACCCATCCCATGCTGTCGATGATGAAGGAATCGTCGGGGGCAAGCTGCAGCGCCTTTTCGATCAGCTCGCGCGCCTCGGGCAGGCGCTGATTGCGGTCGGCGAGGGAATAGCCGAGCGCGTTGTAGGCGTGCGCGTGCTCGGGCCGTATCTCGATCAGCTTGCGAAGGGAAGCCTCGAGAATATCCACGCGCTCGATTTTCTCCGCGAGCATGGCGTAGTCGTAGAGCAGCTCGGGATTGTTCGGAACCCGGTCGAGCGCCTGCCCGACCAGATCGAATGCGGTCTTCGGCTGGTTGGCGTCGCGCAGGAGCTGCGCTTCGGCGAGGATCAGCTGCACGCGCTGCTGGCTGTCCTTCGCGGCCGCCTGCTGCAGGCGCGCCCTTGCCTCGTCGAGCTTGCCCTGTCTGGCGAGCACCTGGGCATAGCGGATCTGCGCCTGCACGTATTGCTCGCCCTCGCCCACTTCACCGTACCAGCGGAGCGCCTCCGGAGTATTCTTCCGCTCTTCGGCGACCTGACCGAGATACAGGCGCACTCCGTCCTTGTCGCGGTAGGGGCTTTCGATCAGGCTCCTGAGATATCTCTCGGCGGCGTCGTAGTCCTTGAGCTGCAGCGAAAGCAGCGCCACCGCGAAGGCCATGTCGCTGCTGTCGGGAACGCCGGACATGAGCTTCTGGAACTCGGCGCGAGCCTCGCCGAAGCGTTTTTGCGCAACCAGCAAGCGCGCGTAGGCGAGGCGCGTTTCCCGCGCGGCAGGATATTTTTTCAGATGGCCGGCAAGCAGCGCCTCGGCCTGATCCGTCGAAGCCTTCTGCAGCAGTTGCGCTTCGAGCAGAACCGCCGCCTCCCAGTCCGGCCGCAGCTGTCCGGCCTTGCGGGCCGCCTCGAGCGCCAGGCGTTCGTCGCCCGCGCTGACCGCTGCCCGCGCGACGGCGAAATGCGCCTCGGCGAGCCTGGGGTAGTCCGCGGCGAGACTGCGCACGAGTTTGAGCGCGGCCTGCTTGTCCTGGGTATTGGCAAGCGTGCGGGTCAGCTGCGTGAATCCGTTTGCAGGATCGTTGGCGGAACCGGCCAGCAGCTTCTTGAGATTGGGCAACGCCTCCTCGTAGCGGCCCGCGGCGACCAGCAACCCGGCGAGCGCCTGAAGCGGGCGTGTCGAGCCGGGCTCGGTTTCGTGCCAGAGCGTTGCAGCGTCGATCGCGGCGTTGTTCATTCGCGCGTAGAGCGCAACTTCGGTGGCGCGCCGCGCGATCCGGGGATCGCGCGTGCGTTTCGCGAGATCGACGTACGCCTGCGCGGAGAGGGTGGCGCTGCCGCGCTGGCCGGCGATCTCGGCGAGCAGGAATTCGTACAGCAGGTTTTCGGTCAGCTCCTGCTTGGGAAGTACCGCGCGGTCCTCGGGTTCGGGCGCGGCCGCCTGCGCTTCGCCGGCGGGTGCGTCCGTGTCGGATTCGTCCTGCAGTTCCTCTCCTGCCGCGGGCGGCTGCGGCGGCGGCGCGGCGCATCCCGCAAACACGACGAACGCCATCGCGGCGACGAGGCGCAAAGCGCCGACTCGGACGGGCAACAGGCTGTGTGGACTCGGCATGGAGGCACTTGCTGTCTTGAAGGGCTAGTTTAGGTATATTTCGAAAGGCCGACAAGGACATTGAGCGCCGCTGTGCCAGAGCTGCCCGAAGTCGAGATCACCCGCCGCGGCATCGAGCCTTTCGTGCTCGGCAAGACGATTACGGGCGTCGCTGTGCGCAATCCCAATCTGCGTCAACGCGTACCGCGCAAACTCGCCCGCATCCTGGTCGGTCAGCGGGTGAAACGTCTGGTGCGGCGTGGAAAGTATCTGTTGTTCCAGTGCGACGCCGGCTCGCTCATCGTGCACCTGGGCATGTCGGGGAGCCTGCGTGTGATCGACCCGAGAAC
>WNFY01008274.1_pt1 | contig 15087 bp, 14 predicted proteins | sample 5400091 | NCBI WGS metagenome assembly WNFY01 (sample SAMN13153364, study PRJNA577476) | soil metagenome | isolation source: 60 cm soil or saprolite under grassland replicate 1 | place: USA:California | collected 2016-06-15 | reverse complement strand
GTCGTCGAATGGATCGATGGAGGAGGAGCCTGGGTCAAAGGTGCTCAGAAGAGCAGGTGGGTGCCCCTGGAAGCATTCCAGCCCCAAACGCCAGCGGCCAATTCTAAAGACGACGAGTAAACTAGTCATGTCAAATTGTGTCGATGTTAGGACGAGGCTATTTTACGAAGACGAGTCCCTTGCTGGAGTCTATCTCGAAAGTCTCTGTGTCAAGCTTTGACGCGGACCCGTTCAGCTTTCGGACTTTCAATTCTCGCCCGTTCGGGTCCGAATCGTCCTTGTCCAGATCGATAACACACGACGCAGTATCCTCCAACCACTTCACCACATCCTTAGGCGCCTTCGAGAGATCCACAGTCAAGACCAGTGTCACGTTCGAGTCTCTCAGCTTGTCCAAAGTCTCGCCTAACCGCTTGACAAAATCCTTGGACGCAACCTTCGCGACAACCGGATCGATCGAGTCGAACAGAATCTTGGTCTTCTCGCCGATAAACATGGAACTGTTCTTGACGAGGGCGTCCTGTATCGAATCGAAGTCAAACGCCTTCTCAACATAATACGGCTCAAAACTGAACGAGTCGGACTGGGACGAAAACCCGTCCACCAGCAGGAATCTGTATTGGGACTCGGCCTCCGACGGATCAGCACCTATCTTTTTCATCTGCTCCCTAAGCGCACCTGGGGCTTTATCATATGTAACGAACATGCAAGGGTTTCCCTGCTTCAGAAAACTGCTCGCAAGTCCTGAGCAGAGAGTTGTCTTCCCGGACCCCTGGCTGCCATTCACAACCACGAGACCGGGAGACTCTAGATTCCCTTGTGTAAGCTCGAAAATATGCTCGAAACTCTGAGAGATTTTGGGAGAACTAGGACGTTTGGGAGCCTCTTCCCGGACAGGTTTCTCCGGCTTGTCCGCTGAAGGTGGAGGATAGAACTTGGGCTGGAGAGCTTCCTTTGCCGGCTGCTCCACAGACGCTGGAGGTTTCATAGAACGGACCGGAGGCACCGGAAATGGAGGCGCCGTAGTCGCTGGTGACGGAGGCACTGAAGCTGGTGGCTCAGAGCCTTTCTTTCCCCCTGGACCTATCATCATCGGCCGACTTGTGGGCGTCGCCCTCGGTGGGACCCACTCAGGAGTGCTTTGCAACGAGAACGCTCCTGGCTGCTCACCGCCAATCGAGTTCGCATCAGAGGGCATGTCTCTGAGCAGAGACTGTAGCAATCTACTCAGAGAACTGTCCTCGTCTCCCTGCGGAGGACCCTGCCAGCTTCTCGGCGGTTGATAGGAGATGTTGGCGTTCATCAGAGGAGGATTTGGAGGTGTAGAAGGAGGAGCAGGAGCACTTTGGGGAACGGGAGGAGCTTGGAGAGGTGCCGCTGGAGAGCTGGGCGTTGAAGTGGGCAAGGATGTCGACACCTCTCCAGTCTCTTCTTCCTCTTTCCCGTCTTTCTTCTTGCGTCCGAACATGGTCAACATTCCTATTATAGCGAAAAAGGTCCAAATGGGATCCAGACTGGCAAGTTGGAATAGCATTCGTTCAACTCGTACCTAGTAATCATTCACTCTCATCCACGGATTCATGTCTCTCTGGTAGTGTCTCGAACAGGAGAACACAGCATGAGTTGTTCTTGGATAGGAATGATGTTACCTTAGCGAATGGTCAACAGAAACAGCCTATGAACCTCGTTCGATCCTGAGCACTGCAATATTCTTCCATCACTAGACCTATCTCTTTGTCTTGAGAATATCCGACTTTGTCAAAATACCGACCATGTTCTCGCCCTTTGAAACGAGGACGCCATAGTTGCTCTGCAACAAGCCCAGAACCAGATCGAGCGGAGTATCGCTATTGACCACCGGCAACGGCGAATCCATAATCTCGCGGACCTTGAGGCCAAGAACGAACTCTAAGGACTCGCCCCGAGCAGCTCGATCAAGAATCGTCTTCTCCGAAATGCTTCCAACGCATCGTCCATTTTCGAAAACCGGGAGCTGCGAATAGCCCCTTCGCCTCATCAAGTCAACAGCATCCCGGACAAGCTGCGTTCTCGCTACGGAGACGATGGGACGACTAATGAGCTCGTCAACACGACGCGCAGGGCTTTCAACCCCTGCTCTCTCCAGAGCGCTGAATAGCCTCTGAACAACTGAATAAGCCGGGTCCACGGAACCGGCTTCGATCTTAGCAATTATCGACTGACTTACTCCAGCAGATAAAGCGAGTCTGGTCTGGGTCAGTCCGAGCTCTTTTCTCTTCTTTGGAATCTCCCCTAACGATGGTAGCATGCCTCAAACATGTTGGACGGTGCTCTTATTCCTATCGGAATACACTAGAAGCCTATTCCTAAAGGAATATGAGTACAATAGAACTTATATAATTAGAATAAATGAAACGACAATGAAAACATGTCCCCGGAAGTCCAGCTTGCGGGAATTCACCCGCGATCAGAGAGACTAATTGAACTCACTCGGTCGTACGAGCGGGCAAAGGCCAGCTGGAGCCAGGTGGAAGTTCAACTTGAGCAGGAGACAAAGGAAGTCATCAAGCTCCAGGAGAGCCTCGGATTCAGGCACTTCTCCGACGGCTCCTTAGCCTGGCAGGATCAGCTAAGACCTCTCACGCGATCTCTGAAAGGAGTGGAGTCGGGCACCCGGTACTCGAGATGGTTTGATACTAATACATTCTACCAAAAACCCATTATCGTAGGCAAGATTTCCGCTGGCGACATCGACCCCAAGAATTTTCTTCGAGCCGAACTTTTGACGGAAAATAGGGATCGAAAAATCACTCTCCCTGGACCCTATACATTCTCTCAGCTCTCAGAAAATAAGCACTACGAAAATTATGCTGATTTGCTCTTCGACATTGCACTTGCCGAGCGCGAGATTATCCAGAAGCTCAAGAACGAAGGCGTTGATCTCTTCCAACTATCGGAGCCCGGCTTGGTCTATCAGCCGTACAGAGCGAGCTTTAGGGACCAATCGGAAGTTGATCTAGCTCTTGGAGCAATCCGTTCCCTAGTGAAAGAGAGCCCAGCAGACGTTGTGATCCAGACTTATTTTGGCGACGTTGCCCCGTTACTCTCAGAACTTCTGGATCTACCGGTCTTCGGTATTGGAATCGACCTATTCGAAACTGACATTTCCTCACTTAGCGAGCAAGAAGGAGCCTCGAAACCATTCATTTTGGGAATTGTCGACTCAAGGGAATCCTTCGTTGAGAATCCTAACTGGATCGCTGACACAGCGCGGAAATTCTCCGCGAAGGTAGATGCCGGCGATCTGGTCTTTGCTTCGAACTCGGACCTGAAATTTGTACCGCAAGAAATTGCGAATCAAAAGATACAGGCTCTGTCTAAGGCATCCGAACTGTTCGAGGGGAGCTGATAGATGTCGAAGCTTTTTCCTGTTCAAGAAATAGGGAGTCTCGCTAAGCCCAAATGGAGAACCAAGGGGCTTCGACAACGACTCTCCTCACAAGACCTCTCCGAGGCTGAAGAATGGGCTGCGAAGCTAGGAATTCAGGACTTCCATGATCGAGCCAAGAGCATTCTCAAGACTGCTAATGAGAAGGAACGAGTCAAAGCGATCCTTGAACTTTCGACCTTGTACGGCCTCCGTCTCTTCGAAACCACTGGCGTAGACAACGACGGTGTTGGGGGAGAGCAACAGCGAGTCGAAATGTACGAGCACGTAGTCAAAGCCGTGCAGGGAATGAATCTCCTTGGCCACGTCCACTCCTTCGACAACAAATACTTCAACAAAGGCGTCGCCGAATCGAAAATCTCCAGAAAACACCCCATCTACTTGCCAGAATTTCTTGACGTCAAGAAATACGCCCACCGAGCCGTGAAGGTCCCGATCACCGGACCGTACACACTAGTGGACTGGTCCTTCAGCGGATACTACATCCAGAAGCAACACGCCTCCTCTCCCAAAACACGGAAGATCGAGGCGAAGCGGGAATTCCTCCTCGATATCGTAGAGCAAATCATACGCCCCGAGATCCGAGACCTAGTCGACGCTGGAGCAACTTGGATACAGATCGATGAGCCAGCAGTGACCACCCACCCAGAACCTCAAGAAATGGAGCTCTTCGTAGATGCGTGGAATGAAACAGTCAAAGGATTCAATTGCAAGTTCAGTGACCACACTTGCTACCCGTCCGAGATAGGATACAAAGTTCTCGCAGAGTACGCACCAAAGCTGGACAAGTGCGACCAGCTCGCGTTAGAGTTCGCCAACCGAGACACTTCGCGTCTAGGACTCGATGAGAACTCACGGGAAGGCTACAGCGACCTCAAACATTTCATCGACGCTGGGTTCAGCGGAGAATTCGGGCTCGGCGTCGCACATGTCCACGACTTTACAGGAGACGTGTCCCAAGGGGCAGGAAAGTCCGTGGGACGAGACCTGATCGAGTCTCCAGAGCTAGTGCGAGACCGTCTTCTATTTGCCACCAAGATCATAGGGGATCCGGCGAAAATCTGGGCGAACCCAGACTGTGGATTGAGGACCAGAACGTGGGATGTAGCCTTTGCGAAGCTCGCAAGCATCACGAAGGGAGCCGAACTAGCAAGGGAGGCATACCAATGAGACTGAGTGATCGAGCGCGACATCATAACCTCGTTACCGTCGAACTTATTCCAGACAGAGTTGTTCCTAGCGATTTGGCTCACCTGAGGGGAAGAGTTGACGCTATCACGGTTCCAGCCTTGCGGAATGGCCATAATGACCCAAGCTATCCAAAGTCTTTCTCGATAACACCGCAACGCAGAAGCCTTGCTCAGCAGATCCGACTTGCCAGCTATCTCGAGCCAAATAGAGCAAGGGCTTGAAAACGTACTGATCGTTTACGGAGACCCCTATCCAGAGCCTCGTCCCGGAACCTATGAGTTCACCAAGACGAACGAGCTAATTCGGGAGATCTCCTCGCTAAACGATGGAAACGACCCATGCATTGGGGCAGTGACCAACCAGCACGCTAACAACAGGGAAAGCGAAATCGCCCGAACGATATCACGAGTCGATGCGGGCGCGGATTTCATTGTTACAAACGTCGCCTTCGACTCGGAGAGTGTACTTGACCATAGGGATTCCCTGCATGAAGCGGGGTTAAACGTGCCACTCTTCGTTCAAGTCTCTATTCCGCTCAGCCTAGACAATGTGTTGTTCGTAAGCCAGAAATTCGACATACCTGTCCCAGCTCACGTTAGGAAGAAACTGCTGGACGATCCGACTGGAGGAAGCCTCGCTGTTGCCGCCGAGGCCTATGAGGCTCTACGTGGAGAAGCGAATGGTGTCCACTTTTCATATCTGTTCCGACAACGAAATCCGATTCCCACTTATCGTCGTTTGCTGGAGACAATTGGGATAGCAGGCGCTACACTGGCTCCGATAGCCGCCTCTCCTGTGAATACATATCCTGTGGCGTAGTGTTCTTCGAACGATTAGTGCAAGAATCAGATGGTTAGCTGTCTGGCTTGGCCGTTTCGTCCGATACTGGAGCGTCTTCTCCGACCTGGAGTACTTTCTTCAGTTCCTTTTTCATGAGTGACGGGTCATGGTTGAGATTGAAGTAGTCTGCGAACGTTGTGGTCGTCCTTAGCATTCTGGTTCTTCCGATCCTCTCGTCATTAATCAGGTCCATGTCCTTCAACTGTTTCACATGGCCGTAGGCCAGTTTTCCCCTAACACGTACCACGTAGGACTGGGTGACAGGCTGCTTCAGAGCTATGAAAGATAACGTCCGAAGAGGTCCGGGTGTAAGAAGCGGTCTGTTCGCCAGTTTTCGAACATGCTTGGCAAATTCTGCCTTCAGTTGCATGACAAAACGTCCATCGGGAAGTTCCACCACTTGAATTGGACTACCCGCGATCTTGTAACGTTCCGAAACTGCCGTTGCAATTCCCCGTATCTTGTCCTCCGACCTAGCACCTATCACAGACCCGATCATCTTCAGGTCTAGCGGCCTTCCGGAAACGTACAGTGCGGCCTCGCAAAGCTGCTGCTGTAGGTCAGCAGTTTTCACCTGAGCTGTGTTAGTCGAAACTTGTGCTTCCATCGTCTTTCAGCTCGATTTCGATATCACCAAACTCTAAGGGCTGGGCGAGGCCCACTCTTCCCTCTACTGCTAAGAATAGCAACATGATGAACATTCTGACCGCTTCGAGAGGGTCTCCTCTTCCTAAGAGGGTTAGGAAGGACAGTTTCTTCTGTGCAGAGCCGGCTTCTGTGAGGAGCCTTCGGAAAAAGGCTTTGATATTCTCTTCTATCTTGACGAAGAAATCGTCAACTTGTTCGAACACCTCGGGGGTTCTGAGAACCAGTTGTGCGCTTGCCGGAAGCATTCTCTCTGCAGTCAACACCTCCAGTAATCCTTTGATGACTTCCTCGACCGAGGTGGTTGTCGATTCATAGCGTAGGGGAAAAGACAGGGGTGGCGGGACGAAGTCTGTCGGCCTCTCCAGCGGAGGCTTCGGCGGTTCTTCCATCTTGAGGATGAGTTCTGATTTCATACGAAGTAGAATTGCAGAGGAGAGGAGGGCGGTGCCGGAGACGGAGAAGTCGATGAATCCTCGGCCCCTCATCTCATGGAGAAGTTCATCTAGCAGATTGGCGAGGTTTACGTCCCAGGGTTTAACACGGTGAAGATGGATCAGGTCAAAGAGGACAGCGTAGGGTGCCTTGAGCCAGTATGCTTCTTCGTGAGCTGTCAATTGTTCTCTCCCCTCGAGGGCAGGGACACGATCTGACTGCTGCCCTTGTCGATGAAGACTCCGAACACTCTCTCTGCTCTCGATATTGTGGTGTCCTTGAGCGAGATTACTATGAACTGGGACATGCTACTCCTCGAGCGAAGCAGGGTCGCCAGGCGTTTTGCGTTTAACACGTCCAAGTGTGCGTCGATCTCGTCCATTACGTAGAATGGCATTGGATGGATTTGCTGGAGTGCTAGGAGGTAGCAGACTGTTGAGACGGATTTTTCTCCTCCGCTTGCGCTCCCAATTGTGAGCTCTGTTTTTCCGGGGAACTGAAGCAGCACGTCGAGTCCGCCTTCGAATGGATTTTCGGGATTGTCGAGGACCATTCGTCCATTCCCTTCACCAGTCATCTCGCGAAAGATGCTCTGGAATGTCTCGTTGACCTTGTTGTACGCGCCCATGAAGGTGTCAAGCTTCCTCCTCTCGAGTTCATTCATGAAATCGAGGATGGCTAGTTTCTCCCGTTCAAGTTCTCCGATCCTGACTGAGAGGTGTTTGTATCCTTCTTTCTGTGATTCGTACTGTTGGGCTGCGAGCTGGTTGATCGCCCCTATCTCGTCCCGTTCCTGTTCGAGGACACGTTTCATGTCCTCAGCCTCCTTGATGAGATCCGGGTGAGTCTCGAGCGGCGTCTCGAACCCGAGACCTCTAAGTTGTCCTCTAAAGATTGTTAGTTGAGCCTCGACTTCTCTAAGACCCGCCTTCAGATCGGTTACGCTTGCGTTGAGTGGATCCATCATTTGCAGAAGTTTCCGGGTTGTTTTTTCGATTTCCACAAACTGTTCTTCGTACTTCTTCCTCTCGTTCCCAACGCTGTCCAAATTTCCAACCAGCCGCTGCTTCTTCTCGTTGAACTGTTTCATCTCTTTCTCCAATGTTTCAAGTCGTTCGTGCGCTTCGTTGGCTCGGGTCTCTTCGCGATGAATTTCAGAATCAAGCGAACGTAGCTGGATGCGGATCTGGTCGATTCCCGGTCTCAGGGTTTCGAGAGTGGACTGTTGGGAGGAGAGACGGGTTTCTAGTTCGAGCTTCTCTCGGAGAATGACTTGGTTCTCGGCTGTGGCTTGGTCTCGTTCCGTTTCGAGTTGAGAGAGTGCTGACCTTCTGGGATCAATCCTCAGTCTCGTTCTTTCCTCTTCTAGGACGGCGAGCCGCCTCTTCATCTCCGCCTGTTTCTCCGCGGTCTCCTCCAACAGGACTTGTTCTTTCGCCATAGAGTTCTGGAGACTGTCAATTCGCCGGGTCGTCTGTTGAAGGAAGGCTCTTGTTCTCTCGAAGCTCTTCTTGGCAAGTTCTACGTCTCTTGCCAAGGTTTCGCGGGTCTTGCTTGCAGATACTCGATCTTCCAAGAGTTCGTTTAGCTCTGTCTCGATACGGTCAACGTCGGACCGTGAGCGTTGCACAACTGTCTCCAGCGATTTTACCGTTTTCTCGAGGCTTTCAAGTGCGGTGGATCGGGGAATTAGGTTTGAGATCTCGAGGGGGGCTCTGTAGTAGCCACTCTCTAGTCCTCCTCCGGGCTCGTAGAGGTCTCCGCTGGTTACGACGCATCTTTGTCCCTTCGATGCTGTCAGGAACGCTGCTCTTTGCGTTGTGGCGAGTATAGTATCGCCGAAGACGAATTTGACAGCGGGGGTAATTGACTTGTCTGACCGTATTACCTTTGAAAGCGGACCGATAATTCCAGAGACATTGTCAATGTCCAGTTCTAGATCTGAAAGTTCAAGATCTTCTATGGGAACGATCTTGACGCGTCCAAGCTTGGTTCGTTTCAGGCTTTCGACGCACCGGATTGCTACCTCGAGGTTCTTTACAACTAGGGCTTTCATCCAGCCGGCGCTGGCTGCCTGTATTGCTTTACGGTATTCTTCAGGGAACTTGACGAGGTCTTCGAGACGGCCGTAGACGCCTTTCAGAGCGCCTTCATCAGCCATCTCTTCGATCTTCTCGATCGCTTTGTCTTCCGCTCCCATGTTGTCCGCTAAGGTCTTTTGGGTGTTGAATTCGACTACGGTGACTCTTGCCTTCTTTGCGACGTCAAGGGCTTCGTCGATCTCTTTTCTGCGTTGGTCCTTGAGTTCGCCGTATTCCTTTGTTTTCTGCTCGATTGATTCGAGCCGTTTTTCTTCTTCCTTCTGAAGTTTCTCCATTTCGCGGATTCTAGTCTTCAGCTCTTCTGATAGCTGGGCGAACTCTTTCTGGCGGGCTTCGAGGGTTTGCAGATGGCTGGCGGTTAGGTCGAGTTTTGTCGAACTGCCCTTGCTTTGTGCGGTTAGGTTTGAGAGTTCCTTTCCGAGGCCGTCGATCTCCTCCTGGACTTCGCGTAGCTTCTTGGCGTCAAGGTCGAGGGACAATCTCGCCGCGGTGAGCTTTTGGCTGATTTTCGCGACCTTGGATGTGGAGTCCTCTAGCTTGTCCTCGAGGACTTTTTTATGTGACTGGAGACCTTTGATCGAGCTGGCTAGAGGTTTGATGGAGGTTTCCATCTCTTCCGCTTGTTTTGTGAAGGCTTCGCGTTGTCTTGTCCGGGTTGCAACAAGGTTCTCCGCGGTTTCTGCGGCAGACTTTGCCTCGACGACTCCTTTGCTGGCTTCTGCGATGCGTCTTTCGATATCGAAAAGCTCTTGGTTTCCTTGGGTCACTGTTTTCTCTTCGAAGTTGCGTCGGTCTTGTTCAATCTTCGCTCTCTGTTGGAGCAGGTCTTCTCTTTCATGTCTCACCTGATCGAGTTTGAGCTGTTCTTGTTCGAGGGTTTGTGAATTTTTCTGATGCTGGTTTTCGAGTGCTAGAATCTGCGCGGACAGGATGCGGGCTTGCTGGTTGTTTATCTCGGTCTTGAGGAGGTTGGATCGGAGGAGGTCGTTTCTTTCTCTTTCCAGCTGTTCTATTCTCTGTCTAACCTCATCAACTCTCGCAGCGGCGACTTTGAGGTTTAGATCTGCCTCTTGTAGCTGCACTCTTGCTTCGGCTTTCTTTGTCTCGAAGGTTCCGATTCCGATTAGACTTTCGAGAATCCTTCTTCGTTCTTCCGTACTGATCTCTGCGAGGCGGGTGACGGCGTGCTGTGAAATGAGGTTGAACCCTGTGACTTGGATGTCTGCTGAGCTCATTATGTCCTGTACTTGTTTTCGGGAGAGGCGCCTTCCGTTGAGCCGGTAGATTCCCTCTCCACCCTTCGAGAACTCTCTGGAGATTGTTACGAGGTCAGAGTCTACGGGTAACTTTCGGTCACTGTTGTCGAACTGCACGGCCACGTAAGCGGATCGTGCTCCTTCACCCTGCGACTTATGGACGAGGTCAGATAGGCTTCTGCCTCGGAGCTCTCTAGGGCTGAGTTCGCCGAGCGCGAACTTCAGAGCATCGAGAATGTTGGACTTGCCCGACCCGTTGGGTCCAGTTATGACTGTGAATCCTGTGCCGAGGTTGATGGAGACCTTCTTGTTGAAGGTCTTGAATCCTCGGAGGTCAATTCTCTTGATGAACACCAAGGCTGGGGCCCTGGACTCTCACTCGCTGGTGGGACGTGTTCTCATCGGCCGTATCTTCTATAGCGCCTCTGGTAGAGTCTGATGGCCCTTAAGAAATCGATTCTTCGAAACTCGGGCCAGTAAACGTCTACGAAGACAAGCTCGCTATACGCAGACTGCCAAAGTAGGAAGCCGCTTAGTCGCTCTTCGCCTGATGTCCGTATGACTAGGTCCGGGTTCGGGTTGGGGAGGTGGGCGGTATAGAGGTATTTGTGGAATATTCCCTCATCGATATCTTGAGGTCTCAGGTGTCCTTGGTAGACGTCGTCCACGATCTTTTTGGTGGCGTCGACGATCTCTGCTCGTCCTGTATAGGCGATTGCGATGTTAAGGAAATGTCCATCATACTGGCTGGTCTCATCCTCCAGCTTCTTGAGCGCGTCCTGGAGGCTTTCTGGGAGGAGGTCTGTTCTACCTAGGGCTTTGACTCGGACCTTTTGGGTGTGGAGGCGTTTGTCTCTCCCGAGTTTCCTAGCTTCTTCCTCAACGAGTTTGAGGACGGCATTGACCTCTTCGGCGGGCCGGTCGAAGTTCTCAGTCGAGAACGTGTAGAGAGTTAGGGTCTTGATTCCGTATTCAAGGCACCAATCCAGCACTTCTTCGCCAACCTTGGCGCCAATAGTGTGTCCGTCGTTGGGCCGGAGGGCGTTTTCCACGGCCCATCTTCTGTTGCCATCTAGTATGATTCCAATATGTTCGGGTAGCGGCTTTCCCTTGACCTGTTCAGTAAGCCATTTTTCGTAGGCGGTGTATACTCCTGCTATTCTGAGCAGACTGTCTAACAGGTTTCTTCTTTGACCTCCGGTTTGTTGAGTCGGGCTTGGGCGAGCGCTCTTGCGCAGGTGCAGCCCTCTCTCGTCTCAGGTATCTTGCCTATAGCTTCTATGAGAATCTTGTTCAGGATCTGGCTGGTCTCCTTTCCCTTCTCTTCCACCTCTCTTGCGGAGAGTGTTCTCTGGAGGCCCGCTGCCATGTTGGAGACGAAGCTGATTGATGCGTAGCAGATCTGGAGCTCTCTCGCGAGAAAGGCTTCTGGGGCGCCTGTCATTCCCACTATTCCGCCGCCGAGTATCTTGAGCATCCGGATCTCTGCTGGTGTCTCGTATCTTGGGCCTTCGGTAGCGGCCATTACGATATCGTTTCGCAGGTTCTTCTTGTTGTCAGAGCCAGCACTGGTTATCGCGTTTCTCAGGGTTAGGCAGTATGGTTCGGATACGTCGACGTGGGTGACTGGGGGGTCGTCGTAGAAGGTTCCTCGTCGCGATTTTGTGAAATCGATCAGGTCTGATGGTACGACTATCTCGCCTGGTGTGAGGCTCGTGTCGATTGCGCCGACGGCGTTTGTTGCGATTATTCGTTCGACGCCGAGACTTTTGAGTCCCCAGATGTTCGCTCGATAGTTTACCTTGTGAGGTGGGGTGGTGTGTCCTTCGCCGTGTCGTGGTAGATAGATTGCTTCTCGTCCTTTGACTTGTCCAATAGTCAGGGTTGGAGTTGGACCGTATGGAGTGCCGACGATCTTTTCTTCGCCTTTGATTATGGACTTGACTCCGGAGCCGCCGATTATTGCGATGGGCGGTCTCATTCTTCTTCCTCGTAGAGCGCGCTTAGCTCGTGGAGGGAGAGCTTTGCGCCTTGGCTGAGCTTTTTCTTCGCAGCCTCTTTGAGGTTCTGCTTGTGAGTTTCTTCTTTTTGACGCTGGCTCATCTTCTCAGCTAGATCGATCGATTTCCTGACTACTTGGTATTGCTCGTCTGCGTCCTTGTACTCTCCACGAAGCTGGTTTAGGGATTTTCTGACATCTTCCTGTTTTATCTTGAGTGCATCGAACCGTTCAGATAGAATTACGATCTCCTCGTGGTGTTTCTGGCTCTCTTCTGCGAGCTCCTGGATCTTTGCATGGAGCTCGTCTGCTTCCTTGTTTGCGTTGGCGACCTCGTCTCGCATTCGGAGGATCTTCTTGGCCGCGGTGACCTGGATCTCAAGGGCTCGGATCTTTATCATCAGACGCTTCTCTTCCTCTTTGCCTAATGGGGCGGATTGTACCTGCCACTCTAGCTGTTGTAGCTCGTGCTCGGCTGTTACGGATTGGAGGAGCTTGGGCGCTGTTTTCTGGAGAGTCTTGAGTTTTGTGATGTTCTGTTTTGCTTTGTCTCGGAGGTTGTCTCGGGTTTTCTTTAGGGCTCTGACTGTCTCGTTGAGTTCGTCGCGTGTCTTCCGACTCTCCTGTAGTTCTTTGCGTGTAGTGTCGAGCTTGCTTCTTACCTCGGAGAGTGCTCCTAGGAGTTTGCGTTCGTCGGTTTTGATCCGCTGGCGCTCGTCGGCGAGCGTTTCGAGATTGGTCATAGCTAGATCCCGTTTGATACCTTGACGGGTTCTGATCTTGGCTTCGGGGAAGCCGCCTTATAGACGTTCAACTCGCGATATCCTCTGGGAGTTTAGCTAGCATTGGAACGGGTTGGAAATCGTTTGTCCCTGATCGGGACGGTGCACGTGGACCCTGCCAGCGCTACAAGTGTTAGAGATACTATTGTTGGAATGAAACCAGAGGTCGTCGCCTTAGAGCTAGACGAGGGACGCATGATGGCTCTCGAGAATCCGAAGGCTCAGAGAGGACGAGGAGCGGGAGTATCATTCTTGACTATGGCGTTGCTGGAGAGGTTTGCGGGCCAGATGACCGGGTCGCCGCCTGGAACAGAGATGCTGGAGGCTGCGAAGGCGGCGAAGACTGTCGGGTCGAGAGTGGAGTTCATTGATCTGCCTATCACGAATACCGGTGCGGCGTTGAGGAAGCTACCGAGGAGGGAAAAGGCAATGCTGGTGGTTGACGCGCTGGCGAGCCTTGTGGTTCTGCCGTTCAGCAGGATAAACTGGTCGAAGGTGACGGAGGACATGGACTCGCAGATCGGCGCCTTCCGGAAAAGATACCCGGTGCTGAGCAGGATATTGATCGACACGCGCGAGGAGTACATGATCAACCGTTTGAAGATGGTCATGGACTCGACGACTGGGCAAGTCTTGGCGGTTGTGGGGTTCGGACACCGGGCTTCCCTTGCAAAGGCGCTGAAGGGGTACATGGAGGGACCCGGGTTTGGAACAAGCTTCTCATGGCAAGTGTCAACCGGCAACTGAAAGGCGCTCCAGGGTTCCGCCTTCGGGGTTTCAGGACTATTTCACGAAGGGCTGAATAAACCCCCTCAGCGAACTGGCATAGACTCCGCAGGTTAGGGTCCAAGACATAGGTTCCGGCACGAAGGAAGGAGGGATAGGCAACGCCTGGTGAACGTGGATTCCGCGCGTTTTCACGAAGGGCGGGGCGCGGGAAAAACAACTACCCCCGGGGGTCGAGAAAAGAATGCTTAATTTTTGAAAAAGGAATAGTTACGCGGGAAGAAAAGTTACAGAAAAAGTTTGGATCCGATGCCAACCCCTCCCCCATGCCTTTCACCAAGGACGACGCGGTTTTCTGGCGGTCTTGGCTTTCCACTGATTGTTTTCGGGCTTTTCAGGCGACTTTCGCGCCAGAATGGATGATTTCGATAGCTCTCGAAGGAGATACGTGATGGCATTGTCGAGCTTTTCGTGAGACTCAGGGTCCACGCTGTATATGTGAAGCTGAATCAGACTTCTGACTCCGCCCTCGCGGCCGCGTGGATGAGATTTGAAATAAAGCCCCGGAAAAGCCCTGCGTGTACGGTCTAGAGCGGGCGCGAGCGCTGACTCGATGATTCCAACCAGCCCAATGGCCACCTCTTCGGGAGCCTGGCGCTTTGACGCTCTAAGCATCGGAGTGACGGACCCGGTGAACATCGCTTTCATCTCAGACGGAACCCCTGGAAGCGAGACTAGCCTGGTTGCGCCAATCTTGATCATGACTCCCGGGGCAGTCCCAACAGGATTGGGGAGAGGTTCAGCGCCCTCTGGCAATGTAGCCAGCTTCCTACGAAACCGCGTTAGACCTGTGGACGCTTCTAGGGCACTGTACCGAGTTTTGACCATTACAAAGGCATCCGGATTAAGCACTAGCCGTTTGTCCAAGGCAAGGGCTACTCCCTTCAGAGTCATATCATCATGGGTCGGCCCGAGACCCCCGAGGGTGATCAAAAGGTCCGGCTTTCTTCGAAGAGCACCTGTAACCCCATCCTTTATTGCCGGCAGAGAGTCCCGAAGAACAGTGATCCTCTGAAGGGTCCACCCGAACCTAGTGAAACGTTTCGCAATCCAGTGAGAATTAGTATCTAGCGTGTGTCCGATCAGTAATTCATTGCCAACAGAGATTATTTCCGCCGTCGGCGCTTTCTTCACTCAGTCAGGCCTCTGAAATCGGGGACTAGTGTTTCGCCAGTGAGAGAACAGCGGCTAGTGCCCCGGAGAGAGCGCGGTTCGTGTCCTTCCCAAACCCGATAATCACGAGATCATTTTCGGAGGGATGGAAGAGTTCTCGAATCCGTGAATCTTCGCGCTGTGAGACTTCCGCAACTTTCTTGTTATCAGGCGGAATCGAGAGCTTCCCGTTGACAACTGCTATTGTCAGGGTCCCTTCCGCGCCTACCTTGATGGCCTCGTCCCTTTGTAAGACCCCAGTGATTCCAGGCTTGTACCTTTTGGCCAGATGGATTCCTACCGATACTTTGCCGGGGACGAGCTCTGTCTCATCTAGTTTCTTGATTTTGCGCACGGCTATCTCCTTGAGATACCTCTGCAGGGCTTCTCGTCCTTGCCTCGAAAGCTTGACGCCCGTTCCCTCACTAACCTCAACCAAGCCCTGTTCAGCGAGCCTCTCCAGCAAACCACG
>WNFY01005985.1_pt1 | contig 15087 bp, 15 predicted proteins | sample 5400091 | NCBI WGS metagenome assembly WNFY01 (sample SAMN13153364, study PRJNA577476) | soil metagenome | isolation source: 60 cm soil or saprolite under grassland replicate 1 | place: USA:California | collected 2016-06-15 | reverse complement strand
AAAGATTATCGAAAGCGCGATTGGAACGTTAATGAAGAAAATCGCGCGCCAGGAAAGATGCTCGATCAGCCAGCCGCCGATCACCGGTCCTATAGCAGTCGTGATCGCGCTGAAACCCGACCAGGTGCCGATCGCGCGTCCGCGTTCGTTTTCCGCAAACGAACTGCTAATGATAGCGAGACTGCCGGGAACGAGCAGGGCCGCACCGAGTCCCTGTGCTGCACGCGCGGCAATCAGTTGATGTATGTCGGGAGCGAGGCCGCACCACGTGGACGCCACAGCGAACAGAGCGACGCCAATCAGAAAGACTCGGCGCCGTCCGTAGTGATCTCCCAGGGATCCGCCGACCAGCAGAAGCGCCGAAAGCAAAAGCGAGTAAGCCTCGATGACCCACTGCACATCTACGATCGTGGCGTTCAGGTTCGTTTGCAGTGCTGGCAACGCCACGTTCACAACCGTGCTGTCGATAAAGGCCATACTGGAAGCGAGCGTTGTGGCCACAAGCACCCAGCGCCCGGCAAATTTCGAACAAGGGACGCTGGCCGGACGGGAGCGAATTATGCTCTCGTCACATGGTTCTCGGACAGATGTAAGCATGATGGCGTCCTCTCACTGCCAGGCTGTCGCAGCACAGAGCAGTGTGCGTTCCAGTCTTTACGGCTTCAAGCGAACGTTGAAATTTTTCATTTGCACTGCAGTCGTATCGATCTTATCACTTAACCAGATGGTTAAATATTCTTCGAGAACATTGAATCGCACGTTCGCCGCCCTGGCCGATCCTACCCGGCGGCGCATCTTGGCTCATCTCGCACGGGGCGATAAATGTGTAACCCATCTCGCGAAACCGCATGCCATGTCGCTCCCCGCGGTCTCGAAACATTTGCGCGTGCTGGAGAAGGCCGGCCTGCTTCGGCGCCGGCGCTATGGGCGCATTCACGAAATGCGACTCGACGCCAAACCGCTCCAACAGGCTGCCCAGTGGGTAGAGGATTACCGCAAGTTTTGGCAGGGATCGCTCGATCGCCTGGCTGAATATTTAGAAAAGGAGAACCGGCCATCTGAGAAAAGGAAAACGAAGTGAAAGGAAACCGACATGTGTCCCGCATGCATCGCTAACATTACTCTCATGGCCGCCGGCGCGACGTCCGGCGGAGGAGCGGCCGCGTTCGTGTTTAGGAGTTTTTACAAGAGCAGCAAACAAATAAAGACAGAGGACAACCAAAATGAAAAGACCAGTCGAAAAGAAAAAGGACGAGGCGAAACATTCCAGAATCGTGTCGCAGAAAGAGTGGGAGGCCGTGCGCCAACAACTGGTCGTGAAGGAGAAGGAGTTAACACACGTGAAAAATGATTGTCCTGAAGTCATTCGCTGATTCGTCTCATCATTGAAGGAACGAAAGTCGTTAACCAATACGCAAATAATATATGGCCAAGATAAACACACCCTTCTCCGGCGGCTGCGCTTGCGGTGCGATTCGCTACGAATCCACAGCAGAACCGGTTCTAATGCTTCACTGTCACTGTCGAGACTGCCAGCGATCCAGCGGAGGTCCATTTTCGTCTTTCGTGATTCTGCCGACCGAGGCTTTCAAGTTGTTGCAAGGCTCTCTGCGCTTTCATGACTCCCCCAGTCAGGCTGGTGGCAAGACGCATCGGGGCTTTTGCCCCGAGTGCGGCTCACCGATTCAGGTCATGACCGACTCGCAACCTCAAATTGTCGCAATTAGAACTGCGAGCCTGGATGATCCAAGCTGGTTCACTCTGCAAATGGATGTGTGGACATCAGACGCGCATCCGTGGGACCAAATGAATCCCGCATTGCCAAAGTTTGAAAGGTATCCTTCCTAACCATGCGCTGCAGAGGAGCCAGCATGAGTGCGCGGCGTCGCCGGACTGGTTGGGAGCAGGCTCCGTCGCACGAAGATTAAGAACAAAAAGAAGACATAAATGAGGAGAAAGACATGAATAAAGAAAAAGGCATGAAAGTACCGAAAGCGGTGTCGCCGAAGGAATGGGAAGCTGCACGCCAGAACCTGCTTGTAAAAGAGAAGGAGTTGACCCGCGCTCGTGACGCGCTGGCCGCCGAGCGTCGACGGATGCCGTGGGTGGCCGTTGAGAAAGAGTACAACTTCGAGGGGCCCAAGGGCAAAGCTAGTCTGCTCGACCTGTTCGACGGCCGCCAGCAGCTCATCGTCTACCGGGCCTTCTTCGAGCCGGGCGTGGTCGGCTGGCCCGAACATGCATGTGTCGGCTGCTCCATGGTGGCCGACCAGGTCGCTCACCCCGCTCATCTGAACGCTCGCGATACCACACTCGCGTTCGCCTCCCGCGCGCCGCAAGCAGACATCGAGCGTGTGAAAGCACGAATGGGCTGGCAGTTCATTCCTTGGTACACGATCACGGACAGCTTCGATAAGGACTTCGGCGTGGATGAGTGGCACGGCACGAACGCGTTCATACGCGACGGCGACCGGGTGTTCCGCACCTACTTCATCAACAGCCGCGGTGACGAGCAGATGGGGAACACTTGGAACTACCTCGACATCACTGCGCTCGGGCGTCAGGAGGAGTGGGAGGACTCGCCGGAGGGCTACACTCAGACCCCGCCGTACGAGTGGTGGAACTGGCACGACGAGTACGGCAACAACGAAGCTTCCGCCAAGGTCCTCGAACAGGTCCGCCGGGGCCGGACAGCCGGGCAAGCGGGCGGCGACACCACGTGATCGCGCAGCTCCGTCGACGGTAAACAACACAGATTCTTATCGATAAACGAGAACATATGGCTGAAGCGGGAAAGCTCTCACTGGAAATCAAACGTTTCATTAAAGCGCCGCGAGATCGTGTTTACGCCGCCTGGACCGATCCCGCGCAGCTAAAGAAGTGGTTCGGTCCGGAAAATGTTAAGACTCGTAATCTGGTCACCGACGTGCGGGTAGGGGGCCAGTTCCGTTGGGACTGCACGGACCGGGAAGGTAATGAGGTGACTATATCCGGCGAATACCGCGAGGTACAGCCCGGCAAGAAGATCGTGTTCAGCTGGCGACTGAAAGAGGATGAAGATTGGAAAAACCACAGCAGTATCGTCACCGTGGAATTCTTCGATCGCGAGGGAGGCACGGAAGTCCGCCTGACTCACGAAAAACTTCCAAACGAAGCGTCACGGGACGATCACGAACACGGCTGGAAGAGTGTGCTCGATAAGGTGGAGAAATTTCTCAGCAAGTAACCGTCGATAAAATCAGAGAGGAAAATGAGTACTGAGGAAATTGCGAAAAAAGTAATAGAGCTAACACGAAAACAGGCATGGTACGAAGCGCTCGATACGCTTTATGACGATAACATCGTGAGCGTCGAAGCGTTTAGCATGGGGGATGGCTCGCCAGAAACGCTCGGCAAACAAGGTGTTCGCGGCAAAATCGATTGGTGGGTGAATGCAACGGAAGTCCATAGCTTCGAGGCCAATGGTCCATTCGTGGCCCATGATCGATTCGTCGTGCAATACGATGCGGATGTTACCGACAAGAATTCGAAGGAGCGGCGAAAACTATCCGAAGTCGGCGCTTACACCGTGAAGGATGGAAAGATCGTGCGCGAAGAGTTCCTGCCGCGTGTCGATTGAGATTCATCCTTTGCGCACGCCAGATCCTTTTCGGAGAACGTCGCAAATCGTCTCGGTGTCCGTAATCAAAGCGTCGCCCGCAAATTTCAAACCTGCGATCGACCGCTTAGCCGCTTTTTCGTTGCCGGCGCCGCAGGCGTCCGTAACGATCACAGGAATATATCCCAGGTCGGCGCCGTGACGCGCTGTCGGTTCGATTCCGATCTCTGTCGCTACGCCGACGATGATAAAGGCGTTTATACCGCAATCTCGTAACGCGAAATCCAACCACGTCCCTTCGAAGGCAGACATCGTCAATTTATCGAATACGCCTTCGGTCGGTCGCGGCGACAACTCCGGAATAGTTTGAAAGGAAGGATCGTCGCGCAGAAACCATGGTTTGATCTGTTCGGGCGAGTCTGTTCGTTGCCAGGCCATAGCCATTCGGAATTGAGACATGCCCATTAATTCTTTTGGCAATGAAAGATGCCGCGAAAACAATACGCGAACTCCGGCATGGCGGGCCGCGGTGACGACTTTTAGAACCTGCCGCGTTACCTCATCGGCATTCTTGATTTGACTCAGGATTGCAACCTGCATGTCGTAAACGAGCAAGGCGACACGTTGCGGATCGCAAACCTCTTCGAGCGTTTCCGGTATGTGCAGTCCGAAGATGTGTTTCATATCGACGCTGAAAACGCGTGTTAACTCTTCGCTGCGTACTTGTCGATTAGAGCTTGGTAGCGCGGATCTTTGCGCAACGGATCCCACACGGGATCGATCTTGAGCATTGGGATCGTGAGGCCGCTTGGGACGACCAGCAAATGATCGAGCAGGCGAAATGCTTCATCCGATTCACCAGTCCAGGCATAGATCTGGGCCAGTGCCTCAGTTGCTCGCGGTCCATCAAGAGCGTCCTGGGATTCCGGTAGCAGTTCGACGGCCCGTTTGCCTTCGGTAATGGCTTCCTGTTTTTGACCGAGAGCCGCCAGAATCAGACCATGTTGCGCGTGTCTAGCGGGATCGTCAGGGGCTTCGCGCAGCAATTTTTCCGAAACCAAACATGCCTGTTCCAACTCAGGCTGCGCCCTGACCTTATCGCCTTGCAGCAGGTAAATCATGCCTTTCACAAAAGCCTTTGGGGATGGCGCAGTAGTGCTAGTAAACATTGTTTCCCCGCGAAAACGTTCCAAGACCTGGAGCGCATCTGAGAATCTCTGCTGCAGGGTGAGAATCCAAACCCGCGCCCAGGTCGTCAGCCCATCCGGGTCGGTTTCAGACGGAATTGAAGAGAATTGTTTCTCGGTGAAGCTAAGATCGCCTTTCCATTTGACCGCCACGAGTCCTTTCAATGCAGCCCCCTGTAATGACTTCGGTTCTGCAGCAATTACGCGATCAATGGTTCTGTCGGCGGCTTCGAAGTTGCGCAGCGCTATGTAACTGAAAACAAGATTGCTCAGGATCTCTGAATTTCTTGGATCCAAGGCAGCGGCTTTTTCCAAATTCGCCGTGGATTCCGCCCACTTGCCCTGTCGTCGCTGGATTGCGCCGATGGCGAAATAGGCCTGAGCGTCATTGGGCAAACCGCGCTTGGCAATTTCGAATTCGGCGAGAGCTCGCTCGTAATCGCGATCCCCATAATAATAAGACAAACCGAGCGCGAGATGACCCTCAGGCAGATCTGGTTGCAACCGCAGCGCTTCGTTCGCGTTTAGACGCGCTTTCTCCCGCCGCTCCGGATTCGGGTCGGAGCTATGATAGATCCAGCTCTGCACCATGGAGAGACCGGCGAACGCCAGCGCAAAGTTCGGATCGAGCTTGATGGCTTGTTCGAAAAGCGGCACGGCCTTCAACGACGTGTCGCGAAACATGTCCATCCGCGTTGCGTAATCGTGCGCCTGAACGAAAAGCAAATAAGCGTCGGAGTTTTCGGTTGGCCGCTGATCAAGCCGCGCTTTTTCGTTTGGCGACAGTTTCGCCTGAAGGGCTGACGCAATTTTTTGCGCGAGGTCAGTTTGAATCGCAAAGACATCGGTCAAATCGCGATCGTAATCTTCCGCCCAAATGTGCTCGTCGTTGTTGGCATTGATCAACTGCACGTTCACTCGGACGCGATTACCAATCCGCCGAACGCTGCCTTCCAGAAGCGTGGCCACGCCCAACGCTTTGCCTATTTCGCGGGCGTTGCGCGAGGCATCGCCTCGATACGACATAACCGACGTGCGCGAGATCACCTTTAGATCACCGATCTTTGAAAGATTGGTCAGGATATCGTCCTGGATGCCGTCGGCGAAATAGGCATTCTCCTTTTCATCGCTCAGGCTTTGGAACGGCAGGACGGCGATCGACTTCTCAACGTTGCGCGCTGAAGCGCGCGGGAACAGGAAAAACCCCGCGACCGCAGAAATCGCGAGCCCGGCAGCAGTAAGGGTAACAATATTGCGTCGCCGGTGAGCGCCTGGCGGAGTCTTAGTAACCTGAACGCCTTGCGGTGTGACGTCGTAGGCCCACGCCAGGATGAGCGCAATCGGAAAACCGACCAACAAAAACACAACCACGAAGCGCAATGTCCAGTTTGGCAACTCCCACGCCGGAAAAATTGCCGACCCAACTTGAATGATGAATCCCGCAGCGATGATGTAAGCCGCGGCGACGCGATAGACTTTCCGCCGCCGCAACTCCTCGAAGAAGCCGCTCATAAACAGAGATGTAGGTTCATCGCGTCGCGATCATAATTCAATCGCGAGTTTTGCAGAAGATCATGATGACCGATCCATCCTCGTTCGTTACTTCGATGGCCGGTCTCAAGTAAGGAGCGGCTAAAACTTAGTATTCGGCAAACGCATCGTCAGGATAACAATACAACCAACGTTCTCCAGGTTGAGCAGAGGCGATGACCGGATGCGCGGTTTCGTGCGCGTGTTTGCTGGCGTGACGATTTGGCGAGCTGTCGCAGCAGAGCGTCATGCCGCACGTTTGGCAGGTGCGCAGATGGACCCAGGAACTGCCGATCTTCACGCATTCCTCGCATTCGCGGCGTTGCGGTTGCTTGATTGACTCGACCGCGTCGAGATGAGAGCAGCCTCGGTTAGACATCGCTTTTAATTCGTGTTGCTGCGCGTTTTTTCAATCAGGCTTCGGCGACGCGAAATCGCCTTATGCCAGGTTTCTCAAGGTATTTCGAAAATCTCAATCTGCTTAACAATACCGCGGAGGGAGCGCTTCTCCGGAGTAGCGGCGATGCCGTTTGATTGCAACAACCTCGAGGCTTCGCTGTCAGTAACGACCCTTCTGGTCGCGAAAATGGAGCGCGACGTGGCGAGTCCCTGGACGCGCGCTGCGATGTTTACAGTCCGTCCGAAATAGTCTTGCCGATCGTTTAGCGAAACAGCCAGACAAGGCCCCTCGTGAATGCCGATCTTGAGCAACAAGTCGCCTTTCAAGTCCTTTAATGCTTCTCGCATCTTTAGCGCAGCCGCCATCGCACGGTCTGGCGTCGGGAACGTCGCCATCACTGCGTCGCCGATTGTTTTTACCACGGCCCCTCGTTCTGCAGCGACAATTTCATGCAGGACTCGAAAGTGAGCGCGTACCAGATCGTAGGCAGCCAGATCTCCAACGCGTTCGTAGAGTTCCGTTGAGCCTTTGAGATCGGTAAAAAGGAAGGTGAGACTGGTAATCTTGAGCCTCTGATCTACATCGATCGCGTCGGTGCGATAAATATCGCGGAATGTTTGGTTGGTCAGAAGACGCTTCGCGGTCAAGAACGGGCGACGCTTGCCGACGAGCTGGTGAACCTTATCACTAACGATCCAAATCGCAGGCAGCGTGCGCACATTTAAGCGATTCTCCAATTCAATCCGCAGAGGGCCCGGGTGCGTCTGAACGGTCCCGGACGGCGCGTGATCCCTGGTCATGACGAAGGAAAGGGATTGGCTTTCACGCGCCGGCTCGCCCTTAACCTCGATATGCTGCGACATGTGAAGGACCGGATCGAACACGATCACATATCCTTCGGGCAACTGGAGCGAGAGCACTACCTTCTCGCCAGCTGAAAGCTCGACGGCATCCAGAGTAGTTTCCTTAAACCATTTTGCCAATGCCTCGTCATCGGGCAAATCAACACCTGAACTCCAGAACACCTGTCTGTAATATTCGATGAAAGGCAGCGTCTCGGGATCGTGCGCCGCGATTCTCCGCACCCGCGGACTGATGGTAAATGTAACCTCCACGATATCGTCGAGCGTCGGTTCGCAATCTTCAGCGCAAAGGACGCACCTATATTCGGCCTGCTTTACGGTCTTAAGCGTCGCGCCTGAATCGAGGACGCCACCGCAAGCGGGACAAAGGATGTTCCAGGACATATCGAAAATGCCGAGTCGCGCGCCGTGCAGAAAAGCCGCAATGACATCCTCCTCATCGAGCTTGTGCCTGGCGGCAAAGGCGAGGGCGTTGATGCGGGAAAGCTCGCGGTCCGGCCCGTCCTGGATGAGTTTTTCGATCGCACTCACCGGTTTTGGCTTCGCCGATTGTCGCAAAGCATTGAAGAGTGTGTCGGTTTCGCTGGGACGTTTCATCGTACAATTAGATTGGTCACCGTACCAGTTACCGTGTGCCTAAGAAAAACGGAAAGCAAGTGACAGATGCGCCAAACCTCACCTCCGGCGATCTGGATTCTTGCGAAAATCAAATTATTAAACACAGCGGGCTGCACGTATTATCGCTTGTAGGTGTAAGGCTATGATCGATGTATGTAGAGGCGGCAGGAGAACCTCAGCATGCCACAATCCGCGAATTATGATGTGATCGTCATCGGTACCAGTCAGGGTGGCAGATTTCTCCCAATTACGTTCGCGAAGGCAGGCCGCAAGGTAGCGGTGGTCGAGCGCGGCCACCTGGGCGGTGTTTGTGTTAACGCCGGTTGCACTCCCACTAAAACGATGGTCGCCAGCGCACGCGTCGCCTATCTGGCAAAGCGTGGTGGTGAGTACGGCGTCCGCACTGGTCCCATTTCGGTCGATCTGCCGGCTGTACGCAAACGCAAACAAGCCATGGTCGAGGGTGCTCGCACCAATTTCGAGAGCCTTATCAAACCAGTGACAGGCCTGGATCTGTTTAGGGGCGAGGCGCGTTTTATCGCTTCCAAGACGCTTGAGGTATCTCTCGCGGACGGCGAGACGCGAACGATCACCGCGCCATTGATCTTTATCAATACTGGTGCCCGACCAAAGCAACTCGCGATCAAAGGCGTCGATAGCGTCTCCATTCTCAATTCAACCACGATCATGGAAGTGGACTTGTTGCCGGAACACCTGTTGATCATTGGTGGCGGCTACATCGGGCTGGAGTTTGGTCAAATGTTTCGCCGCTTCGGCAGCGAAGTCACAATCATTCAACACCACCCGCGCTTGCTAATGAACGAGGATGAAGATGTATCGGATGAAGTAACCAAGATTCTTCGCCAGGACGGGATCACGGTCTTGACCGGAACTACGTCGCAACACGTTCAGTTGCTTAATGGCGGGCGCATTCAGTTGACTGTGCGCACAGCCGAGGGTGAACAGCGGCTTACCGGCTCACATTTGCTAGCAGCAATAGGTCGTGTTCCCAACACCGAAGCTCTTACACCCGAAGCTGCTGGGATTCGCCTGGACAAGAAGGGCTACATCCAAGTCAATGAGCGGTTGGAGACAAGCGTTCCTGGCGTCTACGCAATGGGTGATGTCAAAGGCGGTCCAGCTTTCACGCATGTGTCTTACGACGACTTCCGCATTTTGCGCACCAACCTGCTTGAGCACGGCAGCGCCAGCACTCTTGATCGTGTTGTCCCATATACCATCTTCATCGATCCCCAGTTTGGACGCGTTGGCATCAGCGAACACGAGGCCAGACAACAAGGACGCAACATCCGCGTGGCGAAATTGCCCATGAATGCCGTGATCCGTGCGCTCGAAACAGGTGAAACGCGCGGCTTCATGAAGGCCATCGTCGATGCCAATACACAGCAAATCCTCGGCTGCGCGATCCTGGGCTTGGAAGGTGGCGAGATCATGGCCATTATCCAGGTGGCAATGATGGGCAAGCTGCCGTTTACAGCGTTAAAAGAAGGCATCTTCACGCACCCAACATTGGCTGAAGGGATAAATACCCTGTTCATGACCCTCGATTCTTGAGTTTATTTGGATTCGTTTTTTGTTAGGCGTCGACCAATTTTCTCATCCGGCAATTCATTCCGCGGCGACGTGAGCGCCTTTGGCTGCGATGATCACAAGCGCGTTTCTCGGGGAACGATCACAACTTTCATCTCGACTCGATGAGCGTTTGCAGCACGGCTTCCAGCGGGACTTTTCCCTTTCGAGAGCCAGCCTCAGCGCTCTCGAACTCGATCCAGCCTTCGTTGAAGCCATCAAGCATCTTGATGCGCGGTGTGGGGTTCTTCATGCCTTGCGATTTGAATAGCGACTCCCAAGTTTCGCGCGGTACTGGTTCCATTCTCACAGGACGGCCAAGAAGATCAGCGAAGGTGGTCGCGATCTCGTTAGGAGTCACACGGTGCGGCCCCTCCAACTCGACGACTCTGTGGCCTTTCCAGGTCTCCTGGAGCAGTTCGGCAGCTACACGGCCAATGTCGGCTGTGGCAACCATCGGTACCGGCTTATCGATGGGTTGCAGGAAGCTCAAAATCACGCCGTCATTGGTCGCCGAAGCGACATCCCAGCTACAGTTCTCCATGAACCATCCTGGCCGCAGAAAGGTAATCGGCATCGACAACTCTCCAAGGACTTGCTCGATAATGGTGTGCTGCGTAAGCAGGTTTGATTGAGTCGCCTGTGCGCCGATCGTGGACAGATATACGACTCTGCCCGGACGCGCTGCCGCGAGCGCCGATCTCAACGTGGCGGCCGTCGCCCGCGCCTCGTGAAAGTCTGGCGACGGATCGAAGTTCGGCGGAACGAGCACGAACACGCTTTCGGCCCCTTTGAATGCCGACGTGAGCGCCCCAGCGTCATTGATATCCGCACGCACAAGGTCGCAGCCAAGCTGTGCCCAAGCTTCGCCTTTACGGAGGTCGCGCACTACAGCTCGGACAGGCTGGTTACCGGCCAGAAGGTTGCGCGCCACCTCTCCACCAGCTTTGCCAGTGATTCCAGTAATTGCAAACATTGGATTGGTTTCTCCTTGACCGTTCAAAGGCAGCTCCGCTCATGACGGCCCGTTCAAAGGCAGCTCCGCTCATGACGGCGAACGATCGTAAGATTAAAATCACAGCCAAAGAATGGACTAGGCGGCGCTTTTCGATTGACCAGTGAAGTCCTTCGGCGTCAGCACATCGTTGAGGCCTATCCGACGCATGAGTTCAGCGCGCACCCTGTCGCAAACCATATTGACAACTTCCGCTCCGTCCTGCGTTGGATCGTAGTGCACACGGAACGGTCGCTTGCCAAAGGGGGTGTCGACCACTTTGACGATGGCGTCCGCGACCCCCTCGACATTCGCATCCGGAGGCACGATGGAGGCGAAGCCCCTGAGCACGTCGTCCGCGAAACCTTTGTAAGGACCCGCTTCGTATTCGGCGGCTCGCGCCTTGTCGGCGGGCGACCCGGCATGCGCGAAGTGATTCGTGCCACCGGTGAAGGCGCCAGGAACAATGATTGTGGTCTCGATACCCCAACGCGTCAGTTCACGCGCGTAAACTACGGCCAACGCATCTATGCCGGCCTTCGCCGCGAAGTACGGCGCCAGATATGGCGGCGTACCGCCTGCGGAACCGCTGCTCGACACCCAAACTACGAGGCCTCTTCGTTGCTTTCGCAACTGAGGCAACGCGGCCCGGTTGACGCGTTGGGTGCTAAGCACATTGACGTCGTATAACTCAGCGAGTTGTTCCGGTGTGAACGCTTCAGCGGGACCAAAGACCATGTGGCCGGCGTTGTGAATCACGACATCCAATCTTTTGTTGTCGGCGATAATCTTTTGAATAGCAGCATCAGCTGATGCCTGCGACGCAACGTCCAGTTCAATGGTGTGTAGATCCACATTGTTCTCTTTGGCGAATTTTTTCGCCTCTTCGACCTGTCGCGCATTGCGGCCCTTAGTCTCGCGTATGCTCGCATAGACAGTGTGACCTGCCTTTGCTAAAGCGCGCGCAGTTAAAGCGCCAAAACCACTCGATGCGCCAGTAATAACGATAATGTTCTTCATATGTTTGTTCATTTCTGGTTTGGATTTGGGATGCAGCAAAATCAAGATTCGGAAAAGCTCAGGCAAAACCGCCGTTGGCACGCAGAACCTGCGCGTTTACCCATCCGCCGTCCGGGCCGGCGAGGAATGACACGACACCAGCGATGTCTTCCGCCTGGCCTAATCGTTCTAGCGGAGGAAGTTTTTTGAATTCTTCGATCTGCGCCTGAGTCTTTCCCTTTAGAAACAACTCAGTTGGGATCGGACCCGGGGCAACGGCGTTGACCGCTAGGTTGCGGCCTCGTAATTCATTGGCAAGAACCCGCACCAGGCCTTCCACGCCCGCTTTGGAAGCGATGTAAGGACCGTAGGTCGGAAAGGACTTTGCAATGACGCTGCTTGAGAAAGCGATGATGCGCCCCCCTGCGGGAACGTGCTGTGCCGCTTGTCCCAACACCAGAAAAGTTCCGCGCAAATTGGTCGCGATTACTTTATCAAAAGTCTCGACATTGCCTCCAGAGATTGGAAGCAGGGGCATAATTCCGGCCGAGTGCACAACCACGTCGACCTTGTCAAAAGCTTCGAGCGTCTGTTTGAAAAGGTTTTCAACATCCGCGGCCTTCGCCACGTCCGCCTGCACGGCGACGGCCTTTCCGCCGGCGTTGTTGATTTCGTCTACGACTGATTCAGCTTTAGCCGGATTGCCAGCGTAGTGCACGCAGATGGCAAAGCCATCCTTGGCCAACCTTTTTGCCACCACGCGTCCGATTCCGCCAGACGCACCAGTTACAATGGCACTTTTTGTTACTATTGTTTTCATTATCCAAAAAATGCATTGTGCTTATTATTCTAAAAATGCATTGTTTGAATACTTACTATCCGTGACGTGCATTTACGAAATGTTGACCTGAATCTGTTACACGCACTTTATGCGCTGCTGGAGGAACGGCACGTAAGCCACGCCGCGAAACGCTCCTTCCTAAGTCAACCCGCGATGAGCCGAGCACTGGACCGGCTACGCGAAACATTCGGAGATCCTCTCCTCGTTCGCACAGGACGCGTTTATGAGAGGACGCCGCGCGGGGAACGTGTGTTGCGCCAACTGGAATCGATCATGGGCCGGCTCGCCGCGATGGTGCAAGGGGAGGAATTCTATCCCGCAGGAAGTCAGGAACGTTTTCGAGTCGCGATGACGGACCACGGGTCCGCGATTCTGCTGCCAGCTCTTCTCGAGCGCGTACGGAAGGCGGCTCCTCATGCCAGACTGGAGATATCGGCGTGGCGCACTCAAGCGTACGAGGATGTTGTCGCAGGACGAATCGATCTCGCTCTCAGCGCAGAAGCAGTGCCTCCAACTTTGGAGAGCGAAGTGATTTTTAATTTAGACTTTGTTTGTCTGGTCGGATCGACCCAGCCGGTTCGGAAGCGTCGATTCACACTCAAGCAATATCTGCAGCTCCCGCACGCGCTGGTCGAAACTCTGGGTGGTCAGCAAACCATGGTGGATCGTCCTCTGGCGCAGCTTGGCGTAAAGCGTCGCGTCGCGCTTCGTCTTCCGTTCTTTGTGCCCGCGATCTTCGCCATCGTTAAAACCGATTTGGTCCTCACTGTTCCTCGCAGGTTGGCAAAGATCACCGGGCCGCTGGCTGGTCTGCGCGTGGTAGAACCGCCACGCGAGATTAAAGCTTTTCCGTATTTCATGGCCTGGCATTCGCGTCTCAGCACCGAGCCGGCGCACGCATGGTTTCGAGATCAGTTGCGAATCGTTGCTGGAAGTATCCGCAGCAAGTAAACGAAAGTCACTGGCGGGATCGTGCTACTGGTTCGGGCTGGAACCGGATCGCGGCAATGATTGCGAGCAGGGCGGAAACCAGGAGCACAACGAGCTGCGTGAGTTTGAATGGCGGCTCGGTCTGTGTCGGGTCCATGGCATGCAGCGCCGGGACTTTTTCAAACAACTGCACGACCAACCCGAACAAATTGAAGTAGAGACAAATCACGGCGCCGATGACGTAGATCCAGCGCCACGGGCCCATGAGTCGACTGGGATAACGCGCGAAGATAGTAAGTGCGAGGAACGGCAGCGATATGATGCCGAGACCGATGGCCGGGGTAAAACCATGAAATGGGAAAAAGAATCCCGTGATCGTCGTCGCGACGGCTGTGACGAGAAACCATTTCGTCCAGCCATCGAGACGCTTACCGGCAAGCAATCCGAATACAACAACAAAGCCGGTGAAAATCGCGACCAGGCTAATCAGCGTGTGAATGATGGTGTAGATTTGCAGTATCATGTTATCGCTGCTTCGGTTTCAAACTAACTGACAGCTGGCTCCGTCGTTAGAGGCGGTGCGGACTGTGTTAATGCTGTCGAACGTCGTTTGTCCCGGCGCTCTTTGAACCACATAATGACAACGTAGAAAACCGGCGTCAGGAACAGGCCAAATCCGGTTACGCCGAGCATTCCGAAAAAGACCGCAGTGCCGAGGGCTTGCCGCATTTCCGCGCCGGCACCCGAACTAACGACCAGCGGAACGACACCGAAGATGAACGCAAATGAAGTCATCAAGATCGGACGCAATCGGAGACGACAGGCTTCGACCGCGGCGGTGAAACGGTCTTTTTGATCGCGATCCTGAATTTGTTTTGCGAATTCGACAATCAGGATCGCGTTCTTACAAGCGAGCCCAACGAGCACAATGAACCCGATCTGCGTGAAGATGTTGTTCTCCATCGAGCGCAGCCAGACACCGTAGATCGAGCTGAAGAGACACATAGGAACAATCAAAATGATTGCAAGCGGCAAAGACCAACTCTCATAAAGCGCGGAGAGCAGAAGAAAAACGAACAGAACGCAAAGCGGGAAAATGTAAATCGCGCTGTTGCCCGCGAGTTTTTGCTGGAGCGCTATCTCGGTCCACTCAGTCGTGAAGCTGGTAGGCAGAATTTGTTTGGCAAGACGTTCAACGGCGGCGAGCGCGTCGCCACTGCTGGCGCCCGGAGCAGGCTGTCCGCTCAGGTCGGCCGCGGTAAACATGTTGTAGCGTGTGATCTTGTCGGCGCCGCTTACTTCTTGCACGGTCGCAACCGATCCGAGCGGAACAATTCCGCCCGAATTATTGCGCGTCTTCAGCAAGCGAATATCGTCCTGACTCAAACGGAATTGCGAGTCGGCCTGAGCTGTAACGCGATAAGTGCGGCCAAAGAGGGTGAGATCGTTTACGTATGTCGATCCAAGATAAGTCTGCAGCGTGCCGAAGATGTTGCTCAGCGGCACATCCATGCTTTTCGCTTTGACGCGATCGACG
>WNFY01003921.1_pt1 | contig 15096 bp, 7 predicted proteins | sample 5400091 | NCBI WGS metagenome assembly WNFY01 (sample SAMN13153364, study PRJNA577476) | soil metagenome | isolation source: 60 cm soil or saprolite under grassland replicate 1 | place: USA:California | collected 2016-06-15 | reverse complement strand
CGACTTGTGCCCGTTCGCTCGGCGGAAGGGCTTTGAACTGCTCGATGATTTCGGTAGCGCTCATGGGTGAAAAGAGTATTGCACCAAATTACTCGTCGCAAAATCGATCTTCTCAGCGCTCACGTTTCAACAAGATGCCCCTCGCGAACGGAGCCGCGGGGACGCGAGCGACCCACCTTCGCCGAGGCTACGTCGTGCCAGGCATAGATGGGCAAACCGAGAGGCCGAACGGAGCTTTTGGGAAAAGCGACATAGAAGGCAAAGCCGCGATGGGTAGCGGCGAGCGAGCTGGGAAGCGAACGAGTTTCAAATGAGCGGGAACTCATGAGTCAATCCTTTCGGAGTTGGACCTTCGTTACAGCATAGGAGCCTGTTGAAATACCCAGCCGTGTCGCGTTGCTGCCGATTTTTTCGTCTTTCCAAGGCGCGAGGAGTGCGCATACCCGCCCCGCAGTGGCGGGACAATCGACGAGCAACGAGGCGAAAAAGCGGCGCAACCCGGGGGGCTAGAGCGCCCTTGGGCTGTCTAGCTACGTTGCTCGCTCCTCATCCCGCCATCGCGGGACGGACTGCTCGTCGCTCGTGCCTTGCCATCCAAGCCAAACCGCTATCGCGCGGCGCGGCTGGATATTTTAACCGGCTCCCTGATCCTGGGGCCGGGGGCGTCGCTCCGCAATCTCGGCTGAACGTCGATTTTGTAGTGAACTCGGCGCTTGTGGTTAAAACGCTCCAGATACGACAACAAGGAAGGCCGCGAGAGTTGCATCGCTTTTGGTGCTGGCCCCAGCGTTCCTCCCATGGCCAAGATCAACTTGGATGTCGGCCATGCACTCTCACGCGAGGACCAGCGCCAAAATCGACGACAACCTTATTTTATATCGCAGTCTTCTTCCTCTTATTCTTTCTCCGGAAACGGCGCGGCGAAGTTCCCAAAAAAGAAATTAGTGCTGACATTTTCAGGCGTTGCGCGTTGAACGCCTCGGCGGTTCGTCAAGCGAGCAAGGCGCGCTGTCCTGCGGCGACATCGTTCACGGCTCTCAGGGGAGCGCGGGCGCCTCGCCCGCCATGGCACGCGTCTGGCGAAACGCACGTCGGGAGCTTTCGGCGAGGCGCACGCGCTCCCCAACACTAGTCACCGATCGGTAATCACCATTCGCTACTTTTTGTGTGTTCCCGCTGGCGACGCCTGAGCCCTCGTGATTGGGCCAGCCGATGGACTCGGACGCGGCGCCGGTGTCGGACGTGGCCGTGGTGTAGGCGTATGTCTCGGGCGTCGCTGTGGCAGTTGGTGTCGCAGTCGGAGTAGCTGTAGGAGTTGGCGTAGGGGTTTCAGTCGCCGTGGGAGTTGCGGTCGCCGTGGGAGTTGGTGTTGTTGTGGGCGTCGAAGTTGGGGTGGCCGTCGGCGTTGGAGTGGGAGTCGCCGTTGGTGTTGCTGTTGGCGTCGCCGTGGCTGTCGCGGTCGCTGTAGGTGTTGGTGTCGGCGTTGCGGTAGCTGTTGGAGGTGACGTAGGCGTGGCAGTTGGAGTAGCCGTTGGCGTTGGTGTAGCTGTCGGTGTCGGAGTGGGGACGCCCGGTGGTTGATCGGCACCGATTGCAGGCGGATCTAGACGAAGATCACCGTCGAAATCATCTGTGATTCCAGCAATAGTCAGGCCAGCGCCGACACAGGGACTTGTTCCCAGGATGTGCAGATCACCAGTCGCCGCGTTTCCATTTGGATCAAGATACTGCGGGTCAGCAGAAATGCTGTTGGCGTCCTGGCCACTTGCTGTCTGCCAATCGCTCAGGATTAGTGCGCCTGGAGCAATCGCACCACCGGTTCCAGTGGCAAAGAGATCGTTATAATTAGAGGTGACTCCCATCAGTCCGCCGAGTCCAATGACATAATTGCTACCAGTGCCAGAGGCGTTGCTGCGCGCGTTCCATAATATGTTATCCTCGTAATTGCGCGTGCCCGTGGTCAGGTTGCTGACGAAGCCATAAGTGTCGCTCGCTGAAACTACACCGGAGCCGCCAATATAAACGCTGTTGAAATAGATATTGTTCGCTCCAGCGATCTCGAATATCCCGAAAACGCTGAACCCGGTCGTGATCGAGTTCCCGGCGGCATCCAAGCCCAGACGCACCATGTTGTTCTTATAAGTACCGCTGCCAGCCACCGGGACGATGCCGGCTAACTGGGAAGTTGTCGCTGACGAAGTCATGGAAAGCGAGTCCACAAGGTTACGCTCCACGATGTTCACTGGACCGGTCGGGAAGGTGGAAGAAATCCCATAGATCGAATTGCTGGCCGCGCCTGAGTTATTGCTCAGCGAATGAACGACGTTTTGCGAAATTAGGTTCGCTCCGGCGCTGGCCGGCGCATTAATAATGCCGCTCCCGATGACCGTGCTTGCAGCGTTGGCATTGCCGGTCATATTGCGAACCAAGTTTCCCGTCGCGCTCAAGTTCGGGCTCGTACTACCGCCCGTATTTTGGATTCCGTACATCGCATAAGTGCCCACGATGTTGTCGGTAATAGAGCCAGTAGCCGTTCCACCAATCGTGTTATTATTTACGATCACACTTTGACCGCTTGTTCCCTGGACGGCTACTCCTCTGAAGCCGACCGCAGTGCCCGTGCCACCGGAATTGATGGCAATCGTTCCAATACTGTTGTTAGCAATGGTGTCGTTCCGGAAGCTGAAATCAAAGACGCCCATCACCGGAGACGTGTTGGCGGTGGTCGAAGTCGCAGTGACCGAAATGCTCGATGAGCCGTCCAGACTTCCAATCTGGTTGCCGGTCACGTTTCCGATGTTGAACAGGCCATCGCCAACGCCCACCTCAATCCCGATAAACGGCGCGTTAGAAAATGCTGTGCTATTTCGGGCGGTCGTCTGATCGATACCCGAAATAATGTTTCCCTGTATGCTGGTCGCTGTCGTGATGCTAGCCAGGGCAATATCGATGCCCCTGAACTCATTGGTTGAACCGCTGATCGTGGTAGTGCCACTGCCATCGGTTGCGCCGAAACCGATGATGTTCTCAGTGACAGTAAAGAAGCTGCTGCTGGAGGCAATGGTGATGCCAGAATAACGCAAGGCCGTGTCGGTAAAAGTTCGCGGCGCGGTCTGGTAAATCCGGTTGTTGGAGACGGTCCAATTATTACTGTTAGTCTGGATGCTGATACCCGTTACCGACAGGGTGGCGCTGAAGAAGTCGAAGATATTGTTGTTGTCGATCAGGTTGCCGGTGTTCGGATTGGCCGCGGTGCCCAGAGCCATGACAGCTTTAGTTGGTAGATTGGTGCCTACCGGACCAAGGTTACAGAATGAAACGGTGTTATTGTTGTTACCAACGCCGGTCGTTGTACTAAAGAAGACATTTCCGCCAGCGATCCCGGTCGCCGAGTTCGAGGATCCTAGAACCGTGCACCTGGTAACGATATTGTTCTGTGCACCGTCGATAAAGCGAATGGTGCTGGTGCTCGCAGTCGCTGATGCCGTGGTGTTGGAAAGAGTCAGTGCATTGCCGCCTGTGCCGAGCCCATCAATAGTGACGTTGGTGGCGCCGTTGAAATCGATCAGCGGGCTACCATCTGTAATCGCGCCTGAAATCGTGCGCGCGGCACCACCTGAAGGCTGGACGGAAATCGAGGTGTAATTGGCCGAGCCACCGCTGGCGTTCAATACCGCCGAGGTCGTCTCGGCAGAATCGCCGACGATGGCGACGTTGATATCCCCCTGATGGGTGCCGACGTTAATCGCTGCGAACGCAGCTCCTAACGTCGGATAATCCGTTGGACCATGATTGCCTCCGGTGGCCGTTACGGTGACCGGACCAGCCTGGGGCAGGCTGGCGTACGCATTAACGCCCTGGGACGCGTATGCTGAATCGCCCGGCACGGGCGTGTTGATGCCTGATCGCTGCGCCAAACTGGAGGTGATTAAAACCACCGAAAGCGATACGAGAGCGAGAGAGCGCGCGATTTGGAGCGCCGAGGCGCGTACAGAGCTATCCTGTTTTTTTTTCATCTTATTCTTTAGGGAGGACTTGGGCGTTTAAGGAGAGTTCTCTCTATTCTCCGGAAATGGGGAGGCGAAGTTCTCGACAAATGTGAACCACGGATTACCCAGCAGCACAGCCGCAACCAAAGCCTTAACCGCGGATTACGCTGATTAACGCGGATTTGCCTTTAGGAATTATGCTTTTTGAAGCCCACGAAACACGCGAATTGCCGCCAATGAAAACTCAGAGGCACCGCCCGCCGCATTGCGGAGACGCGAAGAGGGCAACTTCGAGGCGGTCACGGTGCGAGGCTTTCAGAATATTCGCGTTGTTTCGCATGATTCGTGGGTCACTGCAAATCTTCGCAGAAAAACAAGATTTCGAGCTATGGCACTGCGGATCGCACGGATATCAGGAAAGAAATGACCCGCTTTTGCTCGGCTATGGCGTGACAGGCAAATGACCACCAGAGGCCCGCGAATCACCCGCCTACGCGCGCGGCTTCGGCGACGCAGGCGGAAATCGACGCGAAAACTCCATTAAAAGAAAATCATTCGCGCTCATTCTTGTGATTCGCGGGCAAACCTTTTCTTCTTATTCCAGGGCGGAACGCATTGTCCTGCCCCGCGATGCATCGCGCCAATGTCTGCTCCCCCAACTGATTAGTGCGGCGCAGCCACGATGTGCGCGTAGCCGGGATCACCGATCCCGGCTACGCATTCACAATTCGTCTAACTACCCATTATGGACGCGGGCGCGGACGCACCGCCGGGCGTGGCCTCGGAGACGGACTCGGAGAGGAATTATCGCAGCTCGGAGCGCACAAGTTGCCTTCGTTGTAGTCGCCAAGAATCCCCGCGATAGGTGACACATCGCGCGGTCGCAGGTACCCGTCGCCAATTGGCGGGATTACCAGGTCTCCGATCAACGCATCGGCGTCAGCTAAGGTTTGCTGGATGCAGCTTCCATCCGCGCCGTTGGCTATGTTCAGTTTTGCGGCGATTTCCTGATGGGCAAGGATAAGTAATCCATTCCCGCGCACTGGCTCGTGCAGGATGGCCAGCAATTGATCCTGGGTATAGGTGGTGTTTCCAAGCTGCAACTCGGTCACCGGCCACGCCTCGGGATGGTTCTTCCAATAGCCTTGCGAGAAAACGCAACCGGCCGGAGTGGGTGTCGGTGTTGGCGTCACGCTAGGAGTAACTGTAGGCGTGGCACTCGGCGTTACACTAGGAGTCACTGTAGGCGTAGCACTCGGCGTGACGCTAGGAGTCACTGTAGGTGTGGCCGTAGGCGTGACGCTTGGTGTCACTGTCGCCGTGGCCGTCGGCGTGGCGCTTGGTGTCACTGTAGCTGTAGCCGTCGGCGTAGGCGTAGGCGTTCCGCAGGTCTCCAGCGTATAGCTTTGTCCGCCAGTAGCCGCACCACCTGAGCCGTTGCAGAAGTATTCGTTAAAGGCGGAGTTGTCCCTTTGCACTCCTGCTGTTGCATCGGTGTTGCCAAAACCCACCGTGCCGTAGACCACATCGAAGCGTGTCTGCCCCTCGTACAGCCTCAACTCGTAGTTAGCAATCTGGGTATTGTCACGGAAATAGACGGTGCGCCATTCGATGTTAAAAATACGATTCGGTGCAGTGCCTGTGACTGACGTAAAGATACCGCATGTTCCACCTGGGAAAGCCGAGCAACCGCTCAAGCCTAGATCGGTGCGCTGGTCATCCCAGTATGGGAAGATCATATAGTTGTGGTCGAGCCACGGCAGGCAAACGTTGACCCAGAAGTTATCCGTGGTCGTGAACTGCGCATTGCCATTGGACGACACATTGATGCTCGTATAGTTGGTGTCATAGAGGGTGTACGAGAAGGGGATTGCTATAGTGGTTACTTGATCATCCCCGTGGTTGCCGATGTCCGTCGTGCCTGGCTCTATGCTGCCGCCTATTTGCTGTATGTCGTAATTGTTTTGAGGAGGGCAACCCTCTACCGTGTAGCTCCCTGAGAAGGCTTCGTTAGGATTGCCGAATTGATCGGTAATCGCTCCCCCGGCAATATCCGCCACCACGCTACCGCCGAAATTGAAGTGCACCGTGAACTCTGTGGTCATGTTCCCGTTGATGACCTGGACATTAGTCACGCTGGCGCCAACGTTACCGGTCAGCGTCAAATCGCTCGTTTGGACGGAGGTCGGATCAACAGGCTCATTCCAGTTCACGTCATAGGGATAATCACCCGGCGCTGGCGGAGAGAAGGTGCCGCCAACAGGAGGGTTGGTGTCGGTCACCACTAGCAAGGTCGCATCATAACGGAACGTGCAGTTGAATTCGAACACCGGGTCGCCGTCAGAAGCGCGCGTGAACGCGCCCGCGGGAATGTGCATGGTCTGCTCACCCTGGTTTATCACGGGCGAGCTGCTGAAGGTAAAGGTCATCGTAGTTTCGCCCGCGTTATACTGAACGGAGTTCGCCGGGGTTCCATTTACGGTAAAATCGCCGGCCTCGACGGTTCCCGGATTGGCAGGATCTGAAATGTTAACAACGAACTGAGTCGGCTGGGTATTGATGATACTGCCGCAGGCCGGGTCAGTGCTGGTCACGGCGAAACCGACCAGTTCCCTGTCGGTGAAGGCATCCTGCTGAGAAGTGCCGCTGATAGTCACGCGCCCATCCGTCCATGAAGTGAGGTGCTTGGTCAGCAACGCGGAGCCATAGTCGTAGTCGCCCGCATAGGTAGGCTGGATCCCCGGATCAGGTTGCGCAGGAAGTGGGGTGACTACGTCCGAGAGCGCATCGTCAGGCAACCAAGTCACGCCGTTGTCGTTGGACTTGCGCGACCACATCCGATAACAGGGAACGCCTGGGTTACCAGCAGTGCAGCTGGCGCTTTCGCGAGCGTCATACCACGTCGCCAGGAGAGTGCCAGTCGGGCTGACCGAAAGGTTAGGCTGCCACTGAGGACGGGTACCGCCGTCGGTGTTCAACAGAACCGGCGTGCCAAAGGTCACACCGCCATCGGTTGAACGGATGTAATACACGTCGCCTGGATCGCTGCCAGCGCCGTGCTGCGCATAGACCAGGTGAACAAAATTATTGATCGCGGCAGGCTCACCCCAGCCCTCGTGCCGCCAGTAGGCACCAAAATCGGTAAACATGCAGGCAAAGTAACCGGAAGAGGTAACGCCCGGTCCGGGGAAGGGTGTGCCAGTATAGGTGTTACTCCACGTGCTACCGCCATCGGTGGATTTGAAGATGAGGTTCGTGTCATTGTGAGGGAAGCCACCACCGCCTTCATCCATACCCGCAACGTATATCGTCCCGCTGCCCGCCAGGTCGCCCGTGATCTGCACGTCGCGCACAAAGGTAGCCTGAGTGCTCACCATGTGCGGGCTGCTCCAAGTGGCGCCACCGTCAGTAGAAGAAATGACAAAGATGTTCGCGTTGGCTTGATTAAAGTCGTTCCAGGAAATGTACAATCGCCCGAAGAACGGTGAACTGGGATTGTTGTCAGCCCAACCAGATTCGCGGTCGGCCGAACCCTCGTTGAAAGCGCAGAAATGGGTCCAGCTATTCGGGTCCGAGGGAGTGGTGGACTTGTACCCGCCAAGACCCTGGCCGCCGCAGGCGCCATCCAGCCAGACAGTAACCCACGTGCCGGACGGCTTGTGGTACAGAACAACCGGATCACCAAAGGTGTTGTCGAAGGGACTTTGACCATTGGCTTTGGTGAGACGGGTGAACGTCGTGCCGCCATCGGTGGAGATAGACGCGCCGGAGATGTTGATCGGTGCGAAGTTGCGGCCTCGTGAGTCGTTGTAGGCAACCATGATCTGGTTGGGATCATCAGGGTTGGCCGTAGTGAACGTCTCGGACTGGGTCACGTTGGGAAAGGTCTCGGTGCCGGTGATCAGATCAACGTCCGTAGTGCCAAACACAAGGGGTGCCATGGCGTTTTGGATCACCTTTGTGGACAACGGACCAAAATTCGGAGGTGCGCCTCCTCCTTTTGCCAGACCGCAGTGAATCATGATCGCGCCGGCCCGCAGGTTTTCCTGCCTGTCAATGCCAAGCTGCCTAATCCTGGAACAATCGAATGCGACCGGAACGAGCGGGTCGATGGAGGACTTGGTCGTAACCTTGTATTTGTTGGGCGACGCCGGGGCATTATTGGTCGCACTGGGTGCGGCGAACGCGCCAAAGCCCAGCAGCGCCAGCGAGACGCCGGCCAGGGCTATGAACAGACCGACTAAGGTACGCAGGTTAAAGAATGCAGATTGTGAAGTGGAGTTCTTTTTCATGAATGGTTATGGAGTAGACGACTTAGGTTTGGAATGTGAAGTGTCGCTTTTACCTAAAGCGCCGCCAAGATGTCAATACCTTTTTCAAAAAAAATTCAGAGATCCTTCGCTTTTGGCGCGTCAAAACCCGAGAGATTCGTTCTGAAAGCTTTGAAGCGGGCGGTCTTTGTGACAATTTTGTGACGAAAGCGGATCCGGGGGGGGACAATGACGAAGCGCGGGAGCCACCGACTTCCCTGCGGTATCTTTATGACTACGAATGCAGCGAAGTTTGACTGATCCGCCTTAGCCCAACCAGCTTTCTCGTCCCGCAATCGCGCGGCTACAGCGTGGCAGGCCTTACCCTTGCCTCGTTTCCTGATCGAGCACAGCGACGGCGCGCTCGTACATGGCCTTCGCATCCTCATGTGAGTTGCCCACCGCGGTCAGCCCTGTCCTTCCCAATTCCCCCAGGGCACTCATCATGTGAAAAACGACGCCCGTCTGGCGGGTTTGATCGAAGTGCAGATCGTGCCGCACCACGATGTCGAAAAGATCGTCCGGAGTCAGCGTGCGATACGAGGGAGACTCGACATGATCGCTGGCGACAAAGAACTTTTGCTGTCCATTGGGCGCACTGAAGATGGCCGTCTCCGAATCATAGGTGCCGTCTGTAAGAAATTGCAAAGTTAAGAACGGATGAGTGGTGCCCCCCTTTCGTAAGTTAATCTCGATGGCATACGGCTCCCATTTTCCATTGGAACGGACGACCACAAAATCCAAGGCGAAACGCCCGATGACTCCTTCTTTCGCAAGACGCCTGCCAACCTTGGCCGCTTCGCGGGTGATGAGTGTGGCGTATCCGGGGTCGGCAGGAAATACGCAGCCGAGGTAACTTTGCCCGGATGGGCCGCCAAGGAGCTGGTCGTGGGTGGATAACAATTCTACCGCGCCCAGCGGAGTAACACGAAGCTGAACGCTGGGGCTTCTGATGTCGTTTCCTACGATTCGTTCTTCAACGACTCCTTTTCGTTCCTGTAGTTGCTTCATGTAGCTATCGTAGGTAACACGAGCCAGCTCGAACTGCATAGCTCGAAGACGCTCCTCCAGTATAGGTTTCTCTTTCGAATCACCGGGCGCTGGCAGTCCAGTTAGATCAATAACAGCGTTACCTTCACCTGAGACACCTTCGTTAAGCTTTACCAGGACTTGTTTGATCGAAGGCTTTCCCGCCCGCATCTGCGCGATGGCCTCGATCAATTCCTCCTTGCTGCCCAGATTTTCAACGCCGAGAGGATGCAGGACGTTTTCCTCCATAAAAATTGTCCGGCAGCCGCTCTTTGTGCCGAGCGGGAAAAATTTCGGGTCCGCACCGTACATGGGAACTCCGAGTCGCAACGCTAGTTCCTTCTCGCGATTGGTTGTGTTAAACGGAACAAGGTGTGCGCGATCAGGATCCATGATCAACGAACGGATGCGTTCCATCAGCTTTGGCCGCTCCAGCAGCTTGTCGCTTAGTGGACGCACCGAGAGATCGAGAGGCGAGATCAGAAAAAGGCGCTGGCGCGCATGGCTCGGGATAACACCGGGCAGAAGACCAAGGTAATAATCGATCACGCTCGGCAGAATCGTTTGTGAAGTCACATAGATCAGCCGGGCGCGAGGCTGACGCAGCAGCAACAACAAAAACAAAAAGCGTTCCTCGTACGCCTGCATCACTGCGCCCGAGCTGATCGCGTCGATGGACATCGATGGCACGACTACGATGGTTTGCGGGTCCTGATTGAGGCGCTCAATCGATTTCCACAGTGGCACCAGTTTTTTCTGGAGCTGGTCGAATTCGGCCTGTGAGTCGGTAGCAGGTTTTCGTTCAGACATAGGCTTTAGCTACTAAAGCTCATCCACTGCACAAATCGAGCCGATTTGGTAGAGGCGCCGTGCGCCGTAACGCAGGCTTCCAGCCTGCCACGTGATGCGGGCTTCCAGCCTGTTATTTTATTTCGACCAGGCAAGATGCCCGCTCTACGAAACAGGCAGGATGCCTGTGTTACCGTCTTCTTCCAAAGGAATATCCGCGATGAGTTCTGCCACCGCCGATTGCGCGACGACCACTGGTGCCTGATTCCGGCTCGAAGAGCGCGGTGTACAAGTAGGCAAAATTCTCCAGCTTTAGTCGCGGGATTTTTTGGCCGATGAAACGTTCGATTGCCTGCAACGCCGGCAGCTCCGGGCCACTCATGAGCGTGAAGGCGTCGCCGACGTTTTGAGCGCGCCCCGTGCGCCCGATGCGGTGCACGTAATCTTCCGGGTGCTCGGGCACATCGTAATTGATGACATGACTCACGCCAGCGATGTCGAGTCCGCGCGACGCGATATCGGTCGCCACCATCACTTCGTACTTGCCGCTCTTAAAGCCTTCGAGCGCTTCGATCCGTTCCCGCTGCGTCCGGTTCGAATGCAATACCGCAACAGCGTGCTTGCCCTGCTTCAATTGGTGCGCGATGCGATCGGCGCCGTACTTGGTCCGGCAGAAAATCAGCGCGCTGTCGAAATTCGTCCGCTCGAGCAAAGCCATGAGCAGGTCGAACTTTTGCTCGGCGGCTACCGGATATACGGCATGGGTGACGGTTTCCGCAGGCGACCGGCGCACTCCGATTTCCACCAGGGTTGGATCACGCAAGACCCACGCGGCCAGCCGTTCGATCTCCGGCGGCAACGTGGCTGAGAAAAGAAGGGTCTGTCGGTCCGTCGAGATTTTCTCAACGATCCGGCGCACGTCGGGGAGAAAACCCATGTCCAGCATCCGGTCAACTTCGTCGAGTACGAGAATGTTTACGGACTTCAACGTGGCCGCGCGTTGTTCCAGCAGATCGAGCAGGCGTCCAGGCGTGGCAGCAAGAATGTCCACGCCACGCTTGAGTTCTTCGCGTTGTTTCCCGTAACCGACGCCACCATGCACGAGCGCGACTTGCAAATCTGTGAATCGCCCATAATCGCGAAACGCCGTTTCAACTTGCGCGGCCAGTTCCCGCGTTGGCTCGAGCACCAGACATCGGAACGCACCGTGTTTTCCGAGCAACGTGAGGATGGGAAGCGCAAACGCCGCGGTCTTACCAGTGCCGGTCTGCGCCGTCCCGATCAAATCTTTACCGGCAAGCACAATCGGAAACGCGCGAAGCTGAATGGGCGTTGGCTCGACAAAGCCCATCGCCTGCGTCCCGCGCACTACTTCTGGCGAAAGCCCAAAGTGATTAAATGACATGGCGGCTTTAATGTTAGGGGAGTTACAAAAGTTACAAAGCTAAAAGTTAAAAGAGTTAAGGTTCAAAACGGAAGATAGCCATCCTGGCTGTCCAGGCAGACAGGCTTTCCAGCCTGTCAACTGCAGAGCGACGCAAAGAAGCGTGCGCACTCCAAAGCTTGCGTGAAAATGGACTGTCGCTGTGGGTTTCGCACGAAAGTGCTCTCGGAGTGCGAGCTGTCCTCGTATCACTTTTATCACTGCGCAAAAAATACGGAAACAAATGAAAAAACATTGACAGCTATCCGGCTTCCAGCTACGAGGAGCACCCCAAATCACCTACTTGCAATGCAAAAGAAATCCATCTCCTCATCCGGCTTGGTTCATTCGCGCGTTTTAATTGGTCTCCTCCTTTGCGCAGCAACCGCTTGTTTCATTCTGATCCCGATAAGATCGGGACTGGCGTCCCACCACCCGCAAGCGCTTGCGAACGCTTCGCAAAGAACGCTCACGTTCGAAGAGCGCGTGTCTTATCAACGCGCTATCGAAGAAGTTTACTGGGGTCATCGTATCTGGCCAAAAGAGCGCCCCGATCGAAAGCCGTCGCTCGATGCAGTGATGTCTCAGACGCAATTGGAAAGGAAGGTGGCGGATTACCTGCGGAACTCACAGGCCCTGGAGGATTACTGGAAGCGCCCGATCACCGCTGAGCAGCTGCAAGCCGAGGTGGATCGCATGGCACAGCACACCAGGCAGCCAGAAGTGTTGCGCGAACTCTTTGAAGCGTTGGGAAACGATCCCTTCGTCATCGCTGAATGTCTGGCCCGCCCCGCGCTTGCGGAACGCTTGGTAACAAATTGGTACGCCTACGACCAAAGAATTCACGGGGAACTGAAGCAGCGCGCGGAAGCTGAACTCCAAGCGCACTCGTCCGCCGTAGCCTCGGCGGAGGCGGGTCCCTCAATTGATCAGATGAAACAGCTCGGCGGCGTGTACAGCGAAATCGAACTCGTCAAAAGCGATAGCGGGAAAACTGTAGGGCAAGCGCGTCGCTTGCCGAACGGATTGGCAGGCGGAGCGCCTGCCCTACACCCCCAAGACTCAACGCACAGCGTAAAGCTTAACAGCCGCGAGTGGGACGAAAGTATGCAGAAGCTGGCCGCCACATTCAATAAGCCTGAAAGCCGCCTCTTAAAGGGTGGAGATCCCGCAGGTGCGGGAAGCCATCCGCTCGATCGAGCCGACGCTTACGAAAGCATTCCCATAGGAAAGCTAAGCTCATTGCAGGAAGACGAGACTCGTTACTACGCGACAGCAATACTTAACAAAACTGCCGATCGCTTAAAGCTGGCTACAGTCTCATGGCGCAAAGAGCCGTTAGGATCATGGCTGGCCAGAACAGAAAGCGAAGTGCCAACTGCGATAGCAGCGCCAAACGCTAACTATACACTTCCTTCAATATTAGGCGGCGTATGCGTCGATAACACCTGGGCAGCCACCGCTGCGCCACCAGAGGCCCGACAGCTTCAAACGGCAGTCTGGACTGGCAGCGAGATGATTATCTGGGGAGGCCAGAGCAATGGCGGATTGTTGGATACGGGAGGAAGATACAATCCCGCCACAGATACCTGGACATTTACAAATAGCTCAGGCGCACCCACCGCACGAAGTGGCCACACCGCGGTATGGACAGGGAACGAAATGATTGTCTGGGGGGGTCAGGATCAAAATTTCTTTCCGGTTAACACGGGGGGCAAATACAATCCCGGCGCTGATAGCTGGATACCTACCAGCACTACGAATGCACCTGATGGACGAACTGAGCACAGCGCGGTGTGGACCGGTAGCCAAATGATTGTCTGGGGCGGCAATAACGAATTCAACGACCTGAACACGGGCGGGAGATACAATCCTGACACGGATACTTGGACCCCTACCAGCATCAATAACGTGCCAGATGCACGCTATAGCCACACCGCCGTCTGGACTGACAGCGAAATGATTGTCTGGGGAGGATTCAGTTCTGACTCCTTCCAAGATTTGAGCACGGGCGGGAGATACGATCCTAACACGGATTCTTGGACGCCTACCACCACCAATAACGTGCCAGATGCACGCTATCGGCACACTGCCGTCTGGACTGACAGCGAAATGATCGTATGGGGAGGATTCAATTCTGAGTCCTTCGAAGATTTGAACACAGGCGGAAGGTACAATCCGATCACGGACAGTTGGACAGCCACGAATACGACAGCGCCAGATGCCCGAGAGCTTCACACGGCGGTGTGGACCGGAAGTGAAATGATCATCTGGGGTGGCTCCACTTTCTTCTCCGATGTTTTTAACACGGGTGGGAGATATAACCCCGGCACGGATAGTTGGACGGCTACCAGCACCATCAACGCCCCCGATGGCCGGAATTCCCACACGGCGGTATGGACTGGGAGCGAAATGATTATCTGGGGTGGCTTTAGTGGTTTCCCTGATTCGCTCAATTTAAACACGGGCGGCAGGTACGACCCCAGCACCAACAGTTGGACTGCGACTAATACTTACAACGTGCCTGATCCTCGATCCGGACACACGGCAGTTTGGACCGGGAGCGAGATGATTGTGTGGGGTGGCAACGGTCAGGATTTTCCTTCCACATTGAACACTGGAGCAAGATATGATTTAGCCACGGACAGCTGGGCGCCCACCACCACCACTGATGCGCCCTCGGCACGAAACGGACACACCGCAGTCTGGACTGGCAGTCAAATGATCGTCTGGGGTGGAAGTGATGGTTTTTTCAACAATTTGAACACGGGTGCAAAATATGATCCTGGCACGGACAGCTGGACCTCCATGACGGGCATCGCCCCTTTACCCCGATCACTTCACACTGCAGTCTGGACTGGAAGGGAAATGATTATTTGGGGTGGAAGTAGTCAGTTTGGTTTGTTGAACACGGGCGGCAGATACAATCCCGTCACGGACATTTGGACCGAGACCAGCACCAACGCCCCTGAAGCCCGCGACAACCACACAGCTGTTTGGACAGGCGCTCAGATGATCGTCTGGGGCGGAGACAACGTGAATTCCAACAAATTAAACACCGGCGGGAGATACGATCCCGCCACGAATAGTTGGACATCCACGAGCACCATCAACGCGCCTTCTGCCCGAGATCTTCATACCGCTGTGTGGACGGCCAGTGAGATGATCGTCTGGGGCGGTGCAGATGATAATTTTAGCTTTCCGCGCACCGGCGGAAGATACAATCCGGTCACTGACAGTTGGGTGGCCACCAGCGACATCGCGCCTGACGGTCGACAAGGTCACACAGCAGTGTGGACTGGAACACAGATGATCGTATGGGGCGGCGGCGACATCTTTGAGATCTTAAACACGGGCGGCCAATACAATCCGGGCACGGACACCTGGACCGCAACCAACACCAACAACGCGCCATCCGCTCGAGTCTCTCACACCGCAGTATGGACAGGAAGTGAAACGGGAAGTGCAATGATCGTCTGGGGCGGAAGTTCCACTGGCGGGATTACCAACACCGGCGGGACGTATTGCGCACAAGGCGCTCCAATACCTACACCTA
>WNFY01003442.1_pt1 | contig 15097 bp, 13 predicted proteins | sample 5400091 | NCBI WGS metagenome assembly WNFY01 (sample SAMN13153364, study PRJNA577476) | soil metagenome | isolation source: 60 cm soil or saprolite under grassland replicate 1 | place: USA:California | collected 2016-06-15 | reverse complement strand
CGGAGCTGTGCGCGTGAGCCGCGTCCGCGTGAAGATCTGCGGGATCACGCGGCTCGAGGACGCGCTGCTGGCGGCGCGCCTCGGCGCCGACGCGATCGGCTTCAACTTCTGGCCCGGGTCGAAGCGCTTCGTCGATCCCGACGCGGCACGCGCGATCGTGGATCGGCTGCCGCCGCTCGTGACCACGGTGGGCGTCTTCGTGAACCAGCCGCCCACCGAGGTCCTCTTCACGGCGGCGCGCGCCAACGTGGGGACGGTCCAGCTCCACGGCGACGAGCCCGGAGAACGTCCGGCAGGCGATCGCGGCGGTGCGGCCCTACGCCGTCGACGTGGCGAGCGGCGTCGAGGCATCGCCCGGCGTGAAGGATCCCGAGAAGGTCCGCCGCTTCATCGAGAACGCGAAGGAGCCGCAGCCGTGACGACGCCCCTCCCCGACGCCAAGGGCCGCTTCGGCGCCTACGGCGGCCGCTTCGTCCCCGAGACGCTCATCCCCGCCCTCGACGAGCTCGAGCAGGCGTGGCGCATCGCGCGCGCGGACGAGGCGTTCCAGCGCGAGCTCGACGGGCTCCTGCGCCGCTTCGCCGGCCGTCCCACGCCGGTCGGTGACGCGCTCAGGATGAGCGCGGAGGTGGGCGGCTGCCGCGTCCTCCTGAAGCGCGAGGACCTGTGCCACACGGGCGCGCACAAGATCAACAACACGCTCGGCCAGGTCCTGCTGGCGCGCCGGATGGGGAAGCGGCGCATCATCGCCGAGACGGGCGCGGGCCAGCACGGCGTCGCGACCGCCACCGCCGCGGCCCTCTTCGGCCTGCCCTGCGACGTCTTCATGGGGGCCCTCGACGTCGAGCGCCAGGCGCTCAACGTCTTCCGCATGCAGCTCCTCGGCGCGCGCGTCGTCCCGGTCACCGCCGGCTCGCGCACGCTCAAGGACGCGATGAACGAGGCCATCCGCGACTGGGTCACGAACGTGCGCGACACGCACTACATCATCGGCTCGGTGGCCGGCCCCCACCCCTACCCGGCGCTCGTGCGCGACTTCCAGGCGATCATCGGGAAGGAGGCGCGCGCGCAGGTGCAGGAGCTCGCGGGCCGCCTGCCCGACGCGGTCGTCGCCTGCGTCGGCGGCGGCTCGAACGCGATGGGCATCTTCAGCGCCTTCCTCTCCGACCCGGGCGTGAAGCTCGTGGGCGTCGAGGCCGCCGGCCACGGGCTCTCGTCCGGGCGGCACGGCGCGTCGCTCGCGAAGGGGACGCCCGGGGTGCTCCACGGCTCGAAGAGCTACGTCCTGCAGACGCGCGACGGGCAGATCGCCGAGGCGCACTCGATCAGCGCCGGCCTCGACTACCCCGGCGTCGGCCCCGAGCTCGCCTATCTCAAGGACGAGGGGCGGCTCACGCTCATGCAGGCGACGGACGCCGAGGCGCTCGAGTCGCTCCAGTACCTCGCGCGGACCGAGGGCATCATCCCCGCGCTCGAGAGCGCGCACGCCGTCGCCGCGGCGCGGAAGCTGGCGCGCCAGCTCGGCGGGGGAGGCCTCGTGCTCGTGAACGTCTCCGGGCGCGGCGACAAGGACGTGGACCAGGTGCGCAAGGCGCTCGGCGCCGCGGCGGAGGCGAAGCAGCCGCGGCGGGCGGCGCGACCGCCGAAGCGCGCGAGGAGATCGAGATGAGCGGGGCGCTGGCGGTGCCGCGGACCGAGGACCGGATCGCGACGATGTTCGACGCCGCGCGGGCCCGCGAGGAGGCGGCGCTCGTGACGTACCTCATGGCGGGCGATCCCGACCTCGCCACGTCCAAGGCGGCGGCCGCCGCCTGCGCCGAGGCCGGCGCCGACCTCATCGAGATCGGGATGCCGTTCTCGGATCCCATCGCCGACGGGCCCACCATCCAGCGCGCCGCCGAGCGCGCCCTGGCGAGCGGGACGACGGTCGCGGACGCGCTCGCCGTGGCGGCTCACGTCCGCGCGCGCTCGAACGTGCGGATCGCGCTCATGGGCTACGTGAACCCGGTGCTCGCCTACGGGCTCGAGCGCTTCTTCACGGACGCGGCCGCGGCCGGGGTGGACGCGATCATCCTGCCGGACGTGCCGCCCGAGGAGGCGGACGAGCTCGGGCGCCTCGCGGAGGCGGCCGGCGTGAAGACCGTCTTCCTGCTCGCGCCGACGTCCACCGAGCCGCGCCGCAGGGCCGCCGCCGCCGCCGCGACCGGCTTCCTCTACTTCGTGTCGGTCACCGGCGTCACCGGCGCCCGCAAGGCGCTCCCCGCCGACCTGGCGGCCCAGGTGGCGGCGGTGCGCGCCGCCTCGCTTGTGCCGGTCGTGGTGGGCTTCGGCGTCTCCACGCCGGCCCAGGCGCACGACGTCGCTCGCCTCGCCGACGGGGTCGTCGTCGGGAGCGCGATCGTCTCTCGGCTCGCCGAGAAGGGGAGCCGGAAGGCGCGCGCCGACCGCGTGAGGCGCTTCGTGAAGGCGCTCAAGCGCGCCATGCGGCGCTGACGCGAGCCCTGAGCGCTGCGGCCTGTCAGGCCAGCGGCCGGCCGACGGCGCCCGCGATGATCCGCACCTGCTCCATGAGCCCGGCGAACTCCGGGATGGAGAGCGACTGGTGCCCGTCCGAGAGCGCCTTCTCCGGGCAGGGGTGGACCTCGATGATGAGGCCGTCCGCGCCCGCGGCGACCCCCGCCCGCGCCATCGCAGGCACGTGGGGGCGGAGCCCGATGCCGTGCGAGGGATCGACGACCACCGGCAGGTGCGTGAGGGACTTCAGCACCGGCACGGCGTTCAGGTCGAGCGTGTTGCGCGTCATGGTCTCGAAGGTGCGGATCCCGCGCTCGCACAGCGCCACCTGGTAGTTGCCGCCCGAGAGGATGTACTCCGCGGCCATGAGGAACTCGCGGATCGTCGCCGAGGGGCCGCGCTTCAGCAGGATGGGCTTCTTCAGCGCGCCCACCTTCCTGAGGAGCGAGAAGTTCTGCATGTTGCGCGCGCCGATCTGCAGGACGTCGGCGTACTCCGCGCACATGGCGAGGTCGTCGGCGTCCATCACCTCGGTCACCACCTTGAGGCCCGTCGCCTCGCGCGCGAGCGCGAGCAGCTTCAGGCCCTCCTCGCCCATGCCCTGGAACTCGTACGGGCTGGTGCGGGGCTTGAACGCGCCGCCGCGCAGGAAGGTCGCGCCCGACCGCTTCACGCCGTGGGCGGCCTCGAGCACCTGCTCCTTCGACTCGACCGAGCACGGGCCGGCGATGACGGTGATGGCCTTGCCGCCCAGCTTCACGCCGCCGACGTCGAGGACGGTGTCCTCCTCCTTCACCTCGCGCGAGACGAGCTTGAAGGGGTTCGAGACGCGGATGGCGTCGGCGACCCCCGGCATCGTGTCGAACAGCCCGGGGTCGAGCGCGCCCCTGTTGCCGGTGATGCCGATCGCGACGCGCTGCGCGCCGGGGATGGCGTGCGAGGCGAGGCCGAGGGACCGGATCTTCTCCACCACGGCGTCGATCTCCGGCTGCGTGGCGTGCGGCTTCATGACGACGAGCATCGAGGCTCCCTTTCGAGGGGTCGCAGTCTACCGCGGGTGCGGCGGACGGGAAACCGACGCCATCCCGTCTTCGCCCGCGTTCGCCGGCGCGCCGGATCGCTCGGCTAGAACGCCGCGTGCAGCAGCGCCGAGAGGTCGGCCGCCTCGCAGGGGCGCGGGTTCGAGAGGTGGCAGGCGTCCTCGAGCGCCTTCTCGGCGAGGAGCGGGAGCTGGCTCTCCTTGACGCCCGCGTCCCGGAGCTTCTCGGGGATGCCCGCCTCGCGCGCCAGCGCGCGGACGCGCTCCACGGCGCGCCGCGCGAGCCGGTCGCGGTCGTCGGAGGGCAGCTCGCCGAGCGCGATCGCCGCCTCCGCCAGCTGCGGCGCGGCCGCGCCCAGGTTGAACTCCATCACGTAGGGCAGCACGATCGCGTTCGCGAGGCCGTGGTGGACGCCGGCGATCGGCCCGAGCGCGTGCGCGAGCGAGTGCGCCGCGCCGAGCCCCTTCTGGAAGGCCGTCGCGCCGGTGATGGCGGCGATCATCATCGACGCGCGCGCCTCCTCGTCCCGCCCGTTCCGCACCGCCCGGACGAGATACTTCCCGCACAGCTCGATGCCCTTCCTCGCGAGCGCGTCCGCGAGCGGGTGGAACCCCTTCGCGCAGAGCGCCTCGAGGTTGTGCGTGAACGCGTCCATGCCGGTCGCGGCGGTGAGCCGGGCCGGCAGGTCGTAGGTGAGCTCCGGATCGCACACCGCCACCGACGGCATGAGCGGCGGCGCGAAGACGACGGTCTTGCGGCCCGTCTCCTCGAGCGTCACGACGAAGCTCCGCCCCACCTCGGAGCCGGTGCCGGCGGTGGTCGGGATGGCGATCATGGGGGGAACGGGGTTCGTGACGAGGCGCCACCCGTCCTTCGCGTCGTCGTATTGCGCGAGCGGGAGCGCGTGCGTCGCGAGGAGGCGGACGCCCTTGGCGGCGTCGATGGGGGAGCCGCCGCCCATGGCGACGAGGCCGTCGCAGCCCGCGTCGCGGTAGGCGGCGAGGCCACGCTCCACGGTCGCGCCGGTCGGGTTCGGCTCGACGCCGTCGAACACGGCGAAAGGGACGTGCTTCGCCTCGAGGACGGAGGTGAGGCGCGCGAGCAGCCCCGTCGAGACGAGCCCGCGATCGGTGACGACGAGGGGCCGCTTCACCCCGAGGCGAGCGAGGTGGTTCGGCACCTCCTTCACCGCGCCCTTGCCGAAGACGATCCTGGTCGGGAACGACATCTCGGTGATCATCTGGAACCGCCCCTCTTCCCTGCCCTGTCCCGGCCTGCGGGAAGGATGGAACCTCGACCTCGACCCGTTCGCCCTGAGCGCAGGGCCGCTCCAGCGGCCCGTCGTCGAAGCGCGAACGCAACCTGGGTGGAACCCTAGATTATCTCGAAGTAACGCTCCAGCTCCCAGGTGGTCACCGCGCGCTCGAACTGGCGCACCTCCCACTCGCGCGTCCGCGCGTAGTGCTCGACGAACTCGGCCCCCAGGATCTCGCGCGCCGCGGCGCTCTCGCGCAGGCGCGCCGTCGCCTCGGCGAGCGTCCGCGGCAGCCTCGGCGCGTCCTTCGCGTCGTAGGCGTTCCCGCGCACCGGCGGAGGCGGCGCGAGGGAGCGCTCCATGCCCCACAGCGCCGAGCCGACCGCCACCGCCATCGCGGTGTACGGGTTCATGTCGGCCGCCGCCTGGCGGTACTCGATGCGCGTCGCCTTGGCGCTCCCCGGGATGGCGCGGAGCGCGGTGGTCCGGTTCTCGACGCCCCAGGTCGCGGTGGTGGGCGCCCACGCGCCCTCCACCATCCGCTTGTACGAGTTCACCGTGGGCGCGACGACGCCGGTCAGCTCCGGCATGAGCGCGACCTGGCCGGCGATGGCGTGCTCCATCTGCCGCGACATGCCGCCCGCGCCGTCGGCGAAGACGTTGCGCTGGCCGTCCCACAGCGAGAGGTGCACGTGCCCGGAGCACCCCGGGAGCTTCTCGTTCCACTTCGCCATGAAGCAGGGCATGAGGCCGTGCCGGTGCGCGATCTCCTTCACCGCCGTCTTGAAGAGCGCCGCCTTGTCCGCGGCGCGCAGGCCCGTGTCCACGGCGATGGCCGCCTCGAACACGCCGGGGCCGGTCTCGGTGTGGAAGCCCTCGATCTGCAGGTCGAACGCGGCCAGCTCGTCCTGGATGCGGTGCACGAGCTCGCTCGACTCGCTGGCGCGGAGCCACGAGTAGCCGAACATCCCCGGCGAGAGCGGCGTGAGGCCGGTGAAGCCCTTCGCCCGCACCGACTCCGGCGTCTCCTTGAAGAAGAAGAACTCGTACTCGGCGGCGAGCTTGGCCTCGAGGCCCGAGCGCGCGGCGCGCGCGAGGACGCGCTGCAGCACCTGCCGCGGCGAGATCGCGAGCGGCTTGCCCTCGCGGTCGCAGAAGTCGAGCAGGAACGCGGCGGTGCCCGGCTCCCAGGGGATCATCCGGAACGTGGAGAGGTCGATGGTGGCGAGCGTGTCGGGGTACCCCGTGTGCCAGCCCGTCACCTGCGCGTTGTCGTAGAGCTGATCGCCGACGTCCCAGCCGAAGATGACGTCGCAGAAGCCGAGCCCGCTCTGCGCCGCGCTGAAGAACTTCTCGAGCGAGACGTACTTGCCGCGCAGCACGCCGTCCACGTCGAACCCGCCGAGCTTCACCTTCGTGACCTTGCGCTCCTCGAACACGAGGCGGAGCGCGTCCAGATCGAGGGACTCGGCACGTACCATGGGTATCTCACTTGCAAGTCACGGCAGCGGAGGTCACACATCAGTCGTCGATGGGCTCTGAGCATAAGAACGGGCCCCACCTCCGGGCGACACAGGACCCCACATGAGGCGAGTGCTCATCGTACAAGCGGGCTCGACGGACCCGGCGGTCATGGCGCGATTCGGGGATTACCCTGCCTGGTTCACGCGCTGGCTCGCGCCGCGCGTGGAGGTGCGCATCGTCCGCCCTTACGAGGACCGGCTCCCGTCGCTCGCGCCGTTCCACGCCGTCGTCATGTCGGGTTCCCCGCGGAGCGTCACCGAGCCCGAGCCGTGGATGGACGAGGCCGCCTCGTACCTGCTCGACGCGGCGCGATCGCGCCCGGTGCTCGGGGTCTGCTTCGGACACCAGCTCCTCGCCCGCGCGCTGGGCGGCCGCGTGGAACGAAACCCCCGCGGCCGGGAGGCGGGCATGTCGGAGGTGCGCCTCACCGAGGCGGGCCGCCGCGACTCGCTCTTCTCGGGGATCCCGGCCACCTTCGCCGTGCACCAGCAGCACGAGGACCATGTCCCGGAGCTCCCGCCGGGCGCGACATGGCTCGCGGAGAACGACTTCTCGCCGATTCAGGCCTTCGGCGTTCGCGAGAGCATCCGCTGTGTCCAGTTCCACCCCGAGTTCGACGCGACCCGCTCGCGTCTCCTGAACGAGGGACGGCGCGCTCGGCTGGACGAGCAGGCCCCGGGAGGGGCACGCGCGGTCCTGGCGTCGATCGGGGAGACTCCCCATGGGGAGCGCTTGCTCGGCAACTGGCTGACGCACTACGTCGGCGTGAGCCCGTGACGACGTTGTGGCGGGTCGCATCGTAGCGGATCGCATCGCCGCAGCACCTGGACGAGGGCCGTCATGACGCAGCTCTTCTCGGGAATGCGCAGGCTCCGGCGCCAGCTACGATACCTCGCGGGGTACCTCGACTTCTCGGCCGGGCCCCCGATGCCGCGCGTGACGGACTTCACCCATTGTCAACGTCCGGTGCTCCTCCTGTACGGCTTCTTCTCGACGCGCCGCACGTTCGAGGTGCTGGAGCGCCGGCTCAGGCGCGACGGGTACTGCGTCTTCTCGCTCAACCTGGGCGGCCTCGCGAGGAGCTTCAACACGCGCGGCATCGACGACCTCGCCGACTACGTGCGCGCCAAGGTGGAGCGGCTCTACGCGCGCAATCCCGGCATGGGCCAGCTCACCATCGTCGGCCACTCGAAGGGCGGCCTCATCGGCGCCTACTACGTGAAGAAGCTCGGCGGGTGGCGCCGCACGCGCGCGCTCGTCACGATGGGCACGCCGCACCACGGGACGCCTGCCGCGTACGCGGCGCTGCCGCTCGGGATCTTCGCCCGCTCCGTCTGGCAGATGACGCCCATGAGCCGGCTCATCCGCCGGCTCCAGCACGGCGCGTGGCCGCCCGGCGTCCGCTTCACGTCCCTCTACTCGAAGCAGGATCGGCTCGCGCCGTTCCCCTCGACGCTCATCGAGACCTTCGGCCTGCCCTACCTCAGGAACGTCGAGGTGGAGGCGCACGGCCACCGCGAGTTCCTCTACAAGAAGCGCGTCTACGACGCCCTGCTCGCCGAGCTCCGCGCCGGAGAGGCGTCGGCGCCGGTGAAGCTGCGCGGCCTCACGCTCGTCCCCGGCGCCATGCGCGCCGGGTGACGACCCCCCGCGCTCGGGGCGATCCGGTCCGCGAGGCGTTACACTCGCGGCGTGGCGCGGGACCGGCGGTGGGACTTCCTCTACGATCGGCAGAAGGAGCCGGTGAAGGAGCACATCCTCGGCCGGTTCGCCGAGGAGCTCGCGAAGGAGCTCGCCGCCTGGCCGCCGCCCTTCGTGGACTGGGTCTCGGACGAGCTGCGCACGCGCTGGTCGAGCGGGCTCGAGGCGAGGCCGCGCGAGCAGGTGATCCGGTTCGCGCTGCACGTCGCGAAGCTCGACCTGCGGCGCGACGTCGAGGCGATCGATCGGCTCATGGGCGAAGGCGCTCAGGCGCACTGGCAGACGCCGGCCGAGGCTGCGTCGGGGCACCTCGTCGTCCGCTTCGTCACGGAGAAGTGCCTCGGGCTACGGGACTGGGCCGAGGGTGCGCAGCTCGACCGCGGCGACCTCGTCCGCGCGGTCGAGCTCGTCGAGAGAGCGCTCTTTCGCGTGACGGAGTCCTGATCGTCAGGGGGGCGCCAGCACGCTCGCCCGCGCCTGCCGCGAGGCGGGCCACCACGTCACTTCGTGTCCTTCGCTTCCTTGGGGACCTTCTCCCAGTCCGCGAGGAACTTCTTGAGGCCGCTCTCCGTGAGCGGGTGCTTCGCCAGCTGCTCGATGACGCTGTACGGGAGCGTCGCCACGTCGGCGCCGAGGCGGGCCGCCTCGAGCACGTGGATCGGGTGGCGCACGCTCGCGACGAGCACCTTCGTCGCGAAGTCGTAGTTGTGGAAGATCTCGAGGATCTGCGCGATGAGCGCCATCCCGTCCTCGGAGATGTCGTCGAGCCGGCCCACGAACGGCGAGACGTACGTGGCGCCCGCCTTCGCGGCGAGCAGCGCCTGCACCGGCGAGAAGCAGAGCGTCACGTTCGTGCGGATGCCCTCCGCCGTGAGCTCGCGCACCGCGCGGAGGCCCTCGACGATGAGTGGCACCTTGATGATGACGTTGTCCGCCACCTTCGCGTAGTGGCGCCCCTCGCGCATCATGCCGTCGAAGTCCACCGCCGTGACCTCGGCCGACACCGGGCCCGGCACGAGGGACGTGATCTCCTTCAGGACGTCGGAGAACTTGCGGCCCGTCTTCGCGACGAGCGAGGGGTTGGTCGTCACCCCGTCGCAGAGGCCCATCGCGAGCGCCTTCTTGATCTCGCCCACATCCGCCGAATCGATGAAGAACTGCATCGCGCGCCTCCCGGTGCCGTCGGTGGCGTTCCGTATAGCGGCTTTGTCTGACACGACGCAACGGCGCGACCGCGGGGTCCGTCGCCGAGCGCGTCCATCCTTCGCGTGGGTCCCACATCGCTGCCCTCGTCACCACTCTCCACTCGAACACGCCGGAGGATCCATGACCAATCGGACGAGGGGGGTAGGGAGTGGCCTGGCGCTGGCCGCCGCGCTCGCAACGGGAGCGCTCGCGGGACTGACGCGAGCCCAGACCGACGGTGGCGTGCCCGATGCCGGAGCGCTCGACGGCGGCGTGCAGGGCACGATGCTCGACTTCCACACGATGACGCCCGTGTCCGCGCCGTTCGTCGGGAGCTCGAACCCGATCCGCGGCGTGAACGGCGGCGCGCAGCCCTGGGTGATCGGGCACGGCGACGGCACGCTTCGCGCGGACGGCGAGGTGGAGGTGAGCGTGAGCGGCCTCGTGCTGGCCAACGACCCCGCCGTCCCGCAGGCGCAGCGGGGCACGAACCCGAACCCGACGTTCGCCGTGATCGTGAGCTGCATGACCACCGATGCGAGCGGCGCGCCGCAGCAGGTGAACGTGACCACGCCTCCGGCGCCCGCGACCACCGCCGGCGACGCCCATGTCCAGGCGAAGCTCGCGCTGCCGACGCCCTGCCTCGCCCCCGTCCTCTTCGTCGCCGGATCGAACGGCGCGTGGTTCGCCGTCACCGGCTCGCCGACGCAGACGGGCGCGAGCACGGGCGGGACCCCGGACGCCGGCGCCGCCGATGCCGGAACACCGGACGCTGGGACGGCGGACGCCGGCATGTGACCGCGCCCGGATGAACGCCCTGGACCACTGCGCGGGCGCGCTGGGGAGTGTCGTGCTGCTCGCCATCGCGACGCCCTCTCTCGCGAACGCGTCGGGCGACGCGGAGGCCAAGGCGGAGGCCAGGAACGTCGAGCTCGTCGCGCATCACGACCTGAACGGAAACGGCGATGGGGGCGAGGGCCTCGCCATCCAGCAGCGAGCGGACGGCCGACGCATTCTGTACTTCGCGCACGAGGGTCAGAAGACCTGCTTGAGCATCCTCGACGTCACGAATCCGAAGGTGCCGTCGCTGCTCGTTCAATTCCCCTCGCCAGGGCCGGGTGTGACGCGTTGCAACTCGCTCGGCCTCGCCGGGAACGTCCTCGCCGTCGCGAACCAGACCCAGAAGCCGGGCCAAAGGCCGGCCGGCATGTGGCTCCTCGACGTATCGGATCTCTCGCGTGTCCAGCGAGCGCGCGGGCTCGACGACCTGCGGATAGCCTTCTTCGATACGTCGGGGCCCTCTTCGCGCGGCGTACACTGGCTCTGGTTCGTCGACGGCCAGTTCGCCCATCTCTCGACTGGCTCCGCTGATTTCGCGCCGACGCACCCTCGCGACGATCAGTTCTACATGGTGGTCGACGTCCGGGACCCGCGCCGCCCGCGCGAGGTAGGCCGATGGTGGCTGCCTGGAACGAGGATGGGCGACGCGTGTCTGCCGGGGTGTCTCCCGAGACGGCAGCCGATCGACGACGGCTTCCGCGCGCACAACGTCGAGGTGTTCCCCCAGCACCGCGATCGCGCTTACCTTGGCTACATCGACGGTGGGGCGATCACGCTCGACATCTCCGGGCTGGCGGACGTCCAGGATGGCCAAGCGCAACGCTTCTCACCGCGCCTCGTGAGCCGGCTCGATTACTCGCCGCCGTTCACGGCGTGGACGCACACCATGCAACCTCTCTTCGAGCGCGGCCTCGCGACCGTGTCCGACGAGTCGACGAAGGAGCGATGCGAGGACGCCCCGAAGCTGATCTGGCTCGTCGACATCCGTGACGAGACGAACCCGATCATCGTGGGGACCGCTCCTGTGCCCGAGAACGTCGCCGATCTCTGCAAGCGAGGGGGATGGTTCGGTTCCCACAACCTCCACCCCAACCTCCCCGGCGGCACCTCGGCCCAGCTCAGGAACACCTTCGTTGGCAGCTTCTTCAACGGTGGCGTCCGGATCTACCGGCTGGTCGACGTGGCTCTGGCCGGAGCGCCACCCGTGATCGAGGAGGTGGGCTTCTTCGTGCCGCCACCGCCGCCGGGGAGCTCGCTCGGGGTCGTCCAGATCAACCACGTCCTCGTCGACGACAAGCGGCTGATCTACGCCGTCGACCGCATCAGCGGAGGCCTCTACGTCCTGAGGTACACGGGCAAGGAGCCGCTCGATTGACGCAGCACCACGACGTGGGCGCGGACCAGGGTGGCCCGCCTCGTCGAAGGGGCAGCGCGGCCGGGAAGCCGCAGACGCGCTCCCGTCGTCCCGCCGCTGCGGCCCTGTGACGCCAGGGTGTGTCCCTCACGCGCCGCGGTGTGGTAAACGGGCGCGCATGGCGAGAGGCAAGAGCGCCCGGGTCGTGAAGCTCCCGCGCGGGCGGCAGGGCGTGAGGCGCAGCGAGCGCGAGCTGCTCGAGTACGGGCGCACCGTCATCGCGGCGGAGGCCGCGGCGCTCTCCCGCCTCGCCCTCGACGAGAGCTTCGCGACGGCGGTGGAGTGGATCCTCGGCTGCCGCGGGCGCGTCGTGGTGACGGGGATGGGCAAGCCGGGCTTCGTTGCGCAGAAGATCAGCGCGACGCTCGCCTCGACCGGCACCCCCTCCCACTACCTGCACCCCGCCGAGGCGGCGCACGGCGACCTCGGCCGGGTGGCGCGCGAGGACGTGGTGCTCGCGCTCTCCAACTCCGGCGAGACGGAGGAGATCCTCCGGCTCCTCCCTGCGCTGAAGCGCATCGGCGCCCGGGTGGTCGCCCTCACCCGCGACAGCGCGAACCCGCTCGCGCGCGGCGCCGACCTCGTGATCCGCATCGGCGCGATCGAGGAGGCGTGCCCGATGGGGCTCGCCCCCACCGCCTCGACGGCGGCGCTCCTCGCCCTCGGCGACGCGCTCGCGATGACGGTCCTGAAGAACCGGCCCTTCGACCGCGAGGAGTACGCCCTCTACCACCCGGGAGGGAAGCTCGGGCGTGGGCTCATGAAGGTGCGCGAGGTGATGCGCAGCGGCGAGGCGAACCCGCTCGTCCGCGACGCGGCGTCGCTCGCCGACGCGGTCGGGGTGATGACGAAGACGCCCGGGCGCCCCGGCGCCTGCACCGTGGTGGACGGCGACGGGAGGCTCGTGGGCGTCTTCACCGACGGTGATCTGCGGCGGCTCGTCGAGCTCGGGAAGGTACGGTTCGAGGCGCCCATCGCGAAGGTCATGTCGAGGAACCCGCGCACGGTGCGACCGGAGGCGCTCGTCGCCGACGCGGCGCGCGTGCTCAGACAGGCGCGCATCGACCAGGTGCCGGTCGTGGACGAGGACGGCCGCCCGGTGGGCCTCCTCGACGTCCAGGACCTCCTCGCCGCGCGGGTGCTGTAGCGCATGGGCCGCGCCGCGCCGACGGAGGCCCACCTCCGCAGGGACCTCGTGGAGGTCTGCCGCCGCCTCTACGAGCGCGACCTCATCGGCGCGGGCGAGGGCAACGTCTCCTGCCGCCTCGCGAAGAACCGCCTCCTCGTCACGCCGGCCGGCAGGAGCAAGGGGTCCCTCCGTCCCGCTGACCTCGTGGTGGTGAGCGACGCCGGCGAGCAGGTGCGCGGCAGCGGCCGCGCCTCGACCGAGCTGCGCATGCACCTCGCGGTCTACGCCGCGCGCCCCGACGCGCAGGCCGTCGTCCACGCCCACCCGCTCACGGCGGTCGCCCTGACGGTCGCGGGCGTCCCGCCGCCGAACGACCTCTTGCCGGAGGCCTCCGTCGTCCTCGGCGAGGTGGCGGTCGCGCCCTTCTCGACGCCCGGCACCGACGAGGTGCCGCGCGCGCTCGCGCCGCTCCTCGCCCGGCACGACGTCGTGCTGCTCGAGCGTCACGGCGCGCTCGCCCTCGGCCGCACCCTCGAGGAGGCGCTGCACCGTGTCGAGACCCTGGAGCGGGTGGCGCGGGTGGCGCTCGTGGCGAGGCTGCTCGGCCGGTGCGAGCCGCTCACCGCCGAGGCGGTCGAGAAGGTGCTCGCGGCCGCTGGCGTGCGGCGGTGAGCCGTCGCAGGCGCCCGCCTGCCCGCCGGCGTCGCAGGGTTCACGCCGCCGCGTCAGGTCCCCACCGTTGTCGAGGGCGGGAGGGCGATCCATGCAGAGCGTGAACCCGGCGACGGGCGAGGTGCTGAAGCGGTACGACGATCACGACGCGAGCGAGGTCGAGGCGCGGCTCGCGCGCGCGGCCGAGGCCTTCGAGCGCTACCGGCGGACGTCGTTCGCCGAGCGCGCAGGGTGGCTGCGGCGGGCGGGGGAGCTGCTCGTGGCGGAGAAGGAGCGGCTCGGGCGCCTCATGACGCTCGAGATGGGCAAGACGCTCGCGTCGGCCGTCGCGGAGGCCGAGAAGTGCGCGTCCGCGTGCCGCTACTACGCCGACCACGCGGCGCGCTTCCTCGCCGACGAGCGCATCGAGACGAGCGCGTCGGAGAGCTTCGTGCGCTACCTGCCGCTCGGCCCGGTGCTCGCGGTGATGCCGTGGAACTTCCCCTTCTGGCAGGTGTTCCGCTTCGCCGCACCGGCGCTCATGGCCGGCAACGTCGGCCTCCTCAAGCACGCCTCGAACGTGCCCGGCTGTGCGCTCGAGATCGAGGCCCTCCTCCGGCGCGCGGGGTTCCCGGAGGGCGCCTTCCAGACGCTGCTCGTGGGATCGCAGTCGGTCGAGAAGATCATCGCGGACCCGCGCGTCGCGGCGGTGACGCTGACGGGCAGCGAGGGCGCGGGCACGAAGGTGGGCGAGGCGGCCGGGCGCGCCATCAAGAAGGTCGTGCTCGAGCTCGGCGGGTCCGACCCGTTCATCGTGATGCCGAGCGCCGATCTCGAGGCGGCCGCCTCGACCGGCGTGGCGGCGCGCATCATCAACAACGGGCAGTCGTGCATCGCCGCGAAGCGCTTCATCGTGCACGAGCGGGTCTACGGGGAATTCGAGCGGCGAATGAAGGAGCGGCTCGAGGCGCTCCGCGTGGGCGACCCGCTGGAGGAGGGCGTCGACGTCGGGCCGCTCGCCACGCAGCAGGGGCTCGAGACGGTGGAGCAGCAGGTCACGGCCTCGCTGGCAGCCGGGGCGCGGCTCGTCTCGGGCGGGAACCGGCCTGCCGGCAAGGGCTGGTTCTACCCGCCGAGCGCGCTCGCCGACATCCCGAAGACGGCGCGCGCCTATCGGGAGGAGGTGTTCGGGCCGGTGGCGCTCCTCTTCCGGGTGAAGAGCGTGGACGAGGCGATCGCGCTCGCCAACGACTCGGTGTACGGGCTCGGGTCGTCCGTCTGGACCAACGACACGGCCGAGCGGCAGCGCTTCATGAACGAGCTCGAGGCGGGCTCCACGTTCGTGAACGCGATGGTCGCGTCCGACCCCCGCCTCCCGTTCGGCGGGGTGAAGCACTCGGGCCACGGGCGCGAGCTGGGCGCCTGGGGGATCCACGAATTCGTGAACGCGAAGACGGTCCTCGTGCAGGAGCCCGCGGCAAGCGGGCGGGAGCGCGGCGGCGTGCACGCGGCGGAGTAGCGCGCTATGGCGCTCCACCGTGCGCACCTCGCTCGCGGTGGTCCCGCCCTTCCGCCTCGACCTCACGGTCACGGTCCTGCGGCGACTGCCGGCGAACCCGGTCGAGGTGCTCAGCGAGGGGCGCTACCTGCGCGCGTTCCAGACGCCGCGCGGCCCCGTCGCGTGGGTCGTGACGCACCGTCCAGGCGCGGCGCGCCTCGAGATCGAGCTGCACGGGGACGCCGGCGATCCCGCGCCGTGGCGGCGCCGCGTCGCGCGGGCGCTCGGTGTGGAGGTGGACCTCGCCTCCTTCTACGCCCGCACGCGGCGGTACCCCCGCGTCGCG
>WNFY01011956.1_pt1 | contig 15102 bp, 14 predicted proteins | sample 5400091 | NCBI WGS metagenome assembly WNFY01 (sample SAMN13153364, study PRJNA577476) | soil metagenome | isolation source: 60 cm soil or saprolite under grassland replicate 1 | place: USA:California | collected 2016-06-15 | reverse complement strand
GAGGAGTTTGACCGCAACAGCATGCTGCCGAATTTCATCCCCACCAATTGCCGCCAGTATGTCTTCAAACGACTCCTTGCGATATTCATTGATCAGCCAATTTTGCGCTTCTTCATTGAGTACATCGACGCCACGAACTCCCCGCACTTTCAGCTCACGATCCAAGCGTTCTCGTCCAATCTGGATATTAATATCCCGCTCATGAATTTTAAGGTAACGCCGGATTTTACTGCGAGCCGCAGCAGTACGAGCGAAATTCAACCAGTCACGCGTTGGATGAGCCGTTCGGTTAGTGACAATATCTACAATCTCGCCACTTTTTAGCTCGTAGTCCAGAGGCACCATGCGTGTCACAAGCCGCTCAGCATCGCCACTACCACTCTCGGTGATAATTCGGGCGCCCGCACACCTATCACCAACCTTCGAGTGGATGCGGTAAGCAAAATCAAGCGGTGTTGAGCCAACCGGCAAGTCCTTGACCTCGCCTTTGGGCGTAAACACAAAGATCTGCTCCTGGAAAATTTCGTCCTTTACGGCATCGACAAACTCAGTATCGTTGGCGGTGGCGGAACGTAATTCTCGCTGCCAGTCTGCAAGCTGGCGCAGCCAGGCCAGCAAGTCCTTCGCTGAAGCTGTGGCATGGTCGCCAACATCCTTATAATGCCAGTGCATTGCCACACCATATTCGGCCATTTCATGCATGGCAAAAGTGCGGATCTGAATTTCTACAAGTTGCTCATCCAGGCAGAAAACAGTGGTGTGCAACGCTCTGTACCCGTTCGGCTTAGGATTGGCGATAAAATCTTTTATGCGTCCGTCTTTTGGTTTCCACAGGCTATGCACATGACCTAGCGCAACATAACAATCAGGAGTCGATTCAACCAGAATACGGAGAGCCACAAGGTCATGAATCTGGTTGAAATCAGCAGAAGCTTTGAGGTCTTCCAGGCGATCAACATCACCCGCATTACGTCGAAGTTTCGTATAGAAGCTATATAGGTGTTTAACACGCCCAGATACTTCGGCTTTCAAACCGAGCTTGCTCATTTCCTCCCGTAGTATGGTGCAGACACGGTCTACGTAGGAGCGCCATTGTTTGCTTTCCGCCTCTACCTCGCTACGGACCCACGCATATTTTTCTGGTTCCAGAATTTCAAATGCCAGGTCCTCTAGCTCACTTTCCACACGCGACATCCCCAACCGTCCAGCCAGGGGCGCATAAATCTCACGAGTCTCTTGTGCCATCGTCAATATCTCTTGCTGATCCACAGAAGATTTATGCGAGGATATCATGCGCATTGCGTGAAGTCGGTAAGCCAGCTTGAGTAATACCACGCGCGGGTCTTCCGACATAGCGAAAAACATCTTTCTTACGGTTTCAGCCTGTTGACGACGCAAGCCTTCACGTACGCGCTGTTTCTTTTGCTCACGGTTATTATCGCTCTCGCTCGCAGGAGCATGATTGGCAACACCCTCCCTTTCAGGCGTTACGAATTGGGCTCCGACACGCTTCTTGCGCTCTAATATGTTCATGCGCAGCATACTGCCGACAACGCGCGCGACAGGGATGCCCAGGGTCCTCTCCACACCTTCAAGCGACAGGAGATCAGAATCAACAGCCTCAAAAACAAGCCCAGATGCCACACCTACCGAGTCAATGTGCATTATTTCAGCTAAAATGGTTGCTATGGCAAGAGCATGCTCTAATGGTGGGATAGGACGCACACCTCTCACACCCTCACAGGTTGCTTGCGCAAGCTGAATCGCCTGCGAAACCTGTTCAACTTCGGCAGGAGGCATATACTGGTGTGCAATGTCGAGTAATCGTTGTGCCTGCTTCTTAGTGTGTTCATTTGCTTCTAATCGTTCGTTTACAGACATTTCTATCATAAAAGTTTCCGATATATCATTCGTGATCTGACAATCTATCCTACTCGCCGACCAAGATCGCGACTGACGCTTACTACATTCTTAACCTGTTGTATCCGTTCAAAAATCGGCTCGATCTGATCAATGGCTGCTATCTCCAATGTAGCAGTAATCACCGCCTTTTGCAACGAAGCGTTGGTGGTCGATGCCACTGCTGTCATATTAATGCCTGCGTCGGCAACTACCCCGGCCACATCACGCAAAAGCCCTGCGCGATCATGGGCGATAATGATGATGGGTGCCAGGTAATGCTGCGGCTCTATCTGTAACCAATTAACCTCAACCAGGCGCTCTGCTTCATGCCCCCGGGAGCGGCGCAAGGTTCGACAGTCACTTCGATGCACCATTATGCCTTTATTTGGGTTCAGAAAACCGATGATTGCGTCACCTGGTAGAGGACAGCAGCAATTTGCCAGTTTGACAAATGACTGCGGTGTCTCATGTTCCCCATTACCACTGTGATGATGACCATTTTTTACAGATTCTGCCTCTGGTTTTATCTCCCCTCGTTTCTGCATAAGTGGTGTAAGATACTCAAGCACTGCTCCCACTGGCATATCTTCACGACCTAATGCCACGAAAAGATCATCAGGTGAGCCATATTTTTTAGCAGTGTTAAAGCGCAAGAGATCTTCGTCTCGCACCGCTCGTACTCCCGATGCTCCTACAGCCTTCAATGCCAGGTCCAACCGTTCGCGGCCAAGCTGCAGGTTGACCTCTCGTTCATATGTCTTTAAGTAGCGGCGAATCTTAGATCGGGCGGTTGCAGTTCGAGCGAACGAGAGCCAATCGCGAGTGGGATGGGCATCCTCCCTCACCATAATGTCGACGATTTCGCCGCCTTTCAGTTCATAGTCGAGAGGGACAACGCGTGTCACCAATCGTCCGCTATCATCCATATTGGTGATGATTCGTGCGCCTACACAGTGATCACCAATATCAGTATGGATGCGATACGCCATATCAAGTGGCGTTGAGCCTCGAGGCAGGTCTTTCACTTCACCTTTGGGAGTAAACACGAAAATCTGCTCCTGGAAGATATCGCCTTTAACCGCTTCCACAAACTCATCTGCGTTCTGTGGCAATTCGCGTTGCCATTCACGTAATTGCTCTATCCAGGCAATCATCTCATGGGAGGAGAGGCGTGCCGCTCCTCGTTCCTTCAGATACCAATAGCTGGCTATGCCATAATCGGCAATTCGCTGCATTTCTTGGGTACGAATTTGTATTTCCGCAAGCTGGTTATCCAGGCAAAATACTGTTGTATGCAGCGATTGATATCCATTCAACTTGGGCGTGGCGATAAAGTCCTTTATCCTTCCATCCTTAGGACGCCACAATGCATGAATATGACCCAGGGCCAGGTAACAATCCTGGACCGAATCTACCAAGATGCGGTAGGAGACGAGATCGTGAATCTGACTAAGCTCATCCCCGCTCTGCTCTAATTTACGATTGATACTGGTAAGATGTTTCTGCCAGGAATGCACTTCTGCATGAATATCTGCCTTGTTCATCTCCTCTCGCAGCGCCCGGCAAATCTGTTCGATGGTCGATTGACGCGCGCGAATCTCTTCTCCCACCTCACGCGCAAGACTGGCATATTTTTCTGGCTCCAGGTAGCTAAAAGCAAGGTCCTCAAGTTCCGCCTGTACTAATGCCATACCAAGCCGCCTGGCAAGTGGAGCATAAATCTCACGTGTCTCACGTGCCTTGTTTTGCTGCTGTGCCTGGTTCATCACACTGAGGGTTCGCATATTGTGCAAACGATCTGCTAGCTTGAGTACAACCACACGCGGGTCCTCAGCCATTGCCAACAACATCTTCCGTACAGTCTCTGTACGTTGGCGACGTTTTCGTTCGCGGGATAAGCGTTGTTTTTGCTCAATTTGTTCAGGTGTATCCCCCGCAGATGGACTTAAAGGTGCCTGAGAAGGAGGATAGATCCCAGAAATCGGTGCACGTGTCAGTTCTTTCGCACCGATCTCATCGTTGGGCAAAAGTGGTTTACCTGCCAGGGTGTCAAATTTGGTGACACCATCAACAATATTGGCTACTGCATCCCCAAATTGCTGGCGCAGGTCGTCCAGGGTGAAATCAGTATCCTCAACAACATCATGGAGTAGGGCCGCTACTATGCTATCGGCATCGATGCGCATATCAGCCAGCAGGAGAGCAACTTCTAATGGATGTTGAATATATGGCTCTCCTGAACGACGCATTGTCCCCAGATGAGCTTGATTCGCGACATAATAGGCACGTTGAATCGTCTCCACGTCTTGTGGAGTCAGGTACTGACGAATCTCCGCCAGCAGATCCTCTATAGTAACACGTGAGAGTGCAACAGACTCTTCTTCACCTGGATTAACGGCCATCATTTTGGAATACCTTTAAATGAAGTTGCTTACCATGCCCTGTTGATGATAGTTTAGAACACAAACGCATACAATGCAATATAAATGTAAAGTATTCATGAGTATTGTTTGTTACGGATGAAATATAAACAACGTAACTGAATATCTGCCCTTGTAGGGAAAATGTAATACAGCACGGTGAAGAATAACCAACTTCTCATACACTAATTATAAAAACGCGCGGATACGATTGAATAAAAATTGGCCTCTAAAATAAAAGAAGCAAGGCCGCGAACACACCTTGGCCTTGTCTCTTTGTTCTGATCTTGCCATCTTCATCCAATGAGATGCGATGAAAGTCAATAACAATGGAATCTCTGTTTAATACAGAGATAAAGGGAAACGCTTAGTCGCGTGTCACTCGAACCTTGTCATAGCAAGGGCTGCAATACACGGGACGATCATTCTTGGGTAAGAATGGTACCTGTGTCTCGGCTCCACACTCGGCACAAATCACTGTGTGCATTTCGCGTGGGCCACGCTCGGAACGACTGCCTGAACTTGACGAATTACGACGTGCTGCCCGGCAAGCGGGGCAACGACCTGGCTGATTCATCAAGCCTTTTTGCTGGTAAAACTCTTGTTCACCCGCTGTGAATGTGAAATCATTTCCACACTCTCGACACCTAAGGGTTTTGTCAACGAAACTCAACTAGGGACCTCCTTATGATATGTTGGTATTCCTCCGGGTCCATATCTTAGCAGATGTCACCAGTTTGTCTGTCACCCCAAGCAGCGCGGGACTAAATGTTCTGGACGAGCACTGTATGCCAGACCAAGATCGGATACCGCATGCAAGCATACACTATCTAATCGTGATTTGCAATAGTTTTATTCGTCAAATTATTGATTTATTCGATTTTTCTACGCTTTTTATGTTTATTGTTCACACGAAGCGTCCCTTTGATGTGGGTAGATAGTACTCCATTATAGAGTAACTGCCCTGGTATGCCTTAAGGACATGCTCCTTGACGCATGTGAGACAATACTACTGTAGAGGGTAAGCAAATGCCCTCATAGGCCTACAAGAACAGAACCACTGGCACGACAGAGTTTTCTGTTATGCCCTCACAGGAACGCATGTCATCATTTTCATTCACGATAGATGAAGAATGTCCTGAGACCTGGGCGCGGGCAGGAACGATTCATACAGCGCATGGCAGCATCCAAACACCCATTTTTATGCCTGTCGGTACACAGGCAACTGTTAAAAGCGTCTCACCTGAAGAACTGCAGGAGGCAGGCGTAGCCATCATTCTCGCCAACACTTACCACCTGATGCTACGACCCGGTTCTCAACTTATTGCTGATTTTGGTGGACTCCATCAATTCATGCATTGGGATGGCCCAGTCCTCACCGATAGCGGAGGCTTCCAGGTCTTCAGCCTGGGACACCTACGCAAATTGAGCGAAGAGGGAGTCGCATTCAAATCACATCTTGATGGTTCTCCTCATCTGCTTACACCTGAAAACGTGATGCAGATAGAGTTTGAACTTGGCGCTGATATCATTTTACCACTTGACATTTGCGCCGCGTATCCTTGTACTCGCGATGCTGCGAGAGAAGCTATGGAACGCACTCATCGTTGGGCAGAACGAGCGCTCATCACCAGGGAACGCCACCAGTCGAATCAAACACTTTTTGGTATTGTGCAGGGCGCATTTGAGCCAGAGCTTCGCCAGCAGAGTGCCCGTTTCATTGGCAAATTACCTTTTCAGGGTCTGTCAATAGGAGGACTTTCAGTCGGTGAACCAAAGATTGACATGTGGGATCTCTTGCGGTATGTCACTCCGGAACTGCCAAAAGGAAAGCCTCGCCATCTCTTAGGAGTAGGCTCGCCCGAAGATCTAGTGACGGGAGAAATTATAGCGCTGCGTATGTACATCATCTGGCACGTAGCGGAGAGCAACTTTACTACCGATTGGGAACTATTCACAATCTACGCTTTATGCTACGGCTCGCCAGTCAATTGCGGGCGGCAATCATTGGTGGAACTTATCCAGCTTTTCGTAACAACTTTTTAGCGCAGTATATGCCGACTTCGGAACAAGTGCGCGAAAATCAGCGTGAAAAATGGAAAGCTGCACGTTCGCGATAACTGCCAGCGCTTATCTGTCTCGCCAACGCTGCTTCGCACTTGAGTATAGACAGTTAGTTGGCCAACGACGTTAGCACGTCTACCGCTTCGCGGTCAGGAGAGACGCAAGGAGAATGATCCTTAGATGCCCGAACCTTATCGTTTTCTTAACACCCACGTACAGGGTGCAGCCATGAATATGGCTATCGATGAGTCTGTGCTAACACATCATCTGAAAGGCGAAGCGCCGCCAACACTGCGAGTATTCCGCTGGTCTCAACCTGCAATTTCCCTGGGACGTTTTCAGAGTATTGAACGAGAAATAGTGAGTAAAGTGTGTTTAGAGCGTGGAGTTGCGTTGGTACGCCGCCCAACAGGCGGGCGGGCTGTCTATCATCGTGACGAATTTACTTATAGCATCGTTATCAGCAAGCGCTACGGCGTTCCACCGGGTGTTGTCGCTGCTTATGCCTTCTTTGCTCAGGGATTGCTTATTGCGCTCGAACTTCTTGGTGTACAAGCCGAACTCAGTGATGAGCGGGTCAGTAAACAACCATCCGCAGCTTGCTTTGCCTCATCAACTCAAGCGGACCTCACAAGCGGGGGATTTAAGCTGATAGGGAGCGCACAAGTATGGAAAGATGATGCTCTGCTGCAACAAGGATCATTACCACTCGATGACCGTGCTGCCGAATTCTTCAGCATGCTACGCTTTCCAAATGAAGCTGCACGGGAAGAGGCTCTGGCACGGTATCGTGAAAAAACATCTCCGCTCCGTGCATTTGTTCCCAATGTATCATGGGACGATGTGGCGAAAGCTTTCCGCAGAGGATTTTGTAAGGCTTTAGAGGTAGATTTTGTACACGGAACGCTAAGTGCATCGGAATGGGAATTGGCCCACCGGCTAGTCGAGGAAAAATACAGTAAACTTGAGTGGCGGAAGGAGCGCATCAGTTTATTATAAATACCCCTTGTGAGTAACCCGCCAATACGGTATACTGGCAGCAAGAGCATGTGTGGAATATTGGGCGACACCTCTTTCATGCGTCGTCAAAAAGGAGCAATCCGTGAGTTTAACGATAGAAGTGGCGCGAAGAATACTGGAAGCCAGTAAACAACGCGCTCAAGAGTTGCGAAGCCCTGTTAGCATCGCAATTGTAGATGCGGGAGGTCATCTCGTTCTTTTTGAACGAATGATGGCCCCTTACGGTTGGGCTACAGGCAACATAAGTCTTGCCAAGGCCAGTACAGCAGTGATGTTCAATCAACCAACCGATGCGGTAGCCCAGTGGGGTTCGGGTATTCCAGGCTTTGCCTCGAGCATGGCAGCTATGACAGAGGGAAAATTTATCATGGCTGCAGGTGGATGGCGAGATGACGAAATCGCACGCGCGGGCCTAGCAGCAGCAGAGGCCATGTCTCCTGCTATACCTGCAATGCAGCCTGCAAGCGCTCAGTCACAACCATCAATACTGTCATACCCTAAACAGCCAACACCTGCTTACCCTTCGATACCGTACTCGCAACCACAGGTCGCCAGTTCTGCTAATTCAGCAACACCACAAATAAACCCGGCAAACACTCATCACCTTGGTTCTGATCAAGATAACTCTTATGCTGATGAGCAGACGCCTTTTGACCAGTTCAATGAAGTCCGTGGAGATCAATCATGAATCAAGAAACAAATTCAGGAACAACAGAAACTCAGCAAGAGAAAACCACTCAATATAAACGGAGCAGAAGCGCAGGTAAAAACCGTCCCGTACTGGTTAATCCTTCTTCAAATGACAATATTACTGAGGAATTGAGCGAGACTGCGCAACAAGTTGAAGAAGTTGCTTCGATTACAACAGTTGAGGACCCTCGTCCTCGAAGATTGCCAAAATTCTTTTCAAGTGTCGGCAAGAACGAAAAAGAAATCACAGCAGAATCCGACCCTGCAGCAGCCCGTATTGCACGCGCAAAACGCAGCACGGGATCAACTTCTGCAAGTAACCGTACAGTCAAAGAAAGTAAACCAGCAGAATCTAAGACAAATGCAAACAAGGTAAGTACAAATAAAGCAACTCCAGCAAAGGCTGCGCCACCGAGAGGTGGCTTTAAGACAAGGTACTTGTATGGTATGGCCATTTATGTCATTGTTGCAATGTTTGTTGGACAGTATGAAAGAGCTTTCTTAGTTACTAACCACCTGGATAAGGTGCTTTTTCAAATAGGGTCTTTCGCAGTTACAACATCGACCGCTCTTTACCTATTAACGCTGATTCTCTTGTTGGTGATATTGGCACGCTTTGATCTAATCCCTCGCAGCCTTGGGGCTATGAGTGGTCAGCCAACAAGTCAAAGTGGTAGGCCGGGTCAATCTTCCTCAAGGCCTGAGGATACTAAGAATCCCCAGCCAACAATGAAACAGGGCGTAAAGGGAGCCGATGACGATCTCTATCAGGAGTATCGAGAGCAACAACGCTATATTCAGCGCCGCGAACGGAAGAAATAAATGACTCGAACTGGATTCTTATGATATACTTTCGTTAACCTGTATTGTGGGAGTACCTATCCTGGCTATACAAGCCAATTTGCTCTGATATGGGTAGATGTAAGGTTGGGTATTGAGTTCGACGGAGAGGGCTATGCCTACACGTATTATTATTGCAGATGACGAAGCTATCCAGCGCATGGATTTGAAAGATATACTTTCCAAACAGGGCTATCTCGTCGTCGGGGAGGCAGGTGATGGTGTGAGTGCCGTTAACCTGGCTCGCGAAATACGTCCAGATCTGGTGATTATGGATATTCGTATGCCCGATATGGATGGCATAGCCGCTGCGGAGACACTGACGCAGGAAAAAATAGCACCGGTCTTGCTACTAACAGCTTTTGGGGATCAGCCACTGGTAGAACGCGCCAAAGAAGCAGGTGTTGTCAATTATATCGTCAAGCCACTTCGCGAAAGTGAGGTATCCCCTGCCATTGAAGTCGCGCTGGCTCGCTACAACGAGTTTCGTGCTCTTGAAGAAAAAACTCGCACCCTGGCTGAACAATTGGAGACACGCAAGATAGTTGAACGCGCCAAGGGCGTACTAATGGAAAAACAAGGTCTTAGCGAGCAGGAGGCTTTCCGTAAGATACAAAAGGCAAGTATGAACAATCGCAAATCTATGCGAGAAGTAGCTGAGGCAATCTTGCTGGCAAACGACATGTAAATAGAGATTGAGCACAATGTCCGTAACGACGACCATAGAAAAAACCGTTACAATCGTCGGCATTCGTTTTCGTCCCGCTGGACGTATTTATTATTTTGACCCTCAAGGGGCATCGTATACAACGGGACAGTACGTTATTGTTCAAACGGTTCGAGGAGTAGAAGCAGGGCGTGTAGTCATTGCTTCGAAGAAACTGGCAGAAAGAGAATTAAGCGATCCTTTAAAGCCTGTACTTCGCCTGGCGAATGAAGACGAATTGCGCATGATGCTCTCATTCAAAAGCAAAGAGAAAGAGGCGCTAGTACAATGCGCCCAACATGTGCAACAACACAATCTGCCTATGAAGTTAGTAGAGGCGGAGTATACTTTTGATGGAAGCCGTCTAACCTTTTATTTTACAGCGGATGAGCGAGTCGACTTCCGAGCATTGGTACGTGACCTGGCAGCAACTTTTCGTACACGTATCGAACTGCGTCAAATTGGAGCACGCGACCAGGCGAAGCTTCAAGGCGGTGTAGGAATGTGTGGCAAGACATTGTGCTGCAGTTCATGGATTACCGATTTTGGTGTAGTATCGATTAAGATGGCGAAGGAGCAAGATTTACCTCTCAATCCTTCAAAGATATCCGGTGTATGCGGTCGGTTGCTTTGCTGTCTCTCGTATGAAAATGACAACTATGTCCAGGCAAAACAAAATATGCCACAGATAGGAACATTCCTGGATACCCCTAACGGCCAGGGCAAAGTCGTCTCAATCAATGTTCCGAAAGAATCGGTTGAGGTGATGCTTGAGAGTGGCGTTATTATCCAGGTTCCGGTGAATCAGCAAGCACCTGGTGGCACATGTGCAACATGCGGCTCTAAAGGAGGCTGTAAAGGAAACTGTAGATCTGGCGGATGTGGTAGTTGTAGTAGTGGGACTGGTGGGTGCTCCAAAGGAGGTAGGGGATGTGGAACGTGCGCTATCGAGCGAAAGATGGTGCGGGATTCAACAATTCTCCAGGACTAATGATCGAATAAGCCAAAGTAAAAAGGAGTACATTCCGCATTTCTGATGCGGAGAGGGAGGAGAATCATATGACATCTGAACAGGGCGATTCTCATGCCATATGGGAGGATCCTAATGCCATTCACCAGGATCAGCAAGCTGATCGTTCTTCCATTACCGGCACTTCTGACAAACAGGAGCTTGTAATTCCTCAGAGCGAGACTGATGTCGATGAGGAATCACCGGGGGGCACCCGATCTCTTAGCACGGGAAAGCTAGGAAAATTTATACGCCGATTCTCTCCTGTGCTGGTACCTCTACCATTCGCGATCCTGATCTTCTTATTTACTTTACCTTTCGCATTGCGAGGACTGGCGTTCCTACCTCTTTTGCCTCTGGCTGTACTACTCATCGCCCTGGTAGTGATGCAAGGGACTCTGCTCTACTATGCAGGCTCTAATGACACCTACTGGACTCTCTTTGTGATCATTGGTTATGCCCTCTTTTTAGTAGTCGGGACACTGGCAATCTTTGGATTAGGCGCCAGCTTGGTATTACTCTTTCTCTTCCTCATTGTTGGTACTTTCCTGGCCCGCCGTTCTATTCGTCAAGTGCCGGAAGGGTATGTCGACATAGTTCTGATGTACGGCAAATATGCACGTACCCTTTATCCCGGCCCCAACTTAAAGATGCCGTGGGAAAAAGTCAGTACCCAGGTGACCACGAAAGAGATAAGTTGGACATGCCCTCAACAGTCCGTAAAGATTTCCCGAGACCAGGAAGTTAAACTGGTGGCTACGATCTCCTACCAACTCCTGCCAGAAGACGCACACATTGCAGCTCTGAATGTAGATAACTGGGAGGCCTCTTTGCAGAAATTGTTCGTCTCGACCATGCAAAGTGTGATCAACGAACTGACACCAGCAGATTTTGTAAACTTGCCGCAAGGTTCACATGCGCGAACTTCGTTGGATATCAACTCGATAGATGCAGCGACGATCACACGTTGGGATCGCATCAGTAATACGTTGGCAAGTCGCGTCCAGGATAAAGTGGCTATTTGGGGAGTACAGGTCAATTATGTACATATTCAGGATATCACATTGATACCACTGACTCCAAGTTTAAACCCGATCATCGGCATGACAGCGCGACCAGCAGCAGTAGATATGGGCATGACACGGGGTGGTTATCCACCAGCCGCCCAACCACAACAAGCACAGGTGGTGTCTAAGGCTGTAGAGAACCAACCTGGAGCAATGCCAGCACAACCCAATCCTGTACCTGCTTCAACGGCATACATCGAAACGCTCACAGAGTCTTATGAAGCGGTGCGAGCGGGGCGTTTGAGAGATCCTCATTTGATTCGCGACCTGGCCGCCCGTTTCGAAGCTCTTGCAAACGACCCAAGTGTCAAGTTCGATCCCATACGTGCGGCACAAAACCTCATTAACCGCGCCTGGATTTATGAGAACGAAGAGAAAGGGCGAACAAGTGTGGTCTCAGATGTTGTGACGCAGCCGAATACGAAAGAGCGAGGTCAGGCTAATGAAAATATTTTTTCCGGGGGATAGCACGGCTGCGAACACTAAGAAAGGTATTGTATACCATATCAGATGTGGATTAATGGTGCGTATACAACAGGAAACTCCGGCAAAGTTATAGAAGTTCGAAACCCCGCGACTGAAGAAATCATTGACACCGCACCCGCTGCCAATGCAAATAATATCAATCTTGCCTCAGTGCAGCCTGACAAGCCTCTCCTATTGCTCGGCTGTTGTTTGCCCATCGAGTAATGACTCTATTGCCAGTTTGAGCTGTTGGTACACGCTATCCAGGTGTTCGGGCACCACCTTAATATCCGCAATAACCGGCATGAAATTCGTGTCGCCGTTCCAGCGTGGGACGATATGAAAATGCATATGATCGGCAAAACCAGCTCCTGCCACCTTCCCTTCGTTGATGCCCATATTAAATCCATCGGGTTTCATGACCATGCGTAACACTCGCAAAGCTAATTGCATCTGTGCCATCAATTCAGCGAGTGTTTCAGCATCCAGTTCTTCAACACTTGCAACATGTTGATAAGGGGAGATCATGAGGTGGCCGTTATTGTAGGGATAGAGATTCAACATCATGAAGCAGAGCGTACCACGGTACAAGATATGATTCTCTGCATCACGATAAGCGGCAGGTTGGGTGCAAAAAATGCACACTTGCGGTTGTGGTGTTTTCGGCGCGATAAAAGTCATACGCCAAGGGGCCCATAAGTTTTCCATGGCACTAGTATAGCACAGGGATTCGTCTTCGCGTAGGGAGAATAGGTAGTTGCAGAGCAACGTTTTTGAGACGGATCAGTACCAATGTCATCCTTGTCCCCAACACCCGCATTCTTATGCTTCATTGTACTTAATAGTATCTTCTGTAGGGGTGTGCGGCAACTCTATCCAATGTTGAGCCCACTCGTGGATTGCCTGTACTACAGGCCTCAGATCGCGGCCCTTCTCGGTAAGTCTGTACTCAACACGTACGGGAATCTGCGGATAGACAACTCGCTCAACAATATCTTCGGCCTCTAGTTCGCGCAAGCGATCACTTAGAACACGATCTGAGAGTCCCTCGACTGTTGCAGTTAGTTCACAGAAGCGCCGGGGGCCATCCATCAGCGAATCCAAAATGAGGCCAGTCCAGCGTTTTCCAAGCAGTTGAATAGCATGCTCATAACGTGGACACATCTGGTAAGTTTGGGTTGTTGTATTTGTCTCTGCCGGCTTCGTTGCCATTTCTCGCCTTGCCTTTCCGGTCTGATGATGACCAGAATAGGATTCTACTCCATTCATTGCATAAAAGTATACCATGTTTTATCTTCTAACGCAAGTACTGATACTATCAAAAAGTAAGCATTGGAAATGCGATGACAGGTTCTGTTCACTATTGAAGTATTCCTTGCATGCGCACATATATCTTGTTTATACTGAATACATGTTAATAGCAGCACTTGACACTCACCTCAACAGCTTTCACCTTAACATCAGCTTTTCTGCCGAAACGGGGAAAACGACCGTTCTGCTTGGCGAGAGCGGAGCGGGTAAAAGCACGGTGCTGCGTACCCTGGCAGGTTTGCTCTACCCACAGCGGGGGCATATTTCCCTGGAAGGGGTTACGTATTTTGATAGCGAGCGACACATTGCTATTTCACCTCAAGAACGTCCTTTTGGCTATGTCTTTCAGGACTATACGCTCTTTCCTCATCTGAGTGTCTTTGAAAATGTCGCCTTTGGGCTACGTGCCCAACATTTACCTCGGCAGGTTGTACGACAGCGGGTGGGTCAGGCACTGGAACAGGTACATCTGGTCGGTTTTGATCAACGTCAACCTGCGCAACTGTCGGGAGGGCAACAACAACGAGTGGCGATTGCACGAGCATTAGCGCTCCGCCCGCAGCTTTTATTGCTTGATGAACCGTTGGCTGCATTAGATGTGCAAACACGACGCGAAGTACGCCAGGAACTGCGTCATATCCTCTCTGCTACCGGTATCACCACTGTGATGGTAACGCACCAATATTTAGAAGCATTGCTCTTTGGGTACCATATCCTGGTACTCGAGCAGGGTCGTGTTATACAACAGGGCAGTCAATGTGACCTCTTGCAATATCCTCGCTCTTCATACGTAGCTGAATTGGTGGGGATGAATTTCTTTCGTGGGTGTGTTGTATGCTGTGAGACAAGTGCGCTTTGCACTATCCAACTGCAAAGGAATGGCGAACCAGGGATCGAGCTGAGCGCAACATTGGAAGAACAAACGCAGCCTATTAAGATGCCAGGTGCAGGAGACGAGGCATATGTATTGGTTGATCCGCGTAGCATCACCTTGTATCAAACACTTCCAGATAGCTCAGCGCGCAATGTCTTTCATGGCAGAATTGTACAATTGTTATACCTTGGACCCAGTACCGGTCATGGAAGCGAGCATGACGGACGAGTGCGTGTCAGTATTCATATTTATGATTCCGCGCCACCGCTTACTGCCGAAATTACCGAGGCCTCGGCAGCACGAATGGAATTGAGCGAGGGCAAAGATATTTACGCTGCCTTTAAGGCAACTGAGGCTAGAGCATATACATAAAATACTCTAGCGAAATAAGAGGAGTATAAAATGGCATACATTCAGAAGTTACCATGCGACGAGAGCATTATTCAATGTGCCCCTTATACTGCTCCCAGTGTAGAAGCCCGTCGAAGATCGGTTGGTACCTGGGTACTTGTAGCAACCATCCTCGGATCAAGTATGGCTTTCATCGATGGCACGGTCGTCAACGTGGCATTGCCGGTGCTCCAGGCTGACCTGCATGCAACCGCCACCGACGTTCAATGGGTCGTCGAGGCATACTCACTCTTCCTGGCATCCTTGATTCTGGTTGGAGGGTCTTTAGGTGATCATTTTGGTCGACGGCGCATCTTCGCCATGGGTATCTTACTCTTCACAGT
>WNFY01005979.1_pt1 | contig 15102 bp, 9 predicted proteins | sample 5400091 | NCBI WGS metagenome assembly WNFY01 (sample SAMN13153364, study PRJNA577476) | soil metagenome | isolation source: 60 cm soil or saprolite under grassland replicate 1 | place: USA:California | collected 2016-06-15 | reverse complement strand
TGGACTGGCCGGTTTCGAGGAAGTTTATATTGGCGAAACCCTCTCAGACCGCGAAGAACGGACGCCGCTTCAATTTGTAGATATCGATCCGCCTACGATTCGCATGCACATTCTGGTCAACGATTCACCGTTTGCCGGGCGCGAAGGAAAATTTGTGACGGCGCGGAATATTCGCGAGCGCCTTATTCGCGAGACGCGCGGCAACGTCTCACTCCAGGTCAACGACACGGAAACCGCAGGGGCATTTGAGATCAATGCGCGCGGCGAAATGCAGATCGCGATCCTGATCGAGCAAATGCGACGCGAAGGCTATGAAGTGATGGTCTCGCGTCCCGAAGTGATTTTCCATCGAGCAGAAAATGGCGCTCTGCTCGAGCCCCTGGAAAATCTTTATGTCGATCTACCGGACGAAAATCTCGGTGACATTTTGCAATTGATTGCCAATCGCAAAGGTGAGGTTGTCGGCATGGATCATCACGCGACACGCGTGTCGATCGAGGCGATTATTCCGACTCGTGGCCTGATTGGCTTTGAAACCGATCTGGTCAACCTGACCCGTGGCGAAGGATTGATGAGTCATCTCTTTCGCGAATACGCGCCGTTCAAAGGCGAAATCGGAGGACGCGGTCGTGGGGTGATGGTGTCGATGGAATCGGGAGTCAGCACGGCTTATGCGCTCAACAACATTCAGGAACGCGGCCGCCTTTTCATCGGTCCTCAGGAGGACGTTTACGAAGGAATGATCGTCGGCGAAAACGCGCGCCCGGAAGATTTGCCAGTCAATCCCTGTAAAGCAAAACATCTCACCAACATGCGCTCGCAAGGTGAAGGGAAAGGGATCCAGCTCGAGGCACCGCTTCGCATGAGTCTGGAGCGTGCGATTGAATACATCGACGTCGACGAATATGTGGAAGCGACGCCGAAATCATTGCGTTTGCGCAAGCGGATCCTCGACGCGACTGCCCGCAAGCGCGCCGTGGTAATAGCTGCTTAAATCAGCTGACAAACCACGATTCTTTGGGTCCTTTCCGGTAGCAGCGCGCACGGTTGGAACCGCTTTTCCTGTTTGAGCCTACTCTTCGAATTGTGCAAGAGATTTAAGCAAGGCCCGCTCGGCGAATGACTACAAACATTACAAAAATATAAGGTTAAACGCCTTGACGTTTTTGTTCTTATCCTGGCAATCTCGATTTTTCCCAAGCTCGCTCCCTCTCTTCCGGCTTGGAATCAGTCATCTCCACACCTATGAAAACTCATCGTTCGTTTAGTCGCAATCGTCTCGTATCGCACTTGCGCCCGGCAAGTGTCGTAACTCTAATGTCCGCAGCGGCCGCAATGGCGTTCGTCGCGGTGAAACCGTCCAGCCCGTTGCTGGTGACAAATTCAAACAGCAACAATCAAGCGATCGCTAAGTTTAGAGAGGATCGCGAAGAGCTGTTTAGAAACAAGCGTGCGCTACCTGGACCTGAAAGGGACGGCGGGCCGCTCCTTGCAGCTGAATTAGAGTATGCCAATCGTGCTTACCCGGCAAAGGACATACCCTTTTCTGCAATCTTGAACGCGACGACGGCTTGGACCAATGTCAGGCTCAGGGGTGTGGGAAGAGGTCCAAACGCACCGACAAGTGCCTGGACACTCGTAGGACCCAGCACCGCTAATTTTCCTGATGTCCTCACATTCAGCGGCGCGGCTTACACGACGTCTGGTCGCATTACCGCGCTCGCCGTCGATCCGAGTTGTAGCACGAGGAGTTGCCGAGTATGGGCAGGCGCGGCAGGCGGCGGAGTCTGGCGTACAGACAACGCGCTCTCGGGGAGCGGCGTCAACTGGACATTCGTGTCAGGCAGCTTTGGAACCAACGCCATCGGAACCCTTACCTATACTGGCGGCGTTCTCTACGCTGGGACCGGTGAGGCGAACGCTTCGGGTGACTCGGCGGCGGGCGTGGGGATCTACAAATCTATCGACGGCGGGAATACATGGACAGCGCTCGCCGCCACAATCGGTCCGATAACCACGTTCTCACCCGGCACGGGAACTAACGGAACATACGGGCCTGGCAATGCGTTTCTCGGTCGCTCGATCAGCTCAATCGTTGTTGACCCAACAAATGCGGCCCATCTCTACGTGTCGTCTTCGCGTGGGGTGCGGGGCGTCAGTTCCGTTACCGGCGGTGGAACTTCAAATCCGCCGACCCCGCGACCACCGTTTGGGCTCTTCGAATCAACGGACGGCGGCGCGACGTTTAGCTTCATCTGGGATGGCGGTGACGGTTGCCCCGCGACATGCGACGGGACCAACCCCAAAGCAACCATTCGCGGATCCAACAAAGTTGCCCTCGACCCAGGCTGGAACGGGACGACGAACAAAATCCTCTACGGGGGCGCATTCGGCCCCACAAATGTCGCCGGAAGCGGAGGTGTTTGGCGTTCGACCGACGGCGGTGTGACCTGGACTCAGATTAAGACGGCGCTCAACATTGCTAGAACCGACGATCGCGCCGAATTCGCAGTGACACCGATCACGGGCGGATTTACCCGCATGTACGTGGGCGACGGCACCGGGAGCGACGCGGGTGCGAACCGGGCGCGTTTCTATCGCACGGACGACGCCACGGCAGCAGTCCCAGTCTTCACCGATCTGACCACGACGCAGAACATCGGGTACTGCACGGGTCAGTGCTGGTATGACAATGTAGTTTACTCTCCGCCTGGCAAGCCCGATGTGGTCTACCTGGCTGGTTCCTATTCCTACGGTAGCTACGGGTTCACAACAAATGGGCGCGCGTTTATCCGTTCCGCCGATGCAGGTGCGTCGTTCACCGATATGACTTGGGACGCGACGACGAACCCGACTCCGCCCGACACGTGCTGCCAACCGAATCCGGTTGCGCCAAATGGCCAGCACCCGGACTCGCACGCGATTGTTGAGATCCCGGGGACAGACTCAGCAATCTTCGGCACGGATGGCGGACTCATGCGCTCGAGCGGAGCGTTTGCGGACATTTCATCCCAGTGCACCACATACCGCGGGCTCAGCGGCGCGAACTTGGCCCTCTGCCAACAGATGCTTTCAGCTGTGCCGACGTATCTCTACGGCGTAAACAAGGGGCTTTCGACGCTCCAGTTCCAAAGCCTGTCAGTCGCTGCTGATAACTCCAAGCATCTTCAGGGCGGCACGCAGGACAACGGCACGTTTGAGACCTACGGATCGGCTGTGACGTGGCCACAGATCATATACGGCGATGGTGGTCAGTCGGGCTTTAGCGTGACGAACTCGTCCATGCGGTTCAATTCGTTCTTCGGTCAGAACCACGATGCGAATTTCAGGAATGGCGATCCGTTGACGTGGGTCATCATCTCCGCGCCAATCGCGGGTAGCCCGGAAGGCTCGAACTTCTATGCGCCGATCATCGCTGACCCGAATCCCGCCAATGCTGGGACGATCTTCGAGGGCTCGCAGAGCGTCTGGCGGACCCAGGACTGGGGCGGGGATCAGGCGACTCTCGAGGCGAACTGCCCAGAGTTCACCACGTCTGGGACGCAGCCGGGCTGCGGTGATTTCGTCCAGATCGGTCCTGCGGGGGATACTGATCTGACCGTGACGACCAATGGTGGCACGACCCGCGCCGGCGGCTTTGTCGCGGCGATCGCGCGGACCGCGAGCAACACCGGCACGATGTGGGCGGCGACGAACACCGGCCGCGTATTCATCTCGCAGAACGCGGACGCGGCAGCTGGGTCGGTCACGTACACGCGGCTCGACACGCTGGCATCAGCGACCGCAGATCCCGGACGGTTCGTTAGCGGGATCTACGTCGATCCGGCAAACTCGAACCACGCTTGGATCTCGTACTCGGGGTATAACTTCAACACGCCGTCCCAGCCTGGCCACGTGTTCTCGGTTGCCTACGATGGGAGCGGCGACGCAACGTGGACGGACATCAGCTATGATTTTCCGGACTTCCCAGCCACAGGCATCGCGCACGATTCAAACCGCGATCTCTATGTTTCCAACGACTTTGGTGTCATGAAATTGGCTAACGGCTCGACGAGCTGGACAGTTGCCGGCACGGGCCTTCCCAAGGTGGAGGTTGCTGGCCTCACGATTGTGCCGAGTGCACGAAAGCTCTACGCCGCAACACACGGCCGAAGCGCCTGGCAACTGACATTGCCATACGCCGAGCCATCGGGTTTCGTAGAGGGACATTTAACGATCGTTTCGCCCAAGCCTGTCCAGCCCACCGATGAAAACGTGACTGCAGAGACGGCGGAAAACTATGCCGACTATCCACTAGTCATCCTGAGTCAGGACGGACAAAAAGAAATTGCGCGGGTTACTGCGGATGGGGACGGAAACTATCGCGTAGCGCTGCCACCGGGTCATTATATTCTCGACGTGCAAGGACGCGTCCGCAGGCATGTGCGCGCGAAGCCGCAACCATTCACGATTGTGTCCAATCAGACAGTCCGCATCGATATGCATATCGATGCGGACCATTCGCGAAGCAGCTAGGCTCAGTTGTTTCAAACTGATTGACAAACAGTTCTCGTTGGAATTGAATATGAGGCGCTAGTTTCCTCCCTCGTCAGCCACTCTCTCGGCGAGGTGTTGTTCGGAGATTCGCGCGTTTCAGTCAACAGTTGCATAACAATCCCCATCTATGGCGGGACATAGTAAGTGGTCGAAGGTCAAGCGGTTTAAGGGCGCAATCGACGCAAAACGCGGCAAGATCTTCAGTAAATTATCAAAAGAGATCACCATCGCGGCAAAGCGCGGCGGCGGCGATCCGAATGGCAACCCGCGTCTGCGCAGCGCAATCCAGGCGGCGCGCACGCAGAGTATGCCGAACGATAACATCGAGCGCGCGATCAAACGAGGCACCGGCGAGGGCAAGGATGCGCAACAATTCGACGAGATCGTATACGAAGGTTACGCGCCGGGAGGCGTGGCAATCATTGTCGAAACGGCGACCGACAATAAGAACCGCACCGGGGCGGAGATTCGAAGCATTTTCAGTCAAAATAATGGCAATCTTGCCTCCACCGGAAGCGTTTCGTACATGTTCCACAGGAAAGGCCAAATCACCGTCCCTCGCTCGAGCATCGACGAGGATCGATTACTGGAGATTGCGTTGGAGGCCGGCGCAGAAGAGTTGACAAACGACGACGATCAGTATGTTATTCTCACTTCCCACGATCAGCTATACGCCGTAGCTGAAGCGCTCAAAAATGCGGGCGTAACCACCGATGGGCAAAAGTTTACATTCATTCCCGATACAACTGTTGCGGTGCCCGACGAAACCGCCGCGCGCCAGGTGCTCCGTTTATGCGATGCGCTTGAGGACGACGATGACGTGCAAAACGTCTATTCAAATCTAGAAATTCCCGACGAATTGCTGGCCAGGTTGCCGGCCTGAAAAACTATTGCTTGCAGGAGACGTGTTAAGGCGGTGCTGCGCCCCGAGATTTTAGCTTATGAACGAAGAAAACGAAACCCAACCTGTGCCGACTGAGTCTGCCTCGCCGGAGCAACGTCATCATCGCCCGCGCCGCCGTTTCCCGCGAAAGCGTTACCGGGGCCGGGACGATCGATTCGGACGCGATAATTCCGCGGAGTCGCCAAATTCTTCGTCAGTTAATGCCAATCCTGGCAGCGCCGTTACTGATGTCGAGACCCTCGACCGACCGGCCGCAGGCGGGCGCGAGGGAGGAGAGGCTGCTATTGAAGGGGGCGAACAGGTTCAGGCCGAACCGGAATTCGGCGAAGGTATCATTGAAATCTCGGGCAAAGGTTTCGGGTTCTTGCGTGATGCGAAGCGCAACTTCGTGCAAACGCCGCAGGACATTTTTGTCACGCCGGAAATTGTCCGCCGTTTCGCCTTGCGTGACGGGATGTGGATCTACGGTGAAACCCGGCGCGGCAGCCGCGGCCCGCAATTAGTCAAGCTGCTGAAGATTAATGGCGAAGAGCCGACAAAATATCAGGGTCTCACGCCATTTGAGGAGTTGACCACAATCAATCCGAACAAACGGATCAAGCTCGAGACAGTGCCGGATCGTTTCACGACGCGCATCATGGATTTAATGACGCCGTTGGGAATGGGGCAGCGCGGTTTGATTGTCGCGCCGCCGCGCACCGGCAAGACAACACTGCTGCATCACATCGCTGAGACAGTGGCAACAAATCATCCGGAGGTCATTCTGATCATCCTGCTTGTCGATGAGCGTCCGGAAGAGGTGACCGATTTTCGCCGTTCGCATCCAACCGCGGAGCTGATGGCCAGCTCGAATGATGCCGACATCAAAAGTCACACCCGCATATCGCAATTGGCGATCGAGCGCGCGAAACGGCTCGTCGAAGCAGGAAAACACGTGTTTATTCTTCTCGACTCAATCACCCGCACGGCTCGCGCATTCAATAATGCGATGGGCGGTGGAGGTCGCACAATGAGCGGCGGTATTGATGCGCGCGCCATGGAGACTCCGCGCAAAATCTTCGCAGCCGCGCGTAATACCGAGGAAGCCGGTTCTCTCACAATTGTTGCTACGGCACTGATCGAAACCGGCAGCCGCATGGACGAACTGATCTTTCAAGAGTTCAAGGGCACCGGAAACATGGAAATGGTGCTCGATCGAAAAATCAGCGACCAGCGGATCTATCCTGCGGTGGACATTTTTCTGTCTGGCACACGACGGGAAGAGTTGCTGTTGCAACCATGGGAACTGGAGAAAATCAATCTCATTCGGCGCGGCCTGGCTGGACACAAACCGGAGGAAGCGATTCAGCGACTGTTGATGTTTGTGAAAAAATTCCCGACCAACGCTGAGATGCTCAAGGGCATTCCGGGCTGATTGGTTCGCAGGCGATTGCCGGTCTTAACGCGATCGGAGACGGTTCACAATTCGCTGTGCGCACTCGAAGGTTCTCCAAGAAAATCTACCGAAAAATCTTTGGGAGAAAGCGGCGGCGCGAGATTTCCGAGCTAAGCACTTCGAGGATTCATCAAAGCGTCCTTCGCGCGATCGCGACCGAGCCCGATATGCCATCGAGCGGAGAGTATCTCGATGTTGGTAGCGGCACGGGGGAATTGTTGCGGCTGGTTCGAGCGCATTATCCGTTTCGTTCTTTTGGCTGTGATTACACGGATAAATTGCTCTCTGTTCCGGGTCCCAGGATCGACACGGTCGATCTGAATCGCCAACCGCTTCCGTACAGCGATAATCGGTTCGCGCTGGTTACATGCATCGAAACAATCGAGCATTTGGAAAACTATCGGGAGGTCATCCGCGAAATTTTCCGTGTTCTACAACCAGGGGGCGTCGCAGTATTCTCGACCCCGAATATTTTGAATCTGCGTTCCCGTCTGCGCTATTTGTCGTCTGGCTTTTACAATTTATTTGGCCCTTTGGCGCCTGACGAATCCGACATTCACACCACGCGTGGCCACATCAACCCAGTCAGTTGGTTCTATCTATCGCACGCGCTTCTCAGTGCTGGTTTCCAGGATTTGAAAGTGACAGTGGATAAGTACCAACGCCGCTCTCTTCTGGCATTTCCGTTCCTAATCGTTCCTCTGCGCGCCACAAACTGGATCGTTTATCATCGTGATAAGAGCACCTACGGCACGCTGGACGAGCGGAATGCCTGGGCCGTTCGAGCGATGAATTCGCGGGACCTGCTGCTTGGGCGAACGTTAATCGTTACCGCGGTTAAGCCGGTGTAATGTGCTGTTGGTAGAGTGCGTGAATCGCGTCGCGAGCATCGAGATAATCGCGACGGAAAGCGTCGAATTCATCGTAGCCAAGACGCATGCCAAACTTTCGTTGTTCGTCTGGGTCGCTCGGAAGCGTTGAACCGCCTCTATCGTCATATCGACGCAGCACAAGTTCGCAGCGGCGCAGGAACGCATAAGAGCTTTTCAACTTCGCAACCTCCGCACTGTCCAGATGTCCGTGCTCGTGCAATCCATCGGCGGCGCGCTCCCAGTTTTGTTCCCAGATATTTCCGCGGAGCTGCAATGCTTGAACGAGAAACTCCGCTTCTATGATGCCTCCCCTTCCGGTCTTCAAATCCAGAAAATCCGATCCGCTTCCGCGCTCACGCCGAATGCGCTCAAGCATGTCGTCGATTTTAATGAAAAGATCGGCATCCTGGCGTGCACGACTCCATGCGTGTTTTGCAATCTTCATGAATTCGCTTTGCAACGACCCGCTCACACCGCGTGCGCGAGTCAGCGCCTGCAATTCCCAAGGCTGGGCTCGGCCTGCGTAGTACGACTCGTAGGTTTCAGGAGAGCAGACAACCGGACCTTTTTCGCCTTCAGGACGCAGCCTTGCATCCAGCGCCCAGATGTTTCCCTCTGCGGTCGGCTGCGCCATGGCGATCATGAGATTCTGGGCGGCGCGAACGTCGTCGCCCACAAACAAGGCGTCCAGGTCCGCGCCGTAGCTGATCTCGCGTCCTCCAAATTTTCCGAGCGCGATGACGGTCAGCTTCTCATTTGCGAGAAGCTTCGCGACAAAAATCAGACACGCTTCCGCGACATCGGAAAGCTCGGCAAAAGTCGCCGCTGGTTGGATGAGTCCCAGCACGTCGCGCAGGATGATGCGCAAGAGTTGCCTCTGCCGATAGGCGCGTACCGGGTTGAGATTGTTTGCATCCGCGCCTAACGAATCGAGCCGCTTTAAATTTTCTGCCACCGACCGCGGTTCACCAAATGTTGGGTCTCGAGTGATGTCCTCTAAAAGCTGCGGACGGCGAATCAAGAGCTCGCTGGCGAAGCGGCTGGCATCGAAGGTCTTAATAACCAGCTCCAGCAATCGAGGATTTGCGACCAGGAGCTCAAAGAACAGGCTGCGCAAACCATAACCTTCCACGAGGCGAACGAATTGATTCAGTGTCGCATCCGGGTCTGCAGTCTTTGCGAGCCATCCTAGCAAGTCTGGACGCAGCTTGCGAAAGACCTGGCGTGTGCGCGGCGCGATATGGAAACCCGCAGCGCCCTGTACGAGAGCAGAAAGCGCCTTCGTCGCGCGTTTCTGATCGCTGAAAATTTCGAGATCGTTTGCCTCGGGCGATCTGGCCGGCCCCGTGGAGGTTCCTGAAACAATCCGTTGAAAAATCGGACGCACTGCGCGCATCTTTTCCTGCAGCGCCACAGTGAAATCTTCACTAGACCGAAAACGGAGGCTGAGTGCGAGGCGTCGTAAGGCTTCCGCCTCTCGAGGAACGATATGCGTTTGCTGTTCGGCCTCTATCTGCAGACGATGCTCCACGCGGCGGAGAAATCGGTAAGTATTATCGCAGGTCAGCACTTCCTCGCGCGGAAGAAGATCTAATTGACGAAGCCCTCGCAGTGCTTTTAGCATACCCGGTTCCTGCAGGAACGGATGACGCGCTCCGTGGATAAGCTGCAAAGTCTGCACGATGAATTCGATCTCGCGAATCCCTCCGCGTCCAAGTTTCACGTCGCGTTCCAGCTTATCCGCGCCGACTATGTCGCGCTCGATGCGCCGCTTGATACTGGCGATTTCATCCAGCAAGTCGGACGACGCGCTTTTGGGATAAATGAAAGGCTGATGTTGCCGTAGAAATTCGTAAGCCAACTCGCTACTGCCGCCGATTCCGCGCGCTTTAATCAGCGCAAGGCGTTCCCAAGTTTCGCCGAACCCGGCATAATAATTTTCCATGCTCTCGAGCGAGCGGGCCAATGGTCCCGCCGAGCCTTCCGGTCGCAGACGCAGATCGACGCGAAAGAGCGAGCCAGCCGGATGCTGAGTTGAAAACGTTTCGAGGATTCTTTTTCCCAGCCGGTTAAAGAATTCGTGATAGGAAATGTGTGTTGTGAGCTGTCCTTCCTCACTGTAGAGAAAGAGAAGATCGACGTCTGAGCTGTGATTTAGCTCGCCGCCGCCAAGCTTGCCTAATGCAAGAATGGCGAATTCCGCCTTAGGCGAACCATATTGTTGCCGCAATTCCGTGTTCCAATGTTCGAACACATTGCGGATACAAATTTCCGCCACCTGCGACAGCTCACCGGTGGTTTCCTCTAGCGACGCTACGTTTGCAAGCTCGCGTACGGCGATGCGCGTCATCTCACGGCCCTTCCAAAAACGAAGGGCAGAAAAGCCCTGGTCTGCGATCGAGTTGCCAGCCGACCTATGCAAGTAGCCCAGCATCTCCGCATACCCGCGAGGCGCACCGCAGACTTGCGGCTGGCAAAGCCACAGAAGGCTGTCCGGGTCGTGTGTGAGGCGCGCCGCGCAAATACTGGAGACAGCAAGAAGATGAGTCAGGGCAGCCTCGCCCAACGGAAATTGTTCGACGAGATCGATAAGAGGCTGGGCGGTTTCCGGCCAATGTTCGCTAAGATGAATCAGGGCAGTTTCGACCTGTGCCGGGTTAATTGAAGCAGCAGCTTTTTCGCGAGTCCAATGATCACTACGAGCCATCGTGCAGAATGATCAGCGCTCAGGGCGTAGGCGCCAGAACGCGAAGCGCTCTCTTCCGAATTCGGAAATCAACCGGGCAATTGCCCGCGAGTTCGCCATCGAGCTCAAGAGGAACGTCCTGTTCGCTCGTTATGCGCAATTGCCGCGTCTGAAAATATTCGATTTCCGGAACCTTAATGTCGGAGCTAAATACAACGTCCTGGAGATACTTGACGATTTCGAGATAGCCGAGCCGTTTGAAGACGACGACATCAAACAAACCATCGTCGATGATAGCGTGTTTAAAAAACGGGAAGGGCCCTCCGTAAAGGCGTCCGTTGCCAATGAGAACGAACGAACCTTCTTCCACAGCAGTATGCTCCGACTCGATGAAGAGCTTCGGCGGTTGCCGTGCCGCGATGTGCGTTGCGGAGATAAGATAGCTCAGCGGCCCGAAACTGCGTTTGAAAGCGAGGCTGGTCTCTTTGACCACCTGCGCGTCCAGCCCCACGCCGCCAAGCTGGACAAAATATTTCCCATTCGCACTCGGCAGATCGACCAGACGGACGTTTGTGCCTTCGATGATATCCCAGCAGCGCTGGAGATTGTGCAATGGCAAGCCAAGCTCCATCGCGAAAACATTCACACTTCCCATCGGGAGCACGCCTAATGTGGCATTGCTGCCGGCGAGTCCGTTTGCCACCTGGCTAACTGTTCCGTCGCCGCCTGCCGCGACGACCCGCGTAAATCCCGCTTCGACTGCGCGCCTGGCCAGCGCCTTCGCGTCGCCAGAATGTGCAGTAATACGGACGGGGCACTCCCCAGTGAGTGATTCGATGCGTTCCTGCCAGCTCCGAATATGTTCCGGGCTTCCCGCGGTTGGATTGAGAATGACAATCGTTTCGGTCACAGGGAAAAGTAGCAGAGGGCTTTCACCTTTTCTTCAAACTCGGACTGCGTAACGTCTCACGGTGAAAAGATTACGCCTGGTTTCATTGATCGCTCTAGGGGCGCTGATTGGACTTGGCGCGATTCTCTTGACCGGCGTGAATCTGTATGTGCAATCCCAAGGTACACACGCGAAGATTCAACAGGAATTGAGCCGGCGCCTCGGCACCACGCTGGGAATCCGTAGCATGAGTGTAACGCCCTGGGGAGGGCTGGAGCTAAGCGGTATCACGATTGGGCAAACTTCGCCAGGTGGTCCGAAACATTTCCTCGAAGCAAAGACATTTCGCCTGCGGGTTCGATTCCTCTCCCTTTTTTCCCGGCGCCTGGTGATCAAAGAGGTCTCGCTCATCAATCCAAACGTAGTTTGGCCGCAAGACGCGGAAGGAAAATGGAAATTACCGAAGTCACGAGGAACAAAGACAGCGGCTCCAACTGTGTCCCAGCCGGAAGTAGAAAGCGAATCCATTCAAACCTCTCAAACACGGACCGCTCCTATTATTGCCAATACTCCGGCGAATCTTCCTTCTCCGGTTCAGGCAACAGTCAACGATCAACCTCCCAAACAGGAACCCAGACTGGCGATGCCTCCCGAGGTTCGACGCGTCAGTATTAAGAACGGGGATTTCACTTTTCTTGATCACGCAGGCAAGCTCCTTGCGAGTTTTAATGGCGTAGATTTTCGCACCAGCATTCGCAGCGCCTTGGCGCTCCACGGCGATACGAAGGTGGCGAGAATTTCCTTGCAGAACCGTTTTTTTCTGGAGCAACTGCGCTCTCCACTGCGCTACGAGCCGGATGTGCTGGAGCTTTCGAAGATTTCCGCGCGCGCTGGTAACGGTGAGATCAACGGCTATTTTGCGATGCAACCGGAAGCGGAGGATTCTCCGTTTACGACGAGCGTAAAGTTTCGCAATGTGATGGCCGATCAGATTATCGCAAACGCGGGCGGCCCCAAAGGAGTCGTGCAGGGTAAGTTGGAGGGAAGTTTCCAAGCTTCCGGCAAAACGGCCGATCCAGAGGCGTTTGTGGGAAAGGGAGAAATTTCCCTGCTCGAGGGCCGAGTCCAACAATATAGCTTGTTGGTATTACTAGGGGAAGTTCTTCAGATCGAAGAACTAAGAGAGCTTCAACTCGAGCAAGCAGAGGCGAGATATCACGTGAATCCAGGCTTGGTCACAATCGACGAACTGATTTTACGTTCCCCGAATATTCGTCTCACAGCGTCGGGAACAGTTATGTTTAACGGCAGGCTAAAACTCGATTCTCAGCTGGCGATCAACGACAAAATTCGCAGTCAGCTTTTCAAAGCGATCCGCCAGAATTTTAAACCGATCAACGAGCCGGGCTATTCTGCGATTGATTTTCAGGTGGGCGGCACGATCGATCGCCCCAGCACAAACCTAATGGACAGACTGGTCGGTCGCGATCTTAGCAATATGATCAACAGCTTCTTCGGCGGCGGAAAAAAGGAGCGAGCAAAGAAGAAAAAGAAACAGATCGAAGAAGCAGTGCCCGCCGCGCCATCAACTTCTGCTTCGCCGCAGGAAGCGCTGCCTGATGCGACTGTAACGCCAACGCCGGCCTCTTCGCCATGAGAGTGATCGCCGGCAGCGCCGGCGGGATTCGCCTGGTAGTTCGGAAGCGTGGTGTGCGACCGACGATGGACCGTGTCAAAGCTGCTATCTTTTCCAGTTTGGGCGATGCCGTCGTCGAGGCCCGCGTCCTCGATCTTTTCGCGGGCAGCGGCGCACTTGGAATTGAAGCGCTCAGCCGCGGCGCGTCTTCTGTTGTTTTTGTCGAGCAAGACGGACAATCGGCGGAGATCATCGAGCGCAATCTCGCCAAAACAAAGTTGAAGGGACGAATTCGACAACAGGATGCCTTCGATTTCCTCCGGCATGCCTCCGGCTCAGAACTGTTTGATATTGTCTTTGCCGATCCGCCCTACGAAAAGACGGAAGATGGTGAGCGCTTCACCGAAAAACTGCTGGCAAACGAAGAATTGCCTCAGTTAATGGACGCAGATGGAATTTTCGTTTTGGAGAAATGGCCGGCTGAAACTCTTCCCCAAATGAAACAGTGGCATTTGGTTCGCCAGAAAACATATGGCGCCACCGAAGTCTTGTTTCTTTCCGGAGTCCGCCAATCAAAAAATTCGGAATCGGTAATTGAATGATTCGTTTCATCTACAATTTGTTTTGGCCAGTCGGGCTGTTGTTCTTTTTGCCGAGCTATTTGGTGAAAATGATTCGTCGAGGCGGTTACGGCGAAAAGTTCGGACAGCGTCTGGGAATTTACGATCGCGAAGTATGCGTTCGCCTGTCGAAACAAAAACCGACATGGTTGCACGCGGTAAGCGTAGGGGAAGTAAATGTCGCCTTAAAACTAGCCAATTCATTGCGCGCGCTCGAACCAGGTTTGCACTGCGTTCTGACCACGACCACCACGACTGGTTTCGCTCTCGCAAACAAGAATGCTCCGGCCTGGATCGAAGTCATTTACACACCGCTCGATTACTGGCCGATCATGCGGCGCGCATTTGCGGTGATCAGGCCGACGCGAATCGTGCTGGTTGAAGCGGAAGTTTGGCCAAATCTTGTGGCATTGGCGCACGAACGCCGAATTCCCACCATATTGGTGAACGCGCGCTTGTCACCGAGATCCGAGAGAAGATTTCGCCGATTCCGATTTTTCGTGGCCCCCATTTTTCGACTGTTGGATCTGGTTTGCGCGCAGGAGCCTGATGATGTTGATCGATGGGTCGCGATCGGCGTTCCGCGCGATCGGATTCGCTCCGTCGGCAGCATCAAATACGATCCCAATGGGCGTGATCAGAGGGCAGAAGCACAGGAAAATGCGCGAACAACCGGCGTGAGCGACGCGGATCGACAGCGTCCAGTGTTGTTTGGCGGCAGTACGCATCGGGGCGAAGAAGAAATTCTGGCCCGAATCTTTCTGCGCTTGCGTCAGCAATTCTCGTCATTGCGGTTGTTCATTGCACCGCGCCATGTGGAACGGCTCCGCGAAATCCGCGCGCAACTCGCTGCTCTGCCGTTACGCGTGGCGCTGGCGAGTGAAGTGGCGATTGATCGCGAATCAGATGCGGACTGTATTCTTCTCGATACGACGGGTGAACTTCAGCGCTGGTATGGTATTGCCACCATTGTATTCGTTGGGAAAAGCCTGACCGCGCAAGGCGGGCAAAATCCTGTGGAGCCGATCATGGCCGGTAAACCAGTCGTGTTTGGTCCGCACATGGAAAACTTCGCGACACTTGCGAAAGCACTCGTGCTGAAGAAAGGGGCGATCCAGGTTCGCGATGCCGATTCACTTGAAATGACGATCGCCGGGCTTCTACGCGACGGCGATGCGCGCGAGCGCCTTTTGGAAAACGCGCGCGACGTTTTGAGCAAGCATTGCGGTGCAACTGCTCGCGCAGCGGCGTTGATTCACCAATTTCATTCGAGCCTGTAGCCAGGGCGCTGTGCGCCGTTTAAACTGAAAGAAAAAAGAGACGGCAATTTACCTTGCGTCCAGGAGTAGCAATTCTGATATTGCTCGCGCTTTGTGACCCTATCGTCTAGAGGCCCAGGACACCGCCCTTTCACGGCGGTAACACGGGTTCGAATCCCGTTAGGGTCGCTTCCCTCGTGAAACGGGATAGCGAGGCCAGATGCATAACACTATCGCATAACATCCCCGCCCGTGTTCGCCGGTG
>WNFY01006975.1_pt1 | contig 15104 bp, 14 predicted proteins | sample 5400091 | NCBI WGS metagenome assembly WNFY01 (sample SAMN13153364, study PRJNA577476) | soil metagenome | isolation source: 60 cm soil or saprolite under grassland replicate 1 | place: USA:California | collected 2016-06-15 | reverse complement strand
CCGATCTAGGAGGGGGTGATTTGGCTGCGGGAGGATGTGGTCGCAAACCGTCGGTTTTTGCGAACGGCAGCTCCGCGGCAATACGCACGGGCGCACCCCATTCGGCATTGGCGATTACCGCAATCATGATGCAGCCGTGGCAATGCTCGACAGCAAGCGGGTCTTTCTTCGATGATTCAGGCGCGGCGTCCGGAAGACTGCCGCCTGATTGCCAGGCGGTCGCTGGGAGGGCCGTGTCGAAGTGATGGAGATTGTGGGCAAATCCGACCGCCAGAACGGCGACGACGCATAAAAGAGCCATCGCCCGGCGCAGAGCCGAGTGGCACAGCGTCAGCCTGATCAAGCGCCGCGAGGCGTAGTCTGCCATGATGTCTGCAATGCCATCGGAAGCCGTAGCCCCCTATCCAACCTTGATATTCGGGGGCGGTTGCAGGGTCAAGCAAGCTCGGCCACCAGAGGGAAGGGTCAAAGGTATTCTCTAGCAGGGCCGTGGTGGCGGACATAGGTTCCAGACGAGAGAGCGGAGGCAAAGAGGATGACCCTCCACGAAGGCCACCAGCACGGCGGGCATGTTCACGGGCATGCCCACGCGCCGCAGAGCTTCGGCACCGCCTTCGCTCTCGGGACCCTGCTCAACGTCGCGCTAGTGGCCATCCAGATCGTCTACGGCATCCTGGCGCATTCGATCGCGCTGCTCGCCGATGCCGGGCACAATCTCGGCGATGGGCTCGGGCTGCTGCTCGCCTGGGGTGCCTATGCGCTCGCCCGCTGGCATCCCACCGAACGCTACACCTACGGCTTCCGTTCGGCTTCGATCCTGGCTCCATTGTTGAATGCGGCAATTCTCCTCGTCGCCACGGGCGCCATCATCTGGGAGGCCATCCGGCGCTTCCTGGAGCCGCCGGTCGTCGCCGGCACCGCCGTGATGGTGGTCGCCGCGATTGCCGTAGTCCTCAATGCTCTCGCCGCGTGGCTGTTCATGGCCGGCAGCAGGCGTGATCTGAACATTCGGGGCGCCTTCCTGCATATGGCCGCGGACGCCGGGGTTTCCTTCGGTGTCGTCATCGCGGGCGGTGCGATCCTGCTGACCGGATGGCACTGGATCGATCCGCTGGTGAGCCTGGCCATTTCTGCGGTCATTGTCTGGGGCACCTGGGGCCTGCTTCGGGATGCGGTCACCCTCTCGATGCAGGGTGTGCCTCGCGAAATCGACCCCGCTGACGTGCGCGGCTACCTGGAGCAATTGCCCGGCGTGGCGGATGTGCACGATCTCCACATCTGGGCCATGAGCACGACCGAAACCGCGCTCACCTGTCATCTCGTCATGCCCGACGGTGCTCCGGGCGATGCGTTTTTCACCCGGCTCTCGCGCGAGCTGCATGATCGCTTCGGAATCGGGCATCCGACCGTGCAGATCGAGGTCGGCGAGGCCGCGCATCCTTGCCGGCTCGCACCCGAGCACGTCGTGTAGCCGTCATGACCGTTGTCGGTAGAAGAGAAACCGCTGCCGGCGATCGCGCTGCGCTCTTACGAGACGCATTTCGGATCGAGTATCTGACGATCGCCTGGATGGTGATCGAAGCCACGGTCGCAATCGCGTCTGCGATCGAGGCGAACAGCCTGACCCTCCTCGCCTTCGGCGTCGACAGCGTGATCGAGCTGGCTTCCGCCTGCGTGTTGGTCTGGCGGCTTACGGTCGAGCTTCGGCGCGGCCAGCTATTCGCCGAGAAGGCCGAGCGAAGGGCAGCCCGTATCGGCGGAGCCTTGCTGTTTGCGCTCGCGATCTATGTCGTCGCCGCAGCCGGCTGGAAGCTGTGGGCACAGGAAGGCGCCGAGTTCTCGGTGCCCGGGCTCGTCGTCAGCGTGCTGGCAATGCCGATCATGTACTTTCTGTCCCGTCGCAAGCTGCGCCTCGCCGAAGCGCTCGGCAGTGGCGCGCTTCGCGCGGATGCGATCGAGAGCATCACCTGCGCCTGGCTGTCGCTGGTTGTGGTGGCGGGGCTGGTGACGCAGCTTCTCATCGGCGCGTGGTGGGTGGACTCAGTGACCTCGCTCGGCATCGTCTGGTTCTTGGTCCGCGAAGGCAAAGAGGCGTGGGAAGCCGAGGAGTGTTGCGCGCATCACTGACAGAGTGCGGTCCCGACATTGATGCGGGCATGACCGCGAGCGCGTGAATGCCGCAGCTCAGAGCGGCTGGAAAGGCGCTCACGCAACGGAAGCTACGGCCGAGCAAAATGCTGCGTCGACATTCGCCGTTCGGTTTTACCCAGCGGCGAAATCCCAATCGGAATAACCCGTTGTGTTTCGGTTCGCTGCATCACGGAGCTATCGCCCCCCGTCTTACCGAGGTTCGGGAGCGCGCCTGGATTTCGCAACCGCACCCTTCCAAAACGAAACTTCTGCGGTGAAGCCGGGCAGCGCCGACTCATTGGAGATACGGACATAGCCGATCTCGGCCGTCCCGTGAAATCCCGCCATCAGATCACCTTGCGGCGAGGCGATGAAAACCTCTGCCGTTCCGGGACGTCTCAGCAACATCAGAACATAAGGCACCGCGTCTCCAGTGTTCGCAGGTAGATTGATGGCGTGGCCCTCGTCCGGCTTCGCATTGTCCTCAGCGCCGAGTTGCTTGAATCGACAGTCCGGATTCGCTCTAGCCAAGCCGAGGGTTTCGCAATAGCGACCCAAATCCTGCGGCCATCCATTCCTTTGCACGAAACTCACCACATCGGAGAAGGTCACTTCACCCTCGGCAACTGGTGTGGCGAGCGGCGCTCCCAGTCGAGGAAGCAAGCCTAAGCGCTCTGCGAACGAGTTGGGTGGATCACCAGAGAGAATTAACGCGCCAATCAGCACGCCGAGAACCGATCGGCCGAACGGCTTACAGCACATGATCTAGCCCATGGGCTCGTCTACAATACGCTGGTTTGCGACTCAGGCTTCCACTTTAATGCGTTTATAAGCATGTCCATATGCCGGTCTTTGGACCTCCCCGGTAGGTGCAAGACTGTAAGGACTTTTGTCGGTACCCGTCAGCATTAACCTCCCGCGCGGACCTCGTAGGGGCACGCCTTCGTTCCATCGCTCGTGCCCTTATGGGCTGTATTTTTGCTCGGACGCGCTGTACCTTCTCTCGACTCGTGTCCTCGAGCGAAGGGCGGGCCTCGTCGGACCCGTGCGCATAACTCGAAATTGCCCCGCCCGAGACACCAGTCGTGGACACAAACCCTGCTAATAGAATTGCGGTGAAGTATCTCCTTGCAATCACTGTTCTCCTCCATCATCTCACGCCGGTCTTTAAATACTGCGACCACAAGCCATTGGTTTCTCGGTTAGGTCGCTTCCGCCCTCGCTTCGATACGGCTTGTGTGCTTGGATCACTGGTTGTGCTGGGTGCCCTATCTGCTGTTCGGGGCTGCGGTTTCCGCCGTTCACACTCTGTAAGAAGCTCGCGTCCTCCCCAGATAATCTCGCCATCTTGCTCTAAAATGAAGATTAGGACTGGATCAAGGAGCTCAGGGCCATCTCTCAAACGAAGTACCTGGCGGATGGCAGCTTCGTTGCTCGCGTGTGGTTCGCAATGCAGTAGCGAAGGGCAAGTCGGATCTGTCCCGTGATAGCGAGCGGCACCATCAGCGTAGACGAGGAGGACAGGACCGAAATCTGGTCGGCGTTTCCACCGGCGGGTAAGCTCGATACACGCTAACTCGACCGTATAGGGGACTTGCTTGGGGTCGGCTTCCCAGTTCTGGATGGTGGTACGCCCCACCCCGAGCTGCTCTGCCGCTTCGTATTGATTAAAGCCAAAACTTTTTCGCCATTCTTTCAAGTCCCAGGAGTCCATCTCGTCTGCCTCGAACCCGTCTTGGCTGGCACGCCAGCATATAACTGTAGACCTTCGAGGACTAAGCTACAGAACCTTTCAGCGTGATACTGCTCGACCATTATGACGGCTACACCTGCTCAGCGCTGTTGGTCGGGCAGTGCTCATCGGATTATAGGCCATCAGGCGAGGCTTTGCACGACTTTCCCAAAACTGCTCAACGAGTGGCTCGATACCGCCGTACGCCTTTTTATCGGGTTTCTAGGGGGTCGAAGAGAGGCCCAAGGATCTCGGACAGCCGCCCGTGAAACAGCGGGCTTACACTGCCGCACAATAGGGCGCGGTGCATATGATGGCTTTAGGGACCCTCATGCGGGTGGCCCATTCAAGTTGGCTAAAGATACGTGACTCGAAGTCCCTCTGAACAACTCCGTTGTTTTTTTAAAACTTCACGATCGCGTCGCCCCCGAACGTGAATTGGGAACTCTTGGTGCCGCAAACGGCGGTGGTTAAGGGAGGCGGGCACGCAGCCGCGAGATCGAAGGGTTTGGTGTTGTTCAAGGATGTGTCGAAGCGAATCTCGGGTCTGAAGATCACCGCCTTGATCAGGCCGCCCTTCGGCACCTCCGGTGTGATGTTCAGGCCGAGTGTGAGCGCCCCATATGTCGTCTTTCCGCCGCTGATGACCGTCGCCGGCAAGCCGAGCTCGGCATTCACGAAGTCGAGATTGCCCGGGAAGGCGTTGACGAAGAACGCGTTGGAATCCGCCCAAATCTCGGCCCGTCCAACAACTTTGAAAACATCATTGATCTTGTAGCCGAAGTATTGCGCAACACCGCCCCCGGAAGTGTTGAAGCCATCATCGCGAATATAGTTGAGATCTGTGATGAGAGTGAGATTGTCAGTAACCTTCCATGTTATCGTGATATCGTTGAGGTACCGTAGAGCGCTATTTGGATTGCACGCGCATGCTGCAATGACCAATGGTGTGTCGGCATTTTCGGGACCGATGTGCGTGGTCGCCAGCACGGTGACCTTGCCGTCCAAAAGATTGAGTCCAACGCCACCATGGAACGCCGCTGCGTGGTTATTATCCCCCCTGCAGCACCCTATCGTCGTATTTACGCCGGTGTCCGCCCCCAGGTACAGATCGAATAGCGAACTGACGTGAGTGGTCGTCATAAAGCCGGTGTGCTTGAACGGAATGCCAAAATTGAAAATGTATGAATGCGAGTAAAGCAGATTATCGGGCGCATAGATGACTTCGGCGCCCTCAAGCGTGACAATAACGCGTGAGCCTCGACGATATCGAATTGATTTATGTCGCTGATGGACTTGTCGAATTCCCCGAGGAAATGGGTATAGCGCGCGTCCGACCCGTACATCGCCTGGAACTTGAAGCCGAAATCGTAGCCCGTCGCCTTCGGATCGAGCGGTCGCTGTGCGGTTACCAGTGCCTGATTTAGAAGGACTCTGTCGCCCTTGTCCGTGAACAGATGTCCAAAATTGATATCCGACTCATTGGAATTGAACGTGGCACCTGCTTCGACATGGCCGGAAATCTCGAATGTGCTCCACCAAGAGGCCGGGGCGGCAGGTGCAGCCGGCGGCGCCTTTAGCACCGTCAGATCGGCGGCGAACGATGGCGCTGCACTCGGAATGCCCCAAGCTACCGCCAGCCCGACAAATACCGCTCCAAGAACCCGTCCCGAATGCGACATAGCCCGAAGCCCCCAATGCAGCACGGTTCAAAGAATTCGGTTCGAGTCGCCGATCACTGTCCGTGCATCGGTAAGATGCCGATATCGCAAATATTCCAAGGGAACAGGGCCGGTTCTGCAATGCCATTGTGGCGGCATGTGCCTCAATGCTGTGCAAACGGTCTTTTTTTTCTAAGAATTGTGGCGAACCGTGCCAAAAATGTCACACGGGTTTCCAGAGACCCCGACAACGCATTTTGCGGTAGCACGACCAAAATCAATGCGCCGGGGCGTGGGCTGTCCCGGAGGGTCGGCTGGTGATCCCCCCTCAGGAACCTGTGACTTGACGCAGGCGCCCGATTCCCACATATCCAGCGAAGTCGAAGGCGTAAAATGAGGATCTTTCGAGCCGTTTTAGCCGCTTTTATCGCCTTGTCCGTGGCACTCGGGCCTGCCACGGGAGGCTTTGCTGTTGGCTTGGAGGCTCCGAAAATCGGAGTCCCCTCCAAATTGCCAGACACTCCGAAATCGCCGCAGCTGTCATCGATGGATTGTTGCGATCATGACGGCATGCCCATGGCCCCCATGAATAATAATTGCCAAGCGGCTGCTGGCTGTGCGGCCAAGTGTTTCAGTCTGTACGGCATCATGTTTTCTGACGTCGTGCTCGCTCCGGATTTTGGCCAGCCGGAGCCGCTGATGGCGAGCCAGAGTTTGGACTCGCGCACCGGCACACCTCCCTTCCGACCTCCTCGAGCCTGACTCTCTAGCAAACGTGCTGACTGCGCGAGGAAACTCGTGCGGCATTCACGCTTACTTGCGTGCACTCGTGTGCACGCGCGACGAGCAAATCGAGGAGAAAATCCATGCTGCGCAAATCCATGATCATTGGCGGCATCACCGCCGCGAGCATCCATGCGGCTCTGGCGGGAGCGAATGACTACGCGTTCGAGCCCATCAAAGCCGAGCTAAAGAAGGGCGATGCCACCGTGGCCGTGCGTCTTGTCCACAGGCCGAGCGGCAAATCGGTGGGCGACGCGGTGATCATCCAGAGTCGGATGGACATGGCTCCGGAAGGCATGGCTCAGATGGCCTCGCCGCTGACTCCGCAGCCGGGCACCGAACCCGGGGTTTACTCGTTCAAAACCGAGCTTCCCATGGCAGGACGCTGGCTGCTCAGCATCGCGGCCAAGGTGCAAGGCGAGCCCGAAACCGTGGTCGGGAAGATCACTTACAAGGTGAACGACTAGAACCCGATCGTCGCTCCTGCAGGTGCTGCAGGGGAGCCCTGAGTCGTGGCCGCGATTCGCGGCCACCATCCCGCTCGAAGCGGTAATGAACCATATCCTGGGATCTCAGCCATGGGCCACATCCGAACCATCCTCGTGCTGGCATTTGCGGTCGGCGCCGGTGCGATCGCCGGTTATTGGTATGCCGGGCGCGATGTTATCGTACCGGTTCCGTCGTTGAATGCCGCGGCGGGCGCGGACAGAAAGATTCTCTATTACCGCGACCCGAGCGGAGCTCCTTATTGGTCGGCGGGTCCAAAGCAGGACGCGGACGGCCGGGACTACCTTCCAGTCTATGAGGACCAGGAGGTGTCGTTTGAACCGACGAAGAAGCCGCCGACTGCGGGCGGCCCGCGACGCGTCCTCTATTATCGCAACCCGATGGGCCTGCCCGATACGTCGCCGGTCCCGAAGAAGGACTGGATGGGGATGGATTACATTCCCGTCTACGAGGGCGAGGAGCAGGATGACGCCAACATCGTCGAGGTGAGCCTCGACAAAATCCAGCGCAGCGGCGTGCGGACCGAGGCCGTCGAGTCCCGTGTCATCGCTCGCCCGGTGCGCGCGGTCGGAACCGTGGAGCACGACGAATCTCGCTTGACGATCGTCACCATGCGTTCCGACGGGTTCATCGAGGACCTGTTCGTCAACAGGACCGGCCAGCACGTCCACGCCGGTGAGCCGCTGTTCCGCGTCTACAGCCCTGACATTCAGCGCGCCCAGATTGATCTGATCGTTGCAATGCGCTCGATCCAGCGAGGCGTGCTGGGGGCGGATGCGGATCGACAGCTGGAAGGGGCCATGCAGCGGCTACGCAATCTCGGCGTGCCCGAGAGCCGCATCCGCGAGGTGCGCGAGAAGGGCGTCAACCCGCGCACGATCGACTGGCTGTCACCTGCCACGGGCGACGTGATCCAAAAGCGCGTCATCAATGGGCAGCGTGTCATGGCCGGCGACGAGCTCTACCGCATCGCCGATCATTCGCATGTCTGGGTTATCGGGGATGTGGCGGAGGCCGATTTGGCTGCAGTCAGGATCAGCACTCGCGCCACGGTGACCTACCGCGCGAACCTCACGCAGCCAGTCGAGGGAGAGGTGACTTTCATTTATCCGGAGCTGAGATCTCAGACGCGTACCGGGCGGGTGCGGATCGAGGTGCCGAATCCCGATGGACGATTGAAGATTGAGATGTACGCGGATGTTGTGTTCCACGCGGGCGCGGACGAGCGGCCTGTCATCGCGCTCCCTACTAGCGCCGTGATCGACAGCGGCTCTCGGCAGGTCGCCCTCATTGCCCGGGGAGAGGGACGCTTCGAGCCTCGGCTGGTGAAGCTCGGCCGGCGCGGCGATGGCTTCGTCGAAGTCCTGGATGGCGTCACCAAAGGCGAGGAGGTCGTCACCTCCGCGACTTTCCTGATCGATGCAGAGAGCAATCTGAAGGCGGCGCTTCAGGCGTTCACGCAATCGGAGCCGCCGAAATGATCGCGGCTCTGATCCGCTGGTCTGCGCGCAACGCGTTCCTGGTCGGACTCGGGACCGTGTTCGTGACCTTGACCGGAATCTATGCCGTGTCGCGTGTGCCGCTCGATGCCATTCCGGACCTCTCCGACGTTCAGGTCATCGTCTACACCGAATACCCCGGCCAGGCCCCGCAAGTGGTCGAGGACCAGGTCACCTATCCGCTGACCACGGCGATGCTGAGCGTGCCGAAATCGCGCGTCGTACGCGGGTTCTCGTTCTTCGGGGTCTCCTTCGTCTACGTCATCTTCGAGGACGGCACCGACCTCTATTGGGCACGCTCGCGCGTGCTCGAATATTTGAGCTCGGCGGCGCGGCGACTGCCGGCAGGCGTGGCGCCGAGCCTGGGTCCCGATGCAACCGGCGTCGGCTGGGTTTACCAGTACGTGGTCCGCGGCGAGCAGCGAAGCCTCGCGGAACTCCGCACCATCCAGGACTGGTACATTCGCTACGGCATCGCCAAGTCGGAGGGCGTGGCGGAAGTCGCGAGCGTCGGCGGCTTCGTCAAGCAGTACAGCGTGGTCATCGATCCGCGGCGGCTCCAGGCATTGGGTATTCCGGTTCCCGCAGTTCGCGATGCATTGCGCACGAGCAACATGGATGTCGGCGGACGCACGATCGAGCTCGCCGAAACTGAGTTCGCGGTCCGTGGCCGCGGTTATATCAAGAGCTTGTCCGACCTGGAACAGGTCGTCCTCAAGAGCAATCGCGGCGTGCCGGTGCTGCTCAAAGACGTGGCCCGGGTCGAGCTCACTCCCGACGAGCGGCGCGGCATCACGGAGATGAACGGGGAAGGCGAGGTCGTTTCCGGCATCGCTCTCCAGCGTTTCGGAGAAAACGCGCTCGCCGTGATCCGCAACGTCAAGGATCGGCTCGCGGAAATCGCGCCGAGTCTACCGCGGTGCGTGACCATCGAATCCGTCTACGACCGCTCTGACCTGATCTACCGCGCGATCGAGACGCTCAAACGCACGCTCCTCGAGGAAAGCCTTATCGTCGCGCTCGTCTGTGTCGTGTTCCTCCTGCACGTGCGCAGCGCCCTCGTAGCTATCATTACGCTGCCGCTTGGTGTCCTGATCGCCTACCTCTGCATGCATTTGTTGGGGCTCAGCTCGAACATCATGAGTCTCGGTGGGATCGCCATTGCGATCGGCGCGATGGTCGATGCCGCGATCGTGATGATCGAGAACGCGCACAAGCGGCTGGAGCGCGCCGCGCCCGGCAGGTCCAGAGCCGAAGTGCTGATCGAAGCGGCGAGCGAGGTGGGACCGGCGCTCTTTTTCAGCCTGCTGGTGATTACCGTCTCGTTCCTGCCGATCTTCACGCTCGAGGCCCAGGAGGGACGGCTGTTCAAGCCGCTCGCCTATACCAAGACGTTTGCCATGGCGGCTGCCGCATTGCTGTCCGTGACCCTTGTCCCGGCCCTCATGATGCTGTTCGTGCGGGGCCGCATCGTGCCCGAACATCGCAACCCGGTGAATCGCTTCCTGATCTGGGTCTATCGGCCCGCGATCAACGTGGCGCTCCGGTTCAAGACGCCGACCATCCTGGTCGCGCTCGCCGTGCTCGCTGCCAGCCTGTGGCCAGCCGTTCGGCTCGGCACCGAGTTCATGCCGAACCTCAACGAGGGGACGCTGTTCTACATGCCGACGACGCTTCCGGGCCTGTCAGTCACCAAGGCGGCAGAGCTGGTTCAAACCCAGGACAAGATCATCAAGTCGTTTCCCGAGGTCGCCTCGGTGTGGGGAAAGGCGGGGCGCGCCTCGACCGCCACCGACCCGGCGCCGACCGAGATGTTTGAGACCGTCATCAATCTCAAGCCCGAGACCGAATGGCGTCCCGGCATGACGGTCGACAAGCTGACCGCCGAAATGGACCGGGCGCTGCAATTTCCCGGCGTCTCCAACGCCTGGACCATGCCGATCAAAGCCCGGATCGACATGCTCTCGACCGGCATCCGCACGCCGGTCGGCGTCAAGGTGTTCGGCACCGATCTTGCCGAAATGGAGCGGCTGGCGCGACAGATCGAGGCGGTGATCCGCACCGTGCCCGGGACGACCAGTGCTTACGCCGAACGGGCGATCGGCGGCTATTATCTCAATATTGATGCCGACCGTGCGCAGCTTGCGCGCTACGGCCTCATGGTCGGCGATTTGCAGGGCTTGGTCGCCATGGCTTTGGGAGCCGAGCCCGTGACGACCACCGTCGAAGGCCGGGAGCGCTATACCGTCAGCATCCGCTATCCGAGGGATTACCGCAGCGATCCGCAGGCGATCGCCACCCAGGTCCTCATTCCGACCGCGGACGGCGGCACGGTGCCGCTCGGTCAGGTCGCCAAGGTGAGCCTCGCCCAAGGGCCGGCCAGCATTCGCACCGAGAATGCGCAGCTCGCGGTCTATATCTTCGTCGATCTGCGCGACCGCGATCTCGGCGGCTATGTTGCGGATGCCCAGAAAGCGGTAGCCGCACAGATCAGGTTCCCGCCCGGCTATTACGTCACCTGGAGCGGCCAATTCGAATACCTCCAGCGGGCAAAGACCCGCCTTCAGGTCGTGGTGCCGGTCACGATCCTGATCATCTTCCTGCTGCTCTATCTCAACTTCCGCCGCGTGACCGAGACCTTGATCGTGATGCTCTCGGTGCCCTTCGCGCTGGTCGGCGGCCTCTGGCTGATGTGGTGGCTTGGCTTCAATCTCTCGGTCGCCGTGGCGGTCGGCTTCATCGCGCTCGCCGGCGTCGCCGCCGAAACCGGCGTGGTGATGCTGATCTACCTCGACAAGGCGCTCACGGAGCTGCGCGCGCAACGCGCCGCCGAGGGCCGGGCATTCACGCGCGACGATCTCCATGCAGCGATCATGATCGGCGCGGTCGAGCGCGTGCGCCCGAAGATGATGACGGTCTTTGCCATCATGGCGGGGCTTCTGCCGATCCTGTGGAGTCGCGGCACCGGGGCCGAGGTGATGCAGCGGATTGCCGTGCCGATGATCGGCGGCATGGTGTCATCGACTTTGCTGACCTTGATCGTGATCCCGGCAATCTACGCGGTGATCAAAGGCGCTGCGATCCGTTCGCCGCGCGCAATCGTGGAGGTAGCGACATGATGAACAACATGACCAACATGATGGGAGGGATGGGCTGGGGTATGGGAGTGATCTCGGCGCTGATCATTCTCTTGCTCGTGCTCGCCATCGCGGCGCTCGTCAAATACGTGTTCTTCAAATGAAGCCGGGGAGGTCGACAATGGATCGTCCGCTGATTTACATGGCTGCGGTTCTAGGTCTGGTTCGGCGGGAATGAGCTTCCGCCTTGCCGCCGGGCGTCGTGGTATCGACGCCTTGCTGATGTAGGTACAGGTGATCTTCAAGGGCGTGCAGCTCGGTCAGGAACGCGACCAAGTCTTGCAAGGACCGGCCAAGTCGGTCAACCGACCAACATGCGATGTCGAACTCGCGCCGGGCCGAGCGGTATCCTGCACCGGCACCATTGTTGAGGGGACCCTGAACACGCTGGCAGGTGAGCCTTTTAGTCTTGGCCGATGCCGACGCCGATATAGCCGGCGATCTTCCAGCCGCCGCCGTCCTTCTGATAGCAGAGCTGGTCGGAACCGACCGGGGCGAGCGAATTGGCGGCCGCATAGCCGGTTTTCCCAGACGGCGTCACGAGCTTGAGCCAGTCGCCGCTGGGGTTTTCATCCGGGAGGATGCGCACCATCACCATGCCGAGCTTCTCGACCACCGCGGCGCCCGCTTCGGGCTTCGCCCGGATCTCGAGGTCGCCTGAAAACAAAAGACCCGGCCCGCAGTTCGTCCCCCGGCGGGATCATCTCGCAAGGAATAAGCCATGAAAGACGAACCGTCGTCTCCGATCCAGCAGGTTGCGTCGAATTCTGGCACGAAGCCGATCAACGTAACAAAATAAAAAATAAAATAAATAATTCGGCCGAGCCCCCCAGAAGAGGGGCCGAGGGCGTCCAAAAAAGCATGGTCTCTCGACAGAATGTTTGCTTCTCGCCGTCATCAGCGTTACAGAAAAGCGGCCTGCAGCCGTCTGCATACCAGGGCAGGGTCGGGTCGAACGCAGGTTCGTCGCGATCCTGGCCGCCGATGTCGCCGGCTACAGTCGGCTCATGGGCATCGATGAGGTTTGCACGGCTCACGTTCTCGGGGACGCCGCACCAGCGCCTTCGCCCGGTGAGGTGTGCCAAGGGGACCTGCGACGGGGTCCCTAGCCCAAGATCGAGGCGCCGGCGGGCGCCGTTCGATGCAGAAGCCGCCGCTCGCCTCGCTTGCAAGGGCGCGAGCCGCGAACGCTTCCCCCAGGCATCGGGGAAGCAAGGGTCGAGGCTGGAAACCCCGACACGGCAACGGAGCAGTTGCACCATGGGGCGATGCTCGCCGCGACAACCCGGCGCCGTTCCCGGATCTGTTCCTTGGTCGAGATACCGAGGTTATTGCAATCGATTGCAAAGACAAAAGCGGGACTGATTCCCTCTGGGTCCGCGAGATCAAGCACGATGGTTACCCGATTTTCATCGCCGCGTAAGGATTCGACCGAGGGCATGCCCGGCATCATCGCCGGCATGGTGCGTGGGTTGGGATGCCGCTTGCCAGGATTCCACCTCCCGCCGACGCGATTGCAGAAGCCGTAGGAACGTCCCTAGCCCTCGGAGGCGGCGACAATACACGTTGTCAGAGCCAGAGTGCTTCTCATCAGCCCATCTGGCCGAAGTCTTTGCCAAGTCTGCTCGTGAGCGGCAGGCTTGCTTGGGTGGCCAGCTTCTGGGCGGCGGCTGCAAGTTCCCTGGTCTGTTCTGCCATCATCTCGAACTGCCGCCGAGAATGCGTAGCCGACAGCTCGGCCATTTCCGAGATCGACTCCGCCTGCAACAGGTCGTGAACGAACTCGAACATCGCGTTGATGTTCGCCTGTGTGGCCGTGCCAATCCAATTTCTCAGGACGCCGAAAGTTTCAACCCTGTCCCTTTTCTTCGGATGGCGGTTCGGAATCAAGTGCCGCCGCGATGAAACTCGGCCCCACCATCTTTGACGGAATATGGTCCCCCCGAAACCGCCCTATCTCGCCCTCCCCACGCCCCCAGGAAGCCCGCCAGAGCCCTTCAGCGAATCGAGCAGCACAGCACACCCCCGACACACCAAAGGCAGGCAGACCCTAAAAAGCCGGTATGTCTCACTTTGAATTTTTGAGCGGGGGGCATTCGGTTTCAGCGGGGGTATTGCGGGTAAACGAGCCTGCAACAGATACTTCATCCGTGCCGTTCCAATGCAGATAACGGCAGTGCTTGAGAGAAAATGTGCGATCACCAACCCTATAGGACGTCATGGTGTAGCCGATGTAGATACCTCGATTCAGCACGTAACCGGCTAGAACAATGACGACCAAGGCAAAGAAAGCCCATCCCAACCTCCTCATTATCATTCCCCCATCAGTTGGTGCTCGGGGCAGACGGTGTTTTCTGCCTTCCCCGATCCGCTCCACCGCCTCGCCCGCGCTGACCCCAAGCCCTTGACGGATTTCTTCACAGGCGGTCCCCTCCCCAGCAGCGGGCAAAGGGGATAGGTTTCGGCCCATGATCCCGAGCTCCATGGAAAACGACTACTGGCGCACCCGGACAGTGGCAGAGGCGATGAAGGATTATGCCTTCCTGCGCCTGACGTGTGCCTGCGGCCGAATTACAGAGTACCCCTTCACCCTCTTGCTTCAGCGTCGGGGAGTAAGTCGGGATACCTTCCTCGGGAATATTCGATTTCGGTGCAAGAACTGCGGAGGCAAAGAAATTAAGATAGGCGTTCGCTCCCAGGCCCCATCTTTGACCCGGTGAACAACGTCATGAAACTCTCTCAGGCGACCAAGCCTTCTACCGGCCTGATCCTATCCCCCACATCGCGAATACGAACCCGCTATGCCGCCCTGATGATGCTCGGGATTGGCATAATGTTGTTCGCAGTCGCAGGGTCGGTCAGCAAAGATCAAGCTGCGGCAGTTGGCGGATGGGGCGTTGGCTTCCTGCTACTATCGGTGCTGCTAGGTGTCATCGGCATTGCGGCTGTCTGGGGGCAACTGGTCGGGGTGGCTGCTCGTGATGTCAAAAATGAGTTGGCGGACGAAAGCAACAAGAATACCCCACACACTTCCAGCACTTCCGAGGCTTCCAATACATCCGAGACTTCCAACACTTCCGATGATAACGAACTGAGTGATATGGAGCGGACGTTAATCAAGCTACTGCGAAATAATGATATACCGCCCGACATAGTTGCAGAATCTATTCGGGAAGTAATGGAGAGACGGATGGGACGTTAGAAAATCGCCCCCGTCAATCCCGGCCAGTTTCGGGACTCCAAAGCGGGGCCGAGAGACGGGGAGATGTTCTGCGTATCGGAACGGCATGGGTGATTCGGGCCGTTGGACGGGGAAGGACCATGAAGAGATCGAAGTTTTCGGAAGCCAGATTGCCTTCATCCTGCGGCAGGGTGAGGAGGGGACACCGGTCGGCGAGGTCTGCCGCAAGGCCGGGATCAGCGAAGCGACGTACTACAATTGGCGCAAGAAGTACGGCGGGCTGATGCCCTCGGAGATGAAGCGGCTGCGGCAACTTGAAGAGGAGAACGGCAAGCTGAAGAAGATCGTGGCCGACCTGTCGCTCGACAAGGAGATGCTGCAGGACGTCATCCGCCGAAAGCTTTGAAGCCTGCCCGGAAGCGGCAACTGGTGGATCATGCTCGAGCGACCTGGCAAGTAAGCATTCGACGGGCT
>WNFY01004554.1_pt1 | contig 15104 bp, 14 predicted proteins | sample 5400091 | NCBI WGS metagenome assembly WNFY01 (sample SAMN13153364, study PRJNA577476) | soil metagenome | isolation source: 60 cm soil or saprolite under grassland replicate 1 | place: USA:California | collected 2016-06-15 | reverse complement strand
AATTCTAGCCCAGGGCAACGCCCTGGGAACGAGGAGCCAGGAATTTGCGTAAACTCTGAAAGAGTTCGCGCGTGCCCTTCGTTCGGCAACCCCTTCAGGGTTGCAACGAGGTCGGTTGTGCTATTTCCCAGGGTAGCGCTGACGCGCGCAATCCTGGGCTGAAGTTGCGAACGCCTTCGGCGTTATCGAGATTAGATCTTGGTGAGTCAACTATATGATTCGATAGATACTTGAACGGTTTTTTGACGCTCCTACTGCCTTTTCCCGGCCCTCTCCCAAAGGGAGAGGGAGAAAACCTCACCCAACCTTCCGTTTACGGCCGACGGGTTTCGATTTAACCAGCGTAAGCGCAGCCTTCTTCTTCGCTGCCGGGGCCGCCTTGACCATCGGCTTGCGCGATGAAGCCTGGAGGCTCTTTTTCAGAGCAGTCATGATATCCAGGCGTGGAATCTCTTCGACCTTTTCAAACTCCGTGACTTTTTTGCCCTTGATCTTCGAATCGATCAGTTTGCGCAAAGCTTCGTGATAGTGATCGACCGTGTCGATGTCGGAAAAAGAAGTAATCATCTGCTCGACCAGGCTTGTCGCCAGATTCAATTCCTTCTTGTCGAGCTTTTGAGCACTCTCTAGTTCCGGCACATCCTTGATACTGCGAATCTCTGCGGGATAGCGAAGCTTCTGCAAAACGATTCCATTCTCGTGGGGAAAGACCGCGACCAAATCTTCGCGATCGCGCAGTACCACTTTGGCCAGCCCGACTTTGCCGGTGTCTTTTAAGACCTGTCGCAGTAGAGCGTAAGGCTTTTCGGCGACCGGTCCATCCGGGCCGAGGTAATATGGAGCGTCATAAAACGTTGTCGGAATTTCGGAGGCATTTACAAAGCCGACGATGTCCACGGCCCTGGTGGTTTTGATCTTGACCTTAGCGATTTCTTCGGGCTCGACGATCGCATAACGATCAGATTCGTACTGATAGCCCTTTGTAATCTCGTCATTGGTCACGACCTGGCCGCATTTCTTGCAGCGCTTGTCGTAGCCAATCGGACCAAAGTCATCACGGTGCAATTGATTGAACTGAATTCGTTCAGACGCTTCGATGGCGTTGTAGACGCGGACCGGAATCGCAACCAGCAGGAAACGTATGTGGCCTTTCCAAATCGAACGCATCGAGATCCTCCATTTAGCGCAAGCCGTTGACTTGCGTTCCGTGGGAGCGCCGACATCGCGGGGTCCCGAGCGGGCAGCCCCGCTGGGGTATCGTGCTGTCGGCGGTTCGCGGGCATCCTGCCCGCTTCTTCCGCTCGTTACCGCGAGCGGTTTGCATCGATCTCTCTAGACACAAACGCGGGCGTCGCGCCCGCATTTACCGAGCCGTCTGACTGACTCGACCTCGTCCGTACCAGGCAAGGGAACGCAATTATGGGACAGTTGGCCCACCAAGTCAAAACATTTATTTCCGACGCCTTTCCGGGTTAAGAGCCGCCGAAATCATCCCTTGATCGTCCCGTTTTTCCTGCTTGATTCAATTGACCGCCTCGCTGCAACACCTTATTCTTGCCCTTCAGGCGCCCAGTTTCGAATCGCCATGCACGAATGTCCACGCTGCGAACGATGCTTTGAAGACGATGCCGTCGTGTGTCCTGACGATCAGACTAAGACCAAGGCCACGCTGCCCGGAACCACGCTCTTGAATGGACGCTATCGGCTTCAGAAACGGCTGGGGCGTGGCGCGATGGGCCAGGTGTATCTCGCGCGCGATGAAAATCTGATCACAAGGCGCGTGGCGGTAAAAACGATTCGTCCCGACGTTCTCTCTGACGAAGACCTGCAGGAGGGCGAAGCCATCGCGCGCTTTGAACGCGAAGCTCGCACCGCGGCCTCGGTTCAGCATCCGAACGTTATAGACGTCACCGACTTTGGCAAGAGCGATGAAGGCGTGTTCTTCCTGGTCATGGAATACGTCGAAGGCGAGTCTCTTTATCAATTGCTGCGGCGCGAAGGCACAATCACCGTGCAACGCGCACTCGCTTTGCTGCGACAGATCAGTGCCGGCGTCGAAGCCGCGCACGACGAAGGTATTTTGCATCGGGACTTGAAGCCTGCGAACGTCTTCATCGTGCAGAGAAAGAAAAAGGACGGCACAATCTCCGGCGATGACATTGTAAAGGTCGGCGACTTCGGTCTGGCGAAGATCATTTCGCAGAGTTTATCTGGTTTGACTTCCGGAAGTGGACCGGCATCGCGCGGAATCCTGGGCACACCAGAATACATGGCGCCTGAACAGATGCAGGCCGGCACACCACTCGATGCCCGCGCAGATGTTTACGCACTAGGCGCCATCGCTTATCACATGCTCGGTGGCCGGCCGCCATTCACCGGCGACATCATGCAAATCTTTGCGCAGAAGCTGACGCAGGAAACTCCGCCACTCAGCAGTTTGCGCTCTGACATACCCGCGCCGGTGGAACAGTCAGTCATGCATGCCTTGCAGAAGGAGACCGACAAGCGGCCGGCGACCGTTGCTGCCTGGTTCAATGAATTCGACGAGGCGTCAGGCGATGCTTCAGCCGGCGAGGAAGAAGGCGAATCGCGTCTGGTGATCATGGCGCCGACCGGCGCTGAAGTTTACGTCGACGACGAACGTCACGGCAGCATCGGCCGCTCGGGACGAGTCATTCTGAAATCGATTCCGCCCGGCAAGCACGTGTTGCGAGTGGCGCACGCTGGAGATGAAGACGACGAGCGGGTGATTGAGATTCGCGCTGATGCCGAGGAACAGATCATTCAAGCGCAGTTCAAGTCAGCCCCATCGAGCGGGCTTTCGCCGTCTCGAGGCGGCAGTCTGGGCAGTGTGGCGGGAGCGACAATCAGCACCCCCGGCGTTGTGGCTTGCACAAAATGCGGCTCGCGCTTCGCCGCAGGAGCAAAATTCTGCGGGCGTTGCGGCAACACGACTTTTCAGGAAGTTACGGCCGGCGGGACGGTCCACCAAAAGGGCCCGCCGCCGACGCCGGCTTCATACCCAGGCTTCAACCAACCGGTCCCTGCTAACAAAATTCGCTGCACACGCTGTGGAATGGAACAACCGGCCAGGACAAAATTCTGCGGACGCTGCGGTGCATCTCTCGGCGGCGTCGAGATTTCGTGGAAAAAGCCTCAACCGGTAGAAGTTCTTTGCGCGCCGTGCAATGCCAGCTATCCTTCCGGCACAAAATTCTGTGGTAGATGTGGTCGCACGTTGTAGCCGCTCTTTATTGTCCGGACTAGACTTGAGTGACGTTCCGCTTCTCGTATAAACTTGCCGCACTTTTTTGTTCGCATGATCAGCTAAAGTAAAGCGCGATCACCTGCTGGCCAGGGCGAGCGGTTTCGGTATCAATCAAGAAACGAGGCTTAGACATGAAGCGCTGTCCCCAATGCAATCGCACTTATACTGATGACGCGTTGAGCTTTTGTCTCGACGATGGCTCGCCGCTGGTGAGCACCAGCGCGCCATCTTCCTTCGATCCCAGCGCCACGGTACAGTATCCGCAAGCGCGCGAGACAACTCCGCAGCCGACAATCGCTTATAGCCCCGGACAGCAGCAACCGGCACCTCCGCCGCCGACGCCACCCGCATGGTCGCCGATGCCGCCGCCGGCGCCGCAGAAACGCAGCGTCTGGCCCTGGTTGCTGGGAATTGCCGCAGTCCTCGTGTTCATGGGCATCGGCGTGGTCATTTTGATCTTCGCCATCGCCAGCGTTACCAACCAAAACAGCAACAATCGCAACACGAACAACTCGCGTCTGGCAAACCGAAACGCAAACCAAAACACGAATAGTGCCAGCACGAACGAAAATACGAACGAGAACGCTAACACGCGCTCAACCTTAGCTTCTTTTACGGACGACTTTTCGACGCAGAGCTGGGGCACTGGGCCATCGCAGTACGGCAACATCTGGTACCAGGACGACGAGTACCACATGCACGCAACCAAGGGCGGCTATATCGTGATGTATGCGCCGGACAGGAAGGACTACAACGACGAGAATGCTACGGTGCGCATAGGTCTGCGGAGTGTTGATGGCAATTCTCCCAACGCCGGCTATGGGCTGGTTGTGCACGGCGAAAAGAAAGAAGGAAAGCTCGAAGACTATGCCTTCCTGATTTACAGCGGCGAAGATCCAAAATACAAGATCGTAGTGCATAAGGCGGGAGCCGAAACTAAACTCGCCGATTGGACGTCGTCAAGCGCCATTCGCACGGGAACCAGTCCTAATCAGATCGAAGTAAGAATTCGGGATCGCAAAATCGACTTTTATATCAATGGTCAGTTCATTACCTCGATCACCGACACGGAAGGCTACTTGCGCGGGCGAGTCGGCGTCTATACCAGCGATGCCGGCGAAGTAGCTTTCGACGATTTGGAAATCAGCAAGTAAACTCGTCCCGATGCGTGTTACCTTACGAGTTCTAGCCGGCCCTTACACTGGACGAGAGTTCACCTTCGATCAGCATGACACCTTTCTGATTGGCCGAAGCGAAAGTGCCCACCTCTATCTTCCGGAAGACAAATTCTTTTCTCGGCATCACTGTCTGTTGGAGATCGCCCCGCCGCGATGCTTTCTGCGTGACCTGGGTTCGACAAACGGCACGTTCGTGAACGGTCAGAAAGTGCCCGAAGCACACCTCCGCAGCGGTGATCGCATTCAGGGCGGCCAGACCGTACTGGAAGTAGACGTGCAGGCCGAGCAGCCAACCAGCGTTAATGGTTCGGAAGCTCCGACCATCAGCCAGCCGTCGTTGGTTTTTATCGAATGCGCCAACTGTGGTCGCCGCGATACTACAGAGGCCTCTGCCGCCAACGAAGCGATGACGTTTGTTTGCGAAGAATGCCGCGAAGAACTAAAACGGCGGCCACAGCCAGTTCCCGGTTACCAGATGATCAAGATGCTTGGTCGCGGGGGCATGGGCTGTGTAATGTTAGCGCGCGAGGAGAAGACCGGACGCGCAGTAGCGATCAAAACCCTGCTGCCGGAAGTCGCCGTAACGCAGCAGGCTCTGCGACGCTTTATGCGCGAAATCGAAGTTGCCGCGGCACTGGATCATCCGAACATCGTGCGTTTTCTCGAAAGCGGAACTAACAATGGCGCAGTCTTTCTGGTGACAGAGTATGTCGAAGGATCCGACGCGGCACGGCTTGCCGATGCGCAAGGCGGGCGATTGCCCTATCAGCAGGCGATTGACATCATTGCCCAAGCCCTTGACGCGCTGGCCTATGCCCATTCAAAGGGCTACATCCATCGCGATATCAAAGAATCGAACATTCTGATCACGGGGGCGGCGCCAAATCTGACGGCTAAGCTGACAGACTTTGGTTTGGCGAAGAGCTTCACCCAGTCAGGGATGAGCGGCATCACTATGGCCGGTGACATGGCGGGCACGTTTGCGTACATGCCGCCTGAGCAGATCAAGGACTTTCGCAACGTGCGTCCTACGTCGGACATCTACGCGATCGGGATGACCGCGTACAGCTTGCTGGCCGGCGATACCGCGCTTGACGTCGATCCCGAACAGGGAATGGCGGGAACGGTCAAGGCCATTTTTGAAAGCCCGATTGTTCCCCTGCGCCGTCGTGCGCCCGAGGTCCCGGATCGGGTCGCGGAAGTGATTGAACGCGCGCTGGCGAAGGAGCCAAAGGACCGCTGGCAATCCGCCGCCGCGATGCGGACGGCAATGATGCATGCGGTTTGACGCGTATTTGATCGCGGCGCGAAGATACGGTGGCGCAACCTTGCTCACGCCGCGCGCATCCGTTAAGATTGGCTCGGTGCTGGCGCGGCGGTAACTTCTCCCCGATTTTCGCTCTTTGTCCCTTTCGGGTTTTCAAACGCAAACTTTTTATGAGGTTCTCAGTGAAGAATAGATTCTCTCTGGCGCTTGTCGCGCTGATTATTCTTGCTCTTTCCTTGCCGGTTTTTGTCCTGGCGCAGAAACGCGATCAATCGAACACATCAGCGGGAACGCGAACGACAAATAAATCGGACTTGCCGCCCTCTGCGCCGGCTCGCCATGCGCGCAGTCGCGCGCCAAGCAATGCGACAACCGCGGTTTCGCAGGATTTCAGCGAAGCTTTGAGCGTTATCCAGCAACATTACATCGACGGCAATAAGCTCGACTTCAATAACGTCTACAAGTCTTCGATCATCGGCATGCTGCGAACGCTCGATCCGCACTCGAACTATTTCGACAAAGAAGAGTTCGACGAGATGAAGACAGATCAGCGCAGCGAGTATTTCGGCATCGGCGCGTCGATCCAAAACTACGTCATCGGTGATCAGGTCGAGACCTATGTTTCGGGGACCTTCAAGAATGCGCCGGCCTATCGCGCCGGGCTGCGTTTCGGGGATCGGATCGACGCTGTGGATGGTGTGTCGATGCATGGCAAGCTATCGGCGGAAGTGCGCGACAAGATTCGCGGACCACGCGGTAGCGAGGTGAAGATCACCATAACGCACGCCGCAACCGGAAAAAGCAACGTTGTTGATATCACCCGCGACGCAGTGCCGCAGCCTTCGGTGCCCGATTTTTACATGATTCGCTCGGGCGTCGGCTACATCGATATGACGCGCGGGTTCAATTACGACACGGCACAGGGCTTACAAGAGGCTCTCGATATCCTGCATACGCGCGGAATGAACTCCCTCGTGCTTGATCTACGCAACAATCCTGGAGGATTTCTCGATCAAGCAATTCATGTCGCGGAAACTTTTCTACCTGCGGGTCAGCCGATCCTTACGCAAAAAGGCCGTAATGGCATGAACGACCGCACATACACATCCGCCAATGGTGATCCCGATCGCACGCCGCTGGTGATTCTGGTCAACGATTACACGGCGTCGGCATCCGAGATCGTTGCGGGCGCGATGCAGGATCACGATCGGGCGCTCATCGTCGGTCAGACGAGTTTTGGCAAGGGCCTTGTGCAGAGCATTATCCCGCTGGAATACGGCGCCGGATTGACGTTGACTTCGGCGAAGTACTACACGCCTTCCGGACGTTTAATTCAGCGCGACTACTCAGATGGCGGGTTTTACAACTATATCTATCGTGGCGGTACGCTCAGAGACAGTAAGACCGATCAAGGCAGGCCCGCTGGACCAGCGAGCCGTACCGACACCGGCAGAACGGTGTATGGCGGTGGCGGCATCACGCCTGATGAATTGGTCAAGCCTGCGACGATTACTGGAATCCAGGATCGGTTGCGCCAACCCGCTTTCTTCTTTGCGCGCGAAGTCGCCGACGGACGCATCGCCGGCTTCGACAAGTACAAAGTCGATCGTCCGATTGAATTTGGACACGACCTCGAAGCTAATGACCTTCCCATCAACGACGCTCTATACGCGGCGTTCAAGGATTACATTGCAAAGGAACCAACCTGGAAAAACCTGGCTCCACAGCTCGACCGCAATCGGACATTTATTGAAAGCCAGTTGCGCTTTCAACTGGCAACGGCGGCATACGGAACTGTGACTGCGTTGCAAGTCTTAACGAAGCAGGACCCGCAAGTTGCCAGGGCCATCGATGTCACCCCGCGCGCGCGTGATCTCGCGATGGCCGCAATGCGCGCGCGAATGCAACAGCCGTAGGCTTTCCCGCGACAATCCATGCATTGTTTAAAGGCGGGCCTTGCCCGCCTCTTTTTTTGTAGTGGCGCAAGTTGTCAACTTGCGCCACCTGTTGCGAGGGTAAAACAAAGTCTTGCGGCTAAAACTCAGTAGTGGTAAGCTTCCTGGTATGACGAGGAAAACCGGAGTCAACACTGCTGAGCTCGGTGGCGCTGTGCGCCGTCGCCGTGAAGAGCGCTGCCTCAGTCTTCGGGACGTGGCTGATCAAACAGGCGTCTCTGCATCCACACTTTCGCGAATCGAAAACGGAACTGGCAAACCTGACGCCGACAACATCGCGCGGCTGGCGGCATGGCTGGATATGCCAATCGAAAGAGTGATGCATCATAGCCATCGCGGCACGTCAGACCCCAAACCCGTGGTTTATTATCCACACGAATCCACACCCGAGATTATCGAGGCGCATTTGCGCGCCGATCGGCAGTTAACGCCGGAAACTGCGAAAGCTTTGTCAGAGTTGTTTCGGGTCGCCTATGCCCAGTTCAGCCACCCGGCTGAGAAGACTTCTCGGAAACGTGACTAGCTCTCGACCTCCCGCCCGAAGCTGTGGCAAGCTACTGTCCAGCATAGCAATACATTCCGCGAATAAGACCCTGAGTCCATCACCTTGACTCCAGACTCCAGACTTCGGACCGCAGACTTCGATGAACTCATGATGCAGCGCGCGCTCGAACTGGCAGCGCGGGGCATCGGTTTGGCAAGTCCCGGCCCGCTCGTAGGTTGTGTTGTTGTCGATCACGAGCGCGTAGTTGTCGGCGAAGGCTTCTATGTTTATGACGAAGTGAAGCATGCTGAGACATTGGCGCTGGAAAAAGCCGGCGCCCGAGCACGAGGTGGGACTGCTTACATCTTGCTTGAGCCTCATGCCCATCATGGCCGCACGCCGCCGTGTACCAACACGCTAATTGAAGCCGGAATCAAGCGAGTCGTGGCGCCGATCGAAGATCCAAATCCAAAAGTTTCGGGACGCGGCTTCAACCAACTGCGAGCGGCCGGAATTGAGGTTTGTGCCGGAGTGATGGCTGACGCAGCAGCGCAACTGAACGAAGCTTACATTCATGTCATGCGGACCGGACGGCCATTCGTGCACCTTAAGTTGGCTGTTTCTCTTGATGGCAAGATCGCTACACGAAGCGGTGATTCGCGCTGGATTACGGGTGAAGAAGCGCGCGCACGCGTTCATGAGCTAAGGCATAAGTATGATGCAATCATGGTCGGTGGAGGCACCGCGCGCGCGGATGATCCCCTGCTTACGGATCGGTCTGGCAAGAAGCGCAGGCGGCCACTTGTGCGTGTGGTCATAGATCAGTGCTTGCGAATTTCGCCTGAATCGCAGCTCGTCCAAACAACTAATGAAGCGCCGCTACTGGTGTTTACCCAGGAGGGTTCCGATCAATCGACCATTCGCGCATTGCAATCACGCGGTGTGGACGTCGTCAGTTCAACAGACCTTGCTGGTATCTTTGAAGAAATTGGGCGACGTTCGCTTCAAAGTGTCCTGGTCGAAGGTGGCGCGACTCTGGCCGGTTTTCTGCTCGAGGCCGGACTGGTGAATAAGGTTACGTTTTTCGTGGCCCCGATGATTATCGGCGGATCGGATGCACCTTCAGCGGTTGCCGGCGCCGGCGCTGAGAAGATTGCCGATGCTTTTCAATTGGAGAATGTCGAGGTCGAACATCGCGGACGCGACCTTGAAATCACCGGCTACCCGGCAAAGAGAGCGGGGCAGTAGCCCGACCGTAAGGGAGGGCTCGGTTCAATGAAGAATCCATGACCGGACCCAAACGTCGTTTTGGTCAGAACTTTCTCGTCGATCGCAGCGTCGTGGATCGCATTATCGCAGCGATCCAGCCAGGTCCTCACGAAACACTTATCGAGATCGGACCCGGTCGCGGCGCCTTGACTTCGCGCTTGATTCAAAAAGCCGGACATCTTGTAGCGATCGAGTTTGACCGCGATCTTGTTCCAGGGCTGCGCGAAACATTTGCCGGCTCGTCAAAGGTGGAATTGCTTGAAGCTGATGCTTTGACCACGGATTTCTGCATAGCGATCCAACCGGCTAAAACGGCGTTTGTGGTGGCGAATCTTCCTTACAATATTGCCACCGCTATCCTCCAGAGACTTATCGAACAACGCAACTGCATTAGCGAAATGGTTCTAATGCTCCAACGCGAAGTGGTCGCTCGCATAACGGCGGAAGCAGGTTCAAGTGAGCGCGGTTTTCTTTCAGTATTGGTTGAGGCCTATTGCGAAACAGAAAAGCTGTTTGACGTGCCGCCGAGGGCATTTCGACCCGTTCCCAAAGTTTGGAGCACTGTGGTGCGTTTGCGCGTGCGGCCTCAGATCGCCGCTGCGGTGAAAGATGAGAAATTGTTGTGGCAAGTGGTGAGCGCAGGCTTTGCTCAGCGGCGCAAGACAATTCTGAATAACTTACGCAACGCCGCGGATAATATTCAGGACTTACTCAAGAAGCGAGGTGGCGCCAGCATAATTTTGTGCGACGCAGGAATTCCGCCTCTGCGCCGAGCCGAGACGCTTTCATTGGAAGAGTGGGCGCTGCTGACGAACGCGCTTGTTTGAACACTATACTTTGTCTGCTCCAAGAAATATCTATCGGGATCTCATCCTCGGAAGCTTCATAGATGATGCCGTATGGGAAACGTTGCATCTGGCAGCGACGAATCGAGCCGCCTAACGGATGCCATGCCTCTGGGAACTCATTGATGCGTCGAACTGTCTCCCACGCCTCGTCACGAAACTCTTCACCCAAGCGCGATACCTGTGTGTTGTAGTAACGAACCGTCTCTCGGAGTTCCCGCCGAGCGGGGAGTAGAAATCTTGTCTTCAAGACTCTTTTTTTAACTCAGCGAAAACCTCATCGGCATCAACCGCGCCAAGCTCTCCGGCGCGATAGGCAGCCATTCGACTTTCAGCTTCCTTCAGCCATAACGCGTCGAGTTGAGCGTCAGGCTTGTCGAGGCTCGTGATCAGGCCTTCGACCAGCGCCGCGCGGTCATTGGGGGCTAACTGTAGAGCCTGACGTAACAGAGTTTCGGCTGAAGCTGACATTGCGTGCGACTCCTTCCATGAATAAATGAACTCTATCAAAGGCTTGCCACGAAATCTACACCGCAGGAGTTCGATTCCTGACAACTACCCTGATTCCTTCCTTCGGCCGCAATGACATAGCCGGAAGAATCGTTACCGGATGATTAGGAACCAACTGGAGTCGGAACCTCTGGCCAATTGTCGCCAGTACCAACATAATTTCCATCATCGCAAATGAAGCGCCAATGCATGCTCTCGGGCCGCCGCCGAAAGGGAAGTAGGCATACTTGGGCAGCCGTTCAATGAATTCACTTGTCCATCGTTCAGGTTTGAATTCCAGCGGCTCGTCATAAAAGCGCGCGTCGCGCTGCGTAGCCCATTGAAACATGAAAATCTGCGTTTCCGCGCGCACTCGATAGCCACCGATTTCGCAATCATCGATCGCTTCGCGGCCCAATCCGTACGCCGGCGGGTAAAGCCGCATCGACTCTTTCGCGATCTGTTCCGTGTAAGGCAAACGCGGCAAATCATTTCCGGTAGGTTCGCGTCCCCGCAGCACTTCATCCAACTCCGCATAAAACTTTCTTTCCACTTCCGGATATTTCCCGAGCAGATACCACGACCACGCCAGAGTGAGCGCAGTGGTTTCATGACCGGCGAGAAACAAGGTCATCACCTCATCACGCAGTTGTCGGTCGCTCATTTGGCTACCGTCTTCGTCGCGCGCAGCCAGCAGCATTGAGAGCAAATCTCCTTCATCTTTTCCGCTCGCTCGCCGCTCGGCAATGATCCGATAGACGACATTGTCGATCTTTTTTGCCAGCGCATGAAACCGAAAGTGATATGGCGTGGGCAAACGATTATTGAGAATCCATCCCAGCGTTGCCTGCGAGGCAAACGGCCTGACCAATTCCTTCAGTGTTGCGCCAACCTGATCCACGTCATTCGAGACGTCCGCGCTGAACAAACATTGCACGACAATTTCAAGCGTCAAACGCATCATATCGCGATGGATGTCTCGGGTCTCGCCTCCGCTCCATGCGGACAGCAAACGCTGGGTATAGCTGATCATGGTATCCGCGTAAGATGCGATGCGCTCGCGATGAAAAGCTGGTTGCGACAGACGCCGTTGTCGTTTCCATTCTTCGCCCTGACTGGTAAGTAAGCCATTTCCAACCAGCCGCTGAAAGAAGTTCGAGCGCAAAGACATCGACTTGATGAAGTTTCTGGGATTAATCGCGAGCACATACTCAATATCATCGGGATGGTAAAGAAAAATCGCAGGGACATAGAGAAACCGCATCCACACGACGTCACCATACGCGCGCGCACGTTCAATGAAACCAAGCGAGTCGCGATTAAACTCGCGCATCACGCCCATGATGGGAGTGCCTTTCGGGCCGGGAGGGCGCGCTGCTCTCAACTTTCCACTCAGGCGTATCTCACGATGTTCGGCTTTGCTCATGATCTGAGGCGCCGGTAGTAGTTCTTAACGCAGAGGATCGCAGAGGATTTCGCAAAGGGGCGCAGAGACCTCCGCGTTCCTCTGCGAAAACCTTTGCGTCCCTTTGCGTTACGATTTTCCCACCTGCAACTTCAAAGGATCTTCGTAAATTCCCGGTTCACTATCGGGAATCACGATTGGCTAACGAGGGAGAAGACCGAGACGTATACGGCGATTTTGGTACGAAAGAGGCAGGTTGTTGACCTGCCTCTTCTGAAGACCTATTTCGCTTTACGCCTGGGATCGTCGCTCGGATTGACGATCATCAACATTCCTTGGACGACAGTCACGTTTTCGTCGGTCGGATGCCAATGCGGTGGTATCTTGTAACCATCGGGCATCCTGGCGCGAATCGTGAAGGGAACCCCCGCCTTCGATGGATCACCGCTCAATACAGCTATCTCGGAGCCGGCCGGCAATCCCGGTGGTGGTGGACCCCATTTGATTTGATCCGGAGTGGTGACAATGTGCTTGGCGCGCGCTCCGGTTGTATGCCGCTTGTTCTTGCTGGTCTGCGCAAGACATAAGGACACGCCAACAAGCAAAGCAAGGAATAGAATGCAAAGGCGAACTCTAGTCATGGCTTTTTCCTCCTGGCTGCATCGTATTCTGATTTCGTTAAAGGCGGAAGCTTTATTTTAGCAGGAGCGTCAAGTCCAAGGAGTGGGTTCGACTCATCTTTTTTGGGAATCGGCGTTATGGTTCCGAACAAACCATGCTGCTCATCATCGATGCCCGCAGTAAAGAATAAGGTCTCAACTGGACCGGCATTGGCTCCATTTCCAAATCTGAGCGCCCACAAACCATCGATCGTGATTGGCCGGCCGCGAAGACCGCGCAGCAAACCTTCAAACTCTCCGGTGGCGGCATCGAAGGTTGCGATCTTGCCACTGCCGAACTGGCCCACGAGCAATAGGCCGCTGGCTTTGCCAAAGCCTGCCGGCGCCACAGCTAGCCCCCACGGGGCGTTCATCCACGGTCCATTCTCGAACCTCTGGAGTAGTACTCCATTCGAATCAAACGCATCGACGAAACCAAGTTTTGGCCCGCGACTTCGTCTTCTTTGTCTTCATCCTGCTTGGCAAAGGCGACAAAAATCTTGCCGTTGATGGTTTGTACATTGAACGGCGCGAACCCGCTGGGAATATTTGGATCGGTGAAAGCTCCCGGCGGAACGGGAACCTGCATGTAGCTAGTATCAAAAACATCGACGCTGCCGTTGAAGAAATTCGCCACGTAAAGAAAGTTTGTGCCGTTGGCCTGGGCGATCGTGGCGCCTTTGTAGATCGCCGAGCCCGCATTGTTCACTTTCAGAATTCGTTCGTCGGATCCGCCGACGGATTCCAACCTGAAATAGTGCCATCCTCCGTAACGAAGATGAAGCGAGCGGGTTCACCGGACGCAACCTCAAAGTCAGAAGTGCCATTGAAGACGATGCCGGTCGGAGTTGAAGGCGGCGAAGTGCCGGGCGGCGTCGGAATCGTCACGGTTAACGCGAGCTTCTGGCCCGCGCCGTTATAGAGAGTCGAAACGCCTGTGCCGTTGTCTGCAACCCACCACGGGCTGGTCGAGCTTGATGTCAGACCCCACGGATTAACCAGATTAGAATCTGTGACAGGCGCCAGTCCCGCGACATCGGAAACAAGATTTGTCTGTTGATAATGCTGCGCTGAAACGCGTTCGCAAATGCAAAGCATCATTCCCAGCGCAAGTGCACACACGGTGGCCTTGCCTGATAGGCGAAAAACTATTGCGAGTAACATCCGTTTTGCTCCATTCAGATCAATACAGTCGAGAAGACACGGAGAGACGCGGCAAACGAAGCAAGAGAAGGTTGAATCAGAAAGCAAATGAGGGGCGAAGACGCAAATAAGAATCAGTCCGACATTCTCTCACGCGTCTACCACGCTACGTGCCTGCTGCTTTTGAGGTTCTCCCCAGTGCATTCATTTCAATCATGAGGAGTCATCAAAACATTATGGGACCTGAAGATCGTCGATGCCAAAGGCGCCAGCATCGAATGGGAAGAACTCGATCTTACCAAGATTTCCGAAGTCACTCTGCACTACCAGAATGGCAAGGCCTGGGCAGATGTTAAGTAGTCCGAAATTGTCAGAGGTGGACCAAACTACTGAGCGCCAACGGCGCGACATAAGGTAGCCAGGGGCATAGCGACGCAGTCGCGTTGCCCCTGGTAATGTTCCAATAAAGACTTCGGAGCCCTGTAAGGGCGAAATAAAACGGAATCCGACCCATCGATCTCTTCGCGCGCCTCCGGCGCGCGACCATCTTTTGATTTAAGTAACCAGGCGCTGAGCGCTTCGCGCTCGCACCTGGCTACCGTCTTCCGCGCCTTCGGCGCTCAGGTGGGTGTCATACTTCTCCACTTGATTGTGAGTTTTTTTGCATCCACGCCTCGACGCTTAACGGTCACGGGCGGGACGCCTTGTCAAAATCGGCATGCTATACTGCTTTACTTACGACCATGCGCAAGATGCGCGTGCCAGATCTACGAATTGAGTAAGAGCTTAAGTGTCTAACGTCCTCGAAATTATTCCGCTCGGCGGCATCGGCGAGTTTGGAACGAATTGCACGCTGCTGCGCTTTGGCGACGAAGTGATCGTCGTAGATGCCGGCATGGGCTTTCCCGAAGAGAGCGCCTATGGCGTCGATGTTTCCATTCCTGATTTCGATATACTCGAACAATATCGGGACGAGATCACCGCCATTGTTCTCACCCACGGCCATGAAGATCATCTGGGCGCGCTGCCTTACATCCTGAAAAAGTTCAACGTTCCGGTTTACGCATCGCATTTCACGCTGGGTCTGGCGGAAAGCAAACTTGATGAACACGACCTTTTGGGTGACGTGCTGTTGCACCGCG
>WNFY01034519.1_pt1 | contig 15112 bp, 15 predicted proteins | sample 5400091 | NCBI WGS metagenome assembly WNFY01 (sample SAMN13153364, study PRJNA577476) | soil metagenome | isolation source: 60 cm soil or saprolite under grassland replicate 1 | place: USA:California | collected 2016-06-15 | reverse complement strand
ACCTTCGCATCTAGATCGAGCTCCGACTCCAATCGGCGATCCACATCGGCGATAAACGCTGAGAGCTGCTGCCGTTGCTGTTCTTCGATGTCAAATTTGACTGCTTGAAATAGAGCCTGTCCGGGATACTTGGCCAGAATGTCGTCACAGATCTTCAGCGCTTTGCCATATTCGCGTTCGGCTAAGTGTCTTCGAGCCTCGGCGTAGCCGTTGTTGATGGCGTCGTGCTCTGAACGGACTTTGTTGTAAAAGCTCTGGTAGGTACCACTCAGCTCCGGAGAGGATGTATCGGGTGCCCGGCGGTCCAAGTCCAATACGCGACCCATCTGACTAAGTGCTGCGCTGATATCGCCATTCTTCCAGGCGTTGACAGCATTCTGGTAGATCTCAGCCTTTTCTTTGCGGCGCTTGAGATAGTCTTCTTCTTCTCTAACGACCTCTGACATCAGGCGGGTCGCACGTGTTTCCTTGGGGCGGAGTTGTAGCACATTCTGTAGCGCCTCTCGGGCATGGCTGTACGCGTGGTTGTCGATGTGCTGGCGTGCTAGCTTGAACCACTTTTCAATTTGACGCTCGCTGCGACGATCCTCGATCTTGCTTTTCAATCCGAGGGCAGCAGCGTGATTTGGATCCAGGTGCAGGATTTCCTGAATCTTTTGGAGTGCGAGAGGGTCTTCCTCTTCTTCAAAGCGAGCGCGGGCGCTTTCCAGAAGCTGGGACATGGTCCTTTGCCGGACGACCTGATCAATCTGCGTACGCAACAACTTGATCTGATCATCAATATTGCCCTCCGCTTCCAGTTCGCTGACAATCTCGCCGGCAAATTGATGATCTCCGTTCTCAAACGCCTTCTTCGCGCGCTGAATGCGAGGCAGGAGACGGGCCGGATCAAATAGTTCAATCGGCTCGTTGCGCAAAGCTTTTTGCAGCGTCTCGCCGAATTCGCGCGCGTTGTCGTAGCGGTTCCACGGCTGCTTGGCCATTGCCTTGTGGATCGCACGGCTGATGGTCTGGTTCACGGCTGGATTGATGTCCGACGCGGCTGGCGGAATGTATTTGAGAATTGCGCCAACGACATCTTCTTCGCTCGTGCCACGAAAGGGCTGGCGCCGAGTCAGCGCTTCGTAGCAGACTACGCCCAGTGAGAAAATGTCAGATTGCGGAGACACGGGTTTGTACTGGACTTGCTCGGGCGCCATATAGAGCAATGTTCCCTTTTGGAAGCCGCTGGACCGCGAGTGTGAATCCACCGTGCGCGCGACGCCGAAATCAATGATTTTCACCGAGTCGTCTTCCATCACAAAGATGTTGCTCGGTTTCAGGTCGCGATGGATAAGCCCGCGTTCGTGGGCGGTTTGAAGTCCGCGGCAGGTCTGCGAAATAATGTCCACTACTCGTTCGACGGTCAGCCGATGGCTGGCACTACGGATGAGTTCGTCCAGAGTCTTGCCCGGAAGCAACGGCATTACAAAGAACGGTTTTTTTTGGCCGGCTTCATCCTGGAATTCCCCCATATCAAAGATCTCAATGATGTTGGGGTGCGCCATCGACTTCAGAACTTCACACTCTTTGTAAAAGAGTTGCAGCGAAGTCTTGTCGGGAAACTCCAAAAGGGTCTTCAGCGCGACGTCACGGTTCATTGGTGGCGGGTCGTAGCAGCGGTAAACAATACCCATCCCGCCCTCGCCGAGCTTGGTCTTAACTTCGTAACGGCCCTTGATTCTTTTCACAGCTGCCATGTGATTCCGACATTTCCAGGGGAAGGTCGAGGGTTGCGTCGATCACTGGACGCACGCGTTGTTTTGACTTGCAATCTAGTAGTCTCTTTCGTTCGGTGGACGCTTCTGTAGGCGACTGCGCGAAAGATCCACATTTGGCTGCACTACGGTCCGATCCGAAGGCGCCCGTGGTGGCTGCGCTCCGCCTCTTCTGGTCTGAAACCCCGGCGGCGCGGGCCGTGAAGGCCGAACTTGTTCAGAGGAGCGAGATCGCGACATGCTCGCCCATCGCATCCCTCCAATCCTTGAGGGGAATTCGCCAATGTACTGCTCTGGCCATACGAGCCTTGGCACCCAGAACCAGAGGATTAGCAGCACAGTTCCCAAGCCGACAAACACAAACACCGGCCGCAATATTGAGAGCCACCCGCTGTAAGCGGGACCAGTGGGTAGCGCGGCTTTCACGGTGCCATCCAAGCCCGTTCCTCACTCTCAAACTGCTTGCCGCCCGGCACTGCGAGAGTGGCCTTGATTTGAAGCGTCCTTCCTTCAAGGGAAGCCCGATCATCCCAAGGCGACGGGAAAGTGGCTACTATCCTGTTGGTGAGCAGGGCACGCGCGAAGGTGAAGGCCTGGGTCAACTTTTCAAGATCGTTGGCCATGTAGGCCTTGGTGCCGATCTGGTCGAGCGCCGATTTGTCAATCGAGCCGGGATCACCAAAACCGACCGCAATCACTTGCACTCCCGACGTCCGCGCCGCGTTGGCAGCGTCCTTTAAACCAGCCGGGCCGTCGAGCAAACCTGGATCGTCCCCCTTGAGAATTTCGTTCTTCCCATCAGTCATTATTACCAGAAGCGACTCGGGAGAACTTGCCCCTGAAGCTTTCGACGAGCTGCCAGCCTGGTCGGCCAGGACTTGCAGGCCGAACACTACCGCGGAGTATAGGGCTGTGTTGTTGTTGGGTCCGGGGGAAGGCAATGCGCTGATCTGCGCCGAGGCCTGAGCGCTGGTGTTGGCAAACTCCGCTGCACGAATTCGACCCTCCACGTCGTGGCTTTCGAACGGAACGATGGCCACGCGGTCGACCGAGTGATCGAATCCTTGTAAGAACTGGGCCAGAGCCGATTGGGCAGTTTCAAAGCGAGTCCGACCGGAAGGCAGCTTGAGATTCATACTGCCACTGACATCCACTAAAACTAGCGCAATGCGACCGCGCACCGTCTGAGTGTCGCCGCTTTGGGAGACAGCAAAGAAAGGGTCGATCTCCTGGTTGTCGAGATAGACTTTCAGTTTTCCACGCAAATCTTTGTTTGGAGGAAAATTGACGTTAAGGGGGGATCCCTGCGCATCTACAACATTGAATTTCACACGGAAGCACGGCTTTCCAGTAGAGGGCTCGCAACTTACCAACCGGACTTTGTCGGCGAAGTCAAGTTGGCCGGACTGTGCCCAAGCAGCGTCACGGGCGAGGCCTACAGTTAGCAAGACACATACAAGCTTCGCCCATGAGATGAACCGCCGCATGACTTTCTTCACTTCTCTTTCCGAGAAACGAATTTCAGTGCTGTCCGGCCAACCAGAATGTCATCGGAGTCTCGCAACTCTTGGGATGACACCACAGTCTTGCCTCTGACTCGCAGTTGAAACCGCGCCAAAGACGCCTGGTCGCCCGCATCTGGATGTCGTGCCAGAAAGAATCTTCCACTCTTGCCGAACAAAATCGCATGCCGTGCCGCGATTCCTGTGTCGGGAATGAAGATGTCAATTTCTGGCCGATATCGGCTATGGCTTATGTCCTGGCTCTTACTGCCTAGCACGTAAGAGTCGCCGCGTTGAATTTCCCACTCCTTGTGGCTGAGGCCAAACTTGTTCTGGGCACGCGCGTCCCCGCTACTGATAAATTGCAACACGCCGTCGCGCAGTAGGATCGGGGCGAGCGTTACCCCGAAGCATATGCCGACTCCGACCGAAACAAAACCCAAGGCGTGTGAAAGGTCTGGCACTGAGGCGCCCAGCCCCACAAAGATGAGACCACCGAATGCGCCTCCGATCAGTCCTCCCGCAAATGCGTGGGCCACGCGAGCACGGTTCACTTGTACCCAACGAAGACCCAGGCCAAAACCGATGAATGACCCAGCCAGCATCCAGGCAATCAGACGGGTCAAGATGGGCGCCTGCTCGGATAGATTGTTAGTGATTGGGATTTGAACCAATCCCGCCAGCAACCCGGCCACAATCCCAATCAGTGTCCCGGACACCACCCACCGAGGCATGATCCTGCTGCCCGACCAGCGATCTGAAAACGCCACCGTCAGCCCGCCAATAAAGGCACCCAGTATGGCAGCCGAGATCAGATCTGCTACCCACGCGTTCGGCTGGTTGATGAAGACCGCTGAAACCAACGCGGTCAGAGCCCAGGGGAACAAGCCTGCCATTCCTCCTACCAAGCTCATGAAGTACAGGGTCTTGTACAGGCTCATATGGACGTTACTGCTGCGGAAACTCCTTTAGAATGCGCATGAAACCAACACTCCAAATAGGTGCAAAGTATAGCCTATAATGCCGCTTTATGTACCCCACTTCTGCGCTCGCCGCTGACTACTCAAGGCTGACCGGAACACCCTTCAGCTCCGAGCGTCTCGGTAAGTTGAGTGTCATCGTTGTTGGTGCAGGAGCGCTGGGCAACGAGGTGGCCCGAATCTTGGGCTTGCTCGGCACCGGCCACGTAAAGATGGTAGACCCGGATACCGTCCACACTTCCAACCTTCCAAGGTCAACCTTCTTCTGGCCGAAGAATGCGATTGGCCAGAACAAAGCTTCTGCGCTAGTCAAACTGGCATCCTCGTGGTTCCGCGATACCTGCTGGACCGACATAACCGTTGAAATCGCCGACGTAGGCTTTCAGAAAATCGCCGGCAGTGATCTCATGTTCAGTTGTGTGGACAGCGACCTAGCCAGACTCGAAATCGCCTACATCTCCACCAAACTCGGGATTCCAGTGATGGACGGGGGACTGGGGAGGCAAAACTATTCACACGGCAGGGTCACCTATTTCCCTGGCGCCCGCGAGTCGGCCTGCTATGGCTGCCTGCTTAGCCCGCGAAAACGACGTGAGCTACTGGAAACGTGGCATGCCACCCTACGCCCGTGCACGCCAGAAGCCGAATCGGGAGAAACCGAACTCGTCAGCACGCCGACGATGGCTGGCGTGGTTGGAGCTTTGCAGGTGGAATTCGGATTGCGGAATCTCTTCCAGGCTCGCGACGGGACCCCCATGAAATCGAACACTCTGGAAATAAGGCTCGATCCTGACCGTTGGATAGCTGAGTTCAACACGGCGGTGAGCGTGGATTGTCCCTTTCACGATCAGAGTGTGTCCAAGTTATATCCTCTGCCTTGTCCAGAGTGCACCGTGAAGGAGTTTCTTGATAGTGTCGCCGCCGATCATTTGATTCTTGATTGGCCTGTGTGTACCGAAGCGAAGTGCTTGTCGTGCGAACACAAATGGGAACCGAGATTGAGACTGGCAGCGATTCGCCGCCACGGCCATTGTCCAGCCTGCCGATCGAAGAATATTCTTGAACTGCAGACGATCCGTACAATCGGGCACGATTCGCCTTGGTTTGATCTCCCAGTGGCGGCATTACAATTGCCGTTGGATCATCTGTACACGGTAAAACTTCGCACCGGCGCCTTATGAAAACCAGAACCCTGGCCTCGATATTGGCATGTTGTTTCTTTCTGGTGCTGCTCCAACTCTTGGCGGCGTTTATAGGCCCTGTTGTTGGCGCGGTTTGTGGGGCTGCGCTCGCGGTGCTGTCAATTCTGCTGCTGCGGTTTTTCCAGATCGAGATACAGCAAATGTGGGTTGCTGTGGTTATCCCTACCGCTTCGAGCTTGGTTGGTATAGGCTTGGTCTTCTTTGACCGAACGGGTCTAGTTCCGGTTTTGAGGCTGGCTCCGCTGCTGGCTTGCGGGGTATCGGGAGCCATTGCTGGAATTCAGCGTTTGCGTTCCAAACGCTGCGATCTGTGCAATCGTCGGCTGGGCAATGGGGTCTCTTTTGCCTGCCCACGATGCCCGTTTCGGGTTTGCGATTCCTGCTGGGTGTTCGAACGCATTCGCTGCCGGTTGTGCGAGAAAAACCATGTGCCGGTTTTACTCGGAGATGGGAAATGGTGGGACAAGCAACTCGGTCCGCGCGTTGCATATGGCCGCTGCCAGTTGTGCATGACGCCTGCTGGAGAAACTGACCTGCGCGCCTGCCGCCACTGTGGCCGTCCGCAATGATGCGCGCTTTGCAGCCCGGAGGTGAGAGAGACCATGGCCAAGTATCAAATCTATTTCGACACGATCAAAGGCGAGACCCAGTACCACGTCGATATTGACGAAGAAGAAGTCCTGGACGCGGTGCTCGATGAGATTCTCTTCGACCTGCGCGAGCGCGGAGATATCTTGCAAGGCGATGGCGAGCCGCAGGTCGTGTGGAACGGTCAGTCTTTGGACTTCTCCCAGCCTTTGCCAGCCCAAGGAGTGCACCCTAATGATGTCTTGCGCGTATCTACTCTCGCCACTAACGGATAATTTTCAGTTATTCCGATAGTCGGGAGAGACTCTAGCTCCAACCGATTGTAACCAGCAGTGATCAGGCCGGGGCAACGCCGGACCACGTGAAGCCGCATCGGTAATCTACAGGGATTTGCAACCGCTCATCTTGCACACAACTGCAGGTCCGACGCCGAGCGGCTCTAAAGCGTATTGAATGCTTTGGTATGCACGAACTGAGAAGAAAGCTTGGCATCCAAGAACTGCCGGAGTCCGGCCAAGCTGTTTTGAAACTGGCGGAACGAGGACAGGTTTAGAATATCATTCCCGATCGCAACACATGTCGAATCTGCGTGAGCAACGATCACAAGCCGCCCTATAAGTGCACCCGGGCCCTGCGATCTGCAAATCGCCGCAACACTTTTCACGAAGTCCGCCACCGATTGAACCACCGGGACACCAGCATAGATGGAGCCTGAAAAGACCGAACGCGCTATTCCCGGAGCATCGTCGGAGATGGCGACGATCTGCAACCATTTTGAGGCATGTGTCGAACTCATCTTTATTGATCGCCTCCGGCAATCAGGTGGTCGCAAACCCCTGAGCTTCGTAGAGTCGTATGATCTCCCGACGACTGATCGATGAAACTTCAACATGAACAGCGTGGTTATTAGTTTCCAACTTGATTTGTGCAAACTCCATCGCTCCGATTCGCTGCGCCGAATGGCAGCCAGCCTCTATTGCTCTCAAATTGGCGCCAGACATATCGAAAACGCATTTGTACTTGGTGTGTGGTGATACTGGGAACTTTGTGCCTGGAATGGGTGCATTCACCGCCTTCCCCAACTTGCGAACCCTTGCAAGTATTGGCGCCCAAGTATTGGGCTGGCTCAGGATGACTGGTCCCTGTATCGGAATGTTATTTTCTGCCGCGAATCCCAAGATGATTCTCAACTGATGTTCCGGAGAGCGATATGTGGAAGTCAGTCTGGTGTTAGGCGGCAGGAACCTCTTAAGGATGGCGAATGCTTCTAACGTGACAATGGGATCACCGCATTCTTCGGCCACGGATCTCCTTTTCCACAGTTGATTACTGGCGTCAGAAGAACTCGATCTAGCAGTCTCCGCGCGGCAACATCTGACGGCGCAATCGGATCCAAACACGAATGTGGGTTCAGTTACTAATCTTCAGCTCGGAAAAATTCTGGCTATTAATCGCCGGCTGAATGCTCATGGAAAGCACATGACTCGCCGCGCCGTTTCCGCTGCTGGTGTGCCAATGGCTGATCCAGCCTTTAAAGGCGTAGGAACAAATCACATCCTGCTTGTTGTCGTCCTGCCAGTACTCAATCTTTATGTCCTTGATTTTGTCTTTGGTCAATACGTTCGCTATTTCGAAAAGCTTCTTCAGCGTCGCGAAAGGAAGATTGGTATTGTCATGAATGTCAACCACAACATCAATGCCGCAACTCAAGCTGCCCATCTGCGGCATGCCAGACTGATCGCTTGCGGTAGCGAGGGAAAAGCTGGCCGACATGGCATTGAACTTCTGGCCGTCGATTGTGACGGTTGTAACTGACGGTGTTGCCATAACTACCCTCCCTTTCTTGCGGGGGCATTATAATTCGGCTGGGTAGTTTCTTCCACTGTTTTCGCAACGGCAGGGACAACGTTTAGTGATTCAAGTTGAGACACCCGACTTTGGCTAAACATGTCCACGGTGTATCAGCGACGCGTCGAACAGGAGTGGCGACTGCTCCAACTCCTGGCGAATACAAATCCCGCGATCATTGAGTCTGTTCGTCGAGCACAGGAAGTCCGTGGTGCGGTCTTCAGCTTTAGCCTCCAGCGGACCCGAGCACTCGTTGGGAGCCTCGGTGACTTTCAATTCCGTGATTCTCACGCAGTCATGCTTCATTTTCCAGAATTTTTCCCTTCAGTACCAATCGAGGCCAGTCTGGTCTCTCCGGTATTCTTAATGCAGCCAGCGGCAATCGCCTGGTACAAAGATGCCTTGCGGGACATCGAATTGCCACTGAGGTATGAGGCCGTCTCCAAGCCGGCCGAGTTCCAGGAGCAGCGTACCTACGCACTTCGCCCTCCACGGTCGCATAGACGGCGCCTAGACTGAAACAGCCGCTCTGTCGTGCAGGCTTAGGCGGTAAAGCTTTCTTGGTAAACAGGCAATGACCGCGGCTTTAGCGAGCTGGCGGAGAAAGCTCAACACCTACAAACCTATTGACAAAATTGGACTTTGGTAATAGCTTTCGGGGGCGTCTAGTTGCGACTGATGGGGAGTAAATTCGCGTTTCTTACGCTATGGAGCTTTGCGTGGACACACCCAGCCCACGCTCAACTTGAACCACGTCTTCCCCCCACCTTAGTGGCTCCGCCCGATCAAAGGGCCAGCGTTCCCCGATGCCCGAGTCGTCGGATAGTCAATTTTTGCGGTAGCATAGTTCCGGGATAGCCCTTAGGAGAAAGAATATGCCGCTGATAAAAGTAATCCGTAAGGGAGTCACTCCTGCCATCCGCAAGGTGCCTACTTCCACTGCCGCCGTGGTCTTACCCATGACACTCGACCGGGTGGGCAAGGAAGCTGCGTCGGAAAACGAAGAGCCGACTAAAGTTGAAGATGTGCAGGACGCCTTTAAGAAGTTCCAGCCGCGGCTAAACTTCGAAGGCAACGCGGGTTCCGAGGAGACCGAGTTCAAGGCCGAGTTCCGCTTTCGGAGCATTAAGGACTTTGACCCGGACAATATCCAGAAACGGCAAGAGATCAAGAACGAGAGCGGCGAAACGGAATACCTGCGAAATGACATTGCGGACCTTAAGAACCGAATTGATTTGCTCTACCGCCTGAAGGACCGCTGGAAATTGCCGACAGTCCGTCGCGCATGGGGCAACGAACAGCAGCGCAAGGAGATTATTCAAGCGCTAGAGCGTCTGCGTGGGGAGTTGGCCAGAGTCGCAAGTCAGGGAGGAAGCAGCTAATGGCTGAGCCGGCAGCGATTACCAAATCGAAGACTACTTCAGAGATATTAGGAGCGAGCCCTGCGCGGGACCTTCTACAGGATATTTTTGCCGACCTGCATCCGGCTTTCATTGACGAGAGCCGCGACCTGACCAGCATCTTCACCCCGCAGTCCGCAGGCGAGTTTCTTTCCCAACTCACCAACTTCGAACAGTTGCTTGCGGATACCGATACTTACGAGACAACTCTCAAAAAGATGCAGACGCAGATTGATCAAGCGGAAGCGATCCGCGATCAACTCCTCGCGCAGGTATTTGAGAAGGTTCGTCCGCTTGAGCGCAGCTACCGTGGGCTGATGCTTTTTTTTGAGAATTCCAAAGTTCCGGACGGCAAGGTACGGAAGCCCGTCGAGTTGTATCTGCTGAATGCCGACCCGAAAGCCATGCAGGACGTGTTCAGTATGAGTGTCGCCGCGATCGAGAATTTTGTGCGAAAGCGCAACGATAATTTCAATTTCCGCGATGACATCTGCAACCTGGTGGTACCCGGCTTCATTCCGCAACCGGTACGGGAAAAGTTTGAGGACATTGCGAATGCATGGGGAATGTTGCTGATTGGCGATCTCGATGACGAGAAGTCTTTCAAGAACGTAGAGCGGAATTTCCTTCCGGGCGGAAAGTATGAGTTCATGGTGCGGCCAGAAGACCGTGCGGCTGCCGATGTGGTCACCATGGGCTACCTACAGTTGCGCCCCAAGCACTGGTTTGAAAAGGATATTGACAGCGGCGACGATCTCTACGGGCCGCCTTCGGTCGTCTTTGCCGGCGCCCTTGCGCGAACCGATGACGCACAAGGCATAGCGCAAGGACCGATCGGTACTCGATTTGGTCAAATCGCTGGATCCGAGAAATGTCGGGTAGAGCCGCTGATAGGCGAGATGGAACACCTGAGTATGGAGCGCCAGTTGGTACCTATCATCCGCGATGCGGACAATCACCTCTGTTTTTTTGGTTGCCGCACGCAAGCGTATGACCCCGATGGCGTCTTGAAGTTCTTTACGTCTTACCGGATTCTGCGCTACCTAGAGCGATGCTGCCGGCACTATCTACTACAGGTGGCGGGACAAGTTCTGACGCGAGATTTCATGGATAACAACATTGAGAAACCGCTGGAGCGGCTCCTCGGTGAACAAAAAGAACAGGGGACAATCCTTAGCTATGGTTTGACGGTAGACAAAGATCACAGCAAGCGTATGCAGGGTATCTGCGACATTACTCTTGAAGTGACGCCTACCGGGCCGGCAGAAACGTTCGTACTCAAGATTGATGTGCCGGAATTCAAACCAGATCCCAAGTAGGACCGATAGGATCATGGCAATTGAGATTTAGGACCAGTTTCGGCGGTTGGGTCAAGGTTGGAGTTTTGTCCGTGTGCAAGTGAAGGTCGTGCCTAGTCAGCCCTTGCGTGCTTAACATCGAAATTAGGAGGTTTGAGCATGGCTTCTCCGCTGCGCTGCACCATCACCATCGACGACACGAAATTCGACGCCGTCGGCACAAGCGTAAAGTTCAACACTGAAAAAGACCGAGCAGGCATGGCGCAAATGGGCAGTCTGCGCACCAGCATCCGGGTCTGGGCCGATTTCCACGACGACACCAACCTGCCTCATGCTGCTGTGAAGAAACTTTTCACCCTGGCCAATGTAGTCACCCGCGACAAAATCAAGGACATGAGGATCGAGTACTGGAAAGATGATTCCCGCCAGGATGCACTAGCGAGCTACAGTTTCAGAGGTTGGATCAGTCGGTTCGAGACTTCCAACCCTCATCAGTTGGTTCCATCCAGCGATGGCGATGGCCATCCAGATCCCCCATCCGATCTCAATCACATGCTGGTCCTCGACCTGGAGCCCGCCCTCAATCAACAGAACTTCAACGAAATCAAGATGAGTAATTAGCGCGAGGGAGACAATGTGGCATCACCAACCCGCAGCACTGTTACCGTGGACGCGACCAAGTTTGACGCCATCTCGACTAAAGTCGCCTTCAAGACCGACAAGGACCGTGTCGGCATGCCCCAAATGGGCACTTTGCAAACAGAAATCCGGGTCTGGGTCGACTTTCACGATGACACCAATCTTCCTCACGCATCTCTGAAGAAGCTCTTTGAACTTGCCAATGTCGTCACTCGCGACAAGGTGAAGGACATAAAGATCGAATTCTGGAAGGATGACGCGCATCAGGACGCTCTTTGCAGCTATAGTTTCAAAGGGTGGATCAGTGGCTTCCATACGTGCAACCCAACTAGGGGCGTTGTATCAGGAAACGGTGGCCGGGGGAACGTGAACCATTTGTTGGTGCTGGATTTGGAGCCGGAATTAAATCAGGCCAATTTCAAAGATGTCATGATGAGTAACTGACACGGGAGGTTCGTATTTCGTTTATTGCGTTTCCTCTCCGCTTCCGGCAAGGCTCTGGGTCGTGACTCTAGTCTCTACCGTCGACAACGCCAGGACCTACTCCCTGGAATGGAGGGGCAACGCTTCATAGAATTTGTACTCGGTTGAGATATGTCAATGCCCTACGGTAATGCCAGCGCCATCGAAATTGATAGGAAACTCCGCGATGACTTCCGCCGTCGTCTGAAGGACTATGGAGTTTCCGCTGAGCTAACCGACCCCATCCTTGGCGTCTTGTTTCGTACATTCGCACAACAATTAGAAGTTCTCTATGGAGAGACCGATCGGATTCGGCTTTCCTTGCTGGATGAGTTGATTGCCAATCTAGGGATTGAACCGCGTATGGCGCGACCTGCCCAAACGGTGGTGCGCTTCTTGCTCGACAAAGGTTCGGAGATCATCGCGGCGGGCACCGAACTCATTGGAGAAGCGGAAACGGGCGAGCGCCTGACGTTTACTACCGATGCTACCTTCAACATCTCGGATGCGCGCATCGCATTTGCGGCTACCTATCAGGATGGAGCTTTGCAGTTGATGTCAGGCATGGAAATGCCCGAAGCTCTGCAGACTTTTCGTCCCTCACTAGAGCCAATACACCTCAATCTGGGGCCCAATCCTGCGTTGTTTCTCGCCATCGAAAATCTGCCCTCCAGCCATCTCAGCCAGCACACATTCTTTTTCGAGCTGGCGCCCGATGCCTATCGTGTGCAGCGCGCATTGGAGACGGAAACCTGGTGTCTGTTAGGTCCAGAGGGGAAGTTAGGGGCGCAAGGTATATTGCGTCCGCAGCCGATCAGTGGTGGCATTCGAACCCTGCAATGGCTATTGCCAGAGGCAGACTCAGGAGAAACGCCCGCCAAAGTCGGTGTTGTGGTCCCAAGTCTATCGACCGGATTCTACGGGCCCCGATTGTTTCTGTTTCCATTCATTCCTCACAGCCGTCGCTTTCAATGCAAAGTTCCGCGTGGCATGGAGGCCGCTCTGACCAAGGTTTTCGGACGCGAATCGCAGCGGGCCTTCGCTGAGGAGCGCTGCTGGATACGCATTTCGATGCCGCGCGATATCCCATCCCTCCAAGCCTCTGTCGGGAGCGTGACGCTTCATGCCGTTACGGCTTCCAATGTGGAGTGCTTTAATCAGACGATTTCTTTCGAGAAGCAAGGAACGTGTATCCCCATCATTCGCGAGGAAGGGGGCGCTGTCAGTCGTCTAGTGGCGCCACTCTCGATATTCGGAGAAACCGGCGGGCCCTACTTGCCACACATGGAGGCCGCCACGGACGCGAGCGTTGGGCGTTACACTATCCGCAATGGACGCATCGAGTTGCGGCCGGCGTTACGACCGGATGGACGGCCCGAGTCTTACGCCAATCTGCGGCTATGGGTCACTAACGGCAGTCTCGGCAGCAAAGTTGGACCGGGGCAAGTGACTGGATTCCTGAAAAAGAGCAGCGTCACAGGACTCCGCCTCACCAATCCCACTTCGGCAGCGGGTGGAACAGATCAGGAAGAGTTGAGTTCAGCTCAGAGACGGTTTACTGAGGCGCTGATGTCACGCGACCGCGTGGTGACGCGCCAGGATTTGTTGAATGTGGTGCGCTCCTTTGACCGTCGTATAGTGCAGGCCGATGTTTCCCCGGGAGTGCAGCGCACGGAGCGAGGTTTGCAAAGGGTCGAGCGAGTAACGATTCGAGTGAACGAAGATGATTTTGTAGAGCCGCTGACGGAGTTGAAAATCCTGAAAGATGATCTTGCGAGGCATCTTGCAGGCCGTTTCCCTCTCGGGACAAAGCTTGCCGTGGAGGTGGCAGCGTGACCGTTGAGCATTCTCCCGCCATGCCGTGCCTCGAATCTGGCTTCTTTGGTTTCCATCACACTGTGGACTCCGCGTTGAACGTCCTTTCCGAACTGGGTGTCTCAGCATCTCGAATCACTCTCCGCATGGATGGACGCGGGCTGCCTTCGCGCTGGGTAGTCGCTCAGGATCCGCCGCCAGGTAGTAACTTGGGGCCGAGTGTAAATGTAACGTTGTCGGTCGCGGGCTTGGGTTACTTTCATGCGCTGCCGGTCGGCATGTGGGACAAGGGCGGGGAAGTTGGGCCCGGTACTCAGGAAATCCTGGAACTCCTCGACGACCCTCTCCAGAAAGCAACACATTGGATCCGCGAAGGTGGACGTCTGTTTGAGATTCAGCCAGGGAATCTCACGGCTTGCTCGCGCTGGATCTCTCTGTTTGGCTTGGCGCCTGACGAGTGGCCTGCAGAGACGTGGTACACACTCTCGCTGATTCTTCCGAGCTTGCAGCAACTAGCGGCGACCGAACAGGGGATTGCGTTGATATTTCAACTCCTGTTGCAATTACCGATCCAAGGAATTCGGTACTTCCCTTCTTTTCGGGAGCTTCCCGACAATGAGTGGAGCCTGTTGGCAGACAAATCGTGTCGCCTAGGCGTGGACTTCATTGTGGGCAATCGGGTCGAGGACTTGGCAGGCGTCTTGCTAGTGGTTGGCCCGGTTCGCTTATCCCACTATTACGAGTTCCAAGAGAGCAAGAAAAAACGGCTTTTTACTGCGGTCCTTGATTTATGTATGAGCTGCCAGCACAAGTGCCGGGTGAAATGGGTCGTGCTTGATCCTGAAAAAGCACCGCGTCTCGGTTGCGAGACGGAAAATTCCAGGCTCGGAATCAATTCTCATTTGGGACAGCTTGCCGCGCGGCTTAGGGCATGAACACTTATGGACGACGACATCAGACTTAGCTCGGTGAATTGGGAACATGGGATGCTGCTCACTCCAGAGCACTTTCTGCGACAGGAAGCATACGTTGATTCCGCCCTGCTCTGGGTTCTCCGCTATGCCAGCAGTGCATACGGGTTGGTGGGTGGTGGTCCTCGGTTGGCAGAAAGTGAACGGGGCGCGGTCCGTCATGACCCAATCGTGGTATTGGATGAAGACGCTGAGTCGCTGCGGCTTTCTGTAGCTCAATGCAGAGGTTTGTCCCCTGCAGGCTGCATCGTGGAAATTGATCCTGAGCATGCTGTGCAATGTGAAATTCGTAAGACTGATCTGGAAGGCGTCGCGGAGAGCCCAATCTATGTTGTCTGCGATCCTCACGAAAAACAAGTCGTGGATGGGCAAGTGGATCCGTTCAATCCTGAATTGCGTACTGAACGCCGTCCAGCGTACAGGCTTTCTTTGCAGCTCCCTGCCGACCACGTCGCATACAGCGTAGTGGTAGGTCGCCTGCGTCGGCAAAAGTATGGCGCTGGATATGAAAAAGACTCGGAGTTCATCCCAGCATGTACTTCGATGTCAAGCTACAGCGAGTTGATCAGCGCATGGCGCAAGCTTGTGGACAATGTGCGTCTTCTGGCGGAACGCTACACCGCGCTTCATCTAGCTATGCGCGAGTTCCT
>WNFY01010191.1_pt1 | contig 15120 bp, 13 predicted proteins | sample 5400091 | NCBI WGS metagenome assembly WNFY01 (sample SAMN13153364, study PRJNA577476) | soil metagenome | isolation source: 60 cm soil or saprolite under grassland replicate 1 | place: USA:California | collected 2016-06-15 | reverse complement strand
CTGGCCTCCATCGATGACGCGAAACAGCCCTTTCTTAATAGATGCGAAAAAACCGAGCAGATGTATATCACCTGGCCCGTAGACCAGTCCTGGCCGTACGACACTGATGGGTAAACCGTGTTCGCGATAAGCTTTGAGCGCAAGCAGTTCACTCTCCAGTTTCGTCACTTCGTAGGGATTGGTAGGAGCGAAGGGAGTATCTTCGCATGCAGCTATCACGCCTGTTACGCCGTATACGCCAGTGGTACTGCAATGGACTATGCGGCGTAGTTGGCTTTGTCCCTGGCAGGCCGCCAGTAGTCTGCGGGTCCCTTCAACATGGGTAGTCCAATACACTTCCGCGGGGATACTGGGATGATAGAGACAACCCGCGAGATGGTAGATGTATGTTGCACCGTCAACCGCTTGCCGTAGCTGTTTTGTGTCAGTAATCTCACCATGAATTACCCTGACCGCTTCCCCGAATTGTGCACGGGCTTTTTTTTCATCACGTGCGAGTATGCGTACATCTTGCAATGCATTATTACCTGCCCCCTTCGCTCCCCTTGCCCGCGAACAACAGGCAGGGTCCCACGTCTCCCTATAGTCGCTTGTGGCTAATGCATGGAGGGCCTGCTTCTGTCTTAGCAATTCCCTTACCAGTGCTGAGCCGAGAAACCCTGTTGCTCCCGTTACCAGGATGGTCATGAGCGCGCCCCCGAATATCCTTTCACGCGGATAGCGTTTTCTGGGCAGGCATCGTAGCAGAGCAGGCAGCGCTGGCAGGTGAAATAATTGACTTTAAGCGACTTGAGATCAATGACGTCTGGTAAAGGGCACGCTTCTACACAAATGCCACAACGCGTACAGCTCTCTTCTTTGATTTGCGGGCGTGTACCTACCAGACCTGTACTATAGAGCAGAGTACAAAAATGCTTGCCGCGCTCTGCGATCCAACTGTATGGGTAGTCTAAGGGATACATCATCCAGAAGATGAAACGATACAGCGGTTTCTGTACTGGTAGGCGAAACTTCTTGATGACTTCCACGTGCTGGATAAATCCGTTACCTGTCCCCCGGACAGGGTCCTCTACATCACCGACCAAAGTCCATGACGGGTTGCCCAATTGCTCCAGTGCGAGCTTCAAGTGTGGAATATCCTGCGGTTTTATGCCGACGACCTGGCAGCAAACAAGATCAACGGCCAGGCTATCACGACCGGCTATCAATACCTGCAGGTCAGCCCTGTCACCATAGAGTGGGCCTTCACCATCCTGTCCGACGCTCCCATCGACAATGGTCAGATCGGGCCTGATGCCGCGGTTCATATCAACAATACACTGATCGATGCCCAGGGTAAGAATTGTTCAACGCCCAGAATGGTATAGGTGGCCTCACGATCAAACTCGGTGCCAGGCATTTCACAGAGGACTGGCTCTGCTCCGCAGGCCTGCACTTCTTCTGCCACGGCCTTGAGCAGGGCAAAGCTGGTGGTTGAACCCGTTTCCGCACTGCGGCCCGCCACAAAATTCGGTTTGAGGATCGCCACCTTTGCACCTTGCAAGACCGCGGCCATACCTCCTATTTGTTTGATCATGCGATGAGCGGCCTCTTCAATGCCATCAAATGTGCGCGTAACAGCGATAGTATCGGTGGCTGGTCGTGTTGCCAACATAAATTAACCTCGTTCTATTGGTATCGTTGAAAGATAACGTGCGAAGGAGCCCAATTTATCGTGCTCAAAGCGAGCAAAAGGTGAGGATCGGAGCTTATGATGGCGGTTTATGTATCACCTGGTAAATGCGAATGTCCACATGTTGATCACGGTCTTGTGCCTGGAACTCGACGCGTAAAACAGAGTTATTCAACGCCTGGTCAATGATGGACATTGCGCCACCTCGGCTTCGAATGTCGTTCAGCATACTAGGGTCGGTGACAATGTAGTCAATTCGGTTCCAGTCGTTCTTTAGTAGTCCATTATGCAATTCTGGATCGTAGGCAACGTTCCAATAGATATGTGCGTAAGGGTAGATAGCCCCATTCCCAACGCCTTCGCCGCCTTCCTCGTGTAAGTCTGTGTAAAAGTAGCTGTTGATGACGAGTAGCGAGCTTTGTGATACGTGGTTGCGTATCCATAACAAAGCATCTGTCTGTGCCAGCGTAGGCTGCTGAACAGTGTAGTTGTAAACTTGCTTCATGTCATAGGAGATAATGGCTATGATAATTGCGAAGAGCACCAACACACGTAGCAGGTCTCGGCACCAATCCACGCCGACTTTACCTGTCCCCCAGTCAGGATTGCCGGAGCTGGATCGATGCGGGCGTCTAGCTTCGACGTGCTGGATAAATCCGTTACCTGTCCCCCAGACAGGGTCCTCTACGCACTGTGCAAGGAAAAAGCGTGTTACTTTGCCGATCAATTGGCACGCAGTGTGAATTGCCGAAGCTGCATTGAAGGCAACGAGTGGAAGCAGTGGAATAATGTAGAAAGGGAAGATGACGCCCCCGCGGACTAACAACGCCCAGTAGCTGATAGCAAGGAGCGAGAGAAGCAGGCGCCTGCGGTTCCGCCATCCCATGACGAGGTTAAAGAGGGGGGCCCCGATACTAAAGACGATAAGCAGGAGGTCACCGCCAGTCCACGCGGCCCAACTCACAGAGAAACTACCCTCATTTTGGCCACGCTCTGCCTGTTGAAAAAACGTATCAAGCATACTCAGGTGTGGATGGTGATCCCAGGGAAGAAGCCCGGCAGGAAATAATTCGCCCTTCAAAACGGCCATAAGTACAAAGCTTGAACCGATAGAAATTACGGTGTAGATGAAAGCGACCAGGGAAAATTTACGCTGGAACCTGGTTGTATGCAGGCAGACCGCGTAAATCATAGCGGGTATAAAGAGCAGGAAGATCTCTTTTGAGAGTATCGAGATGCCAAAGCATATGGCTGCCAGGACAATGTAGAGTAAACGGCTTTCACTGGTGATGAGCAAATAGAGAGCAAGCAGGAGCCAGAACGTCCCAATGTTATCTAAGAGAACCTGGCGTTGATAGACGATACTGAGCGGTGAAAGTGAGAAGATGACCATAGCCAGTAAAGCTGTGCTGCGGCTCCCCTCTAAGCGGCGGATAGACAGGTAGACAAGTAGAGAGGAGCCAAGCGCATAGAGAAGCATCAATACTCGACCGCTATTGAGGGCGTTTCCGAAGGTAAAAAAGCCGCCTGTAAGCTGTATCCAGGCTGCAATTTGTATCCATCCCAGTGGTGGGTGACCGTAGCCATAAGGATAGGGTGTAATCATTCCATGTACGATGGCCCAGGCGCTCGACATGTAGGTGCCTTCATCCAACTCATAGTGAGGAAAATAGAATAAATTGAAGGCATGAACGACTAATCCGGCCACGAGGACAAGTGTTGCGACGATAGCTTCCAACCAAACAGGAACAGGAAAAGCCGGTTTCAATGGATTCCTCGCCTCTACTTGTGGCATCAGGCGTGTTTCACGGATGGCAATACGTTTTTCCTGCGAAGCCTCGACTTTAGGAATGAGCGTGGTATGCCCGGTACGCCTGCGTAGGGGATTCTGTCTCCGGCCATGACGGTTGGTAGTACGTACATGAAAATTTGGCCTTTGGTACAGGATGAGATGCCCATTCTTGATCTCTTGACGTGCTGGATAAATCCGCATTACCTGTCCCCCAGACAGGGTCCTACGCACGTGGGTGTAGAGCTCCGTTGCAGGATGCGTGTCTGGTCCTGAGGGGATGTAGGAACCCGATTTATCGCCCCCTACCTTACGTTTCACCGACCTGGTTATCTTTATTTGTGGCGGTGTTCGTTCCGGCTCTTGTGGATTTTGTGATGATTTGTAAGGCGTTGTCATCTTTCTCAATACTTACTGACTGACATGCTGTGATTGCGATGCTGGCCGATATGAACAGTTTTCTCCCAGTTTGATTTCCCTTGAAGATAGCGATATACGGCTCGCATGGCGCTAAAACTGAGTATCCATTGATATGGGAAAAATGCTAGCACCATGATCATGGCTTCACGCCAGCTCCATTTGCGCCTGTGGGCCTTCAGAAACTCGTGGAGACCTGCCAGGTCTATGAAGGCTGCCAAAATGCAACAGTAGAGTGGCAAAAAGGTAAGCATGGCAAACCAGAGTGGAAGCTTGACGAAAAAGAACATTACCAGTGAGGCTGGCACTATGAGCGCAAAGAACGCCTGTAGTTCCGGTAAGGTGAGCACATAGAAGGCCAGCATACGTTGTGAAAACTTCCTGAGCTTCAGCCATTCGCCTTTGAAGAGTATTTGAATGAAGCCCTGATTCCAACGAGTGCGTTGCTTAACGAACTGTTCAATAGTATGGGGAGTCTCCTCTCGTGTCACAAACTCGTCATCATAAATAATGCGCATGCGTGCTTTTGAGAGATTGAGGCGAATGCCAAGATCTGCATCTTCGGTCAGGCAGGTTTCATCCCAGCCACCTAACTGCTCCATCAGTTCGCGTCGCACAAAGACCGTATTGCCGCCAAGCGGTGTCATCCCGACTCGCGCAAAGAAGTGCATAGATGATTTGAACCAGAAGAAATATTCCAGGACATTCAGGAAACAGAACCATTTGCTATTATGATTCATTAACTGTACGCCACTTTGTATGACATCAAGGTCTTCTTTGAGCATGGTGGTATTGATGATATTGAGAATATCGGGATGCGGTTCGTCCTCGGCATCGAAGATAGTAACGATATCTCCACGCGCTACCTGCAAGGCGAGATTCATGCCGTGCTGTTTGTTAATGGGCTGATCATTGAAGACGACCAGCTGGACGTTTGGATCGCCCAGCTCATCAATTTTTGCCTGGGCTTCGGCAATAGTTCCAGGATCATCTTCGCGACAAATAGCCAGAATTTGCATCAACTCTTTGGGATAGTTGAGCCCATAAACTTTTTGCAGAGTTTCACGAAAGACTTCTTCTTCATGCCTGGCAGGCAAGAGAATAGAAAAGGAGAGACAGGGTTCCAGGTAGACGGTTGGAGCATGATTGAGCCAGGCATGTTCGGGAACTTCCCAGATAAAGAGGCGCAGGCGTATATTGAAGATGGCCTGGACGGTCATCACCAGGATGATAAATACATAGATCGCTTCCAAAGATAGGTTGAAGACGGTCAAAAACATTTAAACTCCTTTCACACGTCAACAACCCTTACGGGCTAGCAAGGGATGGTGGTTGCTAATGGATCGGCCTTCTTGCCGCAGAGAGTATGGATTACCGGTGCGGCGGGGCAAGGACAAGCCACAGCCCCTACAGGTGCAATGAAGCTATAGGCTTCGGCATTGCCAGTATGGTGTAATGTGACTACGACCATACTGTACCCCGCGAGGCTGACATCGAGCACGTGCTGGATAAATCCGCATTCTACGGCACAAGAACTGATACCAAATTGATTGTTCCCTCCACTGATTTGTGCAAGTTGTGATGTATTTGACTTATTGATGAGTAAAAGACTGACTGTCTGGTGCGAATTATCTTGCGTTGCATAGACACTCACCGGGTCCCGTTGTGCCTCCAGGGGAATGAGGTTGCGCTGAAGGTGCGAAAAAAGCTCCATCACCCGGAACATAGGTGTTGGTTGCTGACCTGCGGTGGTAAAGAGCGGGAACCCTGTCTGGGGGCCAGGTAACGGGGTTCCCAGTGTATCCATATCCAATGCAGACGAAAAGGCAACATATTCTACCTGTTGATTCATCAATGTTGCCAAAGTATCGCTCCACCACAGAGAAGCCAGCCCGTAGGAGTTTTGTTGCTCTTTATTCATGTTAATTTCTGTTACAGCAACAGGTACGTCACGTTTGAGATCCTGGCTGATCAACTGGTGAAGGACTGGTAGCAGGTAATTCCATTCACCGGTGCTACTCAGGAACATATACGGGTCCCTATCTTGGGGATAAGTAACCTGCGTAGCGTTAAAAAACGGGTAATGGTGGAAAGAGACACCATCGAGCAGCACGACATTGTGCGCCCGTTCATATACTCCCACCCCTTGCAGGAATCCCTCCATCCAGAGTTGTCCTCTGGCATCGGTTGGCCCCCCACCCGGACCATAGAACTGGCTGATGTCGGGCCCAAACACCTTGATACCCGGGTCTATTTTATGCATGACCATGGAAAACTGAATAAAATCATTCACATAATCCCTGACCAGATATTTCTGACCCGTAGCTGGATTGATAAGTGTGTCTGGTTCATCGCCCACTGTCCAATATTTGACGGGATGGTACGGGACATGCGCATACCTGCCTATACGTTGGTCGCTACGAGGGTTGTTCAAAAAATCTACCCAGCGGCCTGCTACAGCTGCCCGGCTGGCCACGTCCGTGGGCAGGGACAAGTCACAGCCTTTACAGGCGCCTTTGAAAGAGCCTGAAAGCCGTGCCTGTACCATACCATCAGCATTCACTTCTACCAGAAGCGTGCTAAAGGCGCTGAGTTGGTCAAGAGAGAGAGAATGATCCTCGCCCCATTTGCTGCCAGGAAAGCGTAACAGTTTAATATGTGCATCAGTGAGACCTGCTGTGAACGGGGGACTATAGTCCATAAATCCCTGGGCGTTATCTTCTGAGCTGGTGCCAGATTGTGGAAATACGTTGGCTCCTAAAAGATCAGGGCTAATTGGCAGACTCTGACGCAGGTCTAGCGTAGCGACTTGCTGATTACCAATGCGTACAAGCAACTCGTCATTGCTGGATACTTGTTCCCCAGACAGGGTGTTAGCAACCGCGGGTAGACGTACTGCTGCGAAGATGAGTATAATCAAGAGAAGCGTGCTCATAATGCCAAGTACACGACGGCGCCTCTGTATCGTTGGAGGGATGCATTCTAAGGCTCTCTGATGCTGATTGACCTTGTTACGAGCTAACATACCAGACGACCTCTATGTTGTCTATCTTTTGAATGACTAATGTGTGGGATAAATCCGTTACCTGTCCCCCAGACAGGGTCCTCTACAGGTTAAATCCGCCATTGACTCTACAAAAAAACGTCTACCTGTATAAACGTGTTGAATTACGCTATTATGTCCATTGACGTACAGGATAAATCCTCCTTGCATTAGTCACGCGGAACGTGGCGTAATGTATTGCAAGTCCCGCACCCTACAAACGCAAGGAGGACTTGTAGCGGATACCTTGCGTAATGTACTATCGACTTATCCTGGTTTTTCAAAGTACCTGCTATATCAAGCCAATAGGGAGTCTTGCCACAATGCATATAATTCGGATAAAGTAGATGCAGCGTCATAGCATCCATGCTTGTATTGCATATTTATTAAGGGGAATGTTTGGCCATGACCGATGGTCTTAAAGTGATAAGTACCTTTCAATTTTCTCCCACGTCACAGGAAGTATTGCGCGAGGCGGCAAATACTGAAGTGGCATGTATAACTCGCACAGACGAATTTCTCTCCCGCTTGCAGGAAGCAGAAATCATCTGTTCCTATTGGATGCCGGCCAATTGGCGGCAATTGGCCCCGCATTTACGCTGGCTCCAATGCTCTAGCGCCGGAGTCGATGGACTTCTACCAACGGGGGTGCTTGATCCTGATAGCGGGGTGATTGTTACCACTGCTACAGGTATTCATGCAGCAACCATTAGCGAGTATGTTTTTGGTAGTATATTAATGTTTAACCGGAATTGGCCTGAGATGGTGCGTCTCCAGGATCGTCATGTATGGCCACGTAGTGCAAGCTGGTACAATTTAGGTGCGCGTGAGTTGGTGGACCAGGCATTGGGAGTTATTGGATTAGGACATATTGGGCGACGTGTTGCGCAGTTGGGGCAAGCCTTTGGTATGCATGTATTGGCGACACGTCGTACAGTAAGTGATGGAGAAAAAGATCCGGATGTGGACGAACTCTACCCTATAGAACAGTTGCAAGAATTACTTCGTCTCAGTGACTATGTTGTGCTGGCTGTACCCTTGACACAAGAAACTGAGAAACTGATCGGAGAAGCAGAGTTGCGGGCAATGCGTCCTAATGCTTACCTGGTGAATGTTGCCCGAGGGCGTGTTGTTGATGAGGAGGCTCTGATACGCGCTCTCCAGGAGCGTTGGATTGCAGGTGCAGGACTCGATGTAACGGAAGAGGAGCCATTACCTGCCAATAGTCCGTTGTACTCCATGCCAAACGTGATTTTGACGCCTCATATTTCAGGTTTGAGCGTACATTATGATAGGCGTCTCACAGGACTTTTTGCGGACAACTTGCACCGCTATCGTAGTGGACAGCCACTGCGTAACCAATATAACCCGGAGCGTGGGTACTAGCGAGGCTACATTTCATCCCTGCTGAGCGAAGCTAGATGCTTGCATTGTTGCAGAGTCGTCCTCCTTGCATTAGCCACAAGCGAGGCCTGGACGAGACATGGGACCCTACCTGGGGGGCAGGTAATAATGCATTGCAAACGCAGGGATGCATACAAAGGAGGAAAGGATGAGTATAGAACTAGGTCATGTAGAATTGCTTGGTGCCGATACCATAGGCCAGCCCGGTCAACGTCGTTTTTACCTTTTTGCACGTAGTTGGCGCGGCTCCACTCTTATGTGGATGGAGAAAGAACAACTGAATCGTCTTTCACTGACCTTAGATAGGGCTCTTGCCCAGCTTACCGAGGGCCAGGTATTGCGTACAGAGGCCCAGGCGGGGAGTCAGCCCACTCCGAAGGGGATACCCGCCGACTTTCCAAGAACTCCCGAATATGACTTTCGCGAGTCGCATATGACGCTCACGTATGATGAGCGTGATGCGATGTTCACCTTTACGGTTGCTCCCCTAGAAATAGTTATGGATCAGGGACAAGAGCCACTAGCATTGGTCCATGAGGAAGAAGCCGTATCTTTTCTCTTCACGCATAAACAGGCACAAGATTTATCAAGTACTATTAATGTGCTTATGACTGGTGGTCGTCCCGTCTGCCCGTTGTGTCAAACGCCGCTCGATGAGGGGCCTCATGCTTGTGTGAAGCAGAATGGACATCACGAAATTGTGCAGATCGTGGAAGCGGAAGATGAGGAGGAAGAATAAATAGGATAGAAAAATAAGCAGGGACAAGCGTCTTGTGCCCTTGCTTATTGCTATCTGGCATTATCTGTCCCCAGACAGAGTCCCCGGGTTGAGTAAACCGCTGCTTGCGTAGAACAGAACTAACCTTTTCCTTTTTTTGGTCTCTGTTTACCTGTCCCCCAGACAGGGAGGGTCCCGCTTAATCAATGCATACGTATTTATTTGCCTTTTGAAGATAATTTTCTTCGTTGGCTTCAATCATGAGCTTATGGAGCACAACGACATCAGCATCAGGCAAAGATTCAACTGGCTGTACACAAAGGCGCATGACCGCACGGCCATTTTCGATTACCTGGATATAACCTTTTGTCCGCGGCACACGATACACACGCTGTGGTTCAGTAGGGCTTGGAACCTCGAGATAGCCCCGCCATACAAGCTGGCGAAATTGCTCGGGAGTGAGCGTATCGCGTAAAAGATCAGCCGCTCGCCGTTCTGCACGCGACCACCCCTTAAAGTATGGTTGTACTATTAACCATACCATCGGTGAGATAGCGAGAAGGACGACAATCCAACCCAGGGCGGTTAGCACCTGAGTGATCAAACTCATCCGCCAACGACTCGCGGGACCATGACAATCTGTTCAGCTGTCTGATCAAATTGATCGATGCGCTGTGAGGGCTTCCCTGGTTCAACTCGGAAAGCAGTTGCACCTTTAGCACGTTCCTGGGCAAATATGCGTTCTGCTTCGCGAACAGCAGCAGTTGCTTCGGGGTCACCCGCCAGAACTTTCTGCTCGTCCCAGGTGATACGATCATCGCCTCGTCGTGACATCACCCGTATCATTCCCACAGTCGTTCCTCCTTCGTAGAATACGCCGTTCTTGATGGCAACTTTCAACGAACACTCATAAAGGCTACCATTAGGTTGAAACAATGCTTCAACATAGGATTACCTATTATCAACAAACGAACTACGTGGTACAGAGAACCTACATTATAGACACGTTTGGTTCTGACAGATGGTTTCTAAACCCTGCTACAAGAATGATTATACGTTACGTATATCAATCATCACTACTATTGTACGTGAGAGTAGGAGGTTAGTCAAGGTTTAAAATATTTCCTCCTTTAATGTGCTGTTAGCGTGGAGTGACATAAGCAACGCCTACGGCAGCTGGTCCGGCATATGTCCCCACAACTGCTCCTAGTTTATAAATCGGGATTTCAGCTGCATACGTCTCCTTGAGCGCTTGTGCAAGTTGCTGTCCCACTTCATCATCGGATTCAACGATGAATATCTCTTCCGCCTTCCCCACTTCGCGGATCAACTGTGCGATACGCGCATAGGCTTTGTTGCGCGTGCGAGGCTGTTCAACAGCCACAACCTGACCGTTTTTGATGGAGAGGATTGGTTTAACGCTAAGCATGTTACCCAGCAACGCCTTGGCTCCCCCAATGCGGCCACCCCTCCTCAGGTATTCCAGTGTGTCTAATACAAACAGGATACGTGTACGTGAAAGCTGGTCAAGGAGGTGCGCTTTGATCTCTTCAAGGCCCAAACCCTGCCTTGCCTCCTCTGCTGCTTGCATGATCGGAACTCCCATTGCCAGGCTGACACTCTCGGAATCAACAATATCAATGGGAATCTTTGTCATATCCTCTGATAAGGCGACTCGTCCATTGCACGCGGATTGATAGGTACCACTGAGTTTCGAAGAGAGATGAACTGAAAGAATAGCATCGGTTCCTTCGCTCATTAGTTTCTTGTAGGCTTCCCGGAAAGCAGCGGGAGAAGGCTGCGAAGTGCGTGGCGATGCTTTGCTTACCTGAAGCTTTCTATAGAAGCCGGTGTTGTCAAGTTCCACTCCATCGAGGTAGGCCTCTTCGCCAAAAAATACGGTGAGCGGTACCACTGTGATGCCTAGTGCCTGGGCCTTCTCTTGCGGTATATCCGCTGTACTATCGGTGACGATGCGAATGGTCATGCAGTCCTCCGGTTAGCACTCCATGTGCCGCCATTTTCCTCTGATCAATCCTCTTGAGCAAAGCTAGACGCCCGCATCGATCCAGCGTCGGCAATCCTGCCCGGGGGGAGGCAAAGAGGAATGGATTTCAAAGTTAATGAAAATAGTATACTATGCTTGCTTTGAGAAGTCGAGCTTTTTATTCCGCAGATAGTATATATGCGTAGTACGGTTGGCCTCCGTCCACCACTTCAATCTCTATATGCGAATATTGCGCTTTTATACGCTTGGCGGTTTCCTGTGCCTCGTGTGCCGTTACGTCTTCGCCATAGTAGAGCGTCACAATCTCATAACGATCGATGTTCATGCGCTGTAGTGTGTCACGGATAACAAGCTCCATATTTTGACCTGCAACAGCGAGATTGCCATTGATCAGGCCGATGAAATCTCCTTCACGTACACGCACACCGCTCATCTGTACCGCGCGTACTGCGGTGGTGATTTCTGCCGTCTGGACATTGTTGGCTGTTTCAGTCATCACCTGGCAGTTTGTGGTGAAGTCGGCCTCGAAATTAAAGCCGGTCATGGCGGCAATACCCTGTGGCAGGGTATCGGTCGGAACGACATAGATCTCTTTGTCCGTGAGATCGACGGCCTGGCGTGCACTCAGGATCACATTGCCATTGTTGGGCAGGATAATCACCTGGTCAGCTGTCACAGCGTTGACCGCTGCAAGTAGTTCTTCGGTGCTGGGATTCATGGTTTGCCCGCCTGATACCAGCGCGCTCACTCCCAGCCCTTGAAATACCTTTTCAAACCCTGCACCTGCCACTACTGCCACAGTGGCGACGTGAAGTGTTAATGGAAGGGCCGTGTCTAGGGGATGGGTAACAATGTCGTCTTGGGTGTCTCTAGCGTCTGTGGCGTCTGTGGCGTCTTCAGCATGTTCGGCTTCACTCTCGGCGGCATAGATAAGGCTCTGCTCCTGGAGATTTTCGATGTTGATATCTAACAGGCTGCCGAGGCTCACACCATAGTCAAGGATTTTGCCAGGCCAGGGGGTATGAGTATGTACTTTGAGCATCTTCTCGTCACCTGCTACGACGGTGGAAACGCCGCCCATATCAATAATAGTTTGCCGGATGTTACCGACATCAAGCTTTTCGCCTTGCAGCAGGAAAACGACTTCGTAGCCAAATTCTTCCTCGATCGTCACCCGACCCTTTTTGGTGGGCGTCTCCGTTGATGCGGTTGGAGATGCCAGGGTAGTTGATGTTGCACCTAGGCGTGCCTCCGGTGAACCTACCACTTCGCCACGGATATAACGCCATATGCCTTCTAAAATGGTGCAAAAGCCTTGTCCACCAGAATCCACCACCCCCGCCTGTTTGAGCGTGGGAAGGAGATCGGGCGTTCGTGCTACGGATAGTCGAGCGGCGATAACCACCTCTTGCATCAGGCCAACCAGGTCATCGTCACGCTCGGCACTTTTCCTGGCGGCCTCCGCGCTTTCTCGCACCACGGTAAGGATCGTTCCTTCTACAGGTTTGATGACGGCACGGTAGGCGAGATGTGATGCTTCCTGCAATGCGTCGGCAAGATCGGAAGCGCTGAAGGTCTGCTTTTTATCCAGGCTTTGCGCGATCCCACGGAAGGTCTGTGAAAGAATAACCCCAGAGTTGCCACGGGCACCCATCAATGCGCCATGTGCCACTTTTGCAGCAACGGCCCCTGCGGATGTTTCATTGCTATCGACGATTCCTTGCATAGCTGCCTGCATCGTGGCTGACATGTTGGAGCCGGTATCTCCATCAGGTACAGGAAAGACGTTGAGTGCGTTAATGGCCTCGCGATGCTCTTCCAACCAGGCTGCTCCCGCCAGTAGAGCCTTCTTGAGATCTTGTCCATCAAAAACACTGATGCGGCGGGGTCGTTGCGTGCGTACCGGGCGAGGTGATTGTTCCTGCATTGTGGCTGTACTACCTTTTGTTGTTTTTGTTTTGATTCGAGGAGAAAGATGGGCTATGGCTCAGTCCCTGGATATTCACATTGACCTGGGCAACGGGAACTCCAAGCATTTTCTCAATGGAGAACTTGACGCTGCTCATAATGTTATGCGCAATCTCTGACATACGCAGCCCATATTCAAGCGCTACATACACTTCGACGATGATCTGCTCGTTGACGACACGTACCTGTATGCCCTGGTTGCTCTGTTCGGATGGTAATAGTACTGCCTGCCCATTGTGCAGGCGAGGGGCAGTGAGGCCAACAACGCCATAGCACTCGCTGGTTGCTTGCATAGCAATGGTATGGATAGCATTGGGTAAGACTTCAATCTTGCCAAGGGGGCGTGCGCCGTGCGGTAGTTGAATAGCAGATGCCTTTGACATATGCAATATCTTCTCTCTATTGCTCTTGCCAAAACAAGTGATACATGGTATACTCGCATGGCGTGTTCGGGTACCCTATCGGCTAACGAAGGGACGAATGCAGTATATCAAAAGCCCCAGAGATTATCAAGAGAATTCACGGAGATGTCAGGGTACAGCATATTATATGTACCTCACATCCCTTTACATTGAGGGAGGAATGGATCTATGTCAGGTCGTTGTGAAGTTTGTCAGCGCCGGCCGATGTATGGCAATAATGTGAGCCACTCGCAGCGACGCACACGTCGCCGCTTCGTGCTTAACGTGCAACGTCGCCATATGAGAATTGATGGAACCATGCGCACAATCAATATCTGCACTCGCTGTTTGCGCACTATGAGTAAGTTGCCGAAGGTGCGTTAGTTCTATTATTCTTCTCGAACCGCGTCCTTAACTGCCCACACGCTGCGGCAATATCATCGCCGCGTTCAGCACGTACACTATTGCTGACACCATGCTCAAAGAGAATATTACGGAAGGTGCGAATGGCATCCGGGCCGGGGGCTCGATAACTTGCTGAAGTAACATTGACCGGAATGCAGTTCACATGAGCAAACTGTTCCAAAGGTGCCAATAGATCACCGAGCAAGTGTGCGTATTCCGCTGTATCATTCACTCCTGCGAGTAGCACATACTCAAAGGTGATCTGCCGCCGAGTTGTCGCGATATACTCTTTACAAGCATCCAGGAGTTCTTGCAACGGATACTTACGATTAACGGGCATCGTCTGGTTGCGCAGTTCGTCGGTAGGTGCATGCAGGGAGATGGCCAGGTTGACTTGTAGTGCTTCCTGGCTGAGTTTGTGAATAGCAGGAACTAGTCCCACCGTGGAGACGGTCATATGCCGTGCGCCTAGATTGAACCCCTCTGGATTGTTCAGGATGCGCAGGGCCTGCAAGACATTATTGTAATTGTGGAGTGGCTCGCCCATACCCATCAGCACGATGTTGGTGACGTGGTCGATGGGAGTCCTACCAGGTAGTCCTGCCGCTGTCCAGGGGGCTGTACGCAGTTCCCGGGCAAAGTGCAATACCTGGGCTACAATTTCCCCAGCGCTCAAATGCCGGTCAAAGCCCATCTGCCCGGTGGCACAGAACGTGCAACCAAAGGCGCAGCCGGCCTGCGAAGAAACACAGACGGTTGCCCGTGCGCTACTTTCCCGAAGAGGTGGATAGAGCATCAGCACCGACTCGATCAATTTCCCGTCAGCCAGCTCCAGGAGGACCTTGCGTGTGCGATCATCTTTGGAGTGCAGTTCGCTGCGTACGATCATGGGCCCGATGCTGGCCTCTTCCGCCAGCTCATTGCGCAGGGATTGAGGCAGATTGGTCATCACCGAAAGGTCGGTAGCGAGTTGCTTGTAAAGCCAGTTATAGATTTGTTTCGCCCGGAACGCCGCCTCTCCACGTTCCACCAGCCATTGCTGTAACTGTGGGAGAGTGAGCCCGAGCAGGTCGGTTTTCTTTTGGATTTTAGCAGGTGTTATGGTCATATTTTCATTATAGCACGTGCTGAGGGTGAGGAGATAGCTCAAGAGTACAATACCCTCATAAAGGGACAGGGAGTAGGAGATACAGTGAAGTGCTGAAACACCGTGGTTCCTACTCGCTTGTCCCTTTATGAGTACATGCACCTCAGTTGTGAAAAAGCGGAAAAAAGTTCGTGAATAGGTAGTTTCC
>WNFY01004405.1_pt1 | contig 15120 bp, 13 predicted proteins | sample 5400091 | NCBI WGS metagenome assembly WNFY01 (sample SAMN13153364, study PRJNA577476) | soil metagenome | isolation source: 60 cm soil or saprolite under grassland replicate 1 | place: USA:California | collected 2016-06-15 | reverse complement strand
GGTCTGGTGTCGTTTCAAGGCGCGCCGGTGCCATTGCCCGATGTTGAACTGGAGCGGCTGCGCTCATGCCTTTCGATCGCCCAGGCCGAGCCGATCCCGTACTTTCATGCGGGCAACCGCGTGCGCATTGTCAGCGGGATGTTGGCGGGGCTGGAGGGCGTGATCCTGCGGCAGAACGGACAGGCGCGCTTCGTTCTGTCGATCGATTTGATCCTGCGCTCGGTGGTGGTCAACGTGGATGCCTGCGACCTGGAGCTGGTTGTTCCCGCGGTCGAGAGCGGCCAGGCGAATATCGGCGCGGCATAATTTCTCGCGGCTAAATCGAATTCGGGAAGTCCGCAGTCGGCTTGCAATGCAGGACAAGGCAGCGGGCGGGCATCTCCAGGCCGCTGCAGTGTTTCCAATCTCAAGGAACTGATCTCAAGGGAGCCGTACGACACAATGAGTCGAAACTTCGAACTACTGCGCAGGGTCGAGCGCGAGCGCCAGCATCGGACGGCAAGCGAGTTGCCGATGCCTTCCGAACTGCGGTCCGGCAGTCCGGTCTACGAGTCGCTGCTAAATCCTGAAATTGCCAGACAGCAGAGTGAGCGGACGGCAGCGCTTTGGGAAGGCGAGATTGTCCAGGGGTTCTCGGCCCCCGTGAGCAAGAGCGCCCGCGAAAGGATCGCCAGCCTGGTCAAGGGGCTGTTTCTATTGCCCGCCTCCACGGTGAGGAGCGTCGCCGTGGGTGCGACCGAACCCAGCACCGGCGCGGCAGCGATCACCCTGGGCATCGCCGAATGTCTCGCGAACCTGAGCTCCGGCCGGGTCTGTGTGCTGGATGTGGACTTCGATCACCCCAAGCTGCAGGCGCACTTCCGGCCGCCGACGCCTTATGGCCTCGGCGACGTGCTGCGGGGTAAGGCGCAGTTGAGCGATGCGTTGACGCGCGTCGCCTCCAACCTGTGGATCCTGCCGGCAGGCACCGTGGACGGCCCGGCCGTGAACCACAGTGGCCAGAACCTGCCTGATCTACTGACGGCGCTGCGGCGCGAGACCGACTATCTTCTGCTCCAGTCGCCACCCCTGAGCGACACAGGTGCGGCGATCGCCTCCGGCAAGATGACCGACGGCATGATCGTGGTGTTGGAGGCCCACCGCACGCGAAGGGACATGGCCCAGACGCTGAAGTCCAAGCTCGATGCGGCCAACGTGCGCGTCCTTGGGGCGATCTTCAACAATCGCACCTACCCCATCCCCGAAAAACTTTACTCGAAGCTGTAGAGTTGCCATCCCAGCGCGCCAACTGCGTGCTGGGGCCCGGTTGTCTTCATCCGGGCGTAGCAACCCTCGGGAATTTGTGTCCTTCAGCACCGAGGCGGCTCGCAAATCCGGCGCCACGGCCATCCATTCAGCGGAATCACCTCAGCGGAGTGACGGCGATCTCATGAGCTCAACGCAGAACCAATACGAGACCGGCGCATTGCCTGGCACTGGCGCGTTGTCCGGCGGCACATACCGCTTCGCCGCCACGCCTTCCGTGCTGCCGGCCGTCAGGGAGCGGGTCTTCTCCCGCGGGGCGGTTGCCTCGTGCATCACGGTGCTGTTGCTGGCGGCGATGTTCGCCATGGTCGCCGGACTCTTCTGGTTTCCCGTGAAGCGCTCGCTGAGCTATCAGGACGTGAACTTCAACGAGGGGTGGAATGTCTACCATCAGGAGATGGCGGCCAAAGGCATTCCGCTTTACGGTGCCTTGCGCACCCGGCTGACCGGCTCCACCGGCTACCCGCCTCTGTCTTTCCATCTGATTGGTTGGCTGGGAGAGCAAATCGGCAGCTACACCCAGGCGGGGCGGCGTGTGGCGCTGATCGCACTGCTGGCAACCGGGGTCCTGTTGGGCCTTACGATCTGGGAGGCCACTGGAAATCGAACGGCTGCGGTGTTTTCCTGCCTGCTCTACCTGATGGGCATCGTGCTGCTCATGCCGAGCCGCTTGGCCATGAACGATCCGCAGGCTCCTGCGGAGGCGTTGGCAGCGGCGGGCATTTACCTCTATCTCAAAAACAACCGCTGCGCCCGGCTGCTATGCCTCTCGGCGCTGGCGATTGGCGTGGGCGGCTTTTATCTGCTGCTGCACTCGCTCCGCCCCGGCCCGTCAAAATCGGGTTGCCACCCCAGCCTGCCAACGGGGAGCGCGCGCAAATCGTTCTTCATCTGGACGGCGGCACTGCTTGCCACCTGCGCCGCGTTGACGGCGCTCACGATCGCCGTCGATGGGCCGTATTTCTTCCAGAGCCTCACCGGAGCGCGGGCCTACCTTTACGTCGCCGGCGTGAAGAACATTCACAACTATCTTTCGCTGGCCCAATTCCCGCTGCTGCTGGCGGTGCTGTGGTGCTTCTACAGCCGGAGTGCGAAGCGCAGCGCCGTGGTCACGCTGCTGCTTCTGACCCACGCCACCGCCTTCTATTTTTGCGGCGGCGACGGGGTCGACCTGAACATCTTTTACGACTCGTGGTTCGCGGTGGTGCTGGCCTGCGGCATGGCGCTGGCCGAACTCGGTTCGGGAGCACCGGAGAGCGCTGCCGCGTTGCGCAAACCGCTGGTTCCGGCGATGGCGATGCTTGCGCTGTTTGCCGGCATGCTGGTGAACATTCCCCGCAACACCTTCTACGAATACAAGCAGGCCCGGTTTGTACAGGCAGACGAGCGCGAGTTCCGCTCGGCGGTCGGATTTTTGAAGGCGACTCCCGGTCCGGCACTGTGCGAGAGCCTCCTGCTCTGCTACGAGTCCGGCAGAGAGTACAGCTTCGATCCCTATTATGTGCGCGGCCGGATGATGCTGGGGCGAATTCACGAGAGCGAAATCAACGACTGGCTGCGCGCGCGCCGCTGGAAGGTCATTCAGGTGGCGCTCAATCCTGCAGACCAGGAGAACATTGCAAGCGCCGGCAACTCGCTGGCCTTCAAGATCGGAGGCTATTTGCAGCCCTCCGAGGTTGAGGTGCTGCTGGAGAACTACCGGCTGGCGATGCGCACCCGCAAGATGCTGATCTTCGTCCCCAAGGCTGAGCCGTCGTAACTCTTCCAAGCAATAGTCGGGCGCTCCGCAGGATTGCGGCGTTAGTGCTCCGGCAAGAACTCTCCAATCGGCCCCCGTCCGCCGAAAATTCATATCCTTCAAGACCGGTCCAAGTGGGGCCGGAGAAAGAAGTTAATCCATGCACATCGCATGCTCGATGGGGATCATGGCCCACAACGAGGAAGCCAACATTGGCCGCCTTCTGGAGTTGTCCGTCCGCCAGTGCTCGACGCTTGCCTCGATCAGCGAAATCATTGTGGTAGCCAGCGGCTGCACGGACAACACGGAGGAGATTGTGCGCCAATGGTCGGAGCGCGATCTGCGCGTCCGGCTGATCTCGCAGGCCCAGCGCGAGGGCAAGGCCTCGGCGGTGAACCAATTCCTGGCGCAGGCGCGGGAGAAGGTCATCGTGCTCTGCAGCGCCGACCTGCTGCCGGCGGAGAACACCCTGGAACAACTGGTGGCGCCCTTCGCCGATCCCGAGGTTGGCATGGTGACCTGCCGGCCGGTCCCGGTGAACGATCCCGAGACCTTCATGGGCTTCGCGGCGCACCTGCTCTGGGGCCTTCATCATCACCTCAACATCAGCGGTTCCTTCAAGGCCGGCGAGCTGATCGCCTTCCGCAAGATCTTCGAGCGGATTCCGTATCGCACGGCGGTCGACGAGGCCAGTGTCGAGCCGGTGATCCGCGGCCAGGGATACGGCGTGCACTACGTGGGCGAGGCGGTTGTCTACAACAAGGGGCCGGAGACGGTGGAGGATTTTCTGCGGCAGCGCCGCCGGATCTATGCCGGACACCTGGCCATTCGCGACACGCTCGGATACTCGGTCAGCACCATGAGCGGCGGAAAGGTCCTCGGCCTCACCCTGCGCCACCTGGACTGGACTCCGCGTGGACTGGCCTGGACCGCGGCCATCGCCGCACTGGAAGTCTACGGCCGCCTGCTCGGCAGCCAGGATTACAAGCAGCAGCGCGACCACACCGTCTGGGAGATGGCTACCACCACGAAGAAGTTGAGCCCCATCTCCACCACCGAGCGGGCGGCCTGAAAGACGGACTGAGATAAAGAGGCGAAAGCAGACTTATGAATTCAATGGTTGATGTGCTGACGCGGCTGCCGCTGTTCAAGCTCTACCGGATGACCGGCTGGCCGCAGATGCTGCCTCTGAACCTGACCCTGTCTCCCTCGCCCAAATGCAACTCGCGCTGCCTCACCTGCAACATCTGGATGAAGCGCGAGAACGAGCTGACGATTGAGGAGTGGGACAAGGTCCTGGCCTCGCTCGGCCAGGCGCCCTACTGGTTCACCATCAGCGGCGGCGAGCCGTTGATGTATCCCCACGTGGTCGAGCTGGCGGAGCTGGCCTACAAGCACTGCAAGCCGGGCATCATCAATATTCCGACCAACGCGATCCTGCCGATCATCCCCGAGCGGGTGGAGAAGATCGCCAAGGCCTGCCCGGAAAGCCAGCTGATCATCAACCTTTCGCTCGACGGCGTTGGCGCAAAGCACGATTACATCCGCGGCATTCCGGGGAACTTCGAGAAGTTCGAAGAACGGCTGGGCCAGTTGCTCGAGTTGAAGAAGTCGCTGCCGAACCTGGCCGTGGGCATTCACTCGGTGGTCTCGGTCTTCAGCGTGGGGCATTTGGATGAGCTGATTGCCTACGCCGACAAGTCGGGCGCCGACCAGTTCATCACCGAAATCGCCGAGCCGCGGGTGGAACTGGACACGGTTGGCCTGCCCATCACGCCGGAGCCGGCCGATTATGCGGCGGCGATCGACCGGCTGATCGCCTACGTGCAGACCAAGCAGTTCAAGGGCATCTCGCGCATCACCGAGGCCTTCCGCGAGGAGTACTACAAGCTGGTCAAACGCATCCTGGAGGTGCAGGACCAGGTGATCGACTGCTACGCCGGCTGGGTGAGCGCGCAGATCTACGCCGATGGCACGGTGTGGCCCTGCTGCGTGCGCGCCGACCGGCTGGGCAACCTGCGCGACCATAACTACGACTTCCGCGAGATCTGGTTCGGAGAAAAGATCAAGGAGGTGCGGCGCAGCATCGCCGCCAAGGAGTGCCACTGCCCACTGGCCAACGCCTCCTACACCAACATGCTGCACGACGTTCCCACGCTCGCGCGGGTCGGCAAGAAGGTGCTGGGCATCGGCGGCAAAGGCAAAAGCGCGGAAAAGCCTCGCGTGCCGGCCGGCGCTCACCTCATGCAGCGGCCCGAGACGCTGGTGCAGATCCGCCCCGAGGCACTGAAGCCGCTCCCTCACCCCAGCAAGCCAACTGCGGCCTTGCCGGGGACCCCGACACGGCAGGCGGCGCTTGAAGAAGAGGAAGTCAGAATCGCACCGCAAGGATGAATCCCATGGCATTTGATTGGCTGACCGAGTTTCACCACGATTTAGAGAAAGAGCCGGACTACAACGAGAAGGCGCTGGCCGCCTACCGGCTGGGCATGCGCGGCAAGGGATCGATTGCGGGCATCAAGATCGAGCCGGGCGCGAACTGCTGCGAGGCGGCGCGCAATCTGCCCGAGGGCAAGATCTATGGCGCGCAGGAGGTGCCTTCGCTGCCGCTGCCGGGCTGTCCTCAGGGACGGCGCTGCGCCTGTGTCTACCGCCCGGCGATGAACTATCAGACGAAGAAGGCAGGGTAGGGCGCGGTTTCGCATCCACCTGACGCCAAGACAGCACGGGACGTCCCTACAGAACGGACAACTGACGGAGAAGATGATCGCCTATGTCAACCAGCGCAATGCTCAAGAGCGATTTTCCGGAGCGGTATCCGGCGCAGCGCAGCAAGAAGTCGATATCCATCGTGGGCGCAGACGGATTTCTGGGCTCTGCCCTGGCCGTGACGCTGGGGGCAAAGCGCATCGTCTATGGCCCCTCGAGCGGCGACGATGTTCATATCAGCCAGGCCAAGGAGGCCGTGCAGCAGGCCGAGATCGTCATCAACGCCGCCGGCTTCCGTGTGCGCCCCGGCTGCACCTATGCCGATTACCAGCGCTCGCACCAGGGCGCCACAGAGGGGATTGTGCCGTGGATCCGCCCGGGCGCATTGCTGCTGCACATCTCCAGCGCCTCGATCATGGGCAAGTCGAAGACCCGGCGGCTCGGGGTCGGGATGAAGCCCAACCCGGAGACTTTTCCCTCTCCGCCCTACGCCAAGGCCAAGTATGAGGCCGATCTGTTTGTGGAACAGGCTGCCGCGCGGGGAGGCTTCAAGGCGATTTACCTGATGCCCGCCGTGGTCTATGCGCCGCAGGGCGCGGGCATGGTGGAGACCATGATCCAGCTGGCGAAGCAGGGAAAATCGCTGCGGCTGTATCCGCGCAGTGCGCGGCACCACCTCTGTCACGCCCGTCTGCTGGTGGAGGTCTTCCGCCGGGTGATCGAGCAGAACGACTCGCTGCCTCATCTGAGCCGCTTCATCGTGGCCGATCCCTATACCGTAACCAACCGCGAACTGGAGGACAAGGTCGCGCGCTACGCGGGGCGCAAGCTCAGCGCATTCCCGGTCCCAGCCGGGCTGCTGAGCGCGATCTTGAAGCGCACCTTCCATTCCAGGATCCCGAAGCTCGATTTGAAAACCTGGGGCGAGATCTTCGGAGTGCTGGACTACGACACCGAGTACGATCCTTCGGATACCTACCGGACGCTGGGCATCGATCCGGCAGAGTACTCGATCGAGCGGACTCTTGAACCGATCATTCGCGAGGCGTTCTAGCATGAAAAACGTCGTCGTTGTTGGTGGCAGCGGCGGTTTGGGCAATGCAGTAGTCTCGGCGCTGCTGGACCGTAATTACCAGGTGGTGGTCGCGGGCAGGAAACCTGCCTCGGATCATCGGGTGGCGGACTTCTATGCCATCGAAGCCGCCCGGGCGGACTGGACCGCCCTGTACGAGTCCATCGAGTCCATGGAGCGCGGGACAGGCGCGCCCGCGGACGCAGTGATCTTTGTTGCGGGTACCGCGGTCTATGGCAAGGCAGGCGAGATCCCGGAGGAGAGCGCGCGGCAGACGCTTGAGCTGAACTTCTGGGCCTGCACCGCCGCCGCTCAGGCCGCGGCCGAGTACTGGAAAGAGAGACACAAGCCGGGGAAGTTCCTCGCCGTGCTGTCCATCGTCGCCCGTCTCGGCGTTCCGTTCGAGGCGCATTATTCGGCGAGCAAGGCGGCAACCGCCCGCTTCCTCGAGTGCCTCGACCTGGAGTACGGCGGCAGCAACATCCACTTCCTCTCCGCCTACCCCGGCCTGCTGAAGACGCCGTTTCGCAGCCGGGCGGAGTGGTATGGACTCGAGCCCAGCCGCTGCGAAGCAGGGGCCGAGCCGGCCGATACCGCCGAGGCGCTTGTCGCATTGCTGGAGGGCCGCCGCTGGTCATCGGTGATCGGATGGCGCGAGCGCGCCATCGATCTGGCCGAGCGCTTCTGTCCCGGCCTCTATAACCGGCTGATCCAGCGGGGGCGGGTGAAAAAGCTGCTCGAGAGCGAGGCGGAGAGCGGTGTGCAAGCGCTCGCCCGTCGAGGGCCCACTCCGGTAACGCTGGAGCTGGCGGAGAGCAAACAGCCGGCAGCCGAGCCCAGCCGCTAGACCTATTCCATCTGACCGGTTCGATCTGGGTCGGCTCCGTCCCGCGCCGGCCCATTTTTGACACTGCACACTTCCGCGCCTACGCCTGCACGTGCGCGCAGGCTTAGGCGCGGTGCGCACGCGAGAAGACTTTCATAAGGAGAGACCAGGAATTATGGCGAGTAAGCCTTTGATCGCTGTGGTGGGAGCGGACGGATTCGTGGGGAGCGGGTTGGCGGCTGCCCTCGGCGCGGAAAGGGTGGTCTATGGCCCCTGCCGCAGCGATCGGGACGTGCACATCAGCCAGGCGGAGCCGCTGTTGCGGCAGGCCGATGTAGTGGTGAACGCCAGCGGTTTTCGCGTGCGCCGCGGCCTGACGCTGGACGATTACCGGCGCTGCCATCAGGGCTCCACATCGGCCTTCGTCCCCTGGGTGCGCAAGGGTGCGCTGTTCATTCACATGTCGAGCGCGCACGTGCTGGGCAAGTCGCGGACCGAGAAGCTGGGCAACGACGCCACGCCTCGTCCGGAGAGCTATCCCTCGGCGATTTACAGCATCGCCAAATACGAGTGCGACCAGTACCTGAAGAAGGAGGCCGACGAGCGCGGCTTCAAGGTGGTCTATCTGCGCCCCACCATCCTGTGGGAGCGGCTGGGCGACACCAGCATGATTGACAACCTGTGCAAACTGGCGCGCCGCGGCACCATGCTCCGGCTCTATCCGCGCAAGGCCCGCCACCACCTGTGCAATCTGAATATTCTGATGGAAGTCGCCTGCCGTTTGGTGGAGTACAACAGCGAGGTGCCGCATGGCACGGCGCTGGTGGTCGCCGACCCGTACACCGTCACCAGCGAGGAGTTGGAGGCGATGATGCTGCGCTACGCGCAGAAGAAGCCGACGGTGGTCCCGATCCCGTCGCAGCTGTGCCACGCGCTGGTCCGCCTGCTGCCGCACTCGTCGACTCCTGCGCTTGACTTCAAGACCTGGGGCGACATCTTCGGCGTCTTCTGTCTGGACACGGTCTACGATCCGTCGCAGACCTTTCGCATGCTCAGGATCGACCCGTCGCGCTATGCGATGGAGAAGACCCTAGAGCCCTTCGTGCGCCAGGCCCTCGCGGCCCCGGCGCCTGCTGCCGACCCAGTCGCTGTCAGCGTGCAGAACTCTGCGCGTTAGTCCCAGGAGTAGCGCTATGAAGTGGATTCAGCAGCTGTTGGCATCGGCCGAGGCCCGGAAGGGCATGCTCCTGGGCATCGGCATGATTGCGGCCGGCGCCTTCGACTACGCAGTGAACGTGCTGGCCGGCCGCTGGCTGCAGCCGGTGCAGTATGGGATCTTCGTCTCCATTATGGCGATCCTGCAGGTCATGCTGCTGTTGTCGATCGCCATCCGCATGGTCGTCGCGTTCTACACTGCGGACCTTGCGGCACGCGAGACCACGACCTCTCAGGTGGGGCCGTTTGTGCGGCGAGCCTGGCGCTGGTCGTGGAAGTGGGGCATCGCGGGGACCGTGCTGATGATCGCCGCTGGCCCGCTGCTGGCGCGCTATCTGTGGCTGCCGAACTCCTGGGCGGTCTGGGCTGCGAGCTTGATGGTGCTCATGCTGTTCGTCCGCGAGACCGTGTACGGCACAATGCAGGGGACGCTGGAGTTCACCGGGCTGGGAATTGCCCAGGTGCTGCAGGCGTTTCTGAGATTGGTTTTCGCCGGTGTGCTGATCGCCCTGGGCTGGAAGGCGCCGGGGGCAATTGTGGCGCAGCCGCTGGCCTGCGCGGTCGCCTTGCTGCTGGTGATGCCGTGGATGCGCCCGGTGCTGCGCATGCCCGATGCGCCGCTGGAACAGAAGGTAAGCTGGCGATATTCGTTCAACACGCTGACCGGCCTGGCGGCCTTCGGCCTGCTCACCAACCTGGACGCAATCTTCGTCAAGCGCTTCTACAGCCCGGAGAGCGCCGGCGATTACGCTCCGGTGGTCACGCTGGCCAAGATCAGCCTATTCCTGCCCTGGGCGATCGGCATCGTGCTCTTCCCCAAGGTGGCGCACCGGCAGGCGAGCGGGCGCGATCCGCGGCCGATCCTGTGGATGTCGCTGGCTGCCGCAATGGCTCCGGGGCTTGCTCTGAGCGCGCTGTATTTTGCCTATCCTCAACTCCTGGTGAGCAGGATCTTTGCCAATGGCTACCACGATCCGGGAATAGTTCTGGGGCTGGCGAGCCTGGCCGCCACGCTTTATGCCGGGTTGAATATCTGGCTGAACTACGCTCTGTCGCTGGGCCGGCAGTCGTTCAGCTATGTGCTGCTGGGCCTGGTGCCCTTCCAGGTCGCGATGATGGCGGCATTCGGTCGAGATAACCTGGTCAATATGACCGTCGCGATGGCGGTCTCCGGCATGATTGGCAACATCGCTGGGCTGGCTGCAACCTGGGCGTCTTCGCCGGCAACAGCGCCCGCGACGGAAACTGCAGTCGTCTGCACGGGAGCACTGGAGCCGGTCGGAGCCGAGGCCCTGCCGCCCGGCCGGTAGGGTTGCAAGCTGAGTCGCGCGAGCTTATGAGCCATTCTGATATGCCAACCGGCGCTCTCTCTCCTTCCGTCGTCCGCGGAGCAGGAACACCAACTTCGAAGACCACAACCCGCGTATTCATCACCGGCGCCACGGGCTTTGTTGGGGGAGCGCTGGCGCGGGAGCTGGCGCAGCGGGGCTGCGAGGTTCACGTTCTGGCGCGGCCCACCGCCGACCGCCGACCGCTCGGAGACCTGCCCATTATCTGGCATGACGGCGACCTTACTACCCGAAACGGGCTCTGCGCCGCCGTGGAAGAGGCCGATTGGATCATTCACGCGGCGGGCCGGCTTGGCCAGGCTGGAGTTCCCGAAGAGGTCTACAACCAGATCAATGCCGAGGGCACGCGAAAGCTGCTGGCCGCGCTGCCGCCCGGAGGCAAAGCGAGAGTGCTGCATGTGAGCACTCCGGGCGTGCTGGGACGGACCGGGCGTGAGCCTGCGACCGAAGAGCAGCCTTATGCTCCGGACAATCCTTACGAGCGCAGCAAGTCGGCGGGCGAGCGCATCGCGCTGGAGTTCGCCCATCTCGGGCTGCAGGTAGTGGTGGCTCGGCCGGGATTTATCTACGGCCCCGGCGACCACCATGTGCTGAAGCTCTTCCGCGCCGTGCGCGACGGCAAATTTTTCTACATCGACGGCGGCAACAGCCTCTGCCATCCGACCCACATTCACGACGTGGTGGATGGGCTGCTCGGGTGTCTGGAGCGTGGGCAAGTTGGAGGGGTCTACCACATCACCGGGCCGCGTCCGGTGACCTTCCGCGAGCTGGGAGAGACCATCGCTGCCGCCTTGGGCGTGCGTCCACCGTGGCTGAATGTGCCGCACTGGGCGGCGGCTTCCGGCGCCGCGATACTTGAGACGGCCGGACGCCTATTGGGCAAGACGCCGCCGCTGAGCCGCACCGGGGTCGAGTTCTTCAGCGCCGACCGGGTGTTCTCCTGGCAGAAGGCGCATCGCGAACTGGGATATACGCCCTCCCGCGACCTGGCGTCCGGGGTAGGTGCCACGGTTGCCTGGTACCGGCAGCACGGCTGGTTATGAGAACCGCAATCCACACAAATCAAGACAAAAATCGCCGCCGCGGTGAAGCAGCAGCTCGACTTCTGCATCTTACAAAGAAGCAGCTCTGCTTTTGCATCATACGAATAGCTGCAAAGTAGGCGGCCCGAGCGGCCCAGGGAACCATCTCATGGCTGAGCAAGCAACGTCGGCGACGCAGGTCGCGGGCGAGAACCGGGAGTCGAAGGCGGTGGAACTAAGCGTGATTGCGCCCACTTATAACGAAGCCGACAACCTCGAGGCGTTGGTAGCCGAGGTGGGCAGCGCGCTGCGTGGGGTCGAATACGAGATCCTCATCTGCGATGACGATTCGCCGGACAGGACCTGGGCGCGCGCCGAGGAGATCGGCCGGCGTGACCCGAGAGTGCGCGTGCTGCGGCGGACGAAAGACCGCGGACTGGCCCGGGCTGTAGTGGACGGCTTTACTCACGCGCGTGGAAAGGCGGTGGCCTGCATCGATGCCGATCTGCAGCATGACCCCGCCATCCTTCCCCAAATGCTGCAGGCACTGCGCGGTGGCGCGCAACTGGTCGTGGCAAGTCGTTATGTGGCCGGCGGCGGCACGGCGAACTGGAACTGGCGCAGGCGTTTCACCTCGTGGGTGGCCGCCAGGATGGCCGACTTCTCGCTGGGCGTCCCGCTGCACGATCCCATGTCGGGATACTTTCTTTTGTGGCGGGCGGATTTCCTGCCCGTACGGGGCAAGTTGAATCCCGACGGCTTCAAGATCCTTTTGGAAATCGCGGCGCAGCTGCAACCGGCACGGGTCTGCGAGGTGCCGTACACCTTCCGGCTGCGTCATGCAGGGAAGTCGAAGCTGTCCTCGCGAGTGATCTTCGCGTACGTCTTTCAGCTCTTCCGGCTCTATTGCGCCGGCCATACGTTTCAGCGTCCGGAGAGCGAGGCGGCGCCGAAGGGCGTAGCCGAAGCTGGCCGTCACCGTTCGGCTGCTTAGGAGTAGACCATGCAAAGCAAATCGATCCTCAAGCTGGCAATCTTTCTCGTCGCGGGCGCGCTACTTTGCGGCGCCGAGGACAAGGCCGGCAACCAGCGGCAATCGGCGGCTGCGCCGGAGCCTGCCGCCATGGCAAGCAAGTCGGCGGCCCCAGCGCCGGAGCGCGGAGCCTCCCAGTTCTCCGAGCACAATCCGCGCTATTCGTTGCGCCCCGGCGACACCATGGACCTTGCCTTTACCTTCAGCCCCGAGTTCAACCAGTCGGTGACAGTGCAACCGGACGGCTTTGTGACGCTGCGCGAAATTGGCGATGTCCACGTGGCCGGCCAGACGGTCCCGCAGGTGTCGGCGACGATCAAGGAGGCGTACGCGAGGATCCTCCATGACCCGGTGCTTGCGATTGTGCTGCGGGACTTCGAGAAGCCGTACTTCATCGCGGCCGGCAATTTGGCCAAGCCGGGAAAGTACGAGCTGCGCGGGGACACCACGCTGACCGAGGCGGTGGCCATCGCGGGCGGCTTCAACGAAAGATCCAAGCACTCCAAGGTGGTGCTCTATCGCAAGACGTCGAACGAGTGGATGGAAGGCAGAGTGGTGGACGTCAAAAAGATGATGGCGTCCCGCAATCTTTCCGAGGACATTCACCTGAACCCGGGCGACATGGTCTTTGTCCCCCAAAATACGTACTCGAAGATTCAGCGCTTCATCCCGGCTCCCGGTATCGGCATGGGTTTGCCGGCGTTTTAGTGGAGATTGGGATGACGGATAAAGCCCCAGTCGCAAACTGACGGGGTATGTTCGGTGAACGTGGAGAAGATGCCAATGCAGGAAAACACGCTATACGAGATTCCAGAGAGCAGGCTGTTGCCGGCCAACGGCCCTTCCCAGGGCGCAAGCTCCAGCGCCACTCTGCGCGCCATGGTGGCCGCGGCTTTCCGCCATCGCCGGCTTGCGCTGACCTCCTTCTTCGGAGTGCTGGCCGGTGCGGTGGTCGTGGTGACGTTCATGCCGCCCAGCTACCAGGCGAACTTGAAGGTCCTGGTGCGCAATGAGCGCGTCGACCCCCAGGTCTCGCCCTCGGCCACTGCCGTCAACCCGGTGCCGGCGATGATCACCGAAGAGGACCTCAACTCCGAGGTCGAGTTGCTCAAGAACGAGGACGTCCTGCGCAGCGTTGCGCTCAAGACCGGCTACATCGCGAAGCCGTCCCGTCTGCCGTGGAAGCCGAAGACGGAGGAGCAGCGGCTGGCTGCGGGAGTCTGGATGCTTCGCAAGCACCTCGATGCGGGCCCCATGCCCAAGAGCAACCTGATCGAGGTGAAGTTTGCCGCGAAGGACCCGGTGTTTGCCGCCAACGTGCTCAACACCCTGGGCGACTTCTATATCCAGAAGCACCTGGAGGTCCATCGCTCCGCGGGACAGTACGAGTTCTTCAACCAGGAGGCCGAACGCTACCACAAGGAGATGGAAGCAGCCGAGGCCAGGCTGACCGGGGGCGGCGCGACGGTGCCCCAGTTGCAGCGCGATTTGACCGTGCAGAAGCAGAAAGACTTTGAGTTCCAGCTTCAGCAGACCCAGGCGGAGATCGCCGAGACGCAGCACCGCCTGCAGATCCTCGATCAGCAGCAGGCCGGAATGCCGGGACGGATGACGACCCAGGTACGCAAGGCCGACAACCCGGCCCTGCTGCAGAACCTCAAGTCCACCCTGCTCACTCTGCAGTTGAAGCGCACCGAGCTGCTGACGAAGTATCAGCCCGACTACCGTCCGGTGCAGGAGGTGGAGAAGCAGATCGCAGAGACCGAGGCCCTCATCGCCGCCCAGGACAAACAGCCGGTGACGGATGAGACGACCGATCAGGACCCGGTGTACCTGTGGGTGCGCTCGGAGAGCACCAAGGCGAAGTCTCAACTGGTGGCACTGCAGTCGCGCTTCGCCGCCATTCAGAGATCGATTGACGAGTATCACCAGAACGCCGCGGTCCTGGACAAGCAGACCATTGCCCAGCAGGACCTGCAGCGCGCGGCCAAGACTGCGGAAGACAACTATCTGCTGTATATGCACAAGAGCGAGGAGGCGCGCATCACCGAGGCCCTCGATCGCCGGCGCATGCTGAACATCGCCATTGCGGAAAACGCTCATGTCCCGACCAACCCGGTCACACCGTATTGGCTGCGGCTGATGATGAGCTTCGCACTGGCATTTATCGTGAGCATCGGCCTGGTTGTCATGGCCGAATACTTCGATCCCACGTTCCGTACACCCGCCGAGGTGACCCGCCTCCTGGCGGTGCCCGTGCTGGCCTCGATTCCGGCCAATACAGAGCACACGGGACTTGTGAGGACATAGCGGGCGAGTGCGAAAGGGACCGGAATCCGGACCGGGCCTCCGGCCCTTTTTGCGACAGTGCCGGATGAAAGTCATTGAGAGATGGCGGTGGTCAACTCGAGAACGGCCGGCTGGTTCGATTCCCAACATCGGGTGAGGTTTTGGAAACTCGGGAAAGTGGAGGGTTTGTGTCCGTAAACTCTGATCCAACCAAGAAGATGGTTTCATCCAGCAGCACGCCGGCTGAGACGCACGAGCCCGCCGGGCACGGCCGGCCGCATCTGCAGCTTGTTACGCCGGGCAGTGGCAACGGCCGGTGCTCCGGCGCGAAAGGCTTCCTTGCGGTGGCCGACTATGTGGCCTCGGTGGGCGCCACGCTGGCCCAGATGCCCGGTGGGGCGATTGAAGAGCTGGTGGAGGTGCTGCTGAGGGCCAGCGAGGCGGGCCGGGCCATCTTCGTCTTTGGCAATGGCGGCTCGGCGGCGCTGGCCTCGCATGCGGCCTGCGACCTGGGCAAGGGCACCTGCGACGTGGTGCGGCAGCGGGTTCGGGTGCTCTCGCT
>WNFY01008107.1_pt1 | contig 15123 bp, 10 predicted proteins | sample 5400091 | NCBI WGS metagenome assembly WNFY01 (sample SAMN13153364, study PRJNA577476) | soil metagenome | isolation source: 60 cm soil or saprolite under grassland replicate 1 | place: USA:California | collected 2016-06-15 | reverse complement strand
GATGGCCGTCGCGATCGCCGCGCCGTCATTTCCGGCGCACGCGGTCGTCAACGGGCGCTCGCTGTCGGCGATCGCCGCGGCCGCGGCCGCGCTCTTCGGCGTCCTGCTGATCATGGCGTTCATCATGGTGCATCGCCCGGCGCTCTGGCGGGCGCTGCTGGCGCGCATTGCCCGCCGCCTGCTGCCGGCACGGGCCGCGGAGCGCGTGATTCATGGGGCGGAGGGCCTGCTCGCGGGCCTCGCCGTCCTCAAGAGTCCGGGCCGCTTCGCCGGCGTCGTTTTCTGGTCGCTGGTGCTGTGGATCAAGAACGCGGCGGCGTTCGCGATCTGCTTTCGGGCCTTCGGCCTCGATGTGCCACTGGAGGCGGCGCTGCTGCTGCAGGGCATCATCGGCTTCGGCGTGGCGGTACCTTCGACGCCGAGTTTCATCGGCGTCTTCGAGGCCGCCACCTTGCTGACGCTGCAGCTCTACGGCGTGAATTCCAACCTCGCGGTGAGCTACGCATTGACCTATCACCTCACGACGTTTCTGCCGATCACACTGCTCGGTCTGTGGTCGCTGTCGCGGCTGCACCTGCACCTGCGCGATCTCAAGACCGCCGCTGCGGGAGAGCCGGCATGACCGCGGACACGTTGCGCGTCGCGGCGCACGCCAAGGTCAATCTCTTCTTGCGTGTTCACGCGCGCGAGTCGTCCGGGTTTCATCAGATCGAAACGGCGTTCGCCTTGCTCGAGTTTGCCGACGAGCTGGTCGTGCGACGCACGGCAGCCGGCGTGGCGTTGCAACTAGACGGTCCCGACCTCGGCCCGGCGGAGGAGAATCTGGCCGTGCGGGCGGCGCGAGCCGTTCTGAACGCCACAGGCAACCGCTTCGGCGTGGCGATCGAGCTCAGCAAGCGGATCCCCGTGCGCGCCGGGCTGGGCGGAGGCTCGAGCGACGCCGCCGCCGCGCTGCATGCGGTCAACGCGCTCGCCGGAAACGCCGTGCCGCGGCACGAGCTGCTCCATTTCGGCGCGAAACTCGGTTCCGACGTGCCGTTCTTCGCGAGCGGCGCGCCGCTCGCGCTCGCCTGGGGCCGCGGCGAGCGCCAGTTCCGCGTGCCGGCTCCCCCTGCCGCGCCGGTGCTCATTGCCGTGCCGCCGATCGCGGTGGCGACCCCGGACGCCTACAAATGGTGGGACGAGCAGAACCCTTCCCCGACTTCACGCGGGCCCGTCACGCTCGATGCCGAAGCGCTCGCCACCTGGGGAAGCATCGGCCGGCTCGGCGGCAACGACTTCGAAACCGTGGTGTTCGGCAAGCATCCGCAGCTGCGCACGCTGTACGAGCGCGTCGCCGAGACGGGCCCGGTGTGGGTGCGGCTATGCGGATCGGGCAGTGCCCTGGCGGCGGTCTATAAGAAGGAGAGTGAGCGGGACGACGCGGCGCAGCGGCTGGGCGAGAAAAGCCAGCGGTTGATCAAGACCGCGACCCGGTCGGCGGCGAGTGACCCGCCGCAGGCAGCCTAGGGTATACTCTAGGGATTCTACCCTGATCTCGACGCGATCGCGATAAGCGTGGACGTCCAACCCAGCAGCGTCATCCCAGGTAACGCCGCGGACGTCCTCCTCACCGTCACTAACACTTCGATCCGTCCTATAGAAGTGTCGAGTTGCCCGATCTACTTCTGGGTTCAGGACATGAGTGGGCGCGTCGTGGGTGGTGCGAAGACCGGGATGTGCATCGCGATGTATGTCCCGCTACGCTTCGCTCCCCGGGAAACCAAAACGCTCACACAGACCTGGTTTGCTCAAGACACCCAGAACGTTCCTGCAGGCGCGTATCGCGTGTTTGGCTGGGTGAACGACCCCGCGCATCACTCGCTCCCAAAGAGCGTCACGGTGCAGCCTGCATCATCGACGAGTTTTTGACGGAGCAAACACCGCCCGGGCAGCGGCCAGCGTGCGCAGCGCGCCGGCCTGCTCGGCGGGCGTATTCCACGCGGTGCTCGCGCGTGTAAACGCGTCCAACCGATCGATCCACCGCACAAAGAACGCCGCGTCTTCCGCCGAGCGCACCGGCTGATCGCCCACGCGCACGTAGATCGGGCTCGTCGACGCGAAGGGATACAGATCGAGCACCGGCATTTCGGCGCGATCGGAGTAGGCGCGCAGTACGTACCAGCCGCTCGTGCTCACGGGAATCGAGATCGTGTCGTGCGCCGCTGTTCGGTCACCTCGCAGGGCGATCGAAGCCACGATCTTGCCGTTCCCGATGATCTCCAGGTGATCCACCGCAACATTGGACCGCAGAGCGACTCGCGCCGTAAGCCGATGGCGGCCGGCTGACAGCCGTATTTCATCGCCGACCGCGCGCCCGGCAACCGAAAACTCGAGCAGCGGCCCGTTCGTCACGAACGTGCGCCCGGCCTTGAGTGCCGCGAGCCAGCTGCGATGATCGAGCGTGGCGCCTGAGTGCACGAACACGCGCACCAGCCCGGGCGGTCCCCGCAGGCTCGCGAAATTCGGGAATGCGTCCGTCCCCGCCGCCACCGGCAGCCGGAATCCGCAGTTGAGCAAACGGTACCAGATCTCCGACGTGATGAGATGGTCGGAGTATCCCATGACCTCGAGATAATCGACTTTCCCGAGCGCGACGTCGACGGGGAGCTCGTAGGAGAGCAGCGCGGTGCTGTCGGCGGGATCGGGCTTCGTGTCGAACGGATGCACGTAGCCGACCAGCGCACCTTGCTGATGCGCCAAATCCGCGATCGTGGCGTTCGTCGGCGCGAGACTCGCTGCGGCGGTATTGGGATAGCCGGCGTATTCCGGCAGCAGATAATGTGAGCCGAGGCCGAGCAACCCAATGTGACCCCAGACGCTGGTGTGAAATTCCTGCGCGTGAAGCAGCAGGAACGTCGCGCTCGACACCGGATCGGGACCAACCCGGAAGTAGGAGATGTCCGGAATCCGCTGCTCCTTGTTCACGATCAGATTCTCGACGACGTGGAGATCCTCGGCGCGCGCCTGAAACGCAAGATGCGGCGGCGTGTTGCGGTAGGTCCCGCCGTAGTTCATGTGGACATGCACGTCCCCGCTCCACCAGCCGCGCGCCGGCAGATTGTCCAGACGCTCGAGAGTGATACGGCGTGTGACACGAACACCCGTCGGCACGTTCACGTCGGCACGAAAGACGTGATACTCCGGTCCACGCCACACCTCGACGTGCGTTCGTCCGGCTGGTACCGTGAGTTCGGCAGAGCCGTTCGAGTGGAAGTACGGATACTCGAATTGCCGCTCAGCTCGGTCAAAGGCCTCGTCGGCATGCCACCAGGCGTCGTCGGGCGCATAGCCGCGTCCCGACGAATCCGAGACTGAGACGCGAGCGGCGAGCGGCCTGCCTGCACGGTCGACAATGTTCAGATGGAGAGCTCCAACGGCGCCGCGGTAGCTGCGCACCCGCGCTTGGATTGGTTGCTTGCGCCCACCGACGACGTCGATCACCCACAGCGACGTATTACCGCCTTCGTTTGAGATCGCGGCGATGCGGCTGCCGTCGCGCGACCAGCGCGGTGCCGTGACATCGAACTCGCCGTACGTGAGTGGAAATGGGTCCCCCGCCCCCCCGCCCTCGCTTGTCATCAGCCAGAGCTGATTCCATTGCCGGCCGAGGTAGGAGCTGTAGACGACGCGCGTGCCGTCGGGAGACCAATCGGGCCGGGCCTTCCAAGTCGTCTCCTCGTAGCGCAGCTCGCGCAGCCCCCCCGGTGCGCCGGGACGCGCCTCCATCCGCCAGAATCCGCCGCTGCCGTAGATGTGGTCACGATTGGAAACGAGAATGATCTCTTTGCCGTCCGGCGACCACGTCGGCGAGATGTAGTGGTCCCACGTGCTGTAGTAATAGCGCGGGAGTTTGCTATCGTTGTCTTCAGTGAGACGTACGGGCTCGCCGAAAAGCAGATCCTTCGCCACTTCGTGGCTCAGGACATGGATGTGCCAGCGGCCGTTGTAGACCGATGAGACGAACGCGATACGCGATCCGTCCGGCGACCAGCGCGGCTCGACGTTGACCGCGCCGTTGGCGGTGAGCGGCGTGACGTTGCCGGAGGCCACGTCGAGCGACTCGAGCTCGATGGCATCATGCGCGTAGCGCGAGAACACCACCGTCCGGCCGTCGGGTGACCAGTCAGGTTGATAATCGTAGGCCGGTCCGGCGGTGATTTGCGCAACGGTATCCGAGCCGATGCGCTGGCGCCACAACGTCCCTTGCATCGAGTAGATCAGCTCGGTCCCATCCGGCGACCAGGTGACCGCGCTGGGACCGCTGGTCACCTGCGGGACGTACATCTCGCGCCAGTAGTAGGCGTGGGGGAGGTCGACCTGCCGAAGAACTGGCGCGCGCTGGGTCTGAAGGGGCTGCGCCCCTACGAACAACACCACGCCTAGCGCGACGACCCGAGCCACCGCGAGCGTCACGACGTGAGATACAATCGCTGAGGGTCGAGCACCTCACGCAACAGCTGCAGCTCGACGCGCGTCGGGGGATCGAGCCGCGCGAGCTTCGGGCGGGAACGAAGCTTCCACCCAACGCTTGCCTGCACGTCACCCGCTGCGACGCCGGGGTACAGCGCCGCGAGCAAGAGCTCTCCGCCCGCACCATCGGGCTCGAGCACACCCTTGTCGGTGATCACCCGCTTCACCCGCTGCCCCGGACTCGTGATGAAATCCACGCGCTCAGGGAATGTGCGCGGCGAAAGCTTCGAAATGATCAGGATGCGTTGCGCGTGAATCGCGATTTCGGCTGCGCCGCCCGAGCCCGGGAGCCGCACCTTGGGCCGCTGGTAGGGCCCGATGACGGTCGTATTGATGTTGCCGTGGCGATCGACCTGCGCGCCGCCGAGGAACCCGACTTCGATCCGCCCGTTCTGGAGAAACAACTGGAACACATCCGCCATGCCGCAGACCATCAGCGAGCCGGTGACGAGCGCCGGATCGCCGATCGAGACGGGCAGGCGCGACGGGGTGGCGCCGACGGCGCCCGATTCGTAAATGAGCACGAGATTGGGCGCGTGCGTCCGCCGCGCCAGGTTGCAGGCGAGGTTCGGCAGGCCGATCCCCACGAACACCACCTCGCCGTCCGCCAGCTCGCGCGCCGCGACGGCGGCCATCATCTCGTCGGGGGTGTAGGCGTCAGAAGCCGTAGTTGACCCCGGCGCAGCGTTGCTCCCCTGCCTTGAGCCGCTCTACGAGTCTGGGCTGCTTCTGCATGTATTGTCCGCGATCGCTCACGCCGTAGACGAATTCATCGAGGTAGCTCGCCAGCTCCGCCCGGTCGCGCGAGATCGCCTCCCAGCCGACGTAGAAATCGTTGTCGCGGTCGTAGTAGCCTTGCGCGTACGACGGATGCGCGCCCCACGGTTCGACGACGACGGCGCTCACGATGGCCGCCGGAATCAGCGTGCGATTGGGATCGGAGCGGATCACGCGCTCGTCCACCAATTCCTCCACCACGACGATGACGCGCTGGGAGGCGAAGGCGGCCTCCTTCTGCACGCCGAGCAGTCCCCAGATCTGCGCGTTGCCCTGCGCGTCGGCGCGCTGCGCGTGCACGATCGTCACATCGGGATTGAGCGCCGGCACGGTAGCCAGCGCTTCGCCGGTATACGGGCAGGTTACCGACTTGATGCGGGGATTGGCGCGCGGCAGGTCCGTGCCCGTGTAGTCGCGCAGCGTCCAGAACGGCAACCGCGCCGCGCCCGCGCTAAACCTTGCGACCATGCCGAAATGCGAATACTCCTCGATCTCCAGCGTCCCGCCCTCCACCGCTCGGCGAAACGCGTGCAACGAGCCGACGCCCGGGTTGCCCGCCCATGAGAACACGAGCTTCTTGGCGCAGCCGGCGGCGATCATCTGGTCGTAGATCAGGTCGGGCGTGAGACGGCACAACGTGAGGTTTCGTGTCCCGCGGCGAACGAGATGAGGTGGGTGAAGCCTTCGATGACGACGACGTCGCCGTCACGCACGAAGCGCGCGACGGCGTCCTGCATCGACATCACTTTTGACGCTAGTCCGACATCTCGCGCAGGCACTCGTCGATGATCCGGAGGGCGGTGTCCACGTCGTACTCGTCCACGACGAGTGGCGGCGCGAGCCGCAGCGAGCTCTTGCCGCAACCGAGCAGCAGCAGGCCCTTCTTGAACGCGCGGCCCACGATTTCGTGCGGGATCTCGGGCGCCGGCTCGCGCGTCGCGCGGTCTTTCACGAACTCCACGCCCACCATCAGGCCGCGGCCGCGCACGTCGCCGATCGCGGCGTACTTCTGCTGCAGGCGGTGCGCACCGCTGATCAGGCGGTCGCCCATCGCGATGACGTTGGGGAGCAGCTCCTGCTCGACGATGTCGAGCGTGGCCAGCGCCGCCGCGCAGCACACCGGGTTGCCGCCGAAGGTGGTGCCGTGCGCACCAGGCTTCCATTTCATGATCGATTCTTTGGCGATGATCGCGCCGATGGGCATTCCACTTCCCAATCCCTTCGCGGACAGCAAAATATCGGGCTCGATGCCTTCGTATTCGCACGCCCACATCCTGCCGGTGCGTCCCACCCCGCACTGGACCTCGTCGCAGACGAGCAGGATGCCGTAGCGATCGCAGATGTCGCGCAAGTCCTTGAGGTAGCCGGCGGGCGGAACCACGTAGCCGCCCTCCCCCTGGATCGGCTCCACGAAGATCGCGGCGACGCTGTCGGGCGCCACCTTCTTGACGAACAACTCCTCTTCGATCCACGAGGTACAGCGCCTGGTACACGCCGATTCGCCGCGGCAGTACTCGCAGCGATAGCGATAGCCGTACGGCACGTGGTGGATCTCGGGCACGAACGGCGCGAAGCCGGAGCGCTGCACCGCTTTGCTCGCCGTGAGGCTCAGCCCGCCGTAGCTGCGGCCGTGGAATGCGCCGAGGAACCCAATGATGGCGGGCCGGCCGGTCGAGTGCCGTGCCAGCTTGATCGCGCCTTCGACGGCTTCGGTCCCGGAGTTCGACAGGAAGACGCGCTTCTTGCTTGGGCCCGGCGCGAGCTGCGCGAGCCGCTCGCACAACGCCGCGAAGCTCTCGTAGTAGAAGTCGCTGCCGCAGATATGAAGGAAGCGCGCCGCGGCGTCCTGCACGGCCTTCACGACTTTGGGATGCCCGTAGCCCGTGGACGCGACGGCGATTCCCGCCATGAAATCGAGGAAGCGGTTGCCGTCCACATCCTCGACCATCGCGCCCTGGCCGCGGGCGACCGCGAGTGGATACTCCTTCGGATACGACGTGGAGGCGAAGCGGTCCTGCCGCTCGACGATGGCCCGGGCCTTGGGACCCGGTGGCGGCACGACGATGCGCGGGTAGTCGCGAGTCGGAGCAGGGCTCATGTGTCGATCACCGTGCGGCTCTGCTCCCGCATGAATTGCGCGACGTAGTAGGGTCCGCAGCCACCCTTGCCGCTCGACCCCGATCCCTTCCATCCGGTGAACGGCTGCGCGCCCGGCCAGGCGCCGGTCGTCGCGCCCGTGCGCTTATTGACGTAACACACCCCGGCCTCCACTGCGTCGAAGAAGCGAGCGATTTCCGCATCCCGTTTGGAAAAGATTCCGGCGGTGAGCCCGTAGTCCGCCTTATTGGTCTCCGCGATCGCTTGATCCAGCCCCGAGACCTCGCCAATCGCGAGGAACGGCACGAACAACTCCTCGCGGAACAGCGCCGACTCGAGCGGCAGCCGGGCGACGGTGGGAGCGACAAAATGGCCGCGATCGAAGCGCTCCCCGGTGAGACGGCCGCCGCCGAGCAGTATCTCCCCTTCCTTCCTAGCCTGCGCGACCGCACGCTCGAACTTGGCCACGGCCTCGGCGTTGATGACGGGGCCAAAGAAGATCTCGCGCTCGGTGGGATCACCGATCTGCAAGGATCGGGTGCGTGCCAATAACCGTTCCAGGAACGTTCCACTCACGTTCTCATGTACATACACTCGCGATGTCGCGCTGCATTTCTGATTCTGGAGCCCGAACGCGGAACGCGTGACCCCTTCGGCGGCGGCATCGAGGTCGGCACTATCCATGACGATCGCGGCGTTCTTGCCCCCGAGCTCCAGCAGGCAGGGCTTGATCCAGCGACTCGACAGGTCGTGATAGATGTGCATGCCCACAGCTTTCGAGCCGGTGAACACGACGCCGTCGATCTGGGGATGTCGCCACAGCGCTTCGCCCGCCTCAGAGCCGTGCCCCGACAGATAATTGAAGAGACCAGGCGGCAGACCGGCGTCGCGATACACCGCGTACAGCTCGAGCCCCGTCCAGGGAGCGTCTTCGGCCGGCTTGTAGACGACGGCGTTGCCGGCGACGAGCGCCGCGGATGACATACCGGTCGAGAGGGCAAGCGGGAAGTTGAACGGCGCGATGCAGGCAAACACACCGTAGGGCCGCAGCACATCGGTGTTGCGCTCGACGGGCGTGACCTTGGCCATCTGCCGCACGAAGCCGCCGGCGTCTTTGACCTGATCGCAGTAGTAGTCGATCAAATCCGCGGACTCTTCGGCGTCGCCCATCGCCTCGAGCCGGCTCTTCCCCACTTCCAGGCTCATCACGGCGGCCAGCTCGAACTTGCGTTCGCGGATCAGGGCGGCCGCGCGGTGCAGCACTTCGACGCGCTCGTGCCAGTCGCGATGGGCCCAGGCGGCTTGGGCCGCGTGCGCCGCGGCCACGGCGCGGTCGACATGCGCCGCCGTTGCCGTCGCGAAGGTGCCGAGCACGACGCTGGTGTCGATCGGTGAGGTATCGACGATCGGCTTGGGAGACGAAGTGACCGCCTCACCGCCGATGTAGAGCGGATAGTCGCGGCCAAACCTGGAGCGCACGAGGGCCAGTGCCTCGTCGAACTGGCGATGAAACAGCTCCCAGTCGACGTTGGCCGAGGTGTAGGTGATTTTCGACTGCGGGACGGCTACGGTCGCCAAGAACTCTCCCGTGTTATCAGTCGTCGGTAGTCGGTCATCAGCTTGTTTACCGATGACTGACAACCGATGACCGAATACTCTTCACCGTTGTCTCCAGCGCCTGCGTAAAGCGGTTCACGATCTCATCTATTTCGCTCTCCGTCACGATGAACGCCGGCGCGACCATGACGAGGTCGCCGTTCGTGCCGTCGGCCTGGCCCACGTTCGGCCACACCGTGAGCCCGGCGTCGAGGGCCGCATCGGCAAATCGCTCCGCAAACTTTGCCGAGCGTGGGAACGGGGCGCGGCTCGCTTTGTCCTCGACGAATTCGATGCCGGCGAGCAAGCCGCGGCCGCGCACATCCCCAACGTGCGGCAAATCGGCCAACATCCGCAGCCGCTCGTGCAACACGCGACCCATCTTGGCGCAGCGCTCGACGAGCTTGTTCTGCTTGAGGTAGCGCATCGTGGCGACGCCGGCGGCGCACGCGACGGGGTGATGCGAGAACGTCTGCGCGTGCATGAAGCTGCCGGAGCCCTTGGCGATGGCGTCGACGATTCTGTCGGGCGCCGCGATCGCGGAGAGCGCCGCGTAGCCGCCGGAGATCCCTTTCCCCAGCGTCATGATGTCGGGCGCGACGCCATAGGGCTCGATCGCCCACCACGTCCCGGTGCGTCCGACGCCGACCAGTACCTCGTCCGCGATGAACAGCACGTCGTGCCGATCGCAGATCTCCCGCACTCGGCGAAAGTACTCGGGCCGGGGCGTCGAGCCGCCGGTGGACGAGCCGCCGACCGGCTCCGCGATGAACGCCGCCACATTTTCGGCGCCGAGCCGGGTGATGGCTTCTTCCAGGACGTTGCCGCTACAGACGGGACACGACGCATTCTGCCCGCCGCATTCACAGCGATAGGGATAGGAGGCCGGAATGCGGTGCACGTCCACGAGCCAGGGGCGGAACATCGCCTTGTAGGCTTCGCGGGCCGATGCCGAAAGGGCGAGCAGCGTGCTGCCGTGGTAGCCGGGACCCAGCGCGATGATCCGATTTTTGCCCGGCCGTCCCCGTTCGATCCAGTACTGTCTCGCTAGCTTCAGCGCGGCCTCGACCGCCTCGGATCCACTACAAAGGAAGTAGAGCTTCGAGAGGTCACCGGGCAGCGTCTCGGCCAGCTCGTCCGCGAGATTCTCGACCGGCCCGTGGGTGAACATGGTGCCGGACAGATATCCGAATTGCCGGCATTGCTCGGCGACCGACTGCGCGATCTCGGGGTTGGAGTGCCCGATGTTCGCCACGTACGCCCCGCCGACGGCGTCGAGGTAGCGTTTGCCGCGCTCGTCGATCAGCCAGCAGCCCTCGCCGCGCACGATTTTGGGGTATTCGTATCCCAGCTTGCGGTAGAAGACGTGGCTGTTGGGATGGCGGTGGACGGTCACCTGGAAAAGTTACGATGGCCAAGACGAAGGGGCGAGCATGGCCGCTCGCCCCTGATTAAGTTCAATCGCCTGAAGCCTCTGGCCCCTCGTCCAATGGCAGGACAGCGGACTTTGGATCCGTCAATCTAGGTTCGAATCCTAGGGGGCCAATTCGATTCACTCACCCCTCCGCCAGAAGTCTCAAGGAATGACTCCGAGCGCACGCGCGATGTTGATCCGCCCCCTGCCGTAATACGGATCCACACCTGGTTCGCCCAGGTCGTCCGCCGAATGCTCGATCGCTGCCTGAATCCGATCTGGTTGTCCCTTGCCCAGTTGGCTCACCAACAGTGCAGCCAAGCCGGATGTGACGGCCGCGCCGAAGCTCGTGCCTGTGCTGGACCAGATCCTGCTCCCGGTCCGACATGGGCCTGGGTTCCCACCGACCCGTGTCGTCCCTGAGCAGACAAGCCAGACGGTCGTCGCGGTTCCCATGGTACCCATCCCCCCGGGGCCGGCAACGGTTATCGTGGAGCGACCAAACGCGGTATATGGCGCTATCGCGTCTACATTCTGCCACGGCCCGTCGAGACCGGCTGCGGAGGTTGGCGCTGTAGCGCTGACGCAAATCACGTGTACGGCGCTGCAGAACTTGAAGCGGGTGCCATCATGGTCGAAATCGGCCATGTCGTTTCCCGCCGCGGCCACCATGACCGCGCCTCTGCGGTGCGCATAGCTCGTCGCGCGGTTCACTGCCGCGACGATCCCCGGGAAGGAGTCTTTGCTGAACTCCAGAGGGATGCTCAGGTGAATGACATCGGCGTCATGATCCGCCGCGTAGACAATGCCGGCCAGATAGACGCTGATGCAGTTGCTGCGGAACCGATCGTGCACCTTCACACTGAAGAGCGTCGTTCGCTGGGTGACGCCGGCCAGCAAGCGCGCGTTGCTGGCGATCAGGGCCGCGACCGCCGTGCCGTGCGAGTGCAGATCGCTGAACAACTCGCGGCCGGGGAATCTGACCCGCACTGTGTCATCTTCACTGCTGGTGAGCCGGCCGGGCTCGGTCCCGGTGCAGTGCTGTGATAGAGTGAGCAGTGATGTGGAGCGGTTCAGATCCACATGCCCGGCGAGATCGTCGTTGAGGTAATCAATACCGGTGTCAAGGATTGCCACCCGGACGTCGGGATCGCCAAGAAGGCCCACGCTCCACGCGGCATCGGCATGGATCGCTCGGAGATTCCATTGGCGGGCATAGAATGATGCATCGGTCGGCGCTGCGGCGCTTTGCACGGCTACGGCCGTCGCATCGCTTTCACCCGGGTCTATAGCCAGATCCTCGGGGTCGGCGGCAGCACTGAGGATCAAGTCCGGCTCTACAGCGATAATGCCAGGAACGGATCTCAGCTCTTGAGCCCCTGCCGCCGTGAGTCCCGTCACCACCGCGAGACCGATGTTCTCGAGATGGGCGTCCACAACTCCGCCGAGCGCCGAAACACGACCGCCCAAATCGGATGGCGCCCCGTTTGGATCGAGCACCAGCAAGAACCTGGATTCTGCGGGTTGTGATATGCTCGCCATGCTCGGCTGGAGTGATGCCGACCTCGAATTCACCGCGTCCAGTGCATCGCGACACCCGAACAGCGAGCAAACGATGGACACAACAGCCAACGTTCCTGCGCGATCGCCGTACATGAGTACCTCCTGAGCAGCGTAGGCGTGCCAGCGAACTGCTGTGGAGTGAGACGGACATCGGCCCGCAACTGCTCAGGGTGCTTGGCGAGGTGCTCGAGGTCTGGTCAGGCTCGTCAGTGCTGGAGACCACGCCGGCTGGGATTCGGCATCAGGCGTGACCGTGAGGCGCGTGACACCGGACCCGTCGGCGTTGATCGTGTAAATGTCCCACCCATCGCCATCGCCGGGGCGCCGGCCGTGGAATGCCAGTTTGGTCCCGTCCGGAGACCACGCCGGCCAGTAGGCCGCATACTCCGTCAATCGTGTAGCGCCCGAGCCATCAGCGAGCATCACATGAAGGGTTGTGATATCACAAGGCTGCGCGCCTCCCGTGGCCACGCAGCTCGTGTACCGCTGAAAGGCGATCTTCGTGCCGTCGGGTGACCACGCCGGGCTCGAGTCGTAGCCGTCATAGCCGGAGGTGAGGTGTGCCGCGCCGGACCCGTCCGCGTTCACGACGTCGATCGCACCAAAGCCATTCGGGAATGCGATCCTCGCCCCATCAGGAGACCAGGCAACGCGATCGCTTTGCGGTACGGTCACGCCGAAATAATCGACCTCGACGATTCTCGTCACCCCGGTCCCATCCGCGTTCGCAACGAAGAGGTCGCCGCTCCCGGCATCGATGCTTCCGCCCCAAAAGGCGATCTTGGTCCCGTCCGGAGACCATTGCGCGCCGAAGTCGTCCCCCTGATAAGGGCTTCCGGATGACGAAACCGGCAGCACGTCGGTCAATCGCGTAACGCCAGAGCCGTCGGCGTTCATCGTGTAAATGTCGTACGTTCCGCTGCTGGGACCGTCGGTCGTAAACCTCGCGAAGGCGATACGGCGACCGTCGGGCGACCATGTGGGGCCGAGATCCGCGCCGCTTGCTCCGTTGGTCAGTCGTGCGGTCCCCGAGCCGTCCATGTTCATCACGAACAAACCATCACGATACCGGTTGAAAACGATCGAACTCGCGCTCGAGTTTGGCGAGAGAATGCTGAATTCCGCGCTGCTTCCAGCGCTCAGCCCACCGGATCGGGCGGTCAGCGTGAACCCGCTGCCGCTCTGATCGAGGCTGAGGTCTCCGAATGTGGCAACACCATTCACAGCCTGAACGGATGTCGTGCCTGACAAGACTGCTCCAGCGGGTCCAGCGCCAATCGCCACGCTGACGACGCCGGCGAAACTCGTGACCGCATTTCCCGCTCCGTCGGTCGCAACCAGGCGGACGCCCGGTGTCAATTTCAACCCGACGCCCGTTGCGCTCGGTTGCACACTGAAGCGCAGCTCACTTGCAGCCGTGGCCTCCGTGATGAAGTCAACGACCACAGGCGCACTGAGGCTGTCGCCATCCAGGTCAAGAACGCCCTCACCGATAACGAGCGAATACGCGCTCCCCGACTCGAGCGCTGCCAACGGGGTAAACGCGGCGGTCAGGTGATTGGTGTCGGGAAACGCGAACGACCCTGAGACGGGCTGCGAGTCCTTCAGTAGACGTATGCTCGCGTTGGAGACTGTGGACACGTCAATCGGCTCGCTGAACACAATGAACATCTGTGAGTTCAAGGGCACATCGCGCTTTCGCGGAGGGGGATCGGTGCGTACCACAATGGGCCGTGCCGCGAGCGCTACGACAGGGGCAAAGCGGAGTACTCGCTCGGTTCCGGCGATGGCGACCTGGATGGCAAGGGTATCACCAGCTTGGGCAGCGATGGCCACGGGATCGAAACCTCCGGCAGTCATCGGCGCGGCGACGGTCGACCCGGTCTGCAGATTGCGGATGCTCGCCACACCGTCTCCGGAAACGGTTCCGGGCGGCAGCGAGACGAAGACCACCTCGGCGGCGAACTGTGCAAACTGCGAAGACGTTGCACTGGTGGTCGCCGCAGCAGTCGCAGCGACGGGGTCGGAAACGCTTCCCGGCCAGGGCGCGGCCTCTCTGGCTTGCGGGCCCGCGACATGGTCGCCGGCGAGACATCCCGTCGCGCAGACGACAGTCACCAACAGCCCTGGCGTGCTCCTTCGCATATCACCTCATCTTGCTCGTCGCCTGACTGCATTCGGCGACATACGACGGACACTGGGGCGGTACTTGCTCATCTCGCCCCTCCCACAGTCACAAACCCCGCCCAGTAAAACGGATTCGCCGTCGCCGGCGCGGCAATCAGCGCGCGCTGCGCCTCGGCCAGCGCCCGCCCCGGGTCGGCCGCGACGTCGCCCGCACCGTAGAAGCGTTCCATCAACGCCGCCGTCGCCCAGTCGTCCACCGGCCACAGCGTCGCCATCACGCGGCGAGCCCCGGCATGCAAGAACGCGCGCGTGAGCCCAACCCAGTCGTCGCCCGCGGGTACATCCGCAAGCGCCCCCGAGCCGAGTCCCGTCTGGCATGCCGACAACACGACGAGTTCGGCTGCGAGGTTGAGACCGAACACTTCGTGCACCTCGAGACGCCCGTCTTCCGCGCCGTCGCGCGCGAGCTGCACGAACGAGAACAGCGGGTTCTGCTTGTTGAGCACGCCGTAGGTCGCGAGGTGCAGCACGCGGTGCGTGGACGCGAGCCGACGAAAGGCCGACTCCGTCGCCGCGCTGCCGGTCAGGACCTGCGCATCCGTCCCGGCAAGGCGCCGGATCGTCGCCACTTCCTGACTCGATCCCGGCAGCGTCGCGGGCCGCGGCGCGAATGCCAACACGCCGGCGCCGGGCGGCCCCGCGGGTCGATCACCCAGAGCGATCCATACGGACGCCGATGGAGTCATCGCCAACTCGTACCGCTGGACGAGAAACCGCCCGGCGGTATCCATCAGCGCGGCGAATGGCAGATACTGCAGCTCGGCGTGCGGGACGAGGATCAGTCGGGTCTTCCCGGCGAGCAATCCCGTCTCTTCGACGGGAGCGATCAGCGCCGCGTGCAGCCGACGCAGTGGCCCGCGCCAGAGAGAATCGGTCCCCCGCGGGGTGAGGACGCCGCGGGCGAACTCGACGAGTCGCGCCAGCTCCTGGCGCCGCATCCCGAGATCCAGCACGGCAACGGTATCGCTGGTCACGAC
>WNFY01006079.1_pt1 | contig 15124 bp, 11 predicted proteins | sample 5400091 | NCBI WGS metagenome assembly WNFY01 (sample SAMN13153364, study PRJNA577476) | soil metagenome | isolation source: 60 cm soil or saprolite under grassland replicate 1 | place: USA:California | collected 2016-06-15 | reverse complement strand
CGTGCCCCCGTCGGCAGCTCCTCCCGTGCGGGTGTCGGGCGCCGCTCCGGGACCGGCGTCCGGCGCCTCCCGGCTCTTCCCGGTGCAGGCCGCGACGACCCCGCAGCACGCGACCACCATCCAGGACACTCTCGCCATCGCCCCCTCCGGCCCTCTTCCCTGAAAGGTGGCCGACCGGGCGCGCGTGCGCCAAGCCCCGCCTGCGTGGGCGCGGACCCGACGGTGACAGGCGCCCTCGCGCCGCCTCCTCGCGACGGCATGCCGGTCCGCTCCCGTCGCGTTATCGAAACATTGATTTGGACCTCGCCTTCCAGCTCGCGCTGTTCGACGCACGCACGGCCCGCTTCGACGCGTCGTTCTCGACGCTCGAGCGGATCCACCTCGACGAGACGAGCTGGGTCGACCTCGCGCCCTCCTGGGTGCGGGGCGCGGACGCGCTCTTCCTGGAGGTGCTCGCGTCGCGGCGGTGGGGCCAGCGCACCCGCTGGATGTACGACCGCAGGGTCGTCGAGCCGCGCCTGACGGCGCCGTGGAGCGCCGAGTCCGGCGAGCCGCTCGCGCCGCCCGTGCTCGAGCGGATGCGCCGCTGCCTCTCGCGGCGGTACGGGATCGTGCTCGACTCGGCGGGGTTCAACCTCTACCGCGACGGCCGCGACAGCGTGGCGTGGCACGGCGACAGGATCGAGAAGGAGATCGAGGAGCCCATCGTGGCGCTCGTCTCGCTCGGAGAGCCACGCAAGTTCCTGCTGCGGCCGCGCGGCGGCGGGCGCTCGCGCCCCTTCAACCTGGGGAGGGGAGACCTCCTCGTCACGGGCGGGAAGACGCAGCGCGCCTGGGACCACTGCGTGCCGAAGGTGGCGCGCGCGGGCCCGAGGATCACGATCGCGTTCCGGCACGACCTCGACCCGCGCGCTTACGCGGGCAAGCGGATGGTCACCCCAGCGGCTCGACCCTGAGCCTCCCGCGCGCGCCGGCGAGCGTCTTCGCGAGCAGGCTCGCGCAGGCGTGGACCGCCGTGAGGTGCGGCGTCGGCGTGCCGGTGATCCTGCCGAGCTCGATGACGGAGCCGACCAGCGCCTCGAGCTCGAGGGGACGGCCCGCCTCGACGTCCTGCAGCATCGACGTCTTGTGCGCGCCGACCGACTCGGCGCCCGCGATGCGCTTCTCGAGCGAGACGCCGAACCTCGCGCCGAGCTTCTCGCCGACGGCCTGCGCCTCGCGCATCATGCTCTCGGCGAGCGCGCGCGTGGCGGGGTGGCGGCAGATGTCCGCGAGGGTGGCGTGCGTGAGCGCGCTCAGCGGGTTGAAGGTGCAGTTCCCCCACAGCTTCACCCAGATCTCCGAGCGGATGTCGCTCGCCACCCGCGCCTTGAACCCCGCCTTCCGGAAGACCTCGGCGAGGGCGCGCACGCGCTCCGTCTCGGCGCCGTCGAGCTCGCCAAATGAGATGCGGTTGCCCTCGATGTGCCGGATGACTCCGGGCGCGGCGATCTCGGAGGCGGGGTAGACGATCGAGCCGATCACCCGCGCGGCGTCGAGGTGCTCCGCGATGACGCCCCCCGGATCGACGCTCTCGAGGCGCGTCCCCTCGTGCGGACCGCCGTGCCTGGAGAAGTACCACCACGGGATGCCGTTCTGTGCCGTGACCACGGCCGTCGCGGGGCCGAGGAGCGCGCCGACGTCGGCCGCCACCGGAGCGAGCTGGTGCGCCTTCATCGCGAGGACGACGACGTCCTGCGGCCCGGCCTCCGCGATCCGGTCGGTCGCCGCGAGGCGCGCCACGTGCTCGGCGCCCTCCATGACGAGCTTCATGCCGTGCGCGCGGACCGCGGCGAGGTGGGCGCCGCGGGCGACGACGGTCACGTTCGCGCCGGCCTCCGAGAGCTTGACGGCGAGGAGGCCGCCGATGGCGCCCGCGCCCACGACGCAGATCCTCATGGCGCGAGCCCCAGCTTGGCGGCGAGGCCGATGCGCTGAAGCTTCCCCGTCGCGCCCTTGGGGATCTCGTGGACGACGACGATCTTGCGCGGCACCTTGAAGTGGGCGAGGCGGGCCTCCGCGAACTCGCGCAGCTCGCGCTCGGTCACGACCTTGCCGTCGCGCAGGACGACCGCCGCGGCCACGTCCTCGCCGAGCTTCTCGTGCGGCATGGCGAACGTGACGACCTGCTGGACGGCCGGGTGGCCCATCAGCACCCCGTCCACCTCGAGCGGCGAGATCTTCTCGCCGCCGCGGTTGATGAGCTCCTTGAGCCGGCCGGTGAGCCGCAGGTACCCGTCGGCGTCGAGCGCGCCCTGGTCGCCGGTCCGGAACCACCCGTCGCTGAACGCCTTCGCGTTCGCGTCCGCGCTCGCGTCGTAGCCGGCGGTGACGTTGGGGCCGCGGATCACCACCTCCCCGATCTCGCCGGGCGGGAGCAGGTTTCCCTGCTCGTCCATGACGGCGATCTCGGGCCCGGCCGGGAGGCCGACGGAGCCGGGCTTGCGTGGCCGCGGCGGCAGCGGGTTCGAGGCCATCTGGTGCGCGGCCTCGGTCATGCCGTAGGCCTCGATGACGGGCGCGCGGAAGGTCTTCTCCAGCTCGGCCATGACCTGCGGTGGGAGCGAGGCGGAGGAGGAGCGGATGAAGCGCAGCCGCGTGCGGGCGACGATCTCGCCGTTGTGGCCGGCGCGCGCCAGGATCGCCTGGTGCATCGTGGGCACCGCGGTGTACCAGGTGGGCTTCACCTCGTCGAGCCAGTGGAAGAACTTGAGGGCGTTGAACCCGGGCGTGCACGAGACCTGCGCGCCGGCCGCCAGCGAGGCGAGGGTGGCCGCCATGAGCCCGTGGATGTGGAAGAGCGGCATGATGTTCAGGCAGGCGTCGCCGGGCCCGAGCGAGAGCGTGTCGGCGATGTGGCGCGCGCTGGCGAGGACGTTCCGCTGCAGGAGCGGGACGATCTTCGGCCGCGAGGTGGTCCCCGAGGTGTGCAGGACGAGCGCGGTGTCGTCGGGACCGGCCGGTCCGCCCCGGGCCGGAGCGCGGGCCGGCTCCCGGGCCACGAGCGTGAAGGTCCCGGCGCCTCGCGCGCGGTCGGCGCGCAGCTCGAGGACCGGGACCGAGAGCATCTTCGCGACCGCGCGCGCCGGCGACTCGAGGCCAGCGTCGACCACGAGCGCCTTCGCGCCCAGGTCGCGCAGGTAGAACTCGAGCTCCTCGGCGCGGTACCCCGGGTTGAGCGGCGCGGTCGTGGCGCCGGCGGCGATGCAGACGAAGGCCGACGCGGCCTCGGGGCCGTTGTGCAAGACGATCGCGACGCGGTCCTCCCGGCCGATGCCGAGGCCGTTCAGCGTCTCGACCGTGTGGCGCGCCAGGGCGGCGAGATCGCGGTACCGGAGCGGCGGCGCGCCTTCGGGAGCGCCGATGGCGCTCGCGCCGGGCGAGCCCCGCTCCAGGAGCTGCGCGATCGATTCTGCGTCGGCCATGTCGAGGACCTCCCCATGGGACGATCGTGCGAGCGGGCGCTTCGTTCAACCGTCCTGGCGGGGCGCCGGGCGTTTCGGACCGCCCGCGGGCGCGTCCCCCGCCGTCCGGGCCGTCCGCGACCGCCGCCGTCGGGCACCGGGTACGACGCCAGCCCACGTTTCCACTAGAATGCGGCTCCCTCGCTCCCGCCGTCTCGCCCGGAGGCTCCCGTGACCGACATCGCGAAGCGCAACCTCGTGGCCCAGTGGGCGTTCGACACGCGGCCGGTGCTGCTCCGCTTCCACCTCTGGCTCGAGGACGTCGAGGTGGAGCGCGCGCAGGAGGAGCCCGTCTCCGCGCACTCCTTCACGCCTCGCGGCATCGCGCGCTGCCTCGCCATGACCTCCGCGGCGACGGCGCTCGGGACGAGGCTCTTCGGCGGCTTCGGCGCGGGCGCGGGCAAGGACAAGTCCGCCTACAACCAGGTGAAGAAGTCGGCGGACGCGATCAGCGCGTACGTGATGAGCGAGGGGCTCTGGCACCTCACGCGGACGCTCCCCGAGAACCACGCCATCATGGTCTCGCTCGGCGAGGGCCTCATGCCGAAGGCGGGCGAGACGCCCGAGATGGGGGCGAACCCGCTGCTCGGCTTCGGCCGCGTCTACGCGCGCCCGGAGGTGGCGCGCATCGTCGACCGGCGCGTGCGGCGGCTGCTCAACGAGCCGGGTCACACCTTCGAGCACTTCTACGGCTGGCTGAAGGATCGGGGCATCACGCTGTGGGGCGCCGCGGTGGACACCCTCGAGAACACGTCGCGCTTCGCCGAGGGGAAACCGACCGGGCCGATGGCCGTCTTCCACCTCTTCGACTCGCCGCTCTGCGTCTCGCGCCCGTACGAGTCGTACATGGGGTGCATGACCATCCCGAAGCGCGTCTCGCGGTGGGCGGAGCGCGCCTCGGTGCTGCTCGACTACCGCTCGCCGCGCAAGCTCGTCGCGGAGGCGATCGAGGGGGCGTATCCGGGCATCCGCCGGGAGCACATCCACGTCTGGACGCTGCGGGGCAAGAGCCGCGTCGGCCGCCTGGGCAAGCTCTGGGAGGAGTGGAAGGCGCTCGGCGTCCACCTCGTCGAGGACGGGTGGAAGGCGCCCTCGGGTTTCGAGGTGTTCACCGACTCCGGCACCTACGCGCCGACCTTCCTCGTCGGGAGCTGGGAGGACGCCGCGGGCGCGAAGCACGTCTTCATGTGCGACGGCTACGCCGCCACCGCCGAGGCGATGCAGGCGTCGAGCCTCTCCGAGGTGCTCGAGGTCGACGCGACGATGTCGATGTTCTCGCCGAGCTTCGAGCTGCCGTGCGACGCCGAGGGGCGGCTCATGCAGCTCGACCCGAAGGCGCCCGACTACGCGCGGCGCGTGGCGGAGCTGTTCGGCGCGCGCGAGGTCGGCGCGGGCAAGGTCCAGAGCTACGCCGAGGCCATCCGCGAGGCGCGGGAGTCGAACATGCCGAAGGACAAGGGCGTCCTCCGCGCCGACGACTTCCTGCCGGAGAAGGACTGGAGCGTGCTCGCCAGCATCGGGTACATGTGCGACGACCCGTACAGCGGGCTGCCCGGCGTCACCCAGCTCTCGGACGGCGTCTACAAGGTGACGACGCGGCTCGCGACGCGGAAGGCGTCGGCGCGCATCGCATTCACGTTCCGTCTCATGGGCTCGCTCGAGGAGGCGCGCCACGTCTTCAGCCCGCTCCTCGTCCGGTTCCTCGAGGGCGCCGACCACACGCGGCGCGCCGTCAAGATCTCCGACTCCGGCCGCATCCGCAACGAGCTGCAGACCATGCTCTCGCAGGCGCTCGTCCACGAGGGGGACCGCATGCGCGTCCACTTCGATCGGATCGACGAGAGGGTGATGCCGAGCGAGAAGCAGGCGGCGATCCGCAGGGTGCTCGAGTGGTACAAGGCGAACCACCCCGTGTGGTTCGAGTGGCTCGAGATCGCCTGACGCCCGGAGCGGAGCGAGCGCGCCGGCGCGCCGCCCCCTTTCCAGAGGTCCGGCCGACCGGCGCGCTCACGACGCGCCGGCCGCCGGATGGAGCCGTGGCGACAGGGAGGACGCCACGGCCGATCGCTCCAGACCCCCGGCCTGAGCGGGGGTTAAGTCTTCGCGGCGCGCCGCCGTCACCCCCGAGAGCGAGCGGGATACCGCGCCCTCGCCGGCGCGACGTAGCCCCTTCGCAGGGTGGCGGCGCCGCCGACGTCGCCGCAGGTTTTATCTCGCACGCGAGCGCCGAGGGCGAGACTGACCGTGCCACGTCGAAAAACGGCGCCGCTGGTGGCGGCGCTCCTCCTCCTCGCGGGCTCGCGATCGCGCGGCGACCAGGGACCCGGAGACCGGACCCTCGTCCCCGGCCTCATGGGCTACAACGCGCTCCCCACGCTCCCCAACGCCGACCCGAAGATCGAGGAGGAGGACGTCCGGATCGAGGTCTGGATGGCGACCCAGCTCTCGGGCCTGACGAACGCGCGAGACGCGTCGCTGACGCCTTACGTCCGGGTGCTGGTCCCGTTCCGCGCCTTCGCCGCCCTCGAGCTCGACGCGGTCCCGGTGGAGCTGTGGCGTGTGTCGCCCGAGACGCAGAGCCGGAACGGCGCGGCGCGGGAGCGCGGCACGGCGCTCGGCGACGTCCGCTTCGGCGGCCGCTTCCTGCTCGCCGAGGAGGGCCGGATCCACCCCGCGTTCGGCCTCCGGCTCATGACGAAGACCGCGAGCGGGAAGTCGCTCGAGGACCGGCGCTTCACGGACTCCCCGGGGTACATGCTCGACGGCCTGTTCGGGAAGACGCTGCCGTTCGCGCTCGGGCCGTTCGAGGGCGTGCGCCTCCTCGCCAAGGTCGGGTTCATGGCGTGGCAGCAGGGCAGCGGCTGGCAGGACGACGCCGTCGCGCTGGGCACGACACTCAAGCTCGACACGCGCCGGGGCCGGCGCGTCGAGCTCGAGTGGCGCACCTACCACGGGTACGAGCAGCACGACCGGCCCGCGCTGATCGGGGTCACCTTCGGCCAGGCGTTCGGGCGGGGGCTCGAGGTGGCCGGCACGCTCAACCGCAGCGTCAGCGCCGACGCGCCGCCCTGGGAGCTCCGCGTCGGGCTCGGGATGAAGATCGAGCACGACCGCGGCGGCGAGCGCGACGCACGGTGACGCGCTCTACAGGAATTCGCACAGGTACGCAGCGGGGGCGAGCGCCTTCACGTCGAAGCCGCTCTTCGCCGGCACCTCGAAGCTCGTGCCGGCGGCGAAGGCGCGGAACGCGGCGTCACCCGGGAGCTTCGCCCACAGCTCGCCGGAGACGACGGTCATGCGCTCGGGAGCGTCGGTGCCGAAGTGGAACTCGCCCACGTCGATGACGCCCGCCGTCTGGCGGCGGCCGTTGCGCTCGAACCCGATGCTCTGCACCTTGCCGTCGAAGTAGCCGTTGTGCTTCAGCATGTCTCTCCTCCGCCCGCAGGGAAGCACGCAGGTCGCGATCGGTCAACGGCTCGGCCTCGGTCAACCGCGGGAGAGCAGCGCGCGCACAAACCGCCATCCGGTGCGCAGGCCCGGCGCGATCCGGAAGAGCGCCCAGCGCACGTGCCTCAGCGGTGCGCCGCGGAGGCCGGGCTCGACGCCCTGGAGCAGCGCGCGCGCCTCGTCCCGCCGGCCCTCGAGCCGGAGGAGCGGCGCGAGCGCCAGCGTCCCCTCGACCTGGCCGGGCGAGAGACCGAGCGCGCCGCGCAGCATCTCGATGGCGTCGCCGCGGCGGGTCCGGCCGAGCGCGCGCCCCCCTTGCACGAGCGTCAGGGCCGCGTCCGCGCGGCGGCCCCGCACGAGGTGGATGCGCGCCGCCTCGGAGTGGAAGTCCGGCTCGAGCGGGAACGCGCCGCTCGCCTGGACGTAGACGGAGAGGGCCCGGTCGAGGAAGCCCGCCTTCAGGTGGCCGTCCGCCGCGCTCCGGAAGCTCGCCAGCGCGGCCGCGTCCTCGTCGAGCCGCGCGAGGAGCGGCGCGAGCTTGCCGTGGACGTGAGGGTCGTCGTGCCCGTGCTCCGCGAGGACCTTGCGATACCCCGCGACGGCGGTCCTGACGCGGCCCTTCGCGCGCGCGCGGTCGGCCGCGGCGACGAGCTCGGCGCGTGTCTTGGGCTTGCGCGACCAGAAGGCCACGCCGCGAGTGTACCCCGCAGCGCGCGCCGTGGGGCGCTGCCGTCGCGCCGACCTGCCCCGACCTCGTCCCACCTGCGCGCCCACCTCGCACGGCGAGGCTCGCCCATGCTGCCCGCCATCCCGCGCGACCACGGGAGAGGGGTCGAGAGGCTGCGCGGCGGCGGCTTCGACCACCGCGATCGTCTGCGGCAGTGCTCCGATCGCCGTCACCCTGCCGTCACCCTGCAACGTCGAACCGGTCGAACGCCATCGTGAACACCGCTCGCCCCTGTGTCCGCGAGCGGAGGTCGGTGGCGTAGCCGAACATGCGGCGCAGCGGCGCCTCGCACTCGATCACCTTCACGGCCGAGCCGCGATCGGAGACGTCGAGGATCCGCGCCCTGCGCTGGTCGAGGCCGCCCAGGACCTCGCCCAGGTGCTCGACCGGGAGGACCACCTCCACGCGCATGAGCGGCTCGAGCAGGATGGGCCCCGCCCTGGAGGCCGCCTCGCGGACCGCCTCGCCCGCCGCGATCTTGTAGGCGAAGGGTTTCGAGGCGCCTTCCCGCCACGTCGCGGCGGTGATCGTGACCTCCGCGTCCTGCAGCGGGTGGCCCTGGAGCACGCCGGCGTCGAGCGCCTCGCGCGCGCCCTGCTCGATCATGTCGCGCACCTCGTGGTGCATGAACGGGAGCGCCGCCACGCCGGGCGCGAGGGCGAACCCGATCCCGGCCCCGCGCTCGCGCGGCCGCACGCGCACCGCCACCTCGCCGAACACCTGCTCGTCGTTGGTCCGCGCGAAGCTGCCCCGGCCCTCCGCCTCCGCCGAGAGCGTCTCGCGCATCAGCACCTCGGGCTGACCCATGCGCACCTCGAGCCCGAACTCGCGGCGGATCCGCTCGCGCACCACGTCGAGGTGCAGCTCGCCCATCCCCGAGACGATGAGCTCGCCGGTCTGCTCGTCCTCCCCGGACCGGAAGCTCGGGTCCTCGTCCGCGATCCGCGCCAGGGCCTCCAGCAGGAGGTCGCGCTCGCGCAGCGTCGCGGGCTCGATCGCCTGCGACAGGACGGGCTGATACGAGGGGAGCTGCGCGAGCACCATCGGGTGGTCCGGGTGCGAGAGCGTGTCGCCGGTGCGCGTCTCCTTGAGGCCGACCACCGCGAAGATCTGGCCCGCCCCGAGCGCCGGCATGCGCTTCTTCTCCGCCGCGTGCACGAGGAGGACGCGCGCGACCTTCTCCGCCTTCCCGAGGTTCGCGTTCCAGACCGTGTCGCCCTCGGCGATCCGGCCCGAGTAGACGCGCAGGAAGACGTGGCGGCGCTTCTCGTCGAGGAGCGACACCTTGAACGCGAGCGCGAGGAGCGGCGCCCCGTCGTCGGCGGGGTGCAGCTCCTCCTCGCCGCTGCGGAGGTTCCTGCCGGCGAGCGCGGGGAGGTCGAGCGGGGAGGGGAGATAGTCGCAGACCGCGTCGAGCACCTGCGGCACCCCCTTGTTGCGAAGGGCCGAGCCACACAGCACCGGCACGAACGCCCCGCGCACCGTGGCGCGCCGGATGGCCGCCTTCAGCGCCGCCTCGTCGAGCTCCACGTCGTCGAGCACGGCCTCCGTGACCGCGTCGTCCACGTCGGCGAGCGTCTGGAGGAGGCGCTGGCGGTCCCCCTCGCCCGCCGCCGAGAGCCCCTCCTCGACGGAGAGGGCGCGCGGGTCCTCCGGGTCGGTGAAGCGGAGCGTGCGCCGCCCGGGCAGGTCCTCGACTCCCGAGAAGTCGCCCTCGCGGCCGATGGGGCGCTGGATCGCTGCGATGGCGTGATCGGGGAAGCGCCGGCGCATCGACGCGAGGGTCGCCTCGAGGTCGGCGCCGACGCGGTCCATCTTGTTCGCGAAGGCGAGGCGCGGGACACGGTACCGGTCGGCCTGCCGCCACACGGTCTCGCTCTGCGGCTCGACGCCGTGCGCGGCGTCGAACACCGCCACCGCCCCGTCGAGCACGCGCAGGCTCCGCTCCACCTCGATGGTGAAGTCCACGTGCCCCGGCGTGTCGATGAGGTGCAGCTCGTGACCGCGCCACTCGAAGCTCGTCACCGCCGACGTGATGGTGATCCCGCGCTCCCGCTCGAGGTCCATCCAGTCCATGACGGCCTCGCCGTCGTGGACCTCGCCCATCTTGTGGGTGCGTCCGGCGACGAAGAGGAGGCGCTCCGTGAGCGTCGTCTTCCCGGCGTCGATGTGCGCCATGATCCCGATGTTGCGCGTCGCGCGGACGCGCCGCTGCGAGGCCGAGGGCTTGAGCCGATCCGTGCTCATCGGCTCGGATCTTAACCCCACGTCCCGTCGCGGTGCGTCAGGATCGGCATCGCTCGCCGCGGATCGTGGCCGCCGGGAGCGTCAGCGCGGCGCGATCGAGGAGCGGCGTCCGAGCGCGCCGTCCGTCGCCGGCGCCGGCGCTCAGGCTGCTGCGAGCGCGGCCGCTTCCCGGCGCTGCTGCCGGCGCTCCGCGACGAGCCCCACCGCGAGGAACGCGATCTCGACCGCGGCGACGATGACCATCCACGTCACGACCGGCGAGTCGCCCATGCCGTACGAGTGGAGCCCCGTGGTGAGGACGTAGTTCACGCCGAGGTAGGTCATGAGGATGGTCTGGAACGCCACGATGCTGATGGCGGCGACGCCGAACGGCCCGATGATCCGGTCCCAGCGGCCGTGGATGATCGCGACGTAGGCGAGGAAAGCGACGAGCGACCAGACCTCCTTCGGATCCCAGCCCCAGTACCGTCCCCACGACGACGCGGCCCAGATCGACCCCGTCATGATGCCGGTGACGAGCAGGATCGAGCCGACGTGCATGTACCAGTAGAGGAGGTCGTTCATGCGCTGGACGATCTCGGCCCGCCGCGGCGCGAAGATGGTGAAGCCGATCTGCATGTGCGCGACGACGACGCCGAGCGCCAGCACGGAGTAGCTCACCATGATGATGGGGACGTGGATGGCGAGCCAGGGCGTCCCGGACAGCACGGGCGGCACCGGGTGGATGAAGCGGTCGATGGGGAGCAGGTCCGTGAGCGCCATGGTGAGCGGTTCGAGGCGGGGATGCGCCCGGCGATCTGCCACCGCATCGCGATGCCCCAGCTCATCACCGCGAAGCCGCCCGCGAGGCCCGCCGCCGCGAGCCCGTCGAGCACCTTGCTCCTGCGGTTCCAGGCCAGGATCGAGACGGCGAGCGCCGCCGCGAGCACGATCCAGGCGATGCGCGTCGGGCGGACCGCGTTGTAGGTCACCTCGCGCTCGATCCCGCTCGCCTCCGGCCAGCCCGCCGGCCGCGCGCCGGTCGCGAGCGCGGCGAGATTGCGCGCGTCGAGGAGCGGCGCCGGGACCGGGCTCCACCTGCCGTTCACGTCGCCGGCCGGCGGGAGCGGGCGCAGGATCTCGCGCTGCAGGAATTGCTGGAAGAGGACGAGGCGCGCCTCGAGCTTCTCGGCGGCGGCGAGCGCGCCCTGCCGCGGGACGTTCGCCTCGGCGGCCCGGTGCGCCTGGTCCATGAGCTGCAGGACGGGGCGGCTGTTCACGATCTGCAGGAACGAGCCGTGCGAGGCGCCGGCGGGGAGGCCCGCCGCGGCCGCGATCTCGGAGCTGCCGAGCGCGACGACGGGCGCGCTCGACGCCACCGGCGGGTCGAACGCCCACGAGGTCGCGGTCGAGACGGGGTCGGCGCCGTCCCACGAGCGCTGGCCCGTCACGGTCCAGACCGCCTCGCGCGCGAGCGTGTCGAGCGGCATCACGCGCCCGTCGTGCTGCACCGGGAGGCGCCGCAGCGCCTCGAGCGCCGGATCGGCGGCGTGCGCCGGCAGCGCGAAGGCGAGGGCGAGCGCGCCCAGCGCCGCGGCCTTGCCGATCCCGCTCTCCTTCGCCGCCGCGGCCTCCCGCTCCCTGCGCGCCCGCGTCTGCGAGATGCGCGTGCCGAGCACGATGCACATGCCGGCGACGAGCAGGCCGTAGCCGAGGAACACGATGGGCTGGCCCGGGTCCTTCGACACCGACAGCACGGTCGCGACGCGGCCATCCTCCTGCCGGTAGCTCGACTGGAAGAAGCGCCAGCCCTGGTGCTCGAGCTCGTGGTTCATCCAGATGGCTGTCTTGAAGCGGGCGCCCGAGGGCTCGATCACCTCGACGTCGCTGCGGAAGTTCGACGGGCGCATGGTGCCCGGGTAGTGGTCCACGCGGAAGTCGTCGAGCTTCACCGTGAACGGCAGCGCGACCCGCCCGCTGTCGGGGCTCGCGATCGCGTCCCCGCTCTCGCCTTTCCAGAGCTGGAGCTGCCCCTCGACCTTGAAGAACCAGCTCGTGACGGCGCCCGCCAGGATGACGAGCAGGGCGCCGTGCGCGGTGAGGAAGCCGATGCGGGACCGGCCCCACGGGAAGAACGCCACGATCGAGGCGAGGACGTTCGCGGCGAAGGCGGCCTGCAGCGCGATGAACCACCAGGCGTAGTAGACCTGGCGGCCCGCCACCGCGACGCCGCTCGACGACTCGACGATCGTCCCGGCGGCGAGCCCGAGCAGGAGCAGCACCAGGAGGATCACCGCCAGCTTGAGCGACGCGAGCGTGGAGAGGAGCTTCTTCATTCCGAGGGACCTCCGAACGCGGGAGGCGACAAGAAACCATCTTTCGGCCCGCGGGTCACGCGCAGGGCATCGATCCCCGGCCCGAGTCGTGTAGCGTGGAGGCCCACCGCCCGAGGTGCACCGTGATCGACAAGAAGACCTCCAGCTTCGTCCAGGCGCTCTGCATGGGGCACGTCGAGGAGGAGATCGTCGTCCCGTACCCGGAGATGAAGCCCGCCGAGAAGGAGACCCTGGCGCAGGTGCTCGCGTCGGTGAACCAGCTCCTCTCCCCTCGCGCCAAGGACTTCCGGGCCTGGGACGTGCGCGGCGAGATGCCGCGCGAGTTCGTGGACGAGCTCAAGGAGTTCGGGCTCTTCGGGCTCGTCATCCCCGAGGAGCACGGGGGGCTCGGCTTCGGGTCGGCTGCCTACTCGCGCGCCCTCCAGGAGATCGCGAAGCACGATGGGTCCGTCGCGCTGACCATCGGCGCGCACAGCTCGATCGGCATGCGCGGGCTGCTCCTGTTCGGCACGGACGCGCAGAGGAAGCGGTGGCTCCCGCGGCTCGCCACGGGCGAGATGATCGCGGCCTTCTGCCTCACGGAGCCGGGCGCCGGCTCCGACGCGGCCGCGGTGCGGACGGCCGCCGTGCGGGAGGGCAACCACTGGCTCCTGAACGGCGACAAGATCTGGATCACGAACGGCGGCCTCGCGCAGTTCTTCACCGTGTTCGCGAGGACCCCGAGCGCGCACCCCGGCGGCAAGGCGCAGATGACGGCGTTCATCGTCACGCGCGACATGCCGGGCGTGTCGGTCGGTCCGCACGAGGACAAGATGGGGATCCGCGCCTCCTCGACCACGACCGTGCACTTCGAGGACGTGAAGGTGCCCGACGACCACGTCCTCGGCGAGGTCGGGATGGGGTTCAAGACCGCCATGCGCATCCTCAACGCAGGCCGGACCGGCCTCGGCGGCGGGTGCGTGGGCGCCATGAAGCGGCTCATCGGGCTCGCGACGCGTCAGGCCAAGGAGCGCGCGCAGTTCGGGCGGCCCATCGCGAAGTTCGGCCTCGTGCAGCAGAAGGTGGGCGAGATGGTGGTGGACGCCTACGCGTCGGAGGCGGTGGTGGGGCTCGTGGCGGGCCTCGCCGACCAGGGCTACCAGGACTACGCCGTGGAGGCCGCCATCTCCAAGGTGTTCGCGACGGAGGCGCTCTGGCGCACCAGCGACGAGGCGCTGCAGATCGCGGGCGGCAACGGCTTCATGCGCGAGTTTCCCTACGAGCGCGCCATGCGCGACGCGCGCATCAACCGCATCTTCGAGGGCACGAACGACATCCTCCGGCTCTTCATCGCGCTCACCGCCATGAACGACGTCGGCGCGGAGCTGAAGGAGCTGTCGCAGAGCATGAAGGGCGTCCTCGCCGATCCCATCAAGGGCTTCGGCGTGCTCTCCGAGTACGCGCTCAAGCACGCCGCCCTGCGGACCGGCGTGGGCGAGAAGCGCGGCTGGAAGCTCCTCCACCCGGCGCTCGCGGACCAGGCGGAGCAGTTCGAGGAGGAGACGCGCGAGCTCGCGTGGGTGGCCGACCGGGTGCTCCGCCGCCACGGCCGCAACATCATCGAGAAGCAGTTCGCGCTCCGGCGCATCGCCGACATCCTCATCGACCTCTTCGTGCTGGCCGCGGTCCTCTCGCGCGTCAAAGCTCGAGATCCTGAAGGTCTTCGCGCGGCGCGCGCGCAGCCGCATCCGCGGCAACTTCCGCCGCGTCGACGTGAACGACGACGAGCTCGTGAAGTCGCTCGCCGACGACGCCTTCGAGCGCGAGGGGTTCGGGTGGGATCTGCTCTGACTCGCCTTTGGCCGTTTCTCGTGCTCGCAAACGCAGTTCTCGGCGAGTCAGAGCGATTTCCGGTCGAGCTGCACTTTCGCGTAGCTCGACCTCAGCTGGGGGGAGCGAGCGCAGCTCCCCCAGACCGCCCACCGCGGCGGTCGAAAAGGGCGCGAAACGTGAGTCTGATCCTTCGGTAAACGTGGTCAGATGGGCGGATGACCTGCGCTCCGCTCGTCCTCGCGCTCGCACTCGGCCAGCTCGTCCCCCCCTCGCCGCCCGAGCCGCTGCGCCGCTCCGGCGTGCTCGGGCTCGGCGTCGTCCTCGAGCCGCTCGCCATCGGCGCCGCGCAGGGCATCTCCGGCGGCGGCATGCGCGGTGGCCTGGAGCTCGTCTCGGCGCTCCTCGTGGACGCCGGCCCGCGCTGGGCCGTCCGCATCCAGCTCGACGCCGCGGTGAGCGGCGACGGACCGGCGTGGGCGATGCTGGGGCTCACCCCGGGTGTCGTCTACCGCTTCCGCGACGCGGCCGATCAGAGCTGGATCCCGTACCTCGGAGGCGCGGTGCGGCTGGGCGTGGCGGGCGCGGATCGGCCGCTGCTCGGGCTGCCCTCGCTCGTCGGGACGACGGCGGCGCCGCTCCTCGTGCCGGGCCGGTCGGCCGCCGACTGGCACCACCACGATGGATGGAGCCACAGCGGCTCTTCCGGCGGCGGCGTCGACGTCGACGGCGTCGATCGCCTGGGCGCTTTCCCCGAGCTGTGGGCCGGAGGCGCTTGGCACCCGGCACGCTGGCTGGCGATCGATCTCGGCGCCGCCTACACCTACGTCCGGCTCGGCGGCCGCGGGCTCCATGTCCTGCACGAGCGCGTGGGGCTGCGGCTCGAGCTGTGAAGGACTTTCATGTCCCGCTTCCTCATCTGGTACCTGCTCAGCTCGCTGACCGGGAGCCCCGTGCTCTCGGCGCTCGCGCTCATCGCGTTCTGGTGGGCCACCGATCGATTCACCTTCCGGATCCTGCCCGACCCGCTCCGGATGGTGGGGCGGTGGCGGCGCGCCGGCGCTCTGCGGCGGGCG
>WNFY01003302.1_pt1 | contig 15124 bp, 13 predicted proteins | sample 5400091 | NCBI WGS metagenome assembly WNFY01 (sample SAMN13153364, study PRJNA577476) | soil metagenome | isolation source: 60 cm soil or saprolite under grassland replicate 1 | place: USA:California | collected 2016-06-15 | reverse complement strand
TTTCGACAACAAAATATGCCCGGCGTCGCCACAATCCATGACACGCTGGGCCATGTTGATTCCGGTGCCGGCCAGGTTCGACCGGTCGTTCACATCGGAAACTTTGTTAACCGGACCGCTGTGAATGCCCATGCGCAAGCCGAACGAAGAATCATTGAGTGCCTGCGAGATCTCCATCGCGCAGCGCGCCGGGGCCTCCGGTCCGGTGTAAAAAACAAGCACCATTCCATCGCCGGTCGGTAAGCGAGTGAGTTTGTTCGCAGCCTCGGCCGCACGAAATTGTTCGGTGTTACGAACAATCTGATTGAGCCGCTGCGACGCGTCGCTCTGTTCATCGACCAGCAGCTTCGAAAAGCCGACAATATCCATGAACAAGACGTGTCCGATTTCGAGTTGAGCATCACTCTCGAGCTCAGCGGCCATAGTTGTGGGGCAGGATTTCGACCCACCATAATTTCAACTTCACCCTTCGGCGTCGAGCCGAAAGGGCGAAGCCAGTGACTTCAGATTTCCAAATGGAAAAGTGCGTGGTGGACTGTCATTGTGACGCGTCGCCGAGATGACACCTGAAGCTAATGAAACAAATGCAGGCAGGCGACGCCGCGAATTAACGCTGCTCGCTAGCTTCTGGACCGTGCTCGCCGCCGCGATGATATTGTTAGCGCGACAAAACTTGTCCGTTCCCGGGCTTTATTATGACGAGGCAATCTTCGCTGGCATGGCGAAAGATTTTATCACTGGCCACGTCCACGGCGAGCACATGCCCGATCATCAAGTTGTCACGCTGGCGGGCCGACCTTTTCCTCTTTTTGTCCAGACTTATCTCGGCGCGCTGAAAAGCTGGATGCTGATACCCGCCTTCCGCATCTTCGGCCCGACGGTCGCCGTCTTGCGATCGACCAATTTATTCTGGGAATTGATCGCTTTGCTTTTTCTGATGGTCGCGGCCTGGCGCGGGCTCGGCATTGCAACCGCGCTGATCGCGAGCGCGCTGCTCGCTTTTGATCCGACGTATTTTTTTCTCTCGGTGTTGGATTGGGGGGTAGCAGTTCCGAGTTTCGTGTGCCGCTGCGCGTTGCTCTACTTCGCAGTCCGTTGGAATCAATTGCGTAACCTGAGGGACGCGTTCTTTCTCGGTCTGTTTGCCGGACTGGGATTTTTCAACAAAGCGGACTTCGCTGTATTCTTGCTCGCTGTCAGCATCGTCGTCACGTGTTGCTATTGGCGCCAATTCTTCGTCGCTGTTCGGCAACATTCGGCCGCCGTGGCACTGGCTTGTCTCGGGTTCGCTCTCGGCGCCGGACCGATGCTCATCAAGATTCCGCGGATGTTGAGCCTCACCGTTTCTGGTCCGCACCCGAACGCTCCGGGCGAGATGACCACGAAACTCAAAACGATGTTGTCAATGTACGACGGCTCGCACTTTTATCGGCTGATGAATGTGGGAGGCGTGTTCGAGCGAATGTACGAAGGATCCGGCGGCCCAAAGGCAGCGCTCGGAATCGCGCTCATGCTCACCTGCGGCGTCTTCTGCGGCCTTGCCTACCGCAGAAAAATTGCGAAAGCGCGTGCGGTTACATTTCTGATTATCGCAGCACTGTTCGTCACTTTTGGCGTCTTCCTGCTGCCCGATGCGGTGCGGATCCACCATGCGGTCTTGGTTTTTCCATTGCCACATCTGATCATTGCCGCGCTCGTCGCCCTGATTTGGAATTCTAGTACTTTGATTCGAACAGTTGGGCTATTGGCGGTCGCAATTGTTTGCCTGAGCGGATTGCGTTCGATCGCCGCCACCCAAAACTTAATTCAACAAACCGGCGGCCGCGGACGCTGGAGCGAAAGCCTGAATGCTTTTTGTCGCGAAAATCGAAGCCGATCGGAGTTAACGATCGTCAGTTTGGATTGGGGATTTAACGAACAACTCATTTTTCTGACCGACACGCCGCAGCTGGCGGAACCCTTCTGGGAATTCAATCAAACGCTTCCGCCGTTACCGCCGGATCCCAATTACATCTACCTCGCACATCCCGCTGAATACAGCGTCCTCAAGTACGACGTTGCCTATTTAAACCAGCTGCATGTGAGCGGCGCAAACGTGGAAATCGCTCCGCATTTCGACCGGCAGAACGAAGTCGCCTTTTACACGATCCGTTTTCGCTCCCACTGATGTCGATTTAAGAATCAGCGCCGAGAGGCGCTGGTTGCCTCAGCAACCTTCCAAGCCGCGCGAAATTGCTGATCGATCTGTTCGGCTTCGTATTGTCGATTTTGCGCCTTCAGCGCGTCGCGCAATCCGGCGAGAGCACGCGCATCGCGCGGCTTTCGATCGAGGTCCTCGCGAAAAACTTTCTCCGCCTCAGCCGCGCGATTTGTAGAAACTAACAGTCGTCCGAGCACCGGCCGAACTGGCGGATACCACGGTGGCGGTTCGCTGTAATTTAACGCGTCCTCGGCCGCAACAGCTTGCTTGAGATGATCGATCGCAGCGTTGTCATCGTGACGGCTGTGCGCAATCGCGCCCGCCAAAACGTTCTCGTGAATTTTGAAAATGGCCGCCCGGATATTGAGCATGTCATACATCTGGTCCGACGGAATTTTCGCGACCAGATCGTGAAACGCTTCCTGCTCCTGCTCGGCTTCCGACGTCTGGCCGAGATTTGCAAAAGCGATTCCGCGCGCCGAATGCCAGACTACATTCGTCAGAACGAGCCAACTTTCCGGTTGCGGCAATTTCAAGATGTCTCGCCAACGCTCGAACCCGAGCAAGACGATGATCGGTGTTGGCAAAAAGCCCTCCAACATTGGAATGGCTTTTACGCCGGGAGTTACGTTGGCGACCAATTTATCGGCCGCCGATTTCGCGCCGGCAAGATCTCCGCGCATGCAATTTGCGTAGGCCAGGAAATGCATGTTGTGGCTGTAATACATCAGCCGATAAAAACCCTGTTCCTGCGTTTCGCTGAGAAATTTCTTGTCCGCGGCCATAGCGACTTCGTTGCAACGCGCCGAGGCTGAATGATCGCCCACGCGTGCGTAAATGTGTGACGGCATGTGCGCGAGGTGACCTTCGGCCGGAGCTAATTTTTCCAAACGCGCCGCGCTCGGCAACGCGCGCTCAGGATGAGGCGAGGCTTCAACCGCGTGAATGTAGTAATGGTTGGCGCCAAGATGATTCGGATCACGCTTTAGGACCGATTCCAGTGTCGAGACGATTTCTTCAGTTCCTTCAGCCGGTTTTCCATCCGAAGTCCAAAGTCGCCACGGATTCAGATTCATCGCGCTCTCGGCGCAAAGAGTCGCAGCATCCAAATCGTCCGGATAACGAGCGGCTAATCTGCCCATCGCCTCTTTGTAAGCGCGGTCAAGCGCGTGAAGATCGACATTCGGATCGTTCGAATAACGGACCGCAAGGGCATTGATGTAGGCACGCTCAGGATCGGAAGCGCTGTCTTGCAACGCGATTGCTTTTTGCACCGAGTCGTAACCGGCTTTCTCGCGTTCCAGATTGACCGGTAGATTGTAATTCGGTCCGAGAGTCAGAGCGACGCCCCACCAAGCCATCGCCAATTTCGGATCGAGCTCGGCCGCGCGCTGAAATGACCGACGCGCTTCGTCGTGATTAAAACCATAGACGAATTTAAGTCCCTGATCGAAGAACTGCTGGGCCTCGCGGTTTTTTGTCGAGACTGGATGATGAACCTCGCCCAATCCGGACATCAAACGCGGCGGCGCTTCGTTTTTGGCGCTTGCGAGCAACACCGTCGATCCAGCGCAAAGAGAAATTAGGACAACTATTCGGGAGCGAAAGATTCGAGAGAACATGTCGATCTTACGAATGCTTTCTATTCCTTATCCTCGTTCAGTTTGGTTTTCACCGCCGCTTCGATCTCCTCGTAAAGCTTGCGGTCGCTTTTCAATACCTCCTTGGCCGCGTCGCGCCCTTGCGCCAGCTGGGTGCCTTTGTAATTCAACCAGGAGCCGCGCTTTTCGATGATTTGTTTTTCCAGAGCGAGATCAAGCAGCGATCCAGTCGTCGAAATTCCTTCGTTATACATGATGTCGAACTCAGCTTCGGTGAACGGCGGCGCAACCTTATTCTTTACGACCTTAATGCGCGTGCGATTGCCCATCACGACCCCGTCGGTCTGCTTAATCGCGCCGATCCGGCGAATGTCGATTCGCACACTGGCGTAAAATTTCAGGGCCTTTCCGCCCGGCGTCGTTTCCGGATTGCCGAACATGACTCCGATTTTCTCACGGATTTGATTCGTGAAAATGCAGGTGGTGCGCGCTTTGGAAATCAGCGAGGTCAGCTTGCGCAAAGCTGCGCTCATCAGGCGCGCCTGCGCGCCCACCGTCGTATCGCCGATCTCGCCTTCCAGCTCGGCCCGCGTCACCAGCGCCGCAACCGAATCGACAACGATCACGTCGAGCGAGTTGGAGCGGATCAGCGTTTCGCAAATACGGAGCGCCTCTTCCCCGGAGCTTGGCTGCGAAACAAGCAAGTCGTCCAGATTCACGCCAAGCGTCTTCGCGTACTTGGGATCGAGCGCGTGCTCGACATCGATGAACGCGGCCAAGCCGCCACGCTTTTGCGCCTGCGCAATCACAGTAAGCGTGAGCGTCGTTTTACCGGAAGATTCCGGACCGAACACTTCAACCACGCGGCCGCGTGGGAACCCGCCTACGCCCAGAGCGCGATCGATCAAAATGTTGCCGGTCGGGATTACCTCAATATCGACGATCTTTTCGGCGCCCAGGCGCATGATCGCGCCTTCACCGTAGTCTTTTGCGATCTGCTGAATTGCGAGATCCAAATTTTTGTTTCGTGCGGCAGCTACTTTGTCAGCGCCGGATTTCTCTTCAGTTTTTGTGGCCATATTTTTGGGGGTTCACTCTAAGTAAGTCCGCCGCGACAGATTCGCCAAGCAGAAAAGCTCGCTGTTTTGAGGATCGATCTCGAATCACATTAGCTTTGGGTCCGGCCGAGACTGAACCGGTGTTCCCCAAAAAGATTTGCTCATGTTCTGTCGCACCGAATATTTGCTTTCTCCAGATGAGTAACGACGAACGGTTCATGCGCAGTGCGCTGTCGGAGGCGCGGAAAGCAGTCGGGCAAACGAGCCCGAATCCCGCGGTCGGCGCGGTCTTGGTTGTGCGAAACAGAATCGTCGCTAGCGGACACCATCGTCAGGCCGGTAAGCCTCACGCTGAAATTGAGTGTCTGCGAGATTTTCGACGAAAGGTCCCGAGAGACGCAACGCTGTATGTCACGTTAGAGCCGTGCTCGACGAAAGGCCGGACCGGCGCGTGCACCGAGCAGATTATACAGGCTGGCGTAAAATCTGTTGTGATTGGCGCTACCGATCCGAACCCGCGTCATCGCGGCCGCGGAGTCGAGATTTTACGCGACGCCGGCATCGAGGTCAGAACTGGCGTGCTCGCGGAAGAATGCGCCGTCCTGAACGAGGCGTTCAATAAATGGATCGCGACCGGAATTCCGTTCGTAATTGCAAAATGCGGAATGAGTTTAGACGGAAGACTGACTCGCCCTAAAGAGGAATCGCGCTGGCTGACAAGCGCAACCGCACGGCGGCACGCGCACACATTGCGCGCGCAAATGGACGCTATTCTTGTCGGCGCCGACACGATTCGGATCGACAATCCCCGTCTGACTGTGCGCAGCGCATCACACCATCGACAGCCGGCACGCATCGTCATCACACGCTCAGGGAAAATCCCGGGGGACGCCCATGTTTTCACCGATCGCTTCGCGAAGAATACGTGCGTTTATCGGAATGAGACACTTCCGGCAATTTTAGCCAACCTCGGCGCAAAAAAGGTCACGAGCGTGTTGATCGAAGGGGGTGGACGCGTTCTCGGTCGAGCTTTAGATGAGCGATTGATCGATAAAGTGCGAATTTATGTCGCTCCTATCCTCACCGGCGGACCAATCGTTGCGTTTAGTGGACGCGGCGCACTTCGCACGCGCGACAGCGCACATCTCGAACGGGTAAAATTTGAAAAAATCGGACGCGACATTTGTGTGACGGGTTATCCGAAATATGATCACACTGCGAAGGAGTAAAAGATTTCAGAAACTTTAGGCTCTACCTCAGGTTCAATTGCTGAAGTTTTGGGAGGTGAAATAAACATGAAAAAGCTTCTTTTAATCGCGCTCGTGGCGGGCGGGTTCGCATTCGCTACAACGCCAAGTTCTAACGCTGGGGTCGCGATCGGCATCGGATTCGGATATCCAGGGTATGGATATCCTTACTACGGCTGCGGCTACCCTTATCCGTACTTTGGATACTACCCGTACTACCGGCCGTATTACTACGGCTACTACGGTGGGCCGTCATTTTATTGGTATCACGGTCATCGCGTTTATTATTCGCGAGTCCACCATCGACACCATCGGCATTGGTACTAAAGCAAACCGCGGGCTAAGCTCTTTCGCAGCCGGCGGGTGCAAAAATCCCGTCGGCTTTATTTTTTTGGCGAGCCCGAGGCGGCCGGCGCCGATGTTGATGTAACGGATGGCGATGGCTCCTGAAATTCCTTCTTCAAACGTTCCCGTAGCGCCGGTAATTGCTCCTGACGCTTCGCTTCAGTTTCCTGACGCAATGCGTACTCGATGCGGCGTCGTTCCTGCAAATAACGTTGTTCAAACTGCGCGCGCTTTTCCCCTTCAAGATGCAAACCGGAATCGCGCAAGGCACCGTCCACTTCGACCTTCACCCGATCGCGGTACGCCTTTTCCCGCTCACGCATTATTCTTCGCTCCTCCGGTCCCATTTGCATCCAACGCTCGGCATTCCTTCGAAATATTTGTCGATCTTCCGGAGGCATCGCGATCCATCGATCGCGCGGATTGTTCAGCTTCGGAGCGTGGCGTGGCGGAGGCATTCTGCGACCATTCGAACCTTGCGGTCCCTGCGGCTGCGCCTTTGCCGATCCGGAGCCGATGATCAAAATCGCGATCGTCGCTACAAAGTTTGCGTGTCGTCGTCCCACAAGTTGTTTTCGTCTGTGGCCAACAATTCGTCCAGATCGGCGACCACGTCGTAATCTTGCGGATCGATCGCCGCAATCACATCCGGCGCGCTGTCCACCGGATTACGGGTTGCGAGCTGATGCGTGGCGAGGACCGCAGCGATTACTGCCACGACCAAACCCGTCGCCGGAACTAGCTTTCTCGGAGTAAGCCAAGTGCGCAGCCGTTCGAAGCGGTCCCGCCGCTCCCGAATTCTGCGAACGACGTTACGCGCAAAGAAAGGAGAAAGCTCGGCTTGTGCTGCCTGGCCAAGGAGATCCCATAATTGTTGATCGTCTTCGCGTTTCATTTTCTCCGCGAATTTAACAAACAAAGCTCCTGAAAGTTGCGCGCGCCGTGCGTCCGGCAACGTCTTACACTTCAGGCGCTTCCAAAAATCCCTCCAACTGACGGATGCGGGTAGGATGGCGCATTTTGCGCAACGCTTTCGCCTCGATCTGGCGAATACGCTCGCGGGTAACTCGAAATTGGCGGCCGACTTCCTCCAGGGTGCGGCTGTATCCGTCCACCAAGCCGAAGCGTTGTTCGAGAACCTGGCGCTCACGTTCAGTCAGCGTCTCCAGCACATCCTTAATTTTCTCCTTAAGCAGCACAATCGCCGTCATGTCGCAGGGATTTTCAGCGCCTTTGTCTTCGATGAAGTCGCCGAAATTTGTCTCCTCGCTTTCGCCGACAGGCGATTGCAGCGAAATCGGTTGCTGCGCCATCTTCAAAACCGCTCGCACTCGATCTACCGGCAACAAGATTTCCTCCGCCACTTCCTCCGGGGTTGGTTCGCGGCCGTATTCCTGGACCAATTGCTTCTGCACCCGCATCAATTTGTTGATCGTCTCGATCATGTGGACGGGAATACGGATGGTGCGTGCTTGATCAGCAATGGATCGAGTGATGGCCTGACGAATCCACCAGGTGGCGTAGGTGGAAAATTTGTAGCCGCGGCGATATTCAAATTTCTCGACTGCTTTCATCAGCCCCATGTTGCCTTCCTGGATCAGGTCCAAAAACGACAAACCGCGGTTGGTATACTTTTTGGCGATCGAGATCACGAGGCGCAGATTCGCTTCGACCATCTCGGTCTTGGCTCGGAGCGCTTTTCGCAGCCAGCTTTTCAACGACTGGTATTGCTCCGCGTACTCGTCCAGCGAGAGCCAAAGCGATTTTTCCAGCTCACGAGACTTGCTTCCGACTTGCGATCGCCCGCCGGAACCGCGGCGATGCTTTGCGATCTCGCTCTGAACAGCCAAAAGGATGCCGTAATGCTCATCCGCCAGGTGGACAAACTCTTCGGTGACCTTTTGCTTGAAATAAAACTTAGGGTAAAGCCGCTGAAGTGAATTGAGCGTCCGCTGAAACGCTTTCAATCGCTTCGTGTCTTTTTTGGAGGGATTGTTCGAGAGCTTCGCGTAATTCTGAGTAATCGTGCCGCCTAATTTTTCGACCTGCTTGCACAATCGCGGCAGGATCTTCATGTAACGCTCGCGGCTTTCGATCTTCTTATCGAGAATGACGCGGTCGAACCGTTCCCGGCCTTCGGTGAGTTTCTGGGCGAGATCGAGATGCGCGCGCGCGGTGAAGCCGAAACGGTTAATGTGCTTTTGCACCATGTTTTCCGCTTCCTCAATGCGCTTCGAGATTTCCACTTCCTGCTCGCGGGTCAGAAGCGGCACCTGACCCATTTGTTTGAGATACATCCGAACGGGGTCGTCGAGGATATCCAGCTTCGTCTCCGGCTTTTCTTCCTCCTCCTCGTCGACGTCTTTTTTAACTTCTTTGTGTCGATCAACGTCGGATGCTTCAATGACGTCGATTTCCATCCGGCGTAGCCGCGTAAGAATGGCGTCCAGTTCATTCGCATCCGTTATTCCCTCGGGCAGGGCTTCGTTCAGGTCGTCGAAGGTGAGATAGCCCTGCTCCTTGGCGAGTTTGATTAGCTCGCGAAGACGAAGCTGAATCTCGGCTGCTGTGTCAGCTTCGGTTTTCGATTTGAGCACTGCGTCCGGCGTCGCTCTTCGCGCTCGCACTAATCGCGTAATTCGCTTCGCTTTGAAGGCTGCGATGATTGCGCGTCCTTTCAACCGCAGCCGCGGCGCCGAACCGTTTCTACCTGAAGCCCGTCGGGCACTCTTAAATTTCGGCCGCTTCGCCGATGATCGGCGAAGGCCTTTCCTTGCTTTCGAATGCCTGGCCAAGACTGTGGGTTAAGGTTCGCGGCCTTCGATCAGCGTTCCCATCAGATCGACAATTAGCCGCCGACCTCGGGAACAGACGAAAGCCGGGAAATCTGGTGGAGTTGCTCCCGCAGGTCAACAATTTCTTTCTGTAAATTAACGACCTCGCCGGTGGTCAATTGTGGAAGCCGGATTCGGGTCTCGGCGATCTCAAGTTGCCGGCGTAAAGTTGCCTGAATTAGGCCGTTCCACCACCCCTCGGCCACTTGGATCGCGTTTGCCGGCATCTTTTGGATCAGCCAAGCAGAAACCAGACCTTCCTCCTCCGCTGTCAGTTGAGACATAAAGGAATTGAGAGAAACAGGGTCGTCCGGTCGCAGATCGCTTTCCAAGATCCGAGCGAGTAATTCTGCGCCGGAAATTTGCTGCAACACTTCTCGCCAGTTTTGTTCGAGAAGAAATTTGCGAGCAACGTCATCTCGCAAGGCGAGAAGACAAAGCACGGCAATATCATGCCGCGGAGCCGTCGCAGCGCCGGATGGCGCCGGGGCCGATTCGCCGCTGCGTTCAGGTCTCGGCTTAGGCACTAGCTTTTCAAACTCGGATGCGGGAACTCCGAGACGCGCACTCATCTTGTTCGAGACTTGGCCCCGCATGAGTGGATCGCGCACCTGCGCAACAGTTTCGGCCAGCTTGCGCGCCAGCTGCATTTTTGCTCCAAGCGAGCTTGGATCGACAACTGCGAATTCGCGATTAATCCAATAATCGAAAAAGTCACTCGCGGATACCACGCGTTTTTCAAATTCTTCTTTCCCATCTCGCCGAATGAGCGAATCAGGATCCGCGCCCGGCGGCATGTCGACCACGCGGACGATTAGATCGTTTTGGAGAAGCGCGTCGAGCGAATGTTCCGCGGCTCTTTGACCCGCCTGGTCCGCATCAAAACAAAGAACAACCTCATCGACGAAGCGCTTCAAAATCCGCGCCTGATGTTCAGTGAAAGCAGTGCCTTGCGGCGCAACCACATTTTTGATGCCCGATTCGAACAATGCGATTAAATCGAGCTGGCCTTCGCACACGATCGCGCAATTTGCTTCAATCAAAGCCCGTTTAGTTTTGTGTAGTCCAAAAAGGACGCGCCCTTTTTGGAAAAGAGGCGTTTCCGGAGAATTCAAATATTTCGCGACCTGTGGGTCGGACTCGAGCAGTCGGCCACTGAACGCAATGACTTCCCCGACGTCGTTGCAGATCGGAAAAATAATGCGGCCGCGGAATCGATCGTAGACTTCATTGCCGGGCCGTTCTTCATCGCGCGGCTTTACCAGCCCGCTTTGTAATAGCTGACTGCGCGAGTAGCCGCGCTCGAGCGCCCATTTCAAAAATGTGTCCCAGCTGTCCGGCGCGAAACCGAGTTGCCAATTCTTCGCGACTTGGCGGTCGATCCCGCGGTTTTTCAAATATTCGCGGGCTGGTTCCGCGAACTGTTTTTTCAAAAGATTGTCCTGAAACCACTCCGCGGCCTCGGCATGCAATTTTAGCAATGTGCGCCGCGCTTCATGTTGTCGATCTTCGTCCGCAGCCGCGCGCTCCTCCATAATCGGAATGCCGACGCGCGCCGCTAGTTTTCGTACGGCCGATGGAAAATCGGTGTGCTCGTATTCCATCACGAACCGAAAAACGCTTCCGCCCACGCCGCATCCGAAACAATGAAACGTTTGGCGCTGCGGACTGACATGGAACGACGGAGTTTTTTCCTGATGAAATGGGCAGAGCGCTTTGAAATTTGCGCCGGCTCGTTTCAGTGGAAAATAAGAGCCAATCACTTCGGCGATGTCGTTCGCCGCAGCGATCTGCTCTATTGTTTGGGAAGAAATCACTCGCTTTTATTTTTCGCTCGTTTGCTTTCCGAAGCGATGTCAAAATCTACTCAGTGCGGGGGCGCTTTCCAAACAATGAAGAAATTGTCGATCCTGGTTTTGATCGCGGTCTTGGCAACGCTGGAAACTGGTCAGGCCCGGGAAGTCATTCACAAAGGTGACGTGGTAGTGGTGCCACTGCGCGGTGAAATCTCTCCATCGCTTCTCATGTTCTTGCGTCGCGCGGAAAAAGTCGCCGAAAGCAGCGGGGCCAGCGCCATCGTCTTCGAGATGAATACTTACGGCGGGCGACTCGATTCCGCGGAGGAAATCACCAGCGCGCTGAACCACGCAACCATTCCAACCTACACCTTCATCAACTCCAACGCCGGTTCGGCTGGTTCGCTCATCGCGCTCGCCACCCAGCACATTTACATGGCTCCAGTCAGTGCGATCGGCGCGGCAGCGCCTGTGTTGCCAACGGGCGAAGACCTTCCGCTGACTCAACGCGAGAAAACAATTTCATATTGGTCGGCATTGATTCGCAGCTCCGCGATGAAGAACGGACACAATCCGGATGTGGGCGAAGCGTTCATGAACAAAGAGAAGGAGGTTAAGATTGGCGACCGCGTCGTTCATGCGAAGGGGACTCTCCTGACTTTGAACGCGCAGGAAGCGACGGAGAAATTCAATGGCAAGGCGTTGCTCGCCGACGGCATCGCCGACTCGGTTGTCGATCTCATGCAGAAAGCCGGCCTTAAGGGAAACGCCGTTGCGCTTGGACCTACCGGGTTCGAACAACTCGCGTTTTGGATCACCGCTCTCGCCCCTCTGTTGTTACTGGGCGGAATCATCGGAGCGTATCTCGAATTCAAAATTCCCGGAGCAAGTTTGCCCGGAATTATCTCGGCGATTTGCTTTGCACTCTTTTTTCTCGGGCATTATCTCGCCGGCCTCGCAGGATGGGAAGTGGTCGCGCTCTTTGTTTTGGGCCTGGTGCTCGTCGTCATCGAAATTCTTTTTTTTGCGCACTCGACCATCGTCTTCGGTGTCGTTGGCGTTTTCCTGATCCTGGCATCGTTGTTCTGGGCGATGATCGATCGTTATCCCGGCGAAACATTCTTCCCGACCGGACGCGCGCTGGCCGTGCCGCTTCTGAATCTTTTTCTTGCCCTGATCGGAGCGGCGATTGTTATCGGCTTACTCGCCAGATATTTGCCCCGCACGAGCGTTTACCGCCGGTTCGCGCTAATGACTTCGAATCCGCCCGGTCCGTCATTGGCGGGCATTCCTCGCGAATTTGCGACTGCTATAGACCTTTCGCCGGGCACCGAAGGGATATCGTTGTCGATCTTGCGCCCGAGCGGCAAGGCGCGTTTTCTCGACGAGATTATCGACGTCGTCACACAAGGCGAATTCATCCCGCCAAACACTGCCGTTACCGTGGTCCGGCGAGATGGAATGCGCGTCGTGGTCAAAGCCGCGCGTTAAAATCGCAACTACCCGCCGGCGGTAACGCGAATGATTTCTATTCTGTCGCCATCAGTTAAAGCCTTTTGCGGCCATTCACGGCGGTGCAATGCAACGCCATTGTGCTCGATTAAAATCGTCTCGGGCGACAATTCGAACCGCCCGATGAGCTCGGCCACCGTTTGTGCACCGCGGGCATCTGCTTCCTGCCCGTTGAGGGAGATGTGCATCAGCCGGAAAGCGTTTGTTCCCAATCCTTCCAAACCGGTTCGAAACCGCGTTGCCGTAAGATGGTTGCGATTCTTTCCGGTGGTCGGTCATCACTAATTTCAAATTGACCCGTGGCGAGTTTGTCTTCGCCGTCGTGAAATTCCGGCGGAATAATTCGGCCGCGCACGGTCTGATGCAGATGTTCGATGCCGCGGCGGGTGTAGCCGCCGGGCTCGGTATGGCTGCCGGCGCTCATCATCGTTACGCCTAGCAATACCAGCGCGTCGCGCAAAGAAGGCCGTTCGCGCGTGCTCAAGACGATCCCGACCTGAGGAAAACTGATGCGCAAAGCGCAGGCCAATTGCGCCAATTCGCGATCACTGATTGAAAAGAGCGGTCGAAATCCGCCCGCGGCCGGCCGCAGCCGCGGCAAGCTAATGGTGATTTGGGCCTGCCAACAGCGTCGCAACAGATAATCGACATGCGCCGCCAGGGCGATCGCTTCGTCCTGCCAACGCCATAAACCAAAAAGTGCTCCGACCCCAAGCCGGCGAAATCCGGCAGCGTATGCGCGTTCCGGACAATCCAGCCGATAATCAAAATCGCGTTTTGGGCCGGCGGTATGCAGTTCCGCGTAAACGGCGCGCTGATACGTCTCCTGGTAGACGACAAGTCCTTCGGCGCCCGCGCGGACGATGGGAACATAATCATCGCTCGCCATCGGACCGACTTCGATAGCAATGGAAGGAAAATCAGAAGCTAACGCCCGAACACACTCGACGAGATAATTGCCGCTGACAAACTTCGGATGCTCCCCGGCGACCAGCAGGATCTGTCGAAAACCGGCTTGCTGGAGATAATGAGCTTCCGCCGCAACTTCCTCCACGCTCAGAGTCACTCGTAAAATGGGGTTATCCCGAGAAAAACCGCAGTAACGACAATTGTTAATGCACTCGTTCGACAGATAAAGCGGCGCGAAGAGACGCATCGTCCGGCCAAAATTTTGCAGCGTGAGTACGCGCGAACTCTGCGCCATGGATTCCAGTTCCGCGTCCGATTTGGGCGCAATCAGTTGCTCGAACTGCCGGACAACAGCCGATTTTCGCAGCGCAAGATTATCGAGAGCGTGAGCGAATGACATCGAGACAATTTCGCGCCCGAGCGCAGGCTTCGCAACCGGCGTCTCCTCGAAGTTTTTGCAGCAATCCGTTGGTGGCAGTGCTAATAAATCTCGCTGACCTTTCGGTCACATTTGACCTTCAAGAATGACGCGACTTCATCGCAAAAAAGTACACGATAAAAGACTCACGCATTCCCGACCGTCTGCGTTTTCGGCGGGATTCGCGATGCTGCAGCCGTGGCGCAATTACATTTTTGCGATCGCGCTGGTTGTTACCACGCTCCTCGCATACCGGCCGGTATGGCATGGAACGCCACTCATGGACGACCAGACATATTTGATCACCAAGCCGGAGCTGCGCTCGGGGAGCGGTCTGCTGAGCCTATGGATGCAACCGCCGACGACAAAGCAGTATCACCCGCTGGTTAACACTGTGTTTTGGCTCGGAAACAAATTGTGGGGCGACGCAATGTTAGGTTATCATCTCATCAACATTTTTCTCCACAGCTTTTCGGCGTTGCTGTTGTGGAAAATTCTGCGCCGGCTTGATGTCGCCGGAGCCTGGCTGGCGGCGGCCTTGTTCGCTCTTCATCCAGTGCAGGTAGACTCAGTTGCGTGGCTGGCGGAACTTAAAAACACGCTCTCAGGCGTGTTTTTTTTTAGCTGCGTTCTCGCCTATTTGCGCTTCGATCAAACCAGAACTCGGAGGGCGTACGCGCTCGCCTTGTTGTTGTTCTGTCTCGGGTTACTGGCAAAGGCCATTGTGGCCATGGCTGCAGTGGTGCTGCCGATCCTGTTTTGGTGGAAACGCGGCCGCTTGCAGTGGAAACGCGACTTCCGGCCTTTGATTCCTTTTGTTTTCCTGGCAATCGTCTCCGGGTTTGCCACGGCCTGGATGGAACGAAAGTTTGCTGGTGCTGAAGGCAAAGCGTTCGCCTTTTCATTTGTCGACCGAGTGCTCATCGCCGGTCGCGCGTTTTGGTTTTATCTAACCAAAGCACTTTGGCCGTCCGACCTGTTATTTGTCTATCCACGCTGGGAGGTTAATTCGCAGACGTGGTGGCAATACCTTTTTCCGGTTGCAGTGGTTTGTCTTTTCGTCCTGGCCTGGATACTGCGCAAGCGCTGGTCCTGGTTGTTTGCGGGTTTGCTGGTTTTTGGAGCGATTCTTTTCCCGATGCTCGGCTTCTTTAATGTCACTTTCTTTAACTATTCGTTTGTCTCCGATCATTTCCAATATCTG
>WNFY01010714.1_pt1 | contig 15130 bp, 10 predicted proteins | sample 5400091 | NCBI WGS metagenome assembly WNFY01 (sample SAMN13153364, study PRJNA577476) | soil metagenome | isolation source: 60 cm soil or saprolite under grassland replicate 1 | place: USA:California | collected 2016-06-15 | reverse complement strand
TAAGTATTTCCAGAAGCGACACTGGAAAGAGTGTGGAGAGCCTTATTCGTTCTAGTTCCGTAGTCGGCTTGCAAAGCTAACCCCCTTCTTAATTCGACCCGGTTCGCGACTTAGAGTATCTTAGCATCTCCTTGTTACATTGTCCAAGATGAGGTCTCCTGTTAACGACATTTGTTGAAATAGACAAAGCATTGCTCTACAAAAGCAAATACTAACTGAATGGAACTGAGAAAAGACATGACTCAACAAAACAAGTATAAAACATTTTGGGATCCAAATCAACCGCTTTTTTACTGAATCAAAGATAAAATAAGGTATATATGGGGATCAACCAAGTAGTGGGATCAAACTACCCAAGGTGGAGACAAAGATCACTGCTCCAGCACTTCAAGTAATACCTATTGCGATATACATGTAACAAATGCATCAAAGGATGTTCACCAGCCTTTTAAAACTATCAACAAAGTGTGCCTGTCGCTGGCCGATACCTAGACTACACCGGCCAGCGTGCCACAAACAACCTTCAATGGAAGAAAAGCGAATCAACCCCGCTCGTCTTCCACCTCATCATCTTCACCATCCCCAAACACCTCATCCCACTTCCCCATCGCCTCCTCCTGCATAGTAGGCAGCAGATGAGAATATGTCCCCAGCGTGATCGACATCTCGCTATGCCCCAACAACTCCTGTATCACCTTCGGATTGACCCCCATACTCAGCAAGATCGTTGCAGCACTATGCCGCAGGTCATGAAAATGCATGTGAGGTAGCCCTGCACTCTCCAGCAAGCGGTCAAACATCTTGAGCAAGTAGCGAGAGTTCAGATACCCCCCACGCAGATCATAGAACACCAGATCACGATCTTCCCAGGCACCCCCTACCTTGAGCCGTAGTTCTAATTGCTCAATGCGATGCTGCTTGAGCACTTCAATCATAAAAGAAGGAAGCACAATCTGACGCAGCCCGCTCTCTGTCTTCGGCTCTGTTTCGACATGGCCATAGTGCGCTATGTAGTCTACTGTATGGCAGACGAGCAGGATACGCCGCTCAAGATCAACATCGGACCAACGAAGCGCAAGCAATTCACCACGCCGCATGCCCGTCACCACAGCCAAGGTAAGCAGTACCTCCAATCGGTGCCCACGCGCTGCTTCCAATAGTTTGCGGGCCTGCTCTACTGTCAGAGGCTTGGCCCGCCGTTTTACCACACGAGGCGATGAAACTGACTCACAAACATTTCTCGATACCAAGCCCGCCTTCAGATGCCATGCCGAATCTTGATACCGTTGGTGAATTGGTGGAAAAACTAGACGAAAAGGATGACAGGGGCTAAACTGGAAAATAAGCTTCATGTAGGAAGTCGAGAAAAAGCATAGAAATCGAGCAAAAAGTGAGAATAAACGATGACATTACAGATAGTGGAAATAGGATCAGTCCCAGAAGAGACAGTTCGTATTGCGAAAGCATCGTTCCCCCATGGAAATAGGTATATGCGTTTGCGGGATATGTTGGGGACTATTTTTGATGATAGTGAGTTTGCCGATCTTTTCAGTCGAAGAGGAAAGCCAGCAGAAACACCGTGGAGATTAGGATTGGTTTGTCTTATTCAATATCTGGAAGATCTCACTGATCGGCAAGCGGCAGATGCAGTACGTGCTCGTGTTGACGTGAAATATCTCCTGGGGCTAGAAATAGGCGATCCTGGTTTCGACTTCACGGTGCTCACTGAATTTCGCATGCGTCTGATAGAGCACCAGGCCGAGCACCGTCTCTTCGATCTGCTGATAGCAAAACTCAACGAGCAAGGCTACCTGAAAAAACGAGGGATCCAACGCACCGACTCAACTCATGTCTTGGCCGCTGTGCATCGTTACCATCGGGTTGAGTTGCTTCCAGAGACGCTACGGGCCGCTCTCAACGAACTGGCAACTCAGAACCCACAATGGCTGCAACAGTGGGTGCCCGTAGACTGGTTCAAGCGGTATGAGCGGCGTGTCGAGGAATGGAGATTAGCTATTCCCAAAGAAGAGCAAGAGGCCTTTCTGGAGCAGGTCGGGCGAGATGGGTCTCAACTGCTCTCGGCGCTCTATCAAGAAGCAACCCCGCCTCTCCTCTCTGGCTTGCCTCACGTCCAACTGTTGCGGCAGATTTGGGTGCAGCATTATTTCTGGGAGGACCCGCAATTGCGTTTGCGCAAGAAAGACATGCTTCCTCCTGCTCATCTTACGGTTCGTTCGCCCTATGACCCACAGGCTCATTTCGGCAGCAAAAGAGACTTCTCATGGTTTGGTTACAAAGTCCATTTTACCGAGACCTGTGATCCTGGCCTTCCCCATCTGATTACCTGTGTCCAAACCACGGATGCCAGCGAGACGGACATGCAGCAAACTCAAATCGTCCATGAGGAACTCGCACGTCGTGAGTTATTGCCCCAGACGCATATCGTGGACGCAGGCTACGTAGACGCAGGAGCTATCGTGGAAAGTCGTGAACAGTATGGAATTGAGTTAGTGGGGCCGGTGAGTAAAAATAACCAGTGGCAGGCGAAAGCTGGAAAGGGATATGATCAAGCAGGATTTAGCGTCGATTTCGAAATCAAGGAGGCGACTTGTCCACAAGGCCAGAAAAGTGTGCATTGGCTGGAAAGGACCGATCAGCATGGTCACCCCAATCTGCTCATCCGCTTCGATCTGAAAACCTGTCGCGAGTGCTCCTGCCGATCATTGTGTACTCGCGCCCAAAACAAACCCAGACTTCTGACAATACGCTCAAAAGAGGAATTTCTTCAGTTGCAACGGATTCGGAAGCTTCAAGGAACCGAAGCATTCCGCATCATGTATGCCATGAGGTCAGGTATTGAAGGGACTCACTCTCAGGGCGTGCGATCACTAGGATTACGCCAAACTCGCTATATTGGTCTGAGAAAGACTGCTTTACAACACCTTCTCACAGCTGCCGCCATCAATCTTCTTCGTCTCGATGACTTCTTGATAGGGGTAGAGACAGAGAAAACAAGAATTTCTCGCTTTGCCGCTCTAGCTCCAAAAGAGGCCGCCTAACCATGTTCCCTAATTCACCAACGGTATCGAATCTTGTGTAACGGCACATTTCAGAAAAGCTATGAAGCTAGGTCTGGACGGGGTTTAGCGCCTTCTCATTGTACATCGTTACACAACAATCGTTATGGCGTCCCCTTAAAATAATTCTTACATGGAACTCTACCGCTGTACTTTCAAGGTGATACCATATCTAATGTTGTGTAATGGTACATAGCAGAAAAGCCCGGAAGTCAGGTCTGGACTGGGTTTAGCGCCTTTTCGTTGTTCATCGTTACACAAAATTCGGTATGGCATCCTTCAAGGTACTAGAAACGCATTTGGATTTTCCGATTTTCCCCATCAGAGACAACTACCTCATGCTGCGCTGCAAGATAGTCTTGGAGTAGGCGATGGATAAAGATGTAGCCGCCTCCGACCCTGCGTAACAGAATGTGCTCAACAGCAAAATCTAGAAAGCGAGGATAGTTCCAAGGAATAAATTTGGCCTGCCAAAGACATACTCGTAGAAGAGCATGTAGGATGCATGCATCTCCTCCACTACGCATCCAGAAATTCAATCCAATACACAGTCCGAAGATTAATCCTAAGACCAATCCCATATGAAATCCAGAGCCCAAGACCTGTGGCAATCCCAATCCTATTCCGGACATCAATCCGATTGCTAATCCTATGATAATACTATTACGAAAAGAATTACGTATACCTTGATTAGGTGTTATAATGTTTTGCTCAATCAGCATTTCATGTGATAGCCCGCTTATTAACGCAAAAACCAATCCAAGACCCAGTCCGATACCTGCCCCAATAGAGATCTGGAGAATCCATGCGTTATATAATAGTCCCATAAGCCCTCCGTAAATAAGTCCGATGAGTAGCCCATTTACGAAAGATCTGACCAAGTTGTGACGCAAACTCTCCCATGACCAAGCAACAATCTCTGCTGGTTGTATTTTTATATCTAGCTTGCCGATCATTCCGTAATTTAGTGTAGCGAGTATTAGATTGACCAGTCCATAGACTATCCCACTAGATAGACTTTCTCCGTAGACTAATCTATCAGGAAGACTCTCGAAGAAGTAGTTGTTGAGCACCCCAAGCCAACCAACAAGGACTCCATTGAGTAGTCCGAAGATTAATCCGTAAACTAGCCTGTTTCCCAGAAATGTGATCAGCTTCTGTTTTCTCCTCTCCCGTGAATGGATAACGACTTCCTCCGGTTTCTTTTTTGTATCACGGTTGCTAAACACTTCAAAGACGAGCCCGTTGAGTAGCACAAACATACACCAATTAAGAAGTCCAATGAGAGATCCACAACCTAATCCACGAAGTAGATTGGGTTCCGATAACAGCCCGAAATATAAGCCATACACCAATGCTACTCCATGCGCCGAACATAAGTATCAAGGATCTGCTGCCTTCGTGTTGCTAGAGAATCCGTCATTGAAAAATTTTCGACTGGTATTCCAGCATAGGTAAGTGTAATTATGCTCAGCATCAGTGGAGTTGTGGCAAGTTCTTGCAGCACCTTATCTTCATAAAAGACCTTACGCACTGCTTCGAGCTTTTCTCCTGCACTTGTTAAATAATCTTCAATCTGCTCTAGCGTGAGAGGCTGCACGACAACTGCACTATGCAGCAGCAGAAGCCTCGTCTGTGCCAAATATTCGGTACTTCGGCTGCACACTATAATAGGTACCATACCATACTGGCCTCGATAGACGTTGATGGTATCAATACATGCTTCGCGATAGTCGAGAGAAACCTCATCTAGCCCATCAAGAAGAAGTAGTAATTGATCAGTATCCACCCAGAGCTGACCAACCTTACGAGGTACTTGGTAGTTGGCATTCAATTCCTCAACAAGCCACTTAGTAAGAGGTTGCCGCTTCACAGCCCATGATGAGAGATTGAACACTACCGGGATCGGATGAGTATCATCTTTTTGAGCGCGATCCAAGAGATCACGTGTTAACTCTAACAGCAATGTTGTTTTACCTGATCCTGGCTCACCGAGGATCAGCAACTCACCATTCACTCTATCGTAGACCTGAGTAATATGAGTGCCAAGAGGTAACGAACTTGGCGGCTGATTCGGCTGTTGTAGAATCAATCGCCAAGGGTTGGCAACAGCATCACGTTGCTCACTTAATCCTAATACAATGCGAGCAGCACCATGTAAGGATTCCTCAAGTACACCATTAATCCAAAAAGTTCGTACCTTTGCCAGCATCCGTTGACGATTACGAATTTCTGGCGTTGATCTCTTATGGTCAGCATTTGTTTGTAAATGATATATGAAAACAGCAACAACGATCCCAGCAAATGTCACACTACCTAGAAGAATCCAGATTACAGTAGGAGATAACTGAAGAATTGCAATACTCTGATTTGTGGCCAAATTAATGAGAACGCTGCTCAATACAGTGAAGAGGCCACCAAGAATAATGAGGACAATGATAAGGATCCTTTTTTGCTCCATGATGCCTCACAACTAAGCAATGCTTACCTAGCAAAACGCGCCATGCTAGACGCCATATCGAATCTTGTGTAACGATGTACAATGAGAAGGCGCTAAACCCAGTCCAGACCTGGCTTCCGGACTTTTCTGCTATGTGCCATTACACAAAATTTGGTATGGTATCCTACCTCCGGTATTGCCCCCACAGTTTAAATAGCCCTGGACTTGAAAGGGTAAATCATAGATAAAATGCAGATAAAAAAAGTTTGGACTCCAAAGAGAATAATATTAAGGAACCACCAACTAAGTATATTACTTGAGTAATTATTAATAAAGTTCGGTGTGAGAACAACAAAAGAGAGCACTAGGGCGGCCCAATAATCTGCTGGCAGCCCAAAGAGCCATAATACGTGCCAGGGGACGTATTGTCTCTTAAATTTTGCAAGTGAATAATTTGGATTGAGCACAAACCAAAAAAAGTCCCACACCACAGTAAAAAGAAAATAGAGAGAAAGTGTTTTTGTCCCATTGAACAAGGTCAAAGGCAAGCCATCAGCATAAGGCAGGAAAAAGATCAATATTACGAAAAGATACATAGCCAAGTGATATCCAGTTAATCTTTTTTTGAACATTAGACGGGAGTACAGTTCTGCATACCATGTATGCAGTGGAGGTTTCCAGGTAGGAAGGTTCTTTGCCCATCCATCCTTTCCCTCTATCTGAATTTCCAAAATGGCTAGAACTAGTGCCATGATAAAAATATACATGTTTGTGAGAATGAGCATCATTTTGAGGACACTTCCTAACTCAAAAACTAGGGTAAACTGGCGCCAGACGTATGTACTGTTCTTCAAGATATCGGAAATTGCATTTGTTGAGTTCCCTTATTAGGGGTAACTTCCTCGTATAATGCTGCAAAATGCTCTTGGAGTAGGCGATGGATAAAAATGTAGCCACCTCCGACCCTACGCAGAAGAATATGCTCAACAGCAAATTCCAGAAAACGAGGATAGTTCAAGGGAGCATAATTGGCCTGCCAAAGACACACACGTAGAAGAGTGTGTAGGATACATGCGATTCCTCCATTTCGCACCCAGAAATGCAATCCGATAGCCAATCCATAGACCAATCCTAGTACCAATCCCACGTGCAGTCCAGAGCCTAAAATCTGTGGCAATCCTATTCCTATTCCTGTCATCAATCCAATGGCTAACCCTATAACAATACTATTACGAAAAGAAGTTCGTATACCTTGATTAGGTGTAATAATGTTTTGCTTACTTACTATTTCATGCGATAAACCACTGATGAGCGCAAAAGTCAGCACCAGACTCACTCCCATGCCTAGTCCAATAGAGATATGGAGGAACCAACTGTCATATAATGCTCCCAAGATCGCTCCGTAAATGAGTCCTATGAGTAGCCCAAAAACGAAAAATCTGCCCAGGTTGTGACGGACATTCTTCCATGACCAGGTGACTATCTCAGCAGGTTGTATCTTTATGTTGAGCTTGCCGAGCACTGCGAAATATATTGTAATGAATGCGAAATTGATCAGTCCGTAGACTGCACCAGTAAACAAACTTCCTTGGAAGACTACTCGACCTGGCAGACTTTCATAGAAGGCATTATTGACTGAACCAAGCCAACCAACGAGGACTCCATTCAGCAGTCCGAAAATCAGCCCGTAAACCGGCCTGGTTCCGAGGAATGTGATGAGTCTCTGTCTTCTACTCTCCCCGGAAGGGATGATCTCCCCGGAAGGGATGACTACCTTCTCAGGTTGCTTTTTTGTATCATGGTTGCCAAACAAGTCAATGCGCCGAACATAAGTATCAAGGATCTGCTGCCTTCGTGTTGCTAGAGAATCCGTCATTGAAAAATTTTCGACTGGTATTCCAGCATAGGTAAGTGTAATTATGCTCAGCATCAGTGGAGTTGTGGCAAGTTCTTGCAAAACCTTATCTTCATAGAAGGTATTGCGTACTCCAACTAGCTTCTCTCCTGCACTCAATAGATAATCTTCGATCTGCTCTAGCGTGAGAGGCTGTACAATGACCGCACTCTGTAGCAATATACGCGTCTCCAAGGCCAAATAATCAAAGCTTCTGCTGCAAACGACAATGGACACTAGGCCATGCTCCTGCCGATAAGCGTTGATGGCTTCTATGCATGCTGTACGATAGAGGGTATTAACCTCATCCAATCCATCAAAGAGAAGTAACAGTTGTTCAGTATCTACCAATGATTGACCAAGTGCACGAGGAACTTGATACCTAATATTGAGCTCCTCAACAAGCCAATTACCTAAATTCTGTCGCTTGATAGCCCACGAGGATAAGTTGAATACCACTGGTATCGGATGTGTGTAATTCTGTTGAGCACGATTCAAGAGATCACGAGCTAGCTCGAGAAGTAAGGTTGTTTTACCAGAACCAGGTTCGCCAAGTATTAGCAGTTCACCGCTTGCATCGTCATAGACCTGTGTAATACGAGTACCGGGGGCCAGTGGGCGAGCAGATCGGTTTGGTCGCTGAAAGACGAGTCGCCAGGGATTCGCCACTGCGTCAGGTTGTTCATGAAGTCCAAGTGCGATAAGAGCTATACCATACAGAGATTGCTCCAGTACGCCGTTGATCCAGAAGGCTCGTACTTTCGCTAATAACCGCTGACGATTCAGTTGACTAGGTAGAGGTGCAAGCTGATTAGTAATCTCTGGCAATTCTCTCTGTTGGGAACGATGAGCAAGATAAGTACCAAGTGTTAAGGTGAGAGCAAAGAAAAGTCCAACCGCTGTTTGCCATGGATAGGCAAGTAGCGGTCGTACAATGAACCATGAACGCGGGTCAGGGTTTTTGAATCCACTAGTGCCAGTAGTCGCATAAGAAACGATAACTGATACAATAAAACCTCCAACAATCACGGTACTCCATAGCCACCAGATGACCTTCCACAGCCAAGCGGCGATAGCAATGGTGCGAACCTTTAAAGAGCCGTGTGGATGAATAGAAGCTTGAGGTGGCGAAAGATGAGTCATCTGGAGCTTCCTTTCACACTGTTACTCTCATACTATGTAATGTTGAGTGAGAATGAATTGCTTCTTTATACAATCATATTATAAGGTGGCCCACGTTGTCAAGACAGAAAAACCGGTGTGACTGTTCGACAAGCGGTGTCCAGTACCTGGTTCGATAGACGCTACATCAAGGAAATAGAAGAGATGCTCTCCAAAGAATGTGCCAAAGCATAGTGCTGTGGAGATATATTGCCTGATCCTTCATGCGGACGCAGTTGATTGTAAAAATTGATCCATGCCTGAGGGAAGCGTCGGAATTCAGGATAAGGCGTGGTGATAGATGGAATATATCCCCACTCAAGCCACAAAAAGGCGACAAAATGCTCCCGGTAGAACCCCACTAAAAGATATTGTTGGCGAATGAAAGAAAAAGTGTAATTGTGCGTGGCATCCATCTCTCCAGGATATCTAAGAAGGGGACGCCTTTCCCATGGATAGACTTGGCAAGGCATTTCAGCTAGCTGACCTTTTTACAGTATCATCTCACATTCCACTCCTTGTTTTATTCGCCAACACTATCTTAATGTGGTTCTACCAAGACACCGACTTTGAGTATCTATACGATAATTCCTATGATGGTATTGAGGAGACAGAGCTAGCTCAGAGAATGGGCATCTCGTCATTAGCTTTTCATGAGTGGTTTTTTCCATTTTCTGATGAGCCTTCTCGGACACCATATCCGTACATACGCGAAGACGATTCACCCAAACCATGAGAGCAAAACTGAGAGCAAAACTGTTCCACACGAACTGATAAGACTCAACAAAAATGGACAAGAATAGCACGGATTTCCGCTCTACAGGCCCATCAAGGCTGTGTCCAAGCCAGCCGAAAAGAGCCTCCAAAGGGGTTCGAGTCCCCCCTTCGGCATTACCTGTCTTTCGCCATCCACCGATGTCTTCCACTCGCTCCACAAGCCAATCGAATGTCCACCCCTATCCACGGAAATCCATTGTTGTCTACCGGTTTTGCTGTCAGTTTTGCTGTCAAAAGTGACTGGAAAAATGCCATGTGGGAGCGTGCTCGGGGGATCTGCACACGAAGAAGAAAGAGCCGCAAACAACAAAGATTGCGGCTCTTTTCATATACATGTGCCACTCATCATCCATAGCAGTTTCTGGTAGAGTCAGAACGGGCATCTGAGGATGATTACAAAGACAATGAAGGGGTAGAAGATGGAATGTAGTTTCCTGACAGCCTGCTTGGAAGGCAAGGTGTCACACTATCGCTGCCAGCTTGCTACGAACTGGCTTAACTGGCTCGTGTATACCATACATTTCAAATGTGAGCGGCCCTGACAAAAGATGTCACGCGCATTTTTTGGCGCCTTCGGCAAAAGATGTCGCCTTCTGACGAAGGCAGGATTTCCCGATCTCAGAGCGCTCTAGAACAACCTTACCAGAACTTTTGAGCAAATTCAAGAGAGGCAGGAGGTCTACCCTTCGTCTTTCACGCGCAGTCTCTCCACCCAATCGGGGCAAGTTCAATCATGGGCCTACCAGCAAATCTGTGCAGGTGAAGATCCCTGGACAGCGCTAGGCAACTTTACCAACGCCGGGTATGGTTATGCCAAGGATAATGCGGGCCGACTTGGTGAGGGAGCCCTTAACAGAACCAGAACAGATGACCGAACATACGCTCCGTTGGGGGCTTTCTGTGCAGCATCCGTTGAGTTCCTCTGTGTCCGCTATGACGTCCCGTGTCCTAAATGGGTCCACAACCCGCGTTACCGCTTAGCCACTCCTTGGTGGCACAAACGTCATCCAGACAACCTATCGCTGCAAGAGCGCCTTAAGCATGAGACGCCGGACCCTTCGCACGACGCAATATCTTTTGTGGCAATCGGCTCTATCAGAACAAGTATGAGATGAGCGCCTGGGTCCAGGAGGCACGTGCCAAAGGGATCACCAATCCAGGCGAAGTCTGGCGCTACATCCGTCAGAAAGAGATCAGCATCCACGGAGCCTAACTGGGCTTTATTGCTCAGGTTCGGGAGTAGCGTGCCGGACGAGAGCGGCAAACAATCGCGTCATCGATGGTGAGGCCTCACTCACGTATTGCTAGGCTCACGTTGTAAAAACGATGTAGTCTGGATAACCCTGGGCAAGTAGACGTTCTGCAACTTTTTTTGCCTCTTGTCGAGTACTAACGTCACTGCTTTGATGGGCATGAGCAAGTATCTCCTGCACCTGTTCGTGCCAGGTAGAAGTCCTCCATTCTTGCCTATCGCTCTCGATAAGGAGACTGAGGCATTTGACGACAGGAAGTGGCAGTGCTGAACTGAGCTTTGCGAGGTATTCAACGATCATAAATGCAGCCTCTATCCTACTGTTGCGCTGCAGCGTTGCCTCGAGTTGTGCTAGAGCCCAGGCCTTATCAAACTTCTCCGAGCTGAACCACCATCCAAAAGCAGCAAGCTCACTCGTGATGACATTATGGGTTGAACTGTCGGTGACCGCCTTGAAACGTTGTTCCCAAAGTGCCTGAAGGCGAACGAGGATCTGCCCTGGTACGATATTTTTCTCGCGATAAAGGCTATGCCCTACGAACTCTAGAGCATACCCTCGAAGTGTGTCGGAAGCTTGACTAAAAAACTGCATGAGCAGCCCATTTGGCTCATCCAGGGCGAGCTTTCCACGCCAATAGAAGGCCATGAGATGTTCGGCAAGGTGTTCATCAGGATCGTAGGGATGTTCTCTTTTGCTTGAAGATGATCCTAGCAAGTCAATGGCGCGGCGGTACTCCCCAGCGAGAACCGGCAAAACATTGTCAAAGGGAGAGCTATAGAAGATATAAGCCTCCCAGGCGGCATTACGCAAGTTCTGCTCTGTTTCCTCTTTGGGAAAAATCTTTGACATATGCCGGCTAGCCCATCGCAGATCAAGAAATACCAGCCAGGGAAACCATTGACCATATACTGAGCGGACGGCCAGGGATGGATCATGTTCTTGATCGAGATGTTTATTTAGCACTCTGCGAACCTCAGACATCTCATTTAAGCTTGGCCGAACTTGTCCCTCCTCTTGCTGTACACTCTTCTTGCGTTTCCGCACCCAAAGAGCATAGCGTACAACTGCATGCATAGCGTCACCGCGAACGCTATTTATCGCGAGTGTCGCTGGGTCCATGTGCGAGCTTGTTAGGCGTTTCTCCTCTTCAGGTGTTGGCTCTGGATCCTCGGTGAGAGGCCTTAGCGTTATCCACACTCTGGAACGAAGATCTGCCGGTATTTCAGTGATGCCTTCCTCGAACCCCTCTAAGAGCAGGCGAAGAACAATTCTGCAACTCCAGACCCAACTCGAGTTTCTGACTGTGGGGTCGCCGACCCTGTTCGTCGGAGATTTCTCTTTTCGACGTTGAGTGACGACCCAGGAGCAGAGATTCAGTACTGAAGGCCAAAGAAAAACTCTCTTTTGTCTGGCAGCCTGTTCGAACCCTGTAAGGAGCGCATTAATGTAGGTTGGGTGAAGACCTCGAAATTGGTTTGCCTGTTCTGCGAAACGCGCGGGGTCAGTTTCAACTATGCTTGTGAGCGCTCGCCCCAGCCCCTCTTGTGAAGGAGATGGGCGTAAGGGACTATCGGCTTCAGTTGGCGCTGGTTTCCATCTCTTAAAATATGAAATAATGTCCTTCACGCTCATCAACTTGAGTTCTTCTGCCGATTTTGGGCTCGTAGAGCTTACGAAAGTGGCTTCCGTCACATAAGAGAGGAATTCTGGGTGCTCGGCAGGGCCATATTCAGCAACGAGTTTTTCGTATCTCTTCTTCCACTCTTGTGGCAGCGCTTCGCTAAAAAATGAGAGCCGATCACGACGCCAGTGGTTTATGAATGATGCGACCACCTCGTCGGTCGGTTCTTGTCCAGTCCATCGCTGATAGCCTTTCCTGTAATCTTCAACGTTCGGCCCCTCCTCGATCCACTCAAGGATAGTGAATTGGACTGCAGGAGGGAGCAGCGTGAAGCATTCCTGGATGAGCAGGGCATATTCATGATGGCTATCGAGACTGTCAAATTCGGCACGTCTGGAGAGGTAATCGGCCACTAGCTCTGGCGCATCACTTGCAAAGGTGCGCAGTGTGTGTAACGTAAGACGATGGAAGACGGAAAAAGGCTGACTTTCCAGCAAAGCGGCCGTCTCTTGCACCGATGCTTTTTGCTCTCGTATGACCTGTTCCGCTGCGTTTCGCACGGATGAAACGAGCAGGTTCTCTACCTCGTGTGGCCCGCGGACGTTATTCTGCTCATGGCTTTCAATTGCTGGTCGCCAGCGATAAGAAAAGCTCCTCTTGGAATTGTTTTGATCATCTGATGACGCTAGGGTGCTGCTGAGCTGGCTGCAGAGAAATTCCAAAGCACCTCTATTACCATGGGAGACGAGAACGGGGAAAAGCTTTATGAGCAGCTCTACATATCTCCCTACGTCAAAAGATGTTTCTCTCTCCGAGAAGCTAGCCAGCAGCGTTTCAGTGAGAGCGAATGCTTGCTCAAGCTGTCCCCCTTGCGCAAGATAGGCAGCGAATTCACCGATCCTTTCGGGCAGTAGCATTACGACCTCCTCAGCCAGTTCTGAAACTTTGGCGTGAGCTGCGCCGACTTCTGTGGGGGCAACGCGAGTGCAATATCAACCACATCCTGGCGCACGTAAGTGTTGTCGGTGTCTGCAACTGCAAGGGCGGTAGTTAAGATGATATCTTCTAGCCGATCATTGTTCATTTTCTTCGCCACTCGTGCAAGGTAACGAGACTGCGGCCAAGGATCGAAGGTGGTGTTGCCGGTTTCATCATCGTGGATCGCTGGAGGCGGACGGTTGAAGAATCCCCTACTTAGCAATGGTTCCAGCCATCCAGGATCATCTAATCGATCAAAGAAATAGCTATAGGCGAGGAGTGTATTCGGAATATTGTTCTTGAGCACGTCAGCTTTGTTTCCGATGGAGCCCCCGGGTTCAAGTAATGCGTTGAGCATTTGGAAGATTGGTGAATATCTTTTCTCAAGCGCGTCTAGTAAACCATCGAGCATGGTATCGATATCATCAAAAAATCTTTGCATTAGTTGATTATATGGACGTGGATACGCGAGTGAGTCACGATGTGCATAGCGATGGAGGCCAGGCTTGTCGCCTTTCCGAACGACCAACCGTATCCACTCATCTTTTACTCGTTCATCTAATTGGTACACGTCGGCAATGGCCCCGATCTCCGCTCTATGAACCTCCTTCTCAAACGTACTCCCACACGCTGGGCATTCATTCGCAAAAGGATTTTGGCATTTGGGGCAGATCGGGCTACTCACCTGAGGTTGGTATTCATTGGGCAGGACTACATCTCGCACAGCGCTCTCAACGTCTCTAAGCAGATGCGCAGCGAGGTGAGTAGTAGAATCGAAGAGGTAGGGATTGCCACGGAGCCGACAGGTATCGCGGTAAAATGCAGCAGTTCCCTCACTAATACGCTTCGAGAGTCTCTGATAAATCCGTTCCTGGCGCGCATCGCTGAAGTCAGATAAACGGAAAGATGGCTTATTTGGTGGTTCCATAAAGGCCCCATCTACCTTCCCATACAGTCTCGTTAATACTCATATGACTTAGCATGAGGCATTGCTATCATTATGCGTGATTATAGCTACCTAATAGTCAGGCGTCAATCACCTTTTCGCAAAGCAGTCCTCGCATTCACAAAATCTGACTAAGCGCTTATGCCCCAGGTACAGAAAAGAGAGAGCAATGTCACGGAACATGGCGAAATTCGTTTCACTGGCTGCTTCATATTCAGCCAATTTGGTTTCACTGGTTGCCGATGCCTTTTAGTGAAAACGATCGGACCATCAGAGAAAAGCCAACGCTCATGTCACGATAATAGAAGAAGGAGCCACAGACTATTGCAAAACCTGGGAGAGCATGCATGAAGTTCAGCAAGTTCGTATTCTTGGAGAAGAAAATGGTCCGCCGTAAATAAACTTTACAGCGGACTTTATCTCAAACAAGCATCTCTGCGTTGTGAATATTCGGTGATGGGATTCGAACCCATGACCCTGCTATTCGTTAGGTAGCTGCTCTATCCACTGAGCTACACCGCTAAAGAAACTTTAGGTATCAATCATAGCACGTGAGCTCAAAATGCACAAGGTAACTGTAGTTGCTCAGTGTATTTTGTGTTGTATGGCACACTCTGAAAAGATATGTCGAAATGGGTAGTGCCGTGGCAGCAACGTTAAGCAGGGCTCTATCCAGCTTTGAATGGACTGATGGTGGACTCCATTGTGTTCACGGGCTCAATGTAACCCCATTGAAGGAATCTGGTAAGCGTATAGGCGATATCGAGTTCACCGCGCTGCGTAAGACGGGCCAGGTCAGCGACAGAGCGTCTCCCATCTAGGAGCAGGAGTATCCAACGTTCTCTGCGAGGGAGTTGGCTGGCAAGCGAGGTGGCGAGCCTGCCCGCGGCCACGCGGAACACGGCAGATGCGCCAAAGGCTCTTTCCTGATTGCGAAAATCCATCATCATTCCTCTCCTCTCTACGCAAGCTGACTGACGAAC
>WNFY01005031.1_pt1 | contig 15130 bp, 12 predicted proteins | sample 5400091 | NCBI WGS metagenome assembly WNFY01 (sample SAMN13153364, study PRJNA577476) | soil metagenome | isolation source: 60 cm soil or saprolite under grassland replicate 1 | place: USA:California | collected 2016-06-15 | reverse complement strand
AGCTGTCGATCTCTTTCCTGCAGTCCCTCCATCAATAACTGAGATTTCAATTTCTCTGTGGGACTCTATTCTGTCGCGGCACCTGGTCGCCGTCGCTAAAATCGGACAACAATTCTTTAGAATTGCTGCTCTGATTCCCTACTAGGGCGAAAATTCTGAGCACGGTTATCAGTCAAGCGGCCCCGCGCAATCACGGCAGTGGGATTCCCCCCGTGGGTTCGAATCCCACCCCTTCCGCCAAGTACCAATTTCCATAGGTAAATCGCGTCCAACGACCAAATAGTCCTACCGGAAGTAAGAACATCATCGAGAATAACGTGGATGACGCCGCCACCGCAGAAGCACCGGACAAAGGGGAGCCGGCTCCGTTGAGCTCCCAACAAGCACGGACCCGGCGCACCGCTTTGTTGTGTCCAATTCTGCTTTTGAACGACACACGTGCGCGACTTGGTTTTGACGATTGAGTGCTTTGCGTCACAATTCGTAACTCGTGTGAGTAATACCGTGTATTTCGATCGGGTCGAGGTGCCAAGGATCGAACCGCTTGGCGGAGGCAAATGGAAGCTGACCAATCTCTTACCGATGACGGTTTTATTTGGAAAGAACGGAAGCGGCAAAAGTCTCTTCCTTCGCGGCTGGCGCGATCTACAGATACCCGCAAGTCACTATGTAGTTCCAGAGCGCACTGGTGATATTTCGTTTGAGCCCGGCTACTTGCAGCAAGAGATTGACCCACAGGAGAGGCGGAACCTATCCATTCGCAACTTTCTCGATCGGTACCGCCAGCGCATAATCGCTCGGGTTCAGGCGTACTTCATCGCGCGCGGTGCAACACGCCGCGGAGAATTGCCTGGCGATCTAGACGACCTGGAGCAACTGCTCACAATGCTGCTTCCAGATTTCACGATTGAACTTGTCGGCACAAACCCGCCGTACATTCTCAAGCGAAGCGAGAACCAGCAGAGGGTCCATAATATTGATGAGCTCAGCACAGGCGAGGCGCAGCTTCTGACTCTTGGTCTGGATATCCTAACAATTGCCGCCATTTGGGATGTTCAGAAGGCTCCGACCCGCCTTCTTCTCATCGATGAACCGGACGCGCACATTCATCCGGACCTCCAAGTACGCTTTGCGGACTTTCTCAACCAGGTAGCAAGTAAATACCGCCTGCAAGTTGTTATTGCCACTCATAGCACGACTTTGCTTTCTGCTATTGGACAGTTCAGTGCTGACCAATGCGGGATCGTTTATTTCGATCGAACAAGAGCTGGATTTGCTGCGGAGCGCTTTACTACTGCGCTACAAGAGATCGCGGCCTGTCTGGGTGGTCATGCTTTAATGGGTCCATTGTTCGGAGCGCCTGTCCTTCTCGTTGAAGGCGACGACGATTATCGCATTTGGAGTCAGGTCCCGAGACATCATGTGACAAGTTTTTCTGTGATCCCGTGCCGCGGTGAGGAAATCTTCAAGTATCAACGCGCTCTCGAGAAAATTTTTGCAGCGCTTCGGGAAAGGCCCACAAGGCCAGCGGGTTTCGCGTTACTCGATGGGGATAAACCCTTGCCTCAGGCGAATCCGGATCAGCCGCAGGACCACGTGAAATTCATCCGGTTGACCTGTCACGAGGCGGAGAATCTGTACCTCACGGATGAAATCATGGAGCAAAATGGCACGACATGGAACGATGCATCCCGCGCTGTCGCCGCTGCTGCCGCTGAACACGGGCAGAAGGCGAAGGTGCTCTCCAACGTTGCAAATTGGGATCGAATCAACGAGGACGTGAAGGATGTTATTGCCGAAGTGTCTTTGGCGGTTGATTCAAAACATGTCCATTGGACCCACCGTGTCGGTGTCGGGATCGGCCGCAGCAAGCCCACAGGACAACTTGCCGCATTTCTAGGGTCCGACGTTATCGCAGCGCTGTGGCGATAATTTAGGCGCGATGCGACGGTATTATGTCAGCGCGTGTTTGTGACCTGATCGCAATGCAGGAAGGCCGAGATGTTCTCGCTGCCGCATTCTCCGGCTCGCCGTCTGGCACAAGGTCGTGAGCCTGCTCCACGATATTACTGCCCGCGGCACTCAAGTCCGCGCGCGCTTGGACGAGTTGCTGCTACGCAACGAGTATCCTCGCAACACCAAGACATTCGTCCTGGTGGCGTACGTCGATATTGCCCTAGAACATCACAAAGCCATCTGGCTCCTTACCAAGTCCGAGTTGAACGGGTCTGCGTTCGCCTTGGTGCGCTTGCCGTGGGATGCCCTGCTGCGCGCGCTCTGGATCAACAAGGTCGCCACTGAACAGCAGATCGAGCGAGCCAGTCAAGACGAGTTGCACTTCCCGCCTATGCACGAGCTGCGCGAAGATATCAAACAAGCCTATTTCAGTGACGCTCCACTGGAGCAAGCCCAGCGATTCGACTGGTTCCTCCGATTTCTTAAAGAGGCATGGGCAGCCATGAGCAGCTACACGCACTCAGGCGGGCTGCAGATTGGCCGGCGCTTCACCGGCGATAATCTAAAGCCCAACTACAGTGAAGGCGCGATTGTCCAAGCACTGAGCTTGGTAACGGTAGCGCTGCTGCTGATGATGCACATGTTCTTCATCAGCATGGGCTGCCAAAAGGATGTTGAAGAAATTGAAGCTATGCTGCAGCAGTACCACGATGACTTCGGAGAGCGACTCCGCGCAATCAATACCAATGAGTTCGCCTCAAGCCAACGACAAGAAACGCGACCAGAGTAAACAAGGCACGGTTCAAATTTCCCGATCCGTAGAAGAATGGCAGCGTTAGGGAGGCAAGGGAAATATCTGACTCAGGAGTTCCACTTTGTCTGGCCGTGTTGCTACAAAGGTCACAGCTATTCGCTTTCCATAGGCATCTTTCAAATCTTGGTAGCCGAGCCCTCCCATCCTGTCCGCATCTACGATCATGCGGGCGAGCGTGTATCTATGCCAGTCCTGCGTTTGACCGTTATTTGCTGCCAGCGTATGCGCGAGCATAATATCGTCCGGACTTATGACGAACGAGATTTTGCAGCCGCGTTCTTTCCCATGTTTTTGTGGGTTTGCGCTGCTTCACAAAGCTGACCGTAGAAAAGCACCGTGAAAAGCACAAGCGGGTAGGCCCATGCGGGCCGTCAGAAACGAATTACTTAGTACTATGAAAGCGTTCGTTTCGATAATTCTCGCGTTTGCCATTTCAATTGGCACGATTCACGCGGGACCTGTGAGAACAGCGAAAAACGTCGCGAAAAGTACTGTGCACACGGCCAAGAACGTCGGCCACAGTGTGGTCAAAGGCACAAGAAGAGCCGTGCACACTGTGGTTTATACGTTTACGCCATAGGCCCAGCAGTTCTCACGAGTCTTTGTACCGGTCGGAGGCAGGGTCGCATCAGAGCGGAGTACAATACGACCCAGCATCGAATGGAGTTTTATGCGCTTACCGGCGCAGCTGCGCTTTCTTGAATAAGTAAATCGAGCTTGTTCAAATCAATCGGCTTGACGAGATGGTGCTGGAATCCTGCCTCCCGACACTTGCGAATATCGTCTTCCATTCCGAAACCGGTGAGAGCAATGCCAAGAAGCGGGCGCGTGGACTGCAGCGTTTGCATCAGATCAATGCCATTGCCATCGGGCAAAGCCAGATCGCTAATGAGCACGTCAAATTCCTCCTTTGCGCTTAGATCGAGCGCCGACTGAAAATTCAGAGCTGACTGCACGTGATACCCGCGCCGTCGAAGCAAGTTCGTAAGCGATCGGTTCGAATCTTCATGATCTTCGACAAGCAGAATCCGCATGGCTTGATGTTCCGGCAATTTGGGCGAAACCGCTGGCGTAATTTGAACCGCAGCTCTTTCGCTGGTCGGAAAAACCAGCGTAAACGTGGAGCCTTTGTTTCGACCGGCGCTTTGCGCAGTGATTGTTCCTTTGTGCGCTTCCACAAGGGCTTTGCTAATAGCCAGGCCAAGACCCAATCCTCCAAGTTGTGTCCGGCCGCCTTGTTCGAAAGCATCGAAAATTTTCGGCAGTTCTTCAGACTCAATTCCCAAGCCGGTGTCTACGATTTCAACGCGCAATTCTCCCTTGGAAGTGTTGTTCGTCGAAATGGAAATCTGCCCATCGCTGGGTGTGAACTTCACCGCGTTATTGATCAGGTTCCAAAAGATCTGCTGGAGTCGCGCCGGATCTGCTCGCAAATGAACTTTCCGTGCGCCGAGGTTGAGGGAACGCCTCAGATGCTTTCGATCAATTTCCGCCTGACAAATCTCAAGCGCATTCTGCAACAAGGTATGAGCGTCAACGACTTCAAAATTAAGCTGTACTTTCCCTCGATCGATGCGAGTTAAGTCGAGCAAATCATCGATCAGCCGCGCTTCCAATTCCACGTTGCGGCGGATCATGTGTAGCGATTCGTGCACTTCCTGTGGCAATGCCGGCTCGCTCTCAAGCGCGAGGGCGGACGCCAGCACCGGCGTAAGAGGCGTGCGCAACTCGTGGCTGAGCATCGCGAGAAATTGATCCTTCGCCAGATTGGAGCGCGCTTTTTCTGCCAATTCCAGGTTGGTTTTTTGCAACTCTTCCTGGCGATTCTGAAGCTCTGACGCGAGTGACTGCGATTGCTTGAGGAGGTTTTCGGTCCGCGTGTTTGCTTCAATTGTGTGTAAGACGATTCCGATACTCTCCGTCAGTTGATCGAGAAACGCCTGATGCGTTGAATTGAAGCGCTCTAACGATGAAAGTTCCATGACTGCCTTTACCTCTCCTTCAAACAAAATCGGCAGCACCACAATATTCATTGGGCGAGCGGCACCCAAAGCGGAACTTACTTTCACGTAATCGCTGGGCGCATCGTTTAGTAGAATACGTTGTTTTTCCAGCGCGGCCTGCCCCACCAGGGTCTCGCCTAGCCTGAGTGAAGTCTTCAACCCGCTCTCTTCGCGGCAGGCGTAGCTCGCGAGGAGCTTAAGCTCCGGTTCTCGCCCCGACTTGTCCATAACGTAGAAGACCCCTTGTTGAGCCGGAACCACCGGGGCGAGCTCGGACAAAATCAGTTTACTAACCGTCAACAAGTCTCGCTGGCCTTGCAGCATACGCGTAAACTTTGTGAGATTAGTTTTGAGCCAGTCCTGCTCCTGATTTCGCAATGTGGTGTCCTTCAAATTGCCGATCATTTCGTTGATGTTGTCCTTTACAGCCGCAACCTCGCCTTGCGCCCCCACCTGAATCGAACGTGTCAGATCACCTTTTGTGACGGCGGTAGCAACCTCTGCAATGGCTCTGAGTTGCGTCGTAAGATTCGCTGCGAGCCGGTTTACATTATCGGTTAGGTCGCGCCATGTCCCGGCCGCGCCGGGCACACTAGCCTGTCCGCCCAGTTTCCCATCGACGCCGACCTCGCGCGCGACAGTCGTTACCTGATCGGCAAACGTCGCGAGGGTATCGATCATGTTGTTGATTGTATCGGCGAGCTCGCCGATCTCTCCCTTTGCTTCAACAAGGAGCTTTTGGTTCAAGTCTCCCTTTGCGACTGCGGTGACAATTTTCGCGATACCACGCACCTGGTTCGTCAGATTGCGGGCCATGAAATTCACACTGTCGGTCAAATCCTTCCACGTGCCGGCAACGCCTTGAACCGTAGCTTGTCCGCCGAGCTCACCTTCCGTGCCGACCTCACGGGCGACACGCGTTACCTCCGACGCGAACGAATTAAGCTGGTCCACCATCGTGTTCACGGTGTTTTTCAACTCAAGGATTTCGCCCTTCACATCCACTGTGACCTTTTTCGACAGATCGCCGCGCGCCACCGCCGTGGTCACCTCTGCGATATTGCGAACCTGGGCTGTGAGATTTCCGGCCATCATATTCACATTGTTGGTCAGGTCTTGCCACGTGCCAGCAACTCCTCGCACGTCTGCTTGCCCACCCAGCTTACCTTCGCTGCCAACCTCCCGGGCCACGCGAGTCACTTCGGACGCAAACGAACGAAGCTGATCAACCATCTTGTTGATCGTGTATTTGAGCCCCAAAATCTCACCCCGAACGTCCACGGTGATTTTTTTCGATAAGTCACCGTTGGCCACTGCTGTCGTTACTTCAGCAATGTTGCGCACTTGTGCCGTAAGATTACCCGCCATGGAATTGACGCTTTCAGTGAGATCCTTCCAGGTTCCCGCGACGCCTCTCACGTCTGCTTGCCCGCCGAGTTTTCCCTCCGTGCCTACCTCGCGTGCAACGCGCGTCACCTCCGAGGCAAACGAGCTTAGCTGATCGACCATCGTGTTAATTGTATTTTTTAATTCAAGGATCTCACCCTTCACATCGACGGTGATCTTCTTCGACAGATCTCCCTTGGCGACAGCCGTCGTGACTGCGGCAATGTTGCGCACTTGGCCGGTGAGATTTCGCGCCATGAAATTGACGGAATCTGTCAGGTCCTTCCATGTTCCTGAGACGCCCTCGACGCGAGCTTGCCCACCGAGAATTCCTTCGGAACCCACTTCGCGAGCCACTCGCGTTACCTCCGAGGCAAACGAACGAAGCTGATCCACCATCACGTTGATTGTGTCTTTCAACTCAAGGAACTCGCCTTTGACATCAACCGTGATTTTCTTTGTTAGGTCGCCAGTCGCCACTGCCGTTGTCACCGCCGCGATATTACGGACCTGATCGGTAAGGTTGCCGGCCATCAGGTTGACGTTGTCAGTCAGATCTTTCCATGTGCCCGCGACGCCTTTCACATTCGCCTGGCCGCCCAGCTTGCCTTCTGTACCCACCTCGCGCGCGACACGCGTGACTTCGGAAGCGAAACCACTGAGTTGACGTACCATTGTATTTACGATTTTTGCCGTACGCAGAAACTCCCCTTCGAGCGCCTGGCCTTCAATTTCAGTCGCTATCGTTTGAGACAGATCTCCCTTTGCGACAGAACCGATTACTCGCGCCATTTCGCTCGTAGGATGAACCAAGTCTCCGATCAAATTATTGACCGACCTCATCGCGTCAGCCCATGAGCCCGACGCCTCTCCGAGGGAGGCTCTTTGTCTGATCCTGCCTTCCTTTCCAACTACGCGTCCGATGCGTGCCAGTTCTTGTGTCAGGCGCTGATTGAGCCGGATCACGTCGTTGAAGGTATCCGCAACTTTGCCGGCTATGCCTGTCCAATCGTCCGGCAGTTGAGCGGAAAAATCTCCGCGCTTGAATGCTGTCAGGGCTGCAAGGAGCTGCTTGCTATCGAGTTGGTCACCGTTGAGAGAGGAGCTATTGGCTGATCGGAGGCGGGGAGCAGAGGCAGTTTTCTTCATAGGAGATCAAGAGGCCGGGGATTCTCGGGGTCTCGAATTCGACGCGTAAAATCAGAAGACTCATATTCCAGCGTTGTAGAGTAATCGCCCTATCAACCGCACCAAGCCGTATTTTCTTTAACAAACCCGCAGGCTCCCTGTTTTGTCGCGCAAAAAAGGGGGCGCGGCGCAAAAATTGCATGCCTAATGCCTAAAAGGGCGCCGAAGGAAGCCAAGTTCCGCACGCTTGGCTTGGTACAGATATTTTAAGAGGGAGCCAACGTTCGCAGGCTGCGCAGTCGGAAGCCAAAAAAAATGCCAAGAATGCCGAGTACGACCGCGTACCATGCGATGAGCCAGATCACTGCGGCCGCGCCAGCGATAGGATTCCACAGGAGCAGCACCGCGAAAACGATTGATGCCAGCCCCATAAGAATTAGAAACCATTCGCCTTTGATTTCACGGCGCATCTTTATTGCCAGCACAATTTCAGACGCGCCAATCATGAGCGCCCAGGCCGCAATATAGATGATAAGCGCCAGGGCCGTTATTTGAGGTGCATGGAATGTGAGGAGTCCAACGATGATTCCGATAATGCCGATGACGAGCTGCCAGCCCCAGTCCGGGTCGGAAGCACGATGTCCAATCGCGCCGACAATGCGAAATATCCCGTCGATCAATACCCACGCTCCAAAAAGCAGCACCAACGTTGCGATAGTTAAACCAGGATATACGAACGCGATAATTCCAAAAATAATTGCAGCGATACCCCTTATCACCGGAACCCACCAATGACGTTTAAAGGTTTCGATTAGCATCTGTTCGTTTTAGAGACGGGCCCCCATGAAGGCAAGCATCATTTGAGGAACGTTTCGTCCGGGAAGAGGCGGCTACCCAACGATGTCTTCCCGTCGACGGCTAGGAAACCGTGGCTTGTGGCGCAACCATCACAATCCGCACTTCGCGCCGGCTTCCGCAATGCTGGAGCGAGTTCGAAGGAGAGATGCTAAATAGGTATCCACGAACGGGGCGTTGTTGATCCGCGCGAGATTGTCGGGCGACTGAAGACGCGAAAAAATCGCATAGGCAATCTTGCTTCGTGGAACGCTTTTCTCACCGTAGCCAGACGGAATATTGCTCGACCAGTAACGGACATACTGGCCGTCCGGGCGATTCTCCGTGCGTAGAAAAATCGTGGAATGTCCGTGCTCGTTTTTTCCCACCTGCCGCGACCAGAAAATCTTCATGAAATCGCCCGGCTTCGCTTGATCGAGGTTGTCGAAGTTCTGCCCAAGCTGGAGCTCGTGAAAAAGACGGGCTGTGCCGGGTCCGTTTGCGTTCCATCGGCCCCAGACACCTTCGCCGTCGCGCTGATCTCGAATGATCAATCGCTCCAACGTGGAATAATCCAGGTGCAGCTGCCCGTGCGCACGCAAAGCCTCGATCGTTCTGATAAAAACCAGATATGTTGCGCCTGAGCAAAAACTCGGCGAGGCCTGCGAAGGCAAAATGAAAAATTTGCCGGACTCGAAGTGTGCCGAAGATTGAAGACGGATCTTTGCAAAGTGCGAAACAGAATAGCGCCCGCCTTGCGGCATCTCCTTGATCTGCTCAAGGATTAAACTGTTGTAATCGCCCGCGAGCGACGCGTGCGATACAAGAATCCCCAGAAAAACCCAAGCCGCTAGTTGCTTCACGGCCGGATAAGTAATCATCAAAACGCGATCTGGCAATGGCCCTGGCCTTCTTTGTCATTCCGAGCGTAGTCGAGGAATCTCTGCTCCCTTAGGTACAATTAGAGATGTCTCGACTTCGCTCGACATGACAATGAAGCCATGACTCTAGAAGCGTTGGCTTTCGTTGCAGGCTATGCTAACGAAAAGGCATGCTGCGTTTCACCAAAATGAACGGCGCAGGAAACGATTTCATCCTGATCGATAACAGGGCAGGCGATATCCATCTAAATCGCACCCAAATCGCGCGCCTCTGTGATCGCCACCGCGGTATCGGAGCGGACGGAATTTTGCTTTTGGAAAATCCATCGGATCACGCCGATTTCCGAATGCGGTACTTTAACGCCGATGGGGGAGAAGCCGAGATGTGCGGGAACGGCGCGCGCTGCTTTGCGCGGTTTGCAAACAAGGCGGCAGGCGCCAAGGATAAAATTTCTTTCGAGACTCCAGCTGGCGTCATTTCTGCCGAGTTAGCCGGAGACCTCGTGATTCTGCAAATGACCGAGCCCACCGATTTGCGGCTGAGCACTCCACTTCGCATCGGGGCGGAGAAAAGAATCGTTCATTTCATTAATAGCGGCGTGCCCCATGTGGTTGTTCCCGTCGCACAAGTCGGCGATGTCGATGTGTCACGAGAAGGCTCAGCCATTCGTTATCACGAAATGTTTTCGCCAAAGGGCGCAAACGTGAATTTTATTGAGAAACGCGGAGCCGATAAGATCGCTGTCCGCACCTACGAACGAGGTGTGGAAGATGAAACTCTCGCGTGCGGCACCGGCGTAGTTGCGAGCGCTCTCGTGTTCGCGGTTGCTGAAAACGTGAAGGGTCCCATCACTGTGATTGTACGCGGGGGAGACGAACTGCGCGTTGGGTTTGACAGGATCGACAAGCAGTTTCGCAATGTTACGCTCACCGGCCCGGCCGAGTTTGCATTTGAAGGCACAATCGAGATTTAGCGCCCGCAACTGTCGGCCTCTCTCATTCCGAGCGCAGTCGAGGAATCTCTAATCTTAACGGACAAATAATCAGAGATGTCTCGACTTCGCTCGACATGACAATTGAATAGGCCAAACCTACAGTTAATCGCATGTTCCGCGGCACCTTTACGGCCTTAGTTACCCCGTTTCGCAATGGCGCGATTGATGTTGCTGCTTTCGAGAAACTGATCGAAGACCAAATCGCTGCCGGAATTACCGGAATTGTCGCGGTAGGCACCACCGGCGAATCGCCGACGCTGTCACACGAGGAACGCCAGGAACTGATCCGCCTTGCAGTCGCCACGGCGAAAAGCCGTTGTCAGGTTCTCGCCGGTACAGGTTCCAACGCGACGCAGCACGCCGTCGCCGATACAAAGACGGCCGAGAAACTTGGCGCTGACGGCGCACTGCTCGTCGCGCCATATTACAACAAACCGAGCCAGGAAGGTTTGTTTCGCCATTTCAAAACAGTTGCCGAGGCCACAGAGCTGCCCATCATGCTCTACAACATTCCTGGCCGATGCGGGGTGGATATAGCGCCCGATACGGTGACCTGCCTGGCGAAAGAATGCAGGAATATTGTTACAATCAAGGAAGCCAGTGGGAGTGTCGAGCGTGTCAGCGAGTTGCGCGCGCGTTTGCCTGAGTCATTCACGATTCTAAGCGGGGACGATTCGCTAACGCTTCCGTTCATGTCGGTCGGAGCCGTCGGCGTTGTCAGCGTTGCTTCAAATCTCTTTCCGGCTGAAATCTGCGCGCTCGTCCGAGCTTATGAATGCGGCGATGCGAAGTTAGCCCTGAACCTGCATCGTAAGATGTTTCCGCTTTTCAAGGATTTGTTCATTGAGTCGAATCCTGTTCCGGTAAAGACAGCGCTCGGCTGGCGCGGGGCGATGTCCGGCGAAGTGCGTCTCCCTTTATGCGAGATGAGCGAACCGAATCAGGCGCGCTTACGCAAAACGCTCGAGGCTTTCGAGGAGGAGAAATGACTTTGAGAGAGAACCCCTCACCTCGGTCCTCTCCCCTTGGCAAGGGGAGAGGCGACAAAACGTCGTCTGGCTGCAAACCGATCGCCTCTCCCTTTCCAAGGGAGAGAGTAGGGTGAGGGTTTTGTCTTAATGAAGAAGTCTCAAGTGCGCGCATTGCTCATCGGCGCGGCTGGGCGCATGGGAAAAACCATCGCTGCCCTTGCAAGTGACGATCCAAAAATCGATATCATCGAGCGGTGTGATCTGGGTGATCCGATTGAGCCGGCCATGAGAAACTGCGATGTGGCGATCGATTTTAGTCACGCCGGCGCCACCACTGAAATCTGTCGCGCTGCGTTGCCGCATCGCAAGCCGTTGGTCATTGGGACGACGGGTCACTCTACAGAGCAGCGCAGCACGATCGAAGAGACCGCGCAATCATTACCGATCGTATTCGCATCTAATTTCAGCATCGGAGTCAATGTGCTGTTCTGGCTGACGCGCAAAGCTGCCGAGCAGCTCGGCGGTGATTTTGACGCGGAGATTGTCGAAACGCATCACAAGATGAAAAAAGATGCGCCCAGCGGAACGGCCAAAACGCTGGCCGAGATTTTGAAAGCAACTGAAAAAACGCAGGGCGAAATTCCAATCCAATCAATTCGCGAAGGCGACGTGGTTGGTGAGCATACAGTTATTTTCAGTGGACCTGCCGACCGTCTTGAGCTCACGCATCGCGCGGCGAGCCGGGAAATCTTTGCGCGAGGCGCCTTGCGCGCAGCGGAATGGATTATCAGCCAGCCGCCGGGACTTTACTCGATGCAGGATGTGCTGGGACTATAGCTGTAGCTGGGGTCGGTGACCTCGGCCGCGGTCAACGCCCGCGGCTACAACAAATGAGAACTGCTGTCGCGCTCGGATCCAATCTCGGCGATCGGCTTGAGAATTTGGGTGCAGCGCGCAGACAGATTAGCGAACTTGCTGAGGTGCAACCGCCAGTTCTGTCTTCGGCGATTTACGAAACCGAACCAATCGACTGCGAACCGGGAGCGTTAAAATTTTTCAATGCGGTGGTTGAATTTGATTACGAAGGCGATCCCATTCATCTGCTTGAACAACTGATTCGTATCGAGGAGTCGTTAGGCCGCAAGCGCGATCATCGAAAAAACGTCTCGCGCACCATCGACATCGATCTGCTCTACTGTGGCAGCCGCCAGATCGATAACGAACGCTTGCAATTGCCCCATCCGCGGCTGCATCTGAGAAAATTCGTGCTTCAACCGCTTGCCGATATCCGGTCTGAATTGATCTTGCCTGGCCGAACAAGAACAGTGCGCGAGCTGCTCGCGGAGCTCGAAGAAGCTGGCGAAATGGTTCGTTTGGCGACCAAGTGGTGAAAGACGCGTTTCGAGAGAATCCAAAGCGCCGGAGTGCAGGTGCTCCGCCGCTTTTTCATACAGCTTGCGTTCTAAAGTTAGCGGCTGATCTTCCGGCAGATCCGATGAAAGATTTTCGTCAAATGAAACAACGCGGCGAGAAGATCACCGCGTTGACGGCTTACGATTATCCCACGGCGCGGCTGCTGGACGAAAGCGGCATCGACATCATTCTGGTAGGAGACTCGTTAGGTATGGTGGTCCTTGGTTGTCAGGATACGACTGGTGTAACGCTGGAAGGAATGTTGCATCACACCCGCGCAGTCGCGCGCGGTGTTAAACAGGCGTTACTCGTGGCGGATCTGCCGATCCACACGTACGACACGCCCAAACAAGCGGTGGAGACCGCCAGCAAATTTGTCGAGGTTGGCGCACAGGCGGTGAAGCTTGAAGGCGGTGTGAGTCATGTGGCGCAAATTCAAGCGATCACAAAGGCAGGCATCCCATTCATGGCGCACATCGGCATGCTACCCCAAAGTGTGCGGGAGGAAGGTGGCTACAGGATCAAGGGCCGCACCCAGTCCGAAGCCGAAGCGCTGCTCGCGGACGCCCGAGCGGTGGAAGAAGCCGGCGCATTTTCTGTTGTGCTGGAGATTGTGGTCGCAGACATCGCAAAACAGATCACAAAGGCGATCGGCATACCAACCATCGGGATCGGATCCGGCAAGCATTGCGACGGACAAATCCTGGTCACGCACGATTTGATCGGGCTCTTTCCATGGTTCACACCGAAATTTGTGTCACCCGAGGCACGTGTAGCAGACGAAATCCGCCGCGCCGCAAGCGCCTTCATCGAGCAAACGCGAGCTGGAACATAGGCCTGCGGTCTGTGCGCCCAGCGGGTTTGAAACCCGCTGCCACCCGTCAGCGGACAACATGTCCGCTGGGCACACAGGCAGAATGCCTATGTTCCACTCAGACCGTGGTTCGCGCGTTCAAATGTGATATGTTGGAACCGAAATGAGAGTTTCCGATTTCGAGGACTTCGACCGGTTCGAGACCGAAGGACTGCTCACGGGCACCAAAGAGCGCAGTTGGCTATGGTTTGGACTAATCGTTTCGCTGGGAATACACCTCGCGCTCTGCGCTTACTTCTACCGCACGCGTTTCCAAACTCTGGAAGCCGTGGTCCCTGCAAACGAGCAGACACCAACGTTCAAGGTCAGAAGCATCAATGCGTCAGACCTTGGCAAAAGCAGCGTCGATCAGACAAATCCCGCCGCAAAACCGAATCCGGACAACACCGATGTGCAGTTGCCTGACGAAAAGAAATCGTTCGACAAGATATTGCAGGACATTCAAGCAAGCGCGGCGATTCCGGACGACACGCGGGACGTTTTGCCTGATCAACCCAAGGTGGAACAGCCCGAGGTAAATTCCGTTCTTACTGAAATCGAGCGGTCGACTGCGCAGAGTCTCGTCAACGATTCAAACGCGACGCACGAACAATCGCTGCTCAACAATAGTTCACAATCGGGCCGTCCACAGCCTGCGCTTAGCGGGACGGAGCTGGCCACGAGTACGACGATCAAGCGCCCCAACACCTTTACCAGCAAGATGCCCAGTGACAGCGCCGGACCAATTAAAGGACACACCGCCGGCTTCAGCGACTTGGATCAACTGCTCGCGCAAAAAGGTCCGCTCGGGTCAGGCACAAAATTACGACTGCCGGACGATCAACTCTTCCAATACGACAGCGACGTGCTCCAATCCAGCGCCATCAGTCAATTGCAAAAGCTGGGCACTCTCATCCAGCGTAATCCGAAAGCTACCTTTTCCGTGGAAGGTTACACGGATTCATTCGGCTCATTCGAATACAACCTTGATCTGAGTCAGCGCCGAGCTGACAGCGTGAAACGTTATTTAGTGGAGGCAATGCGGATTAATCCTGCGCAAGTCGAAACGCGCGGTTACGGCGCAGCGAAATTCCGAGCGTCGCCAAACGGATCAATTGAAGAGCAAAGTCCTAACCGCCGTGTGGAGGTTGTCGTGCACACGAGCGAAGGGTGAGTGAGAATTGCGGATCGCGAACTTCGGCATTCGTGTGGCCGGCGCTCTGTGCGCGCCGAATAAATAACGCGCCTACCAGTTCTTGATCCACTGAGGAGTTACCGTATCAGGTGGAGTCCCGGGAGGATTGGTAGTTAGGCTTGCGGTGCTCCAAAGATCAAAAGTCGGATTATAGCCGTGGGTTGGGGGAACTCCTAGATCGATGTCATGCTGAAACGCAGTGGAGTAGCCGTAGCTATTGCCAAACGGATCTTGAATGTATTGAACGTTTTGGGTTTGGTCGACCGGAAAGAGCATCTTCGGCTTGAATTCCATGTAGCTCTTTGCCGTCGGGCTACGGTTTGCGCTGCTGTCGCCGCTTAACTGTTTATATAGCCAAAGGCTGGCCTGAGCATAAGAAGGGCTGATGGGATTTCCGCTGGTTCTCGCATCGAGGTTATTTGTATCGGTGCTATTCGGGTAAACACCATTATCTGCCTTGTAACTCTCGCAAGCCGCAGACATGGCGGCGATTTCAGTTTCGGCGCGGGCCCGGGCACCTTTCTTCTGAACGTAGCCGACTGTGCTTAGAACCAATCCAGTTAGAATGATGATGACAGTGGTGACTACGATTAGTTCAATGAGAGTAAAAGCGCTCCTAGAGGAAAATGACGAATGACGAATGACGAATGACGAATCAATGACGAAGCCCGAATGACGAATTCGACCAGCCGTGACTTTCT
>WNFY01003298.1_pt1 | contig 15135 bp, 16 predicted proteins | sample 5400091 | NCBI WGS metagenome assembly WNFY01 (sample SAMN13153364, study PRJNA577476) | soil metagenome | isolation source: 60 cm soil or saprolite under grassland replicate 1 | place: USA:California | collected 2016-06-15 | reverse complement strand
ATTTAGTCTGGCCGCTCTGGTGAAACGGCATTTTGGCGTTGAACTCGGCAAAGGCTCTCAAAAGGCAAATTGGGCGCAGCGGCCGCTTTCTGCGCGGATGATCGAGTATGCGATCAATGACACGCATTATCTTTTGCCTTTGGCCGAGCGGCTCGATTCGCAGTTACGCGAATGCGATCGGCTCGACTGGTTACGGCAATCCTGTCAGCGCGCAATCGAGCAGGCAGCGGTAGAGCGTGTGCGGAATGAGGATGAACTTTGGCGCATCCCAGGATCCGCCTCGCTACGCGGCCGCGATGCGGCCGTCCTGCGCGCGCTTTGGCAATGGCGCGAGAAGGAAGCGGAAGCGGCAGATCGCCCGCCTTTTCATATTTTGCAAAATCACGAGTTGCTGGAGGCGGCTCTAAATTTCGTCTCCGGAAGTTTGCCTGATTACCGGCATTTTTCTTCGCGCCGGCGCCAGGCATTTCGTATGGCAGCGCAGGACGCAATGCAATTGCCTGAATCGGAATGGCCAGTTCCGCAACGTCGATTCGGAACGCGGCCGAGTCCGGAGGCGATTCGTCGCGCGGAAGAACTACGGCGTCGGCGTGATCGAGCAGCCAGGGATCTCGATCTAGAGCAATCCTTTATCGCGCCGCGCAGCACGATCGAGGCGATCGCGGTGAAGGAAACGCGCGCTGCATCTTTGCTGGTTCCGTGGCAGCGGGAGTTGCTCGGAATAGAGGCCTGAACCGCGCGGTCACGTCCAGGCAGTGCGGTGTGGATTGCGATACCTCACCGCGAAAACAAGCTCCTACGGAATAACGAGCGTTTGGCCTACCGTGAGTTTTTTCGGATCGCGGATGCCCTCTTTGTTTGCGTCGAGAATCCCTTTCCAGCGCGCTGATGATTTGTAAAACTTCCGCGAAATCGAGGCGAGTGTGTCGCCTGACCGAACAACATAAGTTCGCCCCTCAGATTTCCTCGAGGCGGTTTTTTTGGAGCTTGCATCGCGTGCTTGCGCTTTACCCGAGCTTATCGGCGGCGTTGCGGAGCGCCCTTCAAGTTCTTTGTGAAGATTAAGATTTTCGTTTCGCAACCGGGCTGCCTCGGCTCGTGTAACGACAGAATCGCCGGACAACGCGGTAAGCGCCGCTAGCTCATCACGTTTCACGGAAGTTTTCACATCGTTTGCATGAGCACCGTCTGGACTCAGCGCCAGATAACGCCTGAAATGGTGCAACGCATTAAGCGGATCATTCAATTTGTCATCGTAAAGCAGCGCCAGCTTGTAATGGACCTCCGCGCACCGTGGACTATCATCGAGTGCGGCTTCATAAAGGTTGATTGCGCGGCCAAAGTCTCCGCGGGTCGATTTCCTATCTGCGTCTTGCACAAGTTGAGCGTAGCGCGAGGTGGTCAACCGATCGCAGCCGATGAAAGCACAGGCGAAAAAGACCGACAAGCAGACGCAAACCACGCTCGCCTTTCCTGGCAAGGCGCAACGCGAAGTGGAAATGGGAACACGGAACTTGTCAGCGCGCGGCATCGTCGCCAATCTGCTTACTTGTGAACCTGCGCGCACTTCAATTCTTTTTCTTTGCAACGGCGGTTTCCTTCCCTTTCGCGGAGCCCCTGCATGCAGCGCTTTCGAGCGGTCAAATCTACACGCTCAATTTTGTCGACGTTGATGGCCACACGCTTTCCACCGCCGACGGTCACATTAGCGTCATCGTCCTGGCAACCAGAGCAGATTCGGAGAAGGCGCGCGCGGTCGGGGACCGTGCTCCCGAATTTTGTCTCGGCAATCCGAGTTATAGAATGATTACGGTCCTGAATTTTATTAGGAAGGACATCCTGCTCGGGCGCAAAATCGCGACTGTGTTGGTGCGGCGCCGCCTCGACGAAGAGGCGAAGCGCCTTCAGCCACGATACGACGCCAAAAAAATTACGCGCAATGCGAGAGACGACGTCTTCGCGGTGGCGGATTTTGATGGGACGGTGTCGTCGCAACTCGGCGGGCGGCCCGAAGCAACGGATTTCCGCGTCTTCGTCTTCGGGAAAGATGGCGAGCTACTGAAGCAATGGGACAATGTCCCGGCCGCGGATGATCTGGCGGCAGTCTTGAAATAGTTCGCCTAGTTGCTAGCGACGGAGGCGAGCCCATCGGAGCCGGCGTTCGTGCCTAATATTTCTGCATCGCCGGATCGATCATATCCGCCCATGCGTCGATTCCACCCTCCAGATTATAGGCTCGCGTGAATCCAGCGGCGCGGAGTAACTCCGCCGCGTGTGCGCTGCGTGTGCCACTCTTGCAAAGGAGGACGATCTCCTCATCCTGCTGAAGCTCATCGAGCCGTGCCGGCAATTCGCCGAGCGGAATTAATTTCGAACCTTCGATCCGCGCAATTTCGTATTCGAACGCTTCTCTTACATCAACAATTGTAAGATCCCCGTTGCCTTCCATTTTTCGCTTCAACTCGTGCACGCTGATTGTTGGCTGGCTATCGTGATCGTGCGCCGGGCGGGGACGTACTCCGCAAAATTGTTCGTAATCAATCGGCGAAAAGATTGTTGGATTCTCTCCGCAAACCGGACATTGAGGATCGCGTCGCAGGTTAAGCTCTCGAAATTTTACTCTGAGCGCATCAAAGTGGAGGAGCCGCCCGATGAGCGGTTCGCCGATGCCGACGATCAATTTGATCGCCTCAATCGCTTGCAGCATTCCGATGATCCCTGGCAAAACACCGAGCACTCCCGCTTCCGCGCAGTTTGGCACCGTGTCCGGCGGAGGTGGCTCCGGAAAAAGGCAGCGATAGCATGGCCCAGTCAGGTGAGGCGCGAACACAGTTGTTTGTCCTTCAAAACGGAATACGGAGCCGTACACATTCGGCTTGCGCGCAAAAACGCAGACGTCGTTGGACAAATATCGCGTAGGAAAATTATCCGACCCATCAACGACCACGTCGTATTGAGATACAAGCTGAGACGCATTCTCGCTGGAAAAACGGCATTGATGTAATTCGATGTCGATCTCCGGATTGATGTCACGCAGGCGATCCCGCGCGGATTCCAATTTGGACCGGCCGATGTCCTTTGTTCCATGGAGAATTTGGCGCTGCAGATTCGAAAGATCGACATCGTCGAAATCGACAATTCCAATTGTCCCAACCCCGGCCGCAGCGAGATAGAGCGCAGCTGGCGATCCGAGGCCGCCGGCGCCGATGCACAAGACGCGCGCCGCTTTTAGACGCCGTTGGCCATCAGGCGTCACTTCGGGCATGATGAGGTGGCGGGAGTAACGCGCGGTCTCTTCCTTGGTTAACCGGACGTCAGCGATTCTTTCGGGTGTGATAATGCTCTTGTGCATTCCTTGGCCTTATTTTAGCACGATGTTCAGATCGGGGCACCGATCCACGCCGCTACGTAAGCGGCGACCTTATGTTGGCTTGCCGGACCGGTTTTCTCTCAAAAAATGGCCTCGTTCTCATTTGAACAGGCCATGACGTCATTCTTTCACAGTCATCGGTGTGCCGTCAGGAGAAGCGTCGAAGAAATGCTCCGCCATCCCCTTAGGCAGACGGATGCAACCATGCGATGCGGCGTACGGCGGAACATAGCCCTGGTGCATCGCGTAGCCGCCATTAAAGAACATCGCATACGGCATTTGAGCGCCATCGAAATGCGTCCCCGGGGGCCTGCGATCTTTGCGGGCATCGATGTTTGACCTCACAACGTTCCCCGCGTCGTCGACATAGTCACCGAATACGGTCGAGACGTGGTCTCGATCTTTGGATATGACGTGATAGTGGCCCGGGGGGGTGGAGAAGCCGGGTTTGCCAGTGGAAACAGTCGATTCGCCGACCAAATTTTTGCCTTTGTAAAAGTAAGCTTTCTGTTCACCAAGATGGACGACGATTTTGGGTGACCCGGGTACCTCATCGCCATGCCAATAGCCGGACGGCTGCGGTGCAAATATGGCGAGCGGATGTTCGACGTAGGGTGGAAGTTCTTCGCAGCTGGCGCAAAAGACAATGATTGCCGCCCCACCCAAGAGTTGAATGAATCGGCCGAATTTCATGGAGCGGCGGATACTAACCGCGTTGTGTTTGCTCTTCAATTGCAAAACGCTGCCGAACCCTAACGAACGAAAACCTTCCCTGGCTCTGACGTGCCCGCAGGAGCGGCGCTACAGCAGTTGACGCTCTGCCAGTCAGGAAATACGCTCCGGGTCATGGCCACAGTTCAATCGCCGATCAATCTCGAAAACTGGATCGAAGAAAACCGCCAAAAGTTCAAGCCGCCGGTCAGCAATCGTTATCTCTATGACGGCCGCGATTTTTTTGTCATGGTGATCAAAGGCCCGAACGCGCGAAATGATTTTCATCTCGTCGATTCGGAAGAGTTCTTCTACCAGCTGAAGGGCGATATCAAGGTGCGCATCCGCGAAGGTGAGCGGATCGTCGATCATATCGTGCACGAAGGCGAGACTTTCTTCATTCCGCCGAATGTGCCGCACTCGCCACAGCGGCCGCCAGAAACGATTGGTATTGTGGTCGAGCGTCGGCGGCCTCCGGGAGAGAAGGAGCACGTGATTTTTTATTGTGAGAATTGTGGGGCATTGGTGGAAGACATTCACTTCGATTGCGCCGACATCGTCGAGCATTTCAGCCAGGCGATGCTTGATTTCTGGAACGATGACGCGCGGCGGACGTGCAAGAAATGCGGCAAAAAAGTTGAGAAGCCGGTGCCGATCAAATCGCTGTAAGAACTCGATCAAGAGCAAGAGCAGGAGCAAGAGTAAGTGTGCGATCTTTTCTGAATTCGACGTTGAGCGTTGGGCGTTCTCTTTTGAATGAAGATCGACCTGCACACGCACATTCTGCCATGTGATTGGCCGTCGGAAGATAGGCATCCTGCCTGTCTTGGCCGACAGGCATCTTGCCTGTCGCTTCATTGCAGAAACCGGTACTTCCAACTGTGGACGCCGCTCACATGAAGGTCGACCTACACACGCACATTCTGCCGCACGATTGGCCCGATCTTGATGCGAAATACGGCTACCCCGGATTTGTTCGCCTTGATCATTACAAGCCATGCTGTGCGCGGATGATGATGGGCGACCGCGTTTTTCGAGAGATCACCGACAACGTGTGGGATCCCAGGCGCCGAATCGAGGAGTGCGACCGCGATGGTGTTTCCATGCAAGTGCTGTCCACCGTGCCGGTGATGTTCAGTTATTGGGCGAAACCGGCCGACGCTCTGGATCTTTCTCGGCGACTAAACGATCACATCGCCGAAGTTGTTCGCGATCATCCGAAGCGATTTGCCGGTTTGGGAACGATCCCGATGCAAGATCCGGATTTGGCGGCGGGCGAGTTGGAACGATGTGTCCGCGAATTAGGCTTGCATGGCGCGCAGATCGGTACGCACGTGGATGCGAACCCGCACTCCAGGCGCATCGACACGTTAAACTTCGACAACGCGTTCCTTCAGCCGGTCTGGAGCGCGGCTGAGCAACTCGCCGCCGCGATCTTCATCCATCCCTGGGACATGCTTGGCAAAGAGCGTATGCCCAAATACTGGCTGCCGTGGCTCATCGGCATGCCGGCCGAGACTTCGCTTGCGATCTGCTCGATGATCTTTGGCGGCGTGTTCGAACGCTTTCCGAAGCTCCGCGTGGCTTTTGCACACGGCGGTGGCGCATTCCCATTCACAATTGGCCGCATCGAGCACGCGTTTCACGTGCGCCCTGATTTAGTGGCGACAGACAACAACACAAATCCGCGAAAATATCTAGCTCGCGTCGATGAGTTTGGGAAAACGATTCCCGCGCGGTTCTACGTGGACTCGCTGGTTCACGATTCCGACGCCCTCAAAATGCTTCTCAAATTATTCGGCGCACAACGCGTCGCGTTCGGATCGGATTACCCATTCCCACTAGGCGAAGCGCAGCCCGGCCAACTTATCAAATCGATCAAGGAGCTGTCGGCGAAAGATAAAGCGCAGTTGCTTTCTGGAACCGCCCACGAATTCCTTGGGCTGAAATAATAGTTCCTAACGAGCACGGGAAAGTCGAACACGTTTGCGGCGTTTGCTTTTTTTTGAGTTCGCAACCGGCTCGGAGATTGGTTAGGCTGAAATCGATCGGAGGCAATTTATGAAACTTAGACTGATCAATATTGTTGCCGCGGCTGCTTTTTGTCTCGGGTCTTGGACCGTGTTCGCCGGCGACAAAATCGACCTTTCGAACGTTATCACCAAGGCCGATGCCGAAAAAATGCTTGGCGTGCCGGTCAAAGATGCCAAGGGGTGGAACAAGGAGGGCAGCGACGGGTTCTATGATTCCGAATGGAGCTATTATGCAACAAAGGGCGACAAAGCACTCGTGCTCGACCTAATGTTCGCCGGGCGAGAAGCACCGCCGCACCTTACGAAGACAATGTTTTCAGTGCTCCCGCCGAACGGAGGCAAATCGACCAGTGTCGATGGCCTTGGCGACAAAGCCATTTTTTATCACGACAAAACCGGTCTCGATATGTTGAACATCCTGAAGGGAGACGTATTGATCACCATCGGCATCCACGGCCTGCCCGCCAACGCTGCTCTCAAGCAGGAAAAGTCTGCCGCGACAAAAATTCTGGCGCGTCTTTGACGGCGCGTTAGTTCATAAGTGCTAAATATAATTGTCCCACGCAGCGGGAATGCTTTCGCGCGGCGAATAGGGCCCTGGCTGATACGCGTGGGAAGTGATGCCTTGCTGGCTTAGCTCGCACACGTGCAAATCCTGCCGGTTGACCGGCGCATTCCCATTCACAATTGGCGGCATCGAGCACGCGTTTCACGTGCGCCCTGATTTAGTTGCGACAGACAACAACACAAATCCGCGAAAATATCTAGCTCGCGTCGATGAGTTTGGACAAACGATTCCCGCGCGGTTCTACGTGGACTCGCTGGTTCACGATTCCGATACCCTCAAATGCTTCTCAATTATTCGGCGCACAACGCGTCGCGTTCGGATCGGATTACCCATTCCCACTGGGCGAAGCGCAGCCGGGCCAACTTATCAAATCGATCAAGGAACTATTGGCGAAAGATAAAGCGCAGTTGCTTTCTGGAACCGTCCGCGAATTCCTTGGCCTCTGATTTCGACCTTCGTATCTTCGTTGCGAAGAGCGCTACATCTCACGCCGGATCGCCCATAAGTCATGAAACACCGGTTTGAACAGCGATTCCTTTAGAAACGGCACACCCGGCGATCCACCGGTGCCCTTCTTCGCGCCGATCGTTCGTTATTGTCATGTCGAGCGAAGTCGAGACATCTCTCATTATTGTTCTACCTTCGACATTGGGCGTTGGGCGTTCAACCTTGGATGTTTTCTTCTCAGCGCCTGCGTCGTTCACATCTCGTGCCGTATGGCCCAGAGGTCATGAAACACAGGCTTGAACAGCGATTCTTTTAGAAACGGGACACCCGGCGATCCACCGGTGCCCTTCTTCGCGCCGATCGTTCGCTCGACGAGCTTGATGTGCCGGTAGCGCCATTCCTGCAATCCTTCGTCGAAGTCGGTCATCAACTCGAAAAGGATCGAGCACTCGGGAGAATTTTTGTAGAGGCGAAGGGTTTCTTTCTGCACACGCTCGTCGGGTTCGTTTGGTTGCGTCACGTCGCGGTTCTTTAAGTCGGCGGGAATCTGCGCGCCGCGGGTAGCAAGAAAATCATAGAAATGATCGACCACGCTGCGTTCGCCGAGCAGCTGCCGAAGCCGGTCGTATTCCGGGAAATCCGGCTTCAAGTACGCGAGTGTTGACGCGCGCTTGTATCCGAGCGCGAATTCAATCTCCCGAAACTGCACGGATTGAAATCCCGATGCCGTTTCAAGGCGGTCCCGAAAGCTCGAAAATGATGATGGCGTCATCGTCTCGAGGATGTCCACCTGCGCTACCAGCACCTTCATGATCGTGCGCAGGCGCTTGAACGTGTGGATTGCGCCGAAAAGATCGCCCGCGGAAAAATCTCTCTTTATTTTTTCCAACTCATGCAGCAACTGCTTGAACCACAGCTCGTACGTCTGATGGATGATGATGAAGAGCGTCTCGTCGTGCTCCGGTGGGCTCGAGCGCGGCTTTTGCAGCGTGAGCAGCTTTTCCAAATCCAGATAACTCGCGTAAGTCAGCGGGGGCATCTCGATTCTGGATACTAGATGCTGGATCCTGGATGACAAAGCGAGATTCTGCGAGAACTGCGGAGCGCACGCGCCATGCATGCTCGTGTCGGCACTTTCGCCGACACGAACTTTGCTCAGAATTCGAGCAAGAGCATGAGCGAGTTAAGATTCAGAGGAAGAGGAAGCGGAAGATTACTCCATCTGTCGTAGATACTCGCGGTCCCACGCCGCCGGAATACTTTCGCGAGAACTATACGGCCCCGGCTCGTACGCGCGCGATGCGATGCCTTGCTGGCTCAACTCACACACATGCCAATCCTGCTTGTTGGTCATGTCCCAAAACTCGATCGCGTCATCCGGGTTGTATCTGTAGCCGGGATCGCTCATCCCGGCCCCGGCCGCCTCTGGATGAAAAAACCAATCGCAATTAATCAGCGTCTGGTCCGGCGACTCCGGCCGAAGTTGATGCACCATCACATAATCCGGATGCAAACTGAGCAGCATGTTTGGAAAAATTGAATAATAGAAAACGCGGTGGAAATCCTCGGCACTGACATCGCCCACGGGCAACGCGCAGGCATTGCCGCTCATGGTCAGACTCTGACCTTTCGTGATCGGCATGAACCCGCCGAGGAACGGCCCGCCAGCCAGATCGTTCTCCGCCGCATCGTACGGGGTTAATTTCGAGAGAGCCGGATGAACGCCTGGACAATGATAGCACTCCGAATAATTTTCGAAGATCAACTTCCAATTGGCTCGGACGTCGTACTCAATTCGCCTTGCCGATCGCAAGACCGACAAGTTCCAGTGCGAAAACTTTCCGGCCAAGGGCACAAGCCATTCCTTCAGCGGAACAGGAGAGTCTGAGAGATTCACGAAGATGAATCCTTCCCACAATGCCAGGTTCACGGCGTGTAACGAATAGTTCGCTTTGTCAAAACCCGGAACGTCGTCCATGTGCGGCGCGCCGATCAATCGTCCATCGAGCCCGTACGTCCACGCGTGATAAGGACACTGAATTGCGGACGCATGCCCGCTTCGATCTTCTCGGAGTCGCGTCCCGCGATGACGACAAACATTGTAGAACCCGCGAATCTCTCCGGTTTTGTCTCGGATAACGATCAATGATTCACCGATAACTTGCTGGACGGCGTAGTCGCCAGTGTCCGCGATCTGACTCTGATGCCCAACCAATATCCATTGCTTCGCGAAAATTTTCTCCTGCTCCTCGGCAAAAATCTCCGGTGAAACAAAATACTTTTGTCCGAGCGTTTTCGCTCCGCCCGCGAAAGTTTCAGCCGTCTTGCGGAATGCGGGCTTCGTTTTCGTCTGCGCTACCGTGGGCACACTTGAATGATCACACGCAGCATGGGCCTCCGTCAAAGGTTGGATCGGCCACTCCGTGTGTAGAGGCGCTTGGCGCAAGCGCCTAATTCAGATTCAGGTGCTTGGTACAAGCACCTCTACAACTCATCAACCTTTCAACACAGCCTGGTGAAACTCGTACCAGTCGTCGAGATTGTTCAGGTTAACCGCATCTTTTGGAGCAGCAGTGTCATCGGGAATCCCGCACGCGCTCAGAATACTCCTGCGCGTGGCGTCATCGGCGTTATAACCGCGCACCGCAGCGTTATGCTTTTCGATCGCTTCGCGGGTAAGCGACTTGGCGTTTTGCTTTACCCATGCTTCGAATTCGGGGTACGTCGGCTTGTCTTGCTTGATGTAATCTCTTACCGCCTGTTCATCGAGTCCGAGTGCGGCAAGAGTCATCGCATCGAAGCCTTTGCCGACAGCCGGATAACCGGAAGCAAGTTTACCCGTCGCCTCCAGAGAGACCTTTTGCCAAAGACGCGGCAGATGGACAACACCAAGTGGACCGGCAACGCCGGAGCTGATTAGTGGGACGTAGGTGTCGCTCATAGTAATGCTTTTGATGTTGAGGTTCCGGTTTACATCCCCGAAGCAGGTGAATGCGGAGATGGATTTCGATTGCAGACTAATCATCCAAAGCTATAGAGGCAACCCAATTCAGTCACGACCGTGCGCGCGTAATCGCGCTTTTTTTTTGCCCAAGCTCCAGGGCCAATCGAGATCGCGTACATGAGGCTGCGCCGCGTCGTGCGACGCGGTTGCCCGCGCATCTTGGGGTGTCTTTCAAAGCGTTGGAAATTTTTGTATGGACGGAATCGGATATTACGATATCGTAGTATCAATGAAATCTGCTTTAATGATATTGTTGTGTGGATTGGCGCAAATTGTTCCGGCGATGGCCGTTCCGGCTCTCCTTGAGCAGCGGACGCAATCTTTCACCATCGTGTTGAAAGGGCCAGTCGCGGATGTGACGCCGCTGTTTGGTCCGGTGCGAGAGGCTGAATGGGCGCCGAGTTGGGTTGCGCATTTTCTTCATCCACCGGAAGGAGCACAACGTGAAGGCGCGGTTTTCACAACCACAACGAGCACGGGTAGGGAGCGGCTCTGGCTGCTGACAGTCTACGATGTGAATGAAGGCCGGGTAGAATATGTGGTTGTTACGCCCGGGCTGACCGCGAATGAGATTAAAATTCGCGTTGTTCCCGATGGCGACCGGCAGTGCAAGGCGACGATTACGTATCGCCATTCTGCAATTGGGCCGGAGGGGAGCGAGGAGGTGAACAAACTCGACGGGCATTGGGCGGAGCAACAACGGGCGCACTGGGAAACGGCAATCAACGCTGCTCTGGAAAAGGAAGGGACGCATGACTGACGTGGAATTGACGCGCGCGCTCGAACGCGGCGACATCGCCAACGAGAACTTCCATCATTGTTCTCATCTGCACGTCGCCTGGGTTTACCTTTCGGAATCGTCGTGTGCGGATGAAGCGGCGAGTAAGATGCGCCGGACACTGCGGCGATTCGCGGCCTCCGCGGGTAAAGCCGAAAAATATCATGAGACCATCACGCTATTTTGGGTGCACTTCCTTGCCGAAGTGCGGACGGTCAAGTTTGGCGAAAGTTTGGAGCGGATCGTCGAGGCCAACCCGCAGTTGCTGGAAAAGAATTTTCCGCTCGCTTACTATTCGTCGGAGCGGCTGTTTAGTGATAAAGCTCGGATGTCATGGGTTGAGCCGGACCTGAAACCGCTTCCTGCTGATGGCACTGCATTTCATTCACCCAGTTCACCGGGCCACCCACCGGATCGGATTGTATCTCGGCGAACTGCGTGAGCATGACCTATCGCAGGGCGAAGCGCATATCCTCGCCCTGCTCGCGCATTCCTCGCCCGCGAATGTTGCCGATCTTCACCGCCGCCTTGCCCACAAGAGATCGACATTAACAAGCATTCTCGATCGCCTGGCCGGCCGTGGATTGATCACCCGAAAAGTCGGCGAGTCAGATCGCCGCACATTCGTTGTTACGCTGACAGTGAAGGGGCGAAGACTAGCGCAGCGAGTCAACCGCCATTTGTCCGATCTCGAACGAGCAGTGGTTCGCCGTGTGACCGCCGCCGACGTCAAGGGCTTCAAGAACGTCGTCTCGGTATTGGAACAGGAAGCGCATCACCGGACTCGCGCGAAACGTCGCTGACAATCCGCCGCCACCAAATGATAAATTCAAGCATCTATCGGTTCAGTGGAGGATGAGACGAAACAGCGAGATCGACGACAACAAGATCGACAGCGTCGCCGCGATGAGGCTGGCATATACAATGCGGTCCTGACGCCGCGCGCGTCGGACGGCTTCGGCATAGGGGATGCGCGGGAACGTGACCACGGTGCATTCGCGAATATAAGAAGCAAACATCCAACGCTCAACGTCCAACATCCAATGGCTTCGTGTGGACACAATTGAAAGGCATTAGCTCCGCGGGAGTTTTTTGAATCCAAAAGGTCTGCCGCAGCCATCACAACAGAGAGGTGACTTGTTTGAACTGGATCAATCGTTCGCGCCCAAGTGCTAACAGTTTCGTAGTCAACGTTTGTGCGGCTTGGAAAGCGGCGAGCGCAGCAGGGGTGTCGATGTTTCTTTTAACAACAACGCACGCGTGGTCCCAGCCAGTGCCTGGAACGCTGGATGTGCACTGGAACGAAGGCGCTTCGGATTGCACCGCGACTCCGCAAAACCCTCTTCAAGCCCATACTTACGAGCCGCAAACGTTTATCCTGCGACAGAGTCCTTGCGCAAACTTCGAAGCAAATTTTCTCTATCTTCTCGTCGGCTCCGACAAAGCTCTTCTGGTCGATACCGGCGCTGTCGCGGACCCGAAAGAAATGCCGCTGGCGAAAACGATCGTCGAGCTATTGCCGGATAAGGACCACAAAAAGCTTCCACTCCTGGTAGCGCACACGCACCGCCATCTCGATCATCGCGCCGGCGATCCTCAGTTCGCGTCTCTTCCATCGGTCCAGATCGTACCCATAGATTTGGAGGGAGTTCGAGCGTTCTTCGGTTTCACTAAATGGCCCAACGGGATTGCACATGTGGATTTGGGCGGCCGAATTGTGGACGTAATTCCGACGCCGGGACACAACGAGACCCACGTGGCATTTTACGATAGCAGAACGGGGATTCTTTTTTCGGGAGATTTTCTGATGCCTGGCCGATTGCTGATTGAAGATGCCGCCGCGTACCATGAAAGCGCCCTGCGGGTTGTCGACTTTCTGAAAACGCGTCCGTTCACCCACATCCTGGGCGGGCATATCGAGTTGAACACCGCAGGACACGCCTACCGATTCGGATCTCATTACCATCCCAATGAACACCGGCTTGAGTTGGCGAGAGAAGACTTAATAGCGTTACCAGCCGCGTTTGAAAGCTTCAACGGCTTCTACGCAGGACATCCGAATTACATTCTGACCAATCCCATTCACAACCTTGTGGCACTGGCGATAGTTGCGATTGCGGTGCTAATTCTCATCGTGTGGGGCGTACGCCGGTTGTGGCGCCGGCACCGGAGCGCTTCACCGTCGAAATCTGGATGAGTACTTTTTGCCGCGAAGCCTTTCGACGCCGCAGAGGCTTCTACCGAGCGGGAGTTGATGTGGGTCGGACCGCTCTCCCCCGAGTTCCCTCCCTGGCTTCCTTCGGACCGATGATTGTCATCTGGTCGGAAGTTGTCTGTTGCCTGGCTGGCAGGAGAGCCTGCATTGCCGTACTTGCCTGGTTGCTCCACTGTTTAAAGGGCGTGTCCCATCCAAAATAAATCAGGGCCGCGACAACAAGTATTTCGAGCAGCAATCGCATTACCTCAGAGATTGACAGAAAATCCTCACCAGGATCAATCGGAATCTGCACAGCGGAAAGCCGGCCGGGGTCACCGATCCCGGCTACAACGGCTCCGCCGCGCGCTCCTTACGGCAACAAAGGAGCGATAAGCGCTCGCTCTTCGGGCAAAAGGTGTTCGGCGCCAAGGTTGCGCGCATCACCGCGGGCGCCTTCTTCGTAGCCGTTTACCGCGAGAATGGCAGCACGAACCGCAAGCGCACCCGGAGGCTCAGAGCCTGTTGCGCGCACGGTGCGGAAGACTGCCAGGGCTTCTTCTTTGCGGCCCAGGCGAAACCGCGCCAACCCCAGGGTTGCGCGAGCCGACCAATTCCACGGTTCCTGCGCGACAAGAATCTCAGCCTGTCTTTCCGCCGCTTCAGCTGCGCCCTCCGGCAGCTGCCGGAGCAAGAGTCGCAGATAAGCATCTTGATTTCGTGCGGCCGCATCATCCGGCCAAAGCTGGACAATCTCCGCCGCGACAGCTTGCGCTTGAGCGGTGTGTTCGGACGCCAATGCTATGCGTAACCGGCCGGCATACGCTGCGCGATTTTTTGGTGCGAGTTTGATCGCTTCGGAGTAAGCCTTATCGGCGATCTCACCGGCATGGTTTTGCTCGGCGTATTGTGCCAGGGCGAACAACTTTTCCAGGGTGTTGGCGGCTTCCAAAGAGCGCTGCCATTCATTAGTTGCAGCAGTGGCTTCGCCGAGATGTGTCCTTGCCATGGCCAGATACATGTGTTGGAGAACTGGGTCGAACGGAAAACGCTCGCTGGTAAGTGCATCTTTGACCTCATTCCAACGTTGAAGCGCTGCCATGGCATTCAGATGCTGCAGAAAAAGGTCCTGGCGACGTGAGGCGCGTTCCGTGGGCAACAATTGCAAAACTTTCGCGGGCTGGCCGAGAGTGTTTAGCCATGCTGCAAGCGCGACAAGTGCTTCGTCGTCTCCATTTCCGAAACGCTCCACTGCTTGCGCGACATATTCATGGGCCAGTGGCGGATCGTGCTGAGCGCGCAATTCAAGCGCGAGCAGCTTATGATAAGGCCGGCCTTCCGGATGATTTTCAAGGGCGTTCGCCACCTCAAGTGTCCGCATTGTGGGCGCGGCTGAGGTAGGTTGCGGGGTTGGGCCCAGTCCAAACGACAGACTGCCGGCCCCGGAAGCTCGCCACGGGACGAGTCCGTCCGACTGGCGGACATTCGGGGTTCCAGGCGTCGTTTGCGCACTCGCCACGCCGCCAAGCGAAAGAGAAGCATTATCGCTGGTAGAAGGCGCAGGCGCGCGCGACTGCTCACGCGCCAGGAAAACGAGCGCTTCAAGCGACACCGCATTCTTTGGGTCGCGAGCCAGATCTTCGATTCTTTTCCAAGCATCGATGTAGGGCTGCGAATCACGCGTGGTGACCGACAGGACGAGTGTGGCGGCAGAAAGGATGTCGTAAGGCTTTGCGAGTTTGTCGGCGAGCGCACGCTCGGCATAATCGACTGCGAGAACTGCATCGCTTCGGCGAACGGCAAGTTGACCGGCCAACACAATATCGACAGGCGCTGGGCCAGCTCGCTGCGCAAGCAGCGCCTCAATCTGCGGCGCGGCTGCCGTTAAATCGCCGACTGCAAGAGCAGCTCCGGCAAAATCGCGCCGATCTTCGATGGTAAGCAGATGTTGATCGTCAAGCTTCTTCCACCAATCTAACGCCGGGGCAGGCTGTCCCGCGCGCGACAGAAGGCGCCCGATCGCGCGCCAG
>WNFY01007606.1_pt1 | contig 15137 bp, 15 predicted proteins | sample 5400091 | NCBI WGS metagenome assembly WNFY01 (sample SAMN13153364, study PRJNA577476) | soil metagenome | isolation source: 60 cm soil or saprolite under grassland replicate 1 | place: USA:California | collected 2016-06-15 | reverse complement strand
AGAGCCTCGTATTCTCAACGAAGTGATGAACATCAACTATGGCCGGCGCAAAGATGTCACAAAACATGTTGCTGAGATGTTGGGTGGAGATTTGAAAGGCAAAACCGTTGGCTTGTTTGGGTTGGCATTCAAACCCAATACAGATGATATGCGCGATGCTCCCGCCATCGATATCGCCGCGGATCTCATCGAGGCAGGTGCTAATGTATGTGCTTATGATCCTGTTTCTATGGAAGTTGCTCGTCCTTTATTGCCGAATGTTGAGTTATGCAAAGATCCCTATGAAGTAGCCAGGGAGAGCGACGCACTAATCATTGTTACAGAATGGAATGAGTTCAAGCAGCTCGATCTTGAAAAGGTCAAGGACTTGCTGAAGACGCCAGTCATTTATGACGGTCGTAACATTTATGATCCAGCAGTAATGCGAGAAATGGGCTTTAAGTATCGGGCCATTGGGCGCGGCCATTACCAGAAGTAAGTCTGTTGCCAGTGTTCAGTATTCAGTGTAGAGTAGTTAGCCAGGAATGCAATGGCAAAGTTAGAGTATGCGAACAGTTTTCGTGATTTGATTGTTTATCGGAAGGCCAGAGAACTTTCCCTTGCGATTTTCCAAATTACGGAACGCTTCCCGAAAAAAGAAGATTACTCTCTCACTGACCAAATCCGCCGCTCCTCGCGGTCTGTTGGAGCACAAATTTCGGAAGCCTGGGCGAAACGACAATACGAAAAGCATTTCCTCAGCAAGCTTACCGATGCCGATGGTGAACAACAGGAAACGCAACACTGGATTGAAACTGCCTTTGATTGCAAGTACATTTCTCAAGAAGAAGCAAATCAACTTCTTGAGAAATGTACTGAAATTGGCAGATTACTTGGCGGCATGATGGCGAAAGCAGAACAATTCTGCAAGCCATTCCCACACAAAGTATCAGAAGAACAATCTGCTTACTTCATGGGCTCTCAATCTGACCACTGATTACTGCTGACTGAACACTGATGACTAATGACACTCCTCCCGTTTGCAATTACGAAGGCTCTGATTATCAGAATTCCTTTTGGGACAAAGGCGGACGTGAGTACGAAGATCGGACAGAGGCAATTGCTCTCCAACGACTCCTCCCCAAAAGTGGACGTCTCATGCTGGAACTCGGAGCGGGCGCCGGACGAAATACTCCGCGCTACCGTAACTTTGAGCGCGTGATCCTGCTTGATTATTCGCACACGCAACTCGAACAAGCCCAGCGACGACTCGGCAAATTAAACAAATATATATATGTTGCAGCAGATGTCTATCGTCTGCCCTTTGTCGATGGCTTGTTTGACGCGGCAACAATGATCCGGGTTCTCCATCACATGGCAGATGCACCGAAAGCACTGGGGCAGGTGAAGAATGTCCTTCGACCTGGTGGCATATTCATTCTTGAGTTTGCAAACAAGTTGAACCTCAAAGCAATCGTGCGTTATTTAATGGGGAAGCAGAAGTGGAATCCTTTTTCATGGGAACCTGTTGAGTTCGTTAAGTTGAATTTCGATTTTCATCCGAAAGCGATTCGAAACTGGTTGAGAAATTTGGGATTTTCCATTGAAAAAACGCTGACGCTTTCACACTTTCGCGTTGGATTTTTGAAGCGCGTGGTGCCGACGGGAATTCTTGTTTCGCTGGATTCTCTTTTCCAATGGACTGGCGCGTTATGGCAACTCACGCCGAGTGTGTTTGTCAAAGCACGCAACGGAGATGCTCAGGGCCCACATGGGGAACAGACCAGTCCGGCTCTCGGAAATCCTATGCTGTTTTTCAAATGTCCCGAGTGTGGATCTTATCCATTGGTGAATGAAAAGACTTATTTGGAATGTTTAAATTGTCGAAAACAGTGGGGAGTCCGGGACGGGATTTACGATTTTAGAGAGAGCCTTAACTAGAAAACCTTGAAGACCAAACTGGCTGCCGCCGCGCCACCAGTCGTTGTTGTATTTTCGTTCCTCCTCTCACGCTTGTTGTACATTCGTGCAGGTCTCCATTTTGATAACACACCTCCCAAATATTTTTATCAATTTATTGATCCTCTGCTTTTAAAAACACGCTTCCTGGAAAGTATTTGGAATTTACACAGCCAGCCACCGCTTTTGAATTTCGTCACGGGTTTGCTTTACCAGCAATTTTCTCCCCAATCAAAAATCTATCAACTTCTTTTCTTAGCGCTTGGTTTGATATTCGCTCTTGTTTTATACTGGCTTGGTCTTCGCCTGGGACTCAAGCTTTGGGTAAGTGCTGTACTGGCTATCTGGTTCACCATCAGCCCGGCGACTGTGTTATACGAGAATTTCTATTTTTATTCATATCCGACAGCATTTCTGCTTGTATTTGCAGCATTGACGTTGAGTAAGTTCCTTGAAACCGATAATTTCTGGTGGGGTTTTGGCTTCTTGAGTTCACTAGCCGCCTTGTGCCTTGCCTGGGCGATTTTCCATTTATTTTGGATGATCACTATCATTGTATTGGTCGGTGTGTTTTATCGCAACTGGCGGAAGCTTGCTATCGTTAGTTTAATTCCTGTTTTGCTGGTCGCTGGTTGGTACACTAAAAACTCGCTCCTGTTTGGAACATTTGGAGCTTCCTCGTGGATCGGCATGAATCTTTCGCATGTCACATTTTTATCTCCGCTGACACCGCGATCTGTGGATGATCAACTTGTAAACCAGGGACAACTTACTACTTATCCGATAAAGGAATCATTCCGATCCATTGAGGAGTATCGAGGTTTGATTTCCAAGCCATCCCCGCGTGGAATTCCGGTACTTGATGAAAATATCAAATCCACGAAGGCCGTCAATTTCAATCATACATTTTATATTCCTCTTTCAAATATAATGTTGAAAGACGCGATCCGCTTTATACGCCTCCGCCCGGATTTGTATTTCGCTTCTGTGAAACTAGGGTTCTCAATTTATTTTCATTCCAGCAGTGATTATTTGCTGCTAAAAGATAAACCAACACCGAAACTCGAATCATTGTGGAATCACGTCTTTTATGGACAGTTAAGTGACTACCAGGGGAATCTTGATAACCGTTCGAAAAGCGATCCAAGATATATCGGTTGGTTGCTGGTCATTGCTTTTGTAGCCGCCATTATTTATAGCATGGAAGTGATGATTAATCGAAACGGCTTAGATCGAAATTTCGTTGCTGTTGTAATCTTCATAACATTCACAATCATCTACTTTACTCTGATGGCGAATTTCTTTGATCTTGGTGAGAATAACCGATTCCGCTTTACGATCGATCCCCTCGTGCTTCTTCTATTTGTAGTGATGCTTCAGAATTGGGCGCTTCGATTGAGAAAAAAAGCCCATTTAAGAAGTGTACAAATGAAAACGGAATGAGTGCTCATCCCGTTTCTTCTTAATCGCCAGATTGGCTTGCATGGCGCAGATTGTGATAGATCGTAAAGAACAGCATTTCTCGAAGTGTCAAATTACCCAGGATAGGATGGGGAAGAAGATATTGGTCTAATTCGCTTTCGTCGAATGTTTCAACAACCGAGACAAGTTCTGCACTTGCTTTGGACCATTGCTCCAGGAGTTCTTTCTTTTTCTCTTGCGCATCTTTGGGAGTTTCCTGATCGGGAAGAAAACGTCCCGACGCCTGTGCTCCGTTTGCAAGTGCGTCGCGATAAATTTGACAAAGCTCTTCGTAACTCATCGAAGATTTTTCCGGTTTGCCGAACATCACATGAAGTGTAAATCTTGGTAATTTCAATGCCTTCGTTATTGGCTTTACTGCTTTGATGAGATGATCTACATTGTCTGATGATGACCACACGTCGCCTTGTCTGAGGAAGAAATTGCTGGCTGGGATTTCACGAAACCAATCTTCCGCGCGTTGATTCGAATTTTTTAACGCGCTAATCAAATCAAGCTTTGTATTGATTGCCAGCATAATTACCTCTAAGATTACAACCTTGCGAAGGTTTCAAACCTTCGCAAGGCTCATAGTTTCTCTATCACCCAAAAATGCGATAAGCCAAATATTTTCAACGGTGTTTTTTCCAAAAATTGCAAAACACCGCGCAAGAGTTTGCCAAAAGGACCAAATCTCGCAATGATATTATCGTAGGCGCCGAAGATAATCGTGCGTTCAACGAATTTAACAGGCAAACCTTCGAAAAGTTTCTGCAGATCTTTTCTTGAATATACGCATACATGATGAGCAAGTTTATCTCGCAACATGCGTGGCAAATAATTCACAAATAATTTGTTGCCAAAATGATATTCCCCTCGCCAGTAGATTCCGTGTGTCTCAAAAGGATAACCGCGGTTTGGGCAGAATAAGGTAATCCGTCCGCCAGACTTGAGTAGACGGACCATCTCACAAATTGCGAGGCGATCATCCTGTACGTGCTCGATTACTTCGTGGCTGAGGATTAAGTCAAAGGTCCCGGAAAGAAGCGGAACAAATTCGCCAGCAGCATTGAAAATATATGGCGAGTTGGCATGTGCTTCTTCGGCGCGCTCAAAGTCATATTCCAAGCCAATGACCTCGCCACCAAAGGAGGAGAGGTGCTCCACGTACATCCCCACACCGCATCCATCGTCAAAAATGCGCCCTTTGACGCGATCTCCCGCGGCGCGTAGGATCACATCCAGGCGACGTTGTTGTCCGGCACGCCAGACGTAAGAAGGTTCGCCTCGTAGGGCGGCTTTGTCGAGGTTTCTTTGTGACATGCCGGTTATTATACTTGCACGATTTAATCGGCTATGCTAAAATAATTCTGTACGAATTGATCACCGAACGCACCGAGAAGTGGGCAACCCCCACTTTTCTGCTTGTAAGACGCAGTGCCGCACGAAAAACGGAACTTGAAGGGTGATCTAAGCTTGTAAAATCATTCAAAGTTCAATTGTCAATCCGACACGCGGTACGAGTAAACGGAGCAGTTAGCATGCCAAAGAACGAGTTCGCCCTGGCTTTCAACGAAGTGCTGGAAGAAAAACAACTTTCCAAGGACATTATCCTTGGAGCAATCGAGTCTGCGATGGTTTCGGCTTATCGGCGGGCTGTCAACGCGTCCACGGCACAGCATGTTGAAGCCAAAATTGACCCTGAGACCGGCAAAGTAATGGTCTTTGCTGAAAAAGAAGTTGTAGAAGACGTTCAGGAACCTAAAACCGAAGTCCTGTTAGATGAAGCGCGCAAGGTAAACCAAGAAGCGCAGCTCGGCGATATGGTGGTTGTGGAAACAACACCTGCGGATTTCGGCCGCGTTGCCGCGCAGACGGCGCGCCAGGTGATTCAGCAGCGTATTCGTGAAGCAGAGCGTTCCAATCAGATGTCGTATTTTGAGCGCCAGGTTGGCGAGATCGTCAGCGGTATCGTTCAGGCGACAAATGCTCAATCCACAACGCTCGGTCTGGATATGAAGGCTGAAGGCGTTTTGCCCAGCAATCAGCGCATCCCCGGTGAGCGTTTCAAACTCCATGACCGTGTGCGGGCCGTTGTGTTGGAAGTAAAAGATGGTTCGCGCGGACCTCAGATCGTGCTCTCGCGTGCCCATCGGAACTTCCTGCGCCGCCTGCTGGAGAATGAGGTTCCTGAGATTTATCACGGCGTGGTGGAAATACGTGCGATGGCGTGTATCTTGCGGAAGTGGATGGAAGCCGCACGGCAACCGTCGTTGTCGGTGAAGATCAATTGAGCCTTGCCATCGGTCGCGATGGACAGAATGCTCGTCTTGCGGCGAAGCTAACTGGCTGGCGTATTGACATCAAGTCGCTTGCAGAAGCCGCTGCCGATGCCGCTCAGAAGTTGCGTAGCGATTCTGGCTTGAGCGCGTTGCTCCCACAGGTTATGGAATCGATGCCGACTGTGGAAGATATCCTTGCCAAGAAAGCAGAGAATCGACCGATCACACCGGAAGAATACACAGTGTTGGGTCAGTTTGTGGACCGCATCGAACGCCGCACCATCCAAATGAAGGAAGATGCAACCCGCGCTGTGGAAGAGAAAACCGCCAGTGCTCTTTCCGAAGTCCCCACAGCTGCATTTGGTATGCCCCTGGAAGATATTGGACTTAAAGAGCATGTATTCAATATTCTTGTGGAAGCAGGCATCGATAATGTCGGCGCGTTGATGATGTCCATGAAGATGGATCCCAACCGAGTGCTTGGGTTGCCCGGCATTGGACCCAAGGCAATTACGAATATCGAAGAAACACTTGCCGCGCTGAAATTCCCTGAGCCCGCCCCTGTAGAACCCACAGCGGAAGCGGCTCCGGCAGTGGAACCCGAGCCTCAGCCTGAACCAACTACTGCGCCAGTTGCGGAAGTAGTGGAAGCTGCACCTATAGCAGCCGCACCTGAGGCAGGCAAAGTGGAAGAAATTCCTGCAGGTGAGAAACCTGCCCCGGCGAAGAAAGAGCCGAAAGCCAAAGCCGGCGAGCCAGAAGAAGATGATGAGCACAAAGACGGTGTCTCGCTGGATGAACTTTTCGCCATGAAACCTGAAATCTTCCAAACGGGCGCCGTTGACGAAGATGAGTCTGGCGATAAGAAGAAAGGTAAGAAGGGCAAGAAGAAGAGCGTCGAGTTGGAATTTGACGAGGAACGCGGCGAGGTAGTCGGTCGCAAGAAGCACAAACGCGGCGACGATGAGCTCGGCGGTGATTGGTAGTATAGTTGTATTGTCATTGTTCTTGCAACCCCGCCGAACGCAGACGGGGCAATGACTTGAGATGAAGGTGCCTAAGAATCCTGTTCAACGTGTGAAACATGTGCCTCAGCGGACTTGTGTGGGCTGCCGTGAAATTCTGCCCAAACGCAAGATGATCCGCCTTGTGCGCACAGCCGAAGGAGTGCAGGTGGACCCGACCGGTAAATTAGCTGGACGGGGAGCCTACCTGCACGACCGACGGGAATGCTGGGAACGCGCTTTGAAAGGCGCACTGGCGCACGCGTTGAAAACAACTTTAACGGTAGATGATCGCACACGACTTGAAGAGTACATGGCTGCTCTGCCTGCTGATGCAGAAGCAGAGGTCGTGGGGACCGGCGAGTAACCAGCATGTGATTTGATTGAATCACTCACTGGGCTTGCCGGATGAATGATGTGCTTTTACACGCCTCGTTCATTGAAGATTGATAAATGGAGATAGCCCATGAGTGCAAACGGAAATAAACTTGAATTACCTACCAGCATCGTGATACGCGATCTGGCGCAGAAGATACAAAAAAGCCCCATTGATTTGATCAAAAAATTGATGTCAAATGGCGTGATGGCGACCATTAATCAGACTGTGGATTTTGACACGGCCGCGATTGTGGTCGGCGAATATGGATTTGAAGCAATTCCGGAAGTCATCGAAGATGCGGTAGTTGAAACAGGCGAAGTGCCTCTCTGGCGGCGCATGATCGCTGGGGAAGATACAGCCGCATTAAAAAATCGTGCTCCGGTTGTGACAATTCTCGGTCACGTGGACCATGGCAAGACCAGCCTGCTCGATGCCATCCGTCAGACGGATGTCGCCGCTGGGGAGGCAGGTGGTATTACACAGCATATTGGCGCTTACCAGGTGGAGAAAAAAGGCAGACAAATTACCTTTTTGGATACACCCGGTCACGCTGCATTCACGCAGATGCGCGCACGCGGGGCACAGGGTGCGGATATTGTTGTTCTTGTGGTCGCCGCAGACGATGGCGTCATGCCGCAGACACGTGAGGCGATTGCACATGCAAAAGCCGCGCGCGTTCCGATCATGGTCGCATTGAATAAGATCGATAAGTCCAACGCAAATCCTGAACATGTGAAACAACAATTAGCTGACCAGGAACTTATCCCTGACGATTGGGGTGGTAACACGATGGTCATTCCGGTTTCTGCCAAACAAAAGCAGGGAATTGATGATTTACTCGAAGGTATTTTGCTGGTCGCCGATAATATAGAGATAAAAGCCAACCCCAATGGCAAAGTGATTGGAACCGTGATTGAAGCAGAATTGGATAAATCCAAGGGTGTCGTCGCGACTCTGCTTGTTCAGAACGGAACTCTCGAATCGGGCGATGTCGTTGTGGCAGGAACTGCCTACGGCAAATTACGTGCACTTTCCGATTTCCACGGTAAACCTGTGAAGAAAGCTGGTCCATCCATGCCAGTATCTGTGCTCGGCTTGAATGACGTTCCTTCAGCGGGCGATCTGTTCGAGGTTGTTAGCGCCGAGCGTGAAGCGCGTAGCATTGTCAATGAACGCATCGAAGTTGCGAAAACCCGGGCACAATCCAGGAAGAAAGTTTCTTTGGAAGATTTGTTTGCCAATGTCCAGGCGGGTGAAGCCAAGGAATTGAACCTGATCGTCAAAGCCGATGTACAAGGCTCTCTCGATCCCATCGTTACCGAGTTGAATAAACTTGGCGAAGGTGAAATTGGCGTCAAAGTTCTTTACTCGGAAACTGGTAATATCGGTGAGAACGATGTTATGTTGGCAGCGGCGTCCAACGCGATCATTATCGGCTTCAATGTGCAAGCGGATGTCTCTGCTCGCCGCGTGGCGGAAAAAGAGGGCGTGGATATTCGGCTGTACGAGATTATCTACCGAATGACCGAAGATATCGAAAAAGCCCTCAACGGTATGCTCGAACCGAAGACCAAGGAAAAAATTATCGGGCGTGCTCAGGTGCTTGCTGTATTTTCGGCGTCAAAGTTTGGCAAGGTCGCCGGCTGCAAAGTCATCGATGGCGAATTGCGACGTAACTCCAAAGTACGCTTGTATCGCGGCACAGACCTCGTCTATGAGGGTGATATGGGCTCCCTGCGCCATGAAAAGGATGATGTGAAGGAAGTGAAGCAGGGCTATGAATGCGGTGTCGGTTTCAAGAACTTTAGTGATATTCAAACTGGCGATCAACTGATTTGTTATGTGGTCGAGAAATCCGAATAACAAGATTTGGAACATTGTCTATCGAAAGTCGTAATATAAGTATGCCGTCTGGAACTCGCTTACAACGCATTTCGGATCGAATCCGCCAGGAACTCTCGGAGATGTTGATTCGAGAGATCAACGATCCACGCCTAAAACAAATCTATGTCACAGATGTGAAAGTGGATCGGGAATTAGCATACGCGGATATCTTCGTTTCCGCCGTGGAGGGTGTTTCCCGCTCGGCCGATGTTCTCGCGGGGCTGGAGTCTGCTTCCGGTTTTATCAGGCGGAATCTAGCCTCACGAGTGGAACTGCGCGCCTTCCCACAACTGCGTTTTCATTGGGACATGACACCTGAAAATGCAGATCACATTGAAAAGGTCCTTGCGGAATTAAGGAAAAAGCAATAAACTACTGTATCTTTACAGAAACAAATAGGTAAACAAGAGGAAATTTATCGAAATGACAGAAGAGATAATCGGGGCGATCAAACAGCGTTTAAATAGATCCCAAAATATTATTATTGCCTCTCATGTCCGCCCGGATGGTGATGCCATAGGTTCGTTGCTGGGCTTAGGGTTAGCGTTGTTAAACGCGGGCAAGTCGATTCAAATGGTTCTTGTTGATGGTGTTCCAGCCTCTTATCGACACTTGCAGGGAAGCGAGCTCATCGTAAAAGAACCGGCCGCAGAACATGATACATTCATTACAGTCGATTGCGCAGATTTCAAACGAGTAGGAAAAGACTTTCAAAGTTTTGGTCAGCCCGATATTAATATCGACCATCACAAAACAAACGAGAACTTTGGGAAGCTTAACTTGATCGAAGCAGCGGAAGTTGCTACCTCTGCCATTCTGGCAAATTACCTGCCTGCCTGGGGATTCGAAATCACGAGACCGATCGCGGAAGCCCTCCTGACGGGAATTATCACGGATACGCTTGGTTTCCGCACATCAAATACAAACCCTTCTGCCTTACGATTATGTGCCATGCTGATGGAGACCGGCGCGAACATGCCAGATCTCTATATGCGCTCATTAGTGCATAAAAGCTTCCCTGCGGCGCGATATTGGGGCGCGGGACTTTCCAGCCTGGAGCAGGAAAATGGGATCGTTTGGGGAACACTCACGCTGGAAGACAGGAAACAATCGGGCTATAGTGGGAATGATGATGCTGATCTCATCAATTTGATATCATCCATTCACGGCAACAAGGTAGGGATGATTTTCGTTGAACAAAGTGACAGGCACGTGAAGATTTCATGGCGGGCATTGGAAGAGGGGATCGATGTTTCACCGATCGCAAAACAATTTGGAGGTGGAGGTCACGCCGCAGCAGCAGGTGCTGACATCCCTGGCACATTGAATGAAGTTCAACCGGTGGTATTAAAAACCACCAGGGAACAGCTGGGACTTTAACCCAAAATTCAGACAAATGTGTCATAATTAGAATGGAAAACCTAAGGAGGAATGAAAGTGAATAGTCAAGATATAAAAAACGCTATCTCGGGAGTCCTGGTTGTTGATAAGCCAGTCGGGATGACATCACATGATGTGGTGCAGGCGATTCGTAATGGTACAAACTTGCGCCGCGCGGGACATACCGGTACATTAGATCCACGTGCTTCAGGAGTACTTGTCATTTTGGTGGGACCTGCAGTTCGGTTAAGTGAGTATGTTTCTGCCTCAGATAAACGATATCAAGCGATCATCCGATTGGGTGGGAGAACCGACACCTTTGATGCAGAGGGAAAGGTCACTCCCACGAGTCAACCGGTCAATGTAACAGAACAGCAATTTGAAGAAGTGTTGAAAACATTTATCGGTGAGATCGAGCAAACTCCGCCGCCGTATTCTGCTGTCAAGGTACAGGGACGCAAAGCCTATGAAATGGCGCGCAAGGGCGAGGAGGTTGACCTTGAACCCCGCAAGATCACGGTCCATCACCTGGAAGTGCTCGAATGGGCACCGCCTGAAGTGGTCATTGATGTGCATTGTTCTTCAGGTACTTACGTCCGTTCCTTGGCGAATGATCTAGGTGATAAACTGGGGTGCGGCGCGTACCTCGTTGGTTTGCGCCGTACGAAGAGCGGACGTTTTTCCCTGCGAGATGCGGTACCTCTTCGAAAATTGCAGGAGGCATTCCACGCCGGGAACTGGTATCAATATTTGATCCCCGCGGCAGAAGCATTGGGTGATTGGCCCGCTCTCGAGCTCAGCCCGGATGACGTGGAAGGTGTCCGCCATGGACATCGCGTCAAAGCTGCAGAAGATGTGAGCCTTGGAAGCCGTGTACGCGGCGTCAGCACACAGGGTGAATTAGTCGCTCTCATGGAAGCTGTGGAAGGTGAAGACGGCAAACCCGCCTGGCAGCCTAAGAAAGTATTTTTCACTTCGGAATAAAAATGCTCTTGTCGTCCTCTGACGACAAAGTAGCTGATAAAATATATAGGACAGCAAATACTCCAGCGCCATTTCGGCGCTGGGAGCATTTATACCCTTGACCAGGGCCTTATATAAATATGCAACATTACCGTTCCCTTCAGCAAGTAGCTTTGAGAAATTCCTGGCTGACCATCGGCGTCTTTGATGGCGTTCATCGTGGTCACCAGCAGATCATTAAAAGACTCACTACAGGCGCGCAGGAACAGGGCGTGCCTGCGGTCGTTTTAACGTTTGATCCGCATCCGGCAAAGCTCTTTGGCCGCAGTGAGATTAAGTTGCTGACCTTACCTGACGAACGTGCAGAACTGCTCGCATCGTTCGGAGTGGATATCGTAATTACAAATCCCTTTGACCAGAATGTTGCAAATACGAGCGCGTTCGATTTCATGCAGCAGGTTAAGAATCAACTGGGAATAAGTCATCTCGTTTTGGGATATGACTCCACCGTCGGAAAGAATCGCGAAGGAAACGCAGCCCGCTTAAAGGAAATTGGCGAAGAGTTGGGTTACACTGTCGAAGTAGTGTCGGCTGTCAGCGACGAAAGCGGCGTGATCTCCTCCACAGAAATCCGCAAGCTCATCGAAGTTGGAAATATCACTGAAGCGGCGCGCTTGATGGGACATGCTTACAGCCTGCATGGACCGGTCATCCATGGCGATGCGCGCGGCCGGACGATCGATGTGCCAACTGCCAATATCGGTTATTCCCATGAAGATAAAATGATTCCTGCCAACGGGATCTATGCCTGCTGGGCACATCTCGATGGGCAGAAATATCAGGCAGCCACGAATATTGGAATTAATCCCACATTCACACCTGATAAGCAGATTCCAAATATAGAGGCGCACCTACTCGATTTCCGGCAGGAAATCTATGAGGAAGATGTGAAGTTAGAATTTATCGCACGCTTACGTGATGAGTTAAGATTTGATTCCGTGAAGAAATTACTCGAACAAATTTGGAAGGATATTGAGCAGACTCGTCAAATCCTAAAAGGATAACAGGGGAGTCTTCCATGAACTCTTTCTCCAAACGCCTTTCTGATCACGCTGAATCCAGATGGTCAATCTTGATTGCCTTTCTATGGGGTTTTGCCGAGGCGACAGCGTTTTTTATTGTTCCCGATGTTTATATGGGATTCGTTGCTCTCTTCAAATGGCGGCGTGGAGTCTCGGCAGCGTTTTGTTCGTTAATCGGTGCAATGCTCGGCGGCGCGCTGATGTATCTCCTTGCCGCAAACAATCCGACGGGCATGAATTCCTTCCTGACACACATTCCTTTGATTGACACTGCATTGGTCAACGATGTTGCCAGCCAAACGCAAACGCATGGAATTACTGCTGTCTTATCGGGTCCCGTAAGAGGCACTCCGTACAAGATCTACGCTGCGCAGGCGGGTGAGCAATCTCTCCCGCTGCTTTATTTTCTGCTCATGACCATCGTAGCTCGCGGAGAACGTTTCTTCCCTTTCGTACTGGTTCTAGGCGGGTTGGGAACGTGGTTTCAGACCTTTATTGAAAAACATACGAAATTAGTTGTCGGCGGCTATGTTTTGATGTGGTGCATCATCTACGCGGTATTCATAGCTTATTTCAGCTTCCATTAGGCAGCAAATTCTGTGTGATCCATTTTGCGCCATAAATACACTGGTTGCTGCGTTAGATTGCGCTACTTTTTCCGGGCTTCCACCACGCCAAAGATCTGATGTTTCTCCATTGTGTGCGAAACATATTCCAATCCAGCTTCATTCAACCATTGTTTATAAAGATCCAGGCTGCGCAGGCGCATGATCCATGGCTTGCCAGTGTTGGAAATCAATGAGCGTGCTGCCATTTCCAGCTGCGGATGATACGGCTGGATTGTGAAGACCAGGGAACCACCCGCGTCTAGGCACGCGGCGATGTTTTGGATACAACCTTTGATCAGCGCATCGTCATCGATGATCTCCCAGAAGCCCGAGGCCACGACGATATCCCAGCGATCGCTATAGTTCGCCGCATCGAACGCATTTGCCTGCTTGAAGCGAATCGAGCGCAAGCCGTTGGCGCTCGCGTTCTGTTTTGCTTTCTCTATATTCTCCGTTTTGTAATCACGTAGCTCCACGTCGATTTTGCCCGCGTCGAACTGCTTGAGTGTGTCGATATCGTATTCAGCACCACCACAGGCGATGTCAAGAAATTGGATGTGTGGTTTCCTCTGCAGATGGTCGCGTACGACTCCCGTGAGAGCACTCGTCAACAGAACTTTTCTGAGCCGAATGCCTTGCCAGCCGACCGAATTGAGATATGCCCAATCGATCAAAGTGCCGACGCCGAATCGACCTCCTGGTTTGTTTTTGTAAACGTAGTCGATCATCACACCCGAGTCGTACCCATACGTGTTGCCGATCCGGATTCCATCGGAGAGATTCCCAATCGTGCGCATAACGAATCGCAGAAAACTGTAATAAATATTCTTGGGCGAGAAGGTGGGCAGAGGTCGCTGTAATTCTTCAAATGACGGCATTGGTTTCATGGCAAACTCCTTAGTCCAACAAGCAGCAGATAGGAAAAATAATAAACCAGGGGGAAAACAACAATCATGCTATTGGCGCGGTCTAGCAAACCACCATGACCGGGAATGATCTGCCCCCAATCCTTTACGTCGGCAACTCGCTTGAGCATGGAACTGATCAGATCGCCCCAAGCCGCGCCCAGACCGATAATGAATGTCAAAATGATTCTATGGATTACGGAAAACTCTACGGGTAGTGCAAAGCCCAAAAGATAAACTGCCATTCCAGCCCCGAGCAGATCGCCGATCAATCCCTCCCAGGCTTTACGCGGATTTACCTCCGGCGCGATGATATGTTTACCGATCAATTTACCGATGGTGTATTGCATCACATCGCTGAGAGCCACGCCAATGGCGGTGACCATAATGACGCCTGTCCCTGCCAGGTGTTGGATTAAGATCACATGTCCTACCGACCACACCAGATACAAATATCCGCGCCCTGCAAAAGATAATTGATTGTATAAGTCCTGCACGTGATGGCTCAAAATAGGAACAAGCGTTAAGGTGAGAATCGCGGCAGCTGGCAGAACGGAGTAAAGTTCAGGGAAATATTGTGCTGTAAGAAAGGTGATTGGTACAAACGTATAAAGGTGAATCACATAGGGTCGTTGAACACCGACGACTCTGATGTATTCTGCCAGTACAATGTAAAAGAATACAAAGAGAATAATCGCGGCAACGATGCCTTTTACGAATGTGCCGATCAAAAAAATGGGAGCGACGATTAGCCAGCCGATGAAGCGTTTCCCCAATTCGCCTTTCAACCCTGCTTTCAGGTCTTTGCGCGCAAAAAATAAAACCACGCCAAAACCAAATAGGAACAAAATACCTGTAATTTTGAGGACCGGAAAGAAGAGTGGGTTATCGAGCGGATTGTGAGCGATGATGATTTCCATAGATGACCCTGAGTCGCTGAATGATTGTGATGAACGCTAGAATAGCGGCGAAGATAAGATAATAGTTATAGCTGGCTAAATTTCCACTGATAGCGGGGTAGAGCGTAAAGATGGCAAGCGAAACCATACGGTCTCCTTTGCCGAACCAACCTCTGTACACGCGCGGACCGCCGGATGCTTTTCCCAAGATACCAAGATACGAAACCAGCAAGACCAACGTGAGCGCAGTGAATGCAAGTTGTATTTTGGCATATCCGCTTAATCCAATTGCCATGAAAATAACGGCATCGGCGATTCGATCGCCAAATTCATTCTTTACTTCTCCCCAGTC